>JAEEGL016688097.1_pt1 | contig 65583 bp, 54 predicted proteins | sample 9134231 | NCBI WGS metagenome assembly JAEEGL01 (sample SAMN16246548, study PRJNA631951) | gut metagenome | biome: gut microbiome; feature: rumen; material: fiber-attached | host: Bos | place: Iran: Karaj | collected 2018-10
ATAGAAAATGGAAAGAATTGGTGTATTTGTATGTCACTGTGGTACTAACATTGCCGGAACAGTTGACGTAGAAAAAGTAGCGGAAGAACTTGGAAAGGTAGACGGAGTTGTTTATTCAACCCACTACACTTATATGTGTTCTTCTGCCGGTCAGCAGATGATTGAGGACCATATCAAGAACGACAAGCTTACTGGTGTTGTTCTTTGTTCATGTTCTCCACGCATGCACGAAAAAACCTTCCGTTCATGTGCAGAACGCGCGGGCCTCAACCCATTCAAAGTTGAAGTTGCAAACATCCGTGAACAGACTTCATGGGTAATGAAAGATATGGAGCAGGCTACAGAAAAGGCCATTGCTCTTGGTAAGGCTGCCATAGCCAAAACAATCCTGGACACGCCGCTTATCGCCGGTGAAACACCAATGACAAAGCGTGCCCTTGTTATTGGCGGTGGTATTGCAGGTATTACGGCTGCCCTCGACATTGCAGATGCAGGCTTCCCGGTAGACATCGTGGAAAAAGACTACACTGTCGGTGGAAAAATGGCAAAGCTCGACAAAACCTTCCCGACCTTGGACTGCGCTTCTTGTATCGTAACTCCAAAGATGACGGAAGTAAGCCAGAACCCGAACATCCGCATTCTCTCAGCTTCTGAAGTCTGCAGGGTATCAGGCTACATCGGAAACTTTGAAATCGACATCAAACGTCATCCGCGCTATGTTGACGAGACAAAGTGTACTGGTTGTGGTGCCTGTATCGAAAAGTGTCCAAACAAGAAGGTTCCAAACAGCTTTAACCTTGGCCTGAACAACCGCAAGGCAATCGACATTCCTTTTGCCCAGGCTGTTCCAAAGGTGGCAAACATCGACGCAAACTACTGCCTCCACATGAAGGGTCTTGCAAACGGCAAGGACAATGTCTGTGGATTCTGTGAAAAGGCTTGTGCCGCAGGTGCAATCAAGTTTGACCAGAAAGAAGAAATCATTACGGAGAAATATGGTGCAATCATCGTAGCGACAGGCTACAACCCCATTTCTCTTGAAAAATTCGACGAGTACGCATACAACCAGAGTCCGGACGTAGTTTCATCACTTGAGTTTGAGCGCCTGTGCAATGCGTCAGGTCCTACAAACGGCCACCTCCTCCGCCCTTCAGACGGAAAGGAACCCAAGACAATCGTATTCGTTCAGTGTGTGGGTTCCCGCTGCTCTGCAGATTCTACAAAGGGTCATGAGTACTGCTCAAAGATCTGCTGTATGTACACTGCAAAGCATGCAATCCTTACACGCGACCACTATCCGGATACAAACTGCTATGTATTCTACATTGACGTTCGTACCCCAGGTAAACTCTTTGATGAATTCTACCGCCGTGCAGTTGAACAGTATGGCGTTCATTACATCAAGGGTCAGGTAGGAAAAGTTACTCCACAGAGCGACGGAACTCTTGATGTTCAGGGAAGCGACCTCATCTTGAACAAGCAGGTCCACATCAAGGCCGACATGGTTGTACTCGCTGCATCCATTGAGCCGGACAAGAGCGCAAGACCACTTGCAACAATGCTTACTACTTCAATGGACAACAACGACTTCTTCCTTGAGGCCCATGCAAAACTCCGTCCTGTAGAAAGCCCAACTGCAGGCATCTTCCTTGCAGGATGCTGTCAGGGTCCAAAGGACATTCCGGAAACTGTTGCACAGTCATCTGGTGCCGCTGCAAAGGCAATCTGCTTACTCGTAAAGGACAAGCTCAAGAACGACCCGTGTACCGCACAGCCTGATGAAAACGCATGTAACGGTTGCGGCCAGTGTGTCAATGTCTGTCCATACGGTGCAATCTCTTATGTCGACAAGGATTTCCGTGGCCCGAACAGAACGACCATCACACGCCACGTATCACAGGTCAACAGTGCCATGTGCCACGGTTGTGGTGCATGTACGGTTGCATGTCCTTCCGGCGCTATGGATCTTAAGGGATTCAGCAATAAACAAATCTTGGCGGAGGTAGATAGCGTATTGTAATATTAATTGTCAGACAAGTGTCATTGCCGTGCTTGACACGGCAATCTTTCAAAAGATTATCGGGTCAAGCCCGATAATGACAATGCTGACAGATATGCTAGAAAATGACTATGAGTGAAACAAACAATAAAAACTGGACGCCGAAAATTGTTGCATTCTGCTGTAACTGGTGTTCCTATGCAGGAGCAGACCTGGCCGGCAACAACCGCCTTGAATATCCTGGAAACGTAAAGATCATCCGCATTCCGTGCTCATGCCGATTGAACCCATTGTTCATTCTTCGTGCATTCCAGCGCGGTGCTGACGGTGTCATTCTTTGCGGATGCCACCCCGGTGACTGCCACTATTCTACAGGAAACTACTTTGCACGCCGCCGCATGACCCTCCTCTTCTCCATGCTTGATTATCTTGGAATTGAAAAGGGACGTACGCGTGTTGAATGGTGTTCCGCTGCAGAAGGTGTACGCTTTGCCGGAATTATGAATGATTTCGTAAAGCAGATTACTGAGCTTGGCGAATGTAAAAAGCTGGAGGATGTAAGATGCAAGACAAATTAATCAAACGTGCAAAAGAACTCCTTTCAGAAGGCAAGGTTCAAAAGGTAGTCGGTTGGAAAAAAGGTCTTTTTGAAGATGATGTTACTCCCGCAGTTTTTGAAAGTGCGGAAGAACTCGACAAGGGCTTTGTATTCAACAAATACTGTGCCGCAAACCTTTCCAAATATCTCGTAAAGATTACACGCGATATCGAAGTAAAGAAAAGCACGACAAGAGTAAACAATACAATGGCAAAGCAGCGTGATCCAAACGCTCAGGATGCCCCAATACCACAGGAACGCGTTCTTGTATTCCTCAAGCCGAATGACACATACTCATTCACCCAGCTTCTAAAGGAAAACCGCATTACACGCGACGACGTTTATGCCATCGGAGTTCCGTGTCAGGATACTCTGGACGGTGGAGACGTTTGCGAAACATGCAAGAACAAAAAGCCTGTTTCCTGCGATGAGCTTATCGGTGTTGAGGCAGAAATCGAGCCTGTTGAATCAACACGCATGGCAGAAGTTGCAAAAATTGAGGCAATGACTGCAGACGAGCGCAACGAATTCTGGAAGAACGAATTTTCCCGCTGCCTCCGCTGTAATGCATGCCGCGACATTTGCCCCGCATGTACCTGCGAAAAATGTGTATTCGACAACAACAAGCTGTACACCTCACAGAAGGTTGCACAGACAAACTTTGAAGAAAGCCTGTTCCACATCATCCGCGCATGGCATGTTGCCGGCCGCTGTACTGACTGTGGTGAATGTTCACGCGTTTGCCCGCAGCACATTCCGTTGTACCTCCTGAACCGCAAGTTCATCAAGGACATCAACGAAATTTACGGTGACTATCAGGCTGGAGCAGATATGGAATCAAAACCTGCCATGCTTACATTCAATGCCGAAGGTGATCCTGAAACGACAATCGTCTGGGAACGCTCAAAAGACGGAGGTGAAAACTAATGCTTTGTATTTCACAAGACAAAATTGATTCATTGTTTGAACTCATCGGCACAAAGCAGCCTCTGTTTCTGCCGGTAGACAATTCATCTGGAAAAGCTGATTTCAAACAGTGGGAAAAAGGCGTAAAGCTTTCTTCAGCATTAAAGACTGTCAGATCCACCAAGGACTTTTTCTTCCCCAAGACTGAGCACATGGTAAGCTATACGATGAAGGGCAAGGAAATCACTATGGAAGACCCCCGCAAGGAACTCGAAGACTTTGTTGTTTTCGGTGTACGTCCCTGTGATGCAGTGGGATTTTCCGTAATCGACAACGTTTACCTGAACATGAATCCGGTTGACTCTTACTACAAGAACCGCCGCGACCATGGAACAGTAATCACCCTTGCATGCAACGAACCCGCCAAGACATGTTTCTGTCCGACTTACGGAATCGATGCTAGTCTTTCTTCTGATAAGAACGGTTCTAAGGGTGATGTAAGCTGCTGGCTTGCTGACGGAACTTACTTCTTTGAAGCAAACACAGACAAGGGTAAGAAGTTTGTAGAAGCTGCTAAGTCTGCTCTTAAAGACGGCGATGCTAAGGCTGTAGACGCTGCCAAGAAAGATATCAAAGACAAGACAGAAAAACTTCCTTTTGCTCATCTTGATCTTTCTAAGTTCCAGGGCAAAGATATGCTCAAAATCTTCAACTCAAAAATCTGGGAAAAGGTTGCAGAACCATGTCTTGGATGCGGAACATGTACTTATGTATGCCCGACATGCATGTGCTTTGACGTACGCGACTTTGACACAGGAACGGAAAAGGGAATACGCCAGATCCGCTGCTGGGACTCCTGCATGTACAACGACTTCACTCAGATGGCTGCGGAAAACCCTCGTCACACACAAAAGGAAAGAAGCCGTCAGAGGTTCATGCACAAGCTCATGTACTATCCTATGGCACACGAAGGCCTGTTCAGCTGCGTGGGATGCGGCCGCTGTCTTGAAAGCTGCCCTGTAAACATGAACATCGTAAAAGTAATCAAAGCTGTTCAGGAAACAGATGATATTGGAGGAGATAAATAATGGAACAGAACGAATCATTTATCCCTTACATCGGAAAAATTATTGACATCAAGCAGGAAACTCCTGACGTAAAGACTTTCAGTGTAGTTGGACTTGACGGAAAGAAATTGTTCGAGCACATTCCGGGACAGTGTGCAATGCTCATCGTTCCGGGTGTCGGAGAATCAATGATTTCTATCACATCCTCACCTACCCTTGAAACCCACATGGAATTTTCTATCAAAAAATGCGGTTGTGTTACCGAGTGGCTTCACAATGCAGAAGTTGGCCAACAGATCTGTCTGCGTGGCCCGGTTGGAAACGGATTCCCGGTGGATACAAAACTCAAGGGCAAGGACATCCTCGTTATTGCCGGTGGTATCGGAATTGCGCCTGTTCACTCTGTAGTAAACTACATGATGGATCACAGGAGCGATTACGGAAAGATTCAGGTTATCTACGGTTCACGTTCAATGGCAGACCTCGTTCGCCTGGAAGAAATGCAGAACGTATGGATGAAGCAGCCCAACTGTTCCATCGACCTGACGATTGACCGCGCAGAAGAAGGCTGGAACGGACACGTAGGCTTTGTACCTCCTTATGTTACAGAGCTTAATCCAGACCCAAGCATGACGGTAATCATTTGTGGACCTCCGATTTTGATTCACCTTTCTCTTGACGCCCTCAAAAAACTTGGTTTCAAGGACAATCAGGTCTTTACAACCATGGAAATGAGGATGAAGTGCGGTATCGGTAAATGCGGAAGATGCAATATTGGCGACAAATTCGTTTGCAAGGACGGTCCAGTATTCAGCTTTGACCAGCTCGGTGAACTTCCACCGGAATATTAATTGACTGTCATGCTGAACGCCTGTCTCAAGGCAGGTGATTCAGCATCTAAAGATTCCGAATCAAGTTCGGAATGACATATAAGGAGATATTAAATGTCAGAAAAAGAAATGGCAACAATTTACATTTTTGGTAAAAAATATGATGTTCCGGCAGAACTTACCATCATGAATGCAATGGAATATGCCGGATATCAGCTTAAGAGGGGATGTGGATGCCGCAACGGTTTCTGTGGTGCATGTGCAACCATCTACCGCATCAAGGGACAGAACCAGCTGCAGACATGCCTAGCCTGTTCAAAGAAGGTTGAAAATGACATGTACATCGCAACCCTTCCTTTCTTCCCTCTGGTAAAGCAGATTTACGACATCAACAAGATTAAGCCCGAGCAGCAGATCATGATGCAGCTTTATCCGGAGATTTATTCTTGCGTGGGATGCAACGCCTGTACACGTGCCTGCCCGCAGAGCCTCCAGACTATGCAGTACATCGCCTATGCACAGCGCGGTGACTTTGCAAAGTGTGCTGATCTTTCATTCGACTGTGTAATGTGCGGATGCTGTTCTTCAAGATGTCCTGCAGGAATCTCTCACCCACAGGTAGCAGAGCTTGCACGCCGCATCAACGGCAAGTACATCCAGCCTGAAACACAGCACCTTCTTGACCGCGTAAAGGAAATTGAAGAAGGCAAGTGCGAAGAGGCAATCAAGAAGTTTGTAGAAATGTCTACCGGTGACAAAGAACAGATCAAGAATCTGTATAACACTCGTGAGATTGAAAAGTAAGACGGAGGATAGAAAATGTACGGAAATTACCTTGACGATGCTGCGAAAATCGTAGCTGAAAAACGCGCAGAAAACCTTAAGTTTGAACACGCCCGCCTTACGGCAGAGCAAAAAGACGACCTGCTCCTTAAGTTCCACCCGGACCGCATCAAGGAACAGTTCACAGAGCTCAAGATTGGACCAAACAAGGGCCAGAAGGCTCCTATTGAACTTGCAGAAATGCTCCAGGCAAAACCACGCCTTGAACCTGACAGAATCGACTTGAACCACATTGACTACGAATCAGACGTACTCGTAATCGGTGGCGGTGGAGCCGGTACATCTGCCGCAATCATGGCAAGCGAAGCCGGTGCAAAAGTACTTCTTGTTACAAAGCTCCGTGTTGGAGATGCAAATACAATGATGGCAGAAGGTGGAATCCAGGCCGCAGACAAGCCAAATGATTCACCTGCACAGCACTATCTTGACGCATATGGTGGCGGACACTTTGACGGAAAGCCTGAACTGGTTTACACACTCGTAAACAAGGCCCCAAGCGTAATCAAATGGCTCAACGACCTTGGTGTTGAATTTGACAAGATGCCGGACGGAACAATGGTAACTACCCACGGTGGTGGAACAAGCCGCAAGAGAATGCATGCCTGCAAGGACTATTCTGGTGCAGAAATCATGCGTACACTCCGTGACGAGACATTCAACCGTGCAGATCAGATTACTGTGGTTGACTTTACAGCCGCAATCGAAATAATCAAGAACGACAAGGGAGAGGCAGCCGGTGCAGTTCTTTTGAACATTGAGACCGGTGAAATCCGCATCGCAAAGGCAAAGGTTGTCGTAATCGCAACTGGTGGAGCAGGACGCATGCACTATCAGGGATTCCCGACATCAAACCACTACGGTGCCACAGCCGATGGTCTTGTAATGGCATACCGTGCAGGTGCAAAACTCCTCTATCAGGACAGCTTGCAGTATCACCCGACAGGAGCCGCATATCCTACACAGATTCTTGGTAAACTCGTAACAGAAAAGGTTCGTTCTCTTGGTGCAAAGCTCATCAACAAGGACGGAGAGGTTTACATTCATCCTCTTGAAACACGCGACGTAAACGCTTCAGGAATCATCCGCGAGGTTCGTGAAGGCCGTGGTGTAAAGAACGACGTACAGGATGCTGTATGGCTTGACACTCCGATGATTGAAATGATCCACGGAGAAGGAACAATCCTCAAGTCTATCCCAGCCATGTACAACATGTTCATCAAGTACGGAATCGACATCAGGAAGGAACCCATTCTTGTTTATCCTACCCTCCACTACCAGAACGGTGGCGTAGAAATCGACAAGACATGCCACACAAATGTCGCTAACCTGCTTGTTGCGGGAGAAGCATCCGGTGGTGTGCACGGAACAAACCGTCTGATGGGCAACTCACTCCTCGACGTTGTGGTATTCGGACGTGAAGCCGGAATCGAAGCAGGAAAGATGTTCAAGAACATAAGCCTGAGCGACAAGCTGAACCTTGATCATGTTAAGGCATTCGAGAAAGAACGTGAGGCGGCTGGAATCAAGGGAGACGCAATATCACCAAAGATTCTTCCACGCTACACCCATGGCAACAAGGAATTTGAAAAGGAGATTCCGGGGGCCAGTCGGTAAAATTCTCGCAAGCGAGAGTTTTACCTCTGAGAGTTTCCGTTTTACGGAAACTCTCTAATTACGGTTTAAATAAAAGGCCGTCAGACAGGTGATTCAGCATCTACAGCTTATGCAGCGTGAGATTCCGGATCAAGTCCGGAATGACGTCATGCTAAAATCATAAGGCCGTCTGGATTTCAGGCGGTCTTTTTTTATGCTTTATTTGAATTTAGGCTTCAAGGGATTTGGAGATGCGTTCTCCTACTATTGAGTTTTCCGTGGCATAGCGCTGAATCATTGCAATGGCAAGCTGAATGTCCATGAGGATTCCTTCCAGACCGTTTGCCCTTTCCGTGACCGCACCCGTAAAGCCTGATATTTTTTCAAGGGATGCTTTTTGGACTTGGATTTTTTCTGCAACTGTATCGACCATGCCGGAACTGTTCTCTGACTCGCATACAATGCCGTTAAGGGATTCCATTATGTTTTGGACGCCGCTGTTTATTTCAGAGATTCCGGAAATCATTTCCTCGATTGAGTTCAATGTCGTCCTCATGTCGGTGGCGCTCTTTTCCATGTACTGGGCGAATCGTGAAACCGCATCCGTCGCATTTTTTACCACGGAAAGATTGTCCTTTAAGTTTTCTGATATTTTTGATGCGCTGCTGTTTGTCTCTTCCGAAAGCTTTCGTATTTCCTGTGCTATTACGCTGAATCCTTTTCCATAGGTTCCTGCGTGTGCGGCCTCTATCGAAGCATTCATGGCAAGGAGGCCTGTCTGGCTTGAAATGTCGTCTATGGTGTTTACAAATGAAGATATGCCCTCTGATGATTCCTTTACATTATCCACGTGCTGGACAATTTCGACAAGAAGTTTCCTCTGTGACTCCAGGGATGAGACGATTCTGTCCATCTCCACTTTTTGAGTTGACGCTATCTTGTTCAGGCTGTCGATGTTTGATGACATCTGCTTCATTTCTTCTGAAGTGCGGGTAATGGAGTCGGCCTGGGTCTGTACGGACATCCTCATGTTCACGGCCTGCTCGGCAATCTCTTCCCCGGAATTCTTTACAGAAGATGTTTCCGAACTCAGGGTATTGGATTCCTTTATCATGTAACGTGAAAAATCCTCAACCTTGGAAAGACTTGTGGAAGCGCTTTCTGCATATTCCATCAGCTGCTGACCAATGTTAAGGCCCTCATCTGATTCCTTTACAACAGTCAGGATTTTATCCAGGTGCTCCTTCATCTGCTTTTCGTTTTCTTCAACTTTTGACGTAATCTTAAAGTCAAGCAGGTTGTTCAGCATTATGAGCAGGTTGCAGAATATCAGGGCAAGAGTATTGACGATGACGGCGACAAAAAAATCAACCCTGCTCACTGCCATCAGCGGTTTGAAAATCAATGCCACCGAAACAATCCACATAAGGAGCTCAATATGAAAAAAATGTTTTAGCTGCCTCTTTTTAATTGACACTGCCTGATTTAATAAAGCCATGACTACGGCAAAGAAGGCGTCACGGTAAAGGATTGTAGTTGTGGGATAGAATGGTGCGAAAAATAAGACGGCGGCGCAGCCCATCAAAAGGCCCATCGAGTTTATATATGAGCCGATTTTAAACTTTCCCTTTTTAGTAAATAACAGTGAGGCCACAAAAACCATGGTCGTAAGGAAAAGAAGGAGGGCCAGAAGATATATTTTCTGAAAAACAAGTCCTACTCCAAGAAGAAAAAAGGAAACCAGGCAAAACAGGGTGCCTATAATTACATATGGCAGCTTAACCTTTTTAACCTGCGACATTGAGTCTATGGAAAGATCTTTCGGCAGAAAAAGAGTAAATCTGGTAATAAGCTCAGAATCTTTTTTTTCTTTCATCTTTATACTCCTGGGTTATCTTGAAGAATAGTCAAATTAAGAACAAACAGTCGGCCAAAAATCTCTTTCCTGCAGACATATTCATTATACATTTTAAAGGCGAAAAATTCAAATGCTTTCTATTATTCAGGCAATGGATTTTGAATGATTCATGTTTGAATGACCTGATTTTTCAAGGTGAAAAAAACAAAAAAGGGATTGACAAATATTTCTTATACTGATATATTATTTACATCATAATAGTTTTTCGCTCATGCGATTGCTGTTACGTCTCCTTCGTCTAGTGGTTAGGACATCGGGTTTTCATCCCGACAACATGGGTTCAATTCCCGTAGGAGATGTTTTTTTATTTTAAACCGTACAATGTCTTTGCAAAAAACTGCAAAGGCTTTTTTTTCACATAAAAAAAGACCCGGAAAGCCATAAGCCACCAGGTCCTTTTTTGTCGCAAAATCAATTTTGGCGGAGTTTATTTTTTTGTTTCGTCTACAATCTTTGTATCTGCTGTTGCGTTTCTTTTTATGGAATTGATTCCGTTCTTGCATGCAGCAAAATCCTTGTAACCTTCGCCAGAAGCAATGATCTGTCCGTTTCTTGCCTTGAGCCTAAAGCGGAATTCACCCTTCTTGTCCTTGTAAACTTCAAACTTTGGATTTGGAAGTGCCTGATATTTTGCAACTGTCTGATTTTCAATTTCAACACCTGCATTCTTGATCACGCTTTCAATTCCATGTTTGCATGAAGGCTTGTTCTTGTAGATTTGTGATGTTGCAATAATCTCACCGTTATTAGCAACCAGATTGAATTTGATGCCAGTCTTTGCGGCACTGATGACGAATTTTCCCATTGGGTACCTCGCATTTATTTTCGATTTTGCATCCTATTTTGATGCTACTTTTATAATAAAATTATATGGCACAATATTTGTTTTTGCAAGAAAAAAATACTAAATGAAGTTACTTTTTGTCACATTCCCATGTCGAATTTCTTAATTACCTTTGATTTCAGGGCTTTCAGGTCATCATCATTCAGGCCCAGCTTCTCTGCGGAGTTTATGTCCTTCATGGCGGTGTTATAATCACCCAGAACAAAATAAGATATTGCACGGCGATAATAAACATGACTTTGATATGGATCAATGCTTAATGAGCGATTATAGCATTCTATTGCCTCATTGTCATTTCCCTGAACACTGTGGACGATGCCCTCATAATAAATCGTGCGGAATCCTTTTGGATCAAAAGACTCGCTTGACTGGAAATCTGACAACGCCTTGTCGTATAAATTCTGTGCAAAAAAAGCCATGCCCCTGTGCTTTAATATGACAGCCTTTACTACTTCCGGAGGTTCGGGTTTTGATTCAAGTATCTGTGTGTAAATCAACACTGCCTGCGTAAAGTTTCCGACATTGTGCTCGTGCAGGGCCTGAAGGACAAGGTCATCTATGCTGCCAGCCTTGTTGCTTGAACTAGACAAAGACTGTGCAGGAACGGGATTCCCTCTTGAAGTCCCCAATTCCTTATCCGTAAGTTCGTCTGCCTTATCGTAGAATGTATTTCTTCTGCAGCCCAACTCAGATACCAGCCGGTTTTGATAATCACGGATTTCCTGGAATATAGTATCTGCCAAAGTCAGGCTTGCATTAATTGATGCCAGTTTTCTTCTGAGGGGTTTGTCAAACGGGTTGAATTCTGATTTATAGATCAACTCGTGCTCAACCTCTGCCCAAGCGTCCTGTAGAATCGTGCGTATTTGAATCTCGCATACCAGATCAGGAGGAAGGAAAACAGATTTGTCATCGGGCTTACAGTCTTCCGGAATTGCAATCAGTACATGAACTGATTCATATCCAAATTCCCTGAATGACTGCTGTGAACCCTTTCGTTCTATTTCCTTTACGTCATAGACTTCTTCCAATTGTTTTTCCACAAGGTCTATGTCTTCCAGAAATGCACAGATTACGCGTATACCCATCATATCCGTAAGCGTAACAAGGGTTTTAGATTCTGCCGCCTCTTTTGGTTTTTGACGCAATATTTTCTTGTAATATGAACTGAATGATTTAATTCGATTTTTGTATGTTGGAGTTGAGCTTATGTGGATTGATTTTTTTAAGCTTGCTTCTATTTTGGAAAGGATGTTCTGAAAAACGGGCCTGTATTCATCATATGTCTGTTGGATATTTACTTTATTAGGCAAATCTCTTTCCATATTTTACTCCAAAACTTTATAAAGGCGAAAAAAAAGCCGCCCCAAGACAAAGGACGGCTTTTTCGAAACGACCGCTAATTAGTAGTTTCTTGAAGTTCCTGCGTTAGAATCAGAACCTTCGTTCAAAGATGGTGTGAATGTTGATTCAGTAGCCATCTTCTGCTTTTCGATGTAGCGGTTAACCTGCTTGCTTCCGAAAAGTGTCATTTCGTGAGCCTGGCGAGCTGTTTCCTTCTTTGTGATGATTCCCCAGAGGTCTTCATCATCAATGTCGCGGTCAGCTGTAATAACTGCGAGGTCATAAATAACCTTTACGTCCTTGAAGTAACCGATGAAGTCATCACCGATATCAGAGGCATCGCGAGTAATCTGGAATCCAGCAAACTTAACATAAGGAATTCCGCGTGGATAGATTGGATATACCCTGATTTCACGTGTGCGAACTTCAGTGATATAGTTCGGGTTGTTCCACTGCAGTGTCTTCCATCCGTCGAACATCAGGTTACCCATCAGGTAGCGGCGCTCGATGTTGTCATTGTCCTTAAGAAGAACATAGAGCTGGTGTGGGAAGTTCATACCCATTGTTGTAACAGCAATTGATTTGAGTGTTCCAACATTGCGGATAAGACCATAGCCATCTTCAAACAGATATTTTCCCTTCTGTTCATCTGATGGTTCTCCACGTTCACCGTTCTCATCTGCATCAGCCAAAGGCTCATAAGCCTGGATCTCAAACGGAGGAACAATCTTAGCATTGGCGTTGTTGTTCCATGTTGGGAATACAATGCGTACGCCCATTACGTTTGAACCTGCAAACGGTACATCTGCACTATCCTTTACAGGGGCAGCAACAACCTGAGACAAAGCAACTGACTGAACGTTTCTTGCTGATGAGTTCAGTACAACTTCCCAGTTTGGCAGTGCCAAAGATGTTTTCATAAGTGACTTCTGCTCACCAGTGAATGTTGCACCTGCGGCGACAGAGTAATCCATAACAGTTCTGCTGTTTTCCTGTGGTACACCTTCTTCATTAGGTACAGAGTCAGCCTCCAGCTGTGTGAAGTCAATAAGCACTGATTCCTTTGCAAATCCGAAAGATCCTACCAGAAGCATAGCAGCGGCAGTTAAAACTAAAGTCCTCTTCATTCGAAGCTCCTTTTTAATACACTTTTGATGTAGCCTTGTTAATATAGTATCCATTAAGAAAGCATTTTTGTCAACGACTTTTTTTACTAAAATGCGATTTTTTTTGCATCCGTAATAAAGCGAACCCCAAGCCATCCGATTTTACCCGACTGGAACAGATAATACCGGTTCATGCTTATGATTCACGTCGCCAAAAATCAGCCCTCCTCAAAGACACTCTTACCGTCAATGTACACCAAAACTGTTTTAATTTCTGTGAATTGTTTCACAATATTCACCCTTAACAGTTTGATGCCCGTCTTGATGTCTACACTGTCCTTTGCTTTGAACAGCGCGTCCTTACTCAAGCCCAGATACAGAACATCGTCCTCCAGAGAACAGAATTCCGCTTTTGTTCCCAGTGAAAACAGGAATTTATACCTGTTGGTCATAGGTCCCAAAAGAAGCTCGTCCACATAATAGGACAGATCTCCCTGAACTGGATCATCTGGCAGATATCTTACTTCTGTGCACAATTTGTCAGTATCCATGGACGGGAAATAGAATACCGTCCTATGTGTACCTGCAGGCTTGCGGGAAACCGATACAAACACTGCGCACGCCAACAATACGAAAGCCAATAACAATGCGACTGCTCTGCTTATTTTCATTTTACTCCTGTAAATCCTCTGGAGCGTTCAAAATGAGTTACAAACGCCTGCAGTCCATTATACATCCCTATGGCAAGTTTCTTCAAGTACTCGTCATCCATAAGGAGTTTTGCCTCTTCCGCGTTGGATAGAAAGCCAGTTTCAACCAGAATACTGGGCATCTTGGAATTCCTTACTACAAACCATTCTTCTTCCTTCATGCCACGGGATTTGCTCAGGGCTCCAACCTGTGTCCCAATGCCGTCCAGAACCAATTTTGCAATAAGGATAGATTCCGTTGTATACTCTTCTTCCAGCATGTCATTCAGGATGGATTGAACATTAATGTCATCCGATACCTGTTTGTCCAAAACCTGCCTCCTGTAGCCTGGGGACAAGTACCAGACTTCATAACCGGAAGCACTTTGATCCAAACTTGAATTGACATGAATGGAAATATACAATATCGCTTCATTTTCCTTGAGTTCCACCGAATTCGCTATATCCGTGCGTTCCTCAAGCTTTAGATAGACGTCAGTGCTGCGGGTCATAAGGATCCTCTTGTCAGGATATGCCTTCTGAAGGTAATCCCTGAGCTTGAGGCCTATGTTAAGGCAAATGTCCTTTTCCCTCACGGTCACTTTTTTCCCGTCTACCGTGTACTCCGCCATGGCACCTGGATCTTTACCGCCATGACCGGGGTCTATCAATATGGCACCAATAACCGGGCTTGATGCCGCATTATTCAAGTCAAAAAAATTATCAACCGTATTAATGAAAGATGTAGAAGCCAACAGCTCTCCGTCCTTCAAATATGGGGCTTTTTCATCCAGAAAAGACTGGTAATCCTGAATTACATAGTCCTGTCCGGCACGAAAAGAAATGTGATGACCGTTTTTCTCCAGCATACCTGTTTCAGAAAGGGGATCCCAATACAGGGATATGCCTCTGCTAGAAGCCTTTTCCACCAGGCTGATTCCCTGCCCCGTAACAAATGCCGGTAAGAGAAAAAACAAAAATGCGGTCAGTACACGTATCTTTCTCATACTATCTGCACAACTCCATGCGGAATGCTACAGGCTGCTGTCCGCAACGTATAGGATTCCCTGGATGCCGCCCCTTATAAGCGCCTTCCAAAAGACATTTTTATCCAAATCCGGATGATTCGGACAAATTGAGTCAAATATTTGCGCTGTCATTCTTATGGAACGATGGTTCCAGTCTTTTAAATTATCGGCAGATTCCTTGAAGCACAAAGGAATATTTTTTTCAATACTTTCTCCTGCCGCTATTATTCCGGCCTCGCTCAACCAGAAATCAAATGCTTCCCTCTGTTCCTTTGTAAGCTGATATGCGTCAGGGGGAAATCCTTTCTCGCTTGAACGGCATGTTCCATTAAGGAATGCGTCCGTACGTGTTGAATTCGGCTCCAGACGCAGGATTATGTTGGATACGGCCTTTTCTGCTGAACTTACGGCCAATTCATGGCTTGGGGCACGTGATATGCAGTTACCGCATTTTTCCACGTTATTGCGCGGGAAATCAACGGATGAGCCTGCTTCTGCACGGAACAGGGCATTTTTTACAAAAGGATGGGAGGCACAACGGTCGCCACCGTAGATTCTGGAGACTGTTCCCGGGATTGATATCCATGCCCTTTCTGCGCTTACGTTCTGGCAGGGGACCTCATAAAGCTCAAAATCACTGTCCTTGATGGCAAGAGGCCTTCTCCTGAGCAAAAGATCCTTGGGTTCTTTACCAAGCGCCACCAGAAGGGCCTGTTTTGTAAGGTTCAGGTCTGAGGCATAGGGATAAGTCCATCCTGACATGTAACCGCCGGAAAGACGGCCTGCAATCTCCCCTATCATGGGACCTTGGGCGGTATACTTTATGTCTGCCTTTGCCACACCATGACTCAGTCCAAGGGCCTTTATTCCGCTTGCAAAGGTCTTGATAAGCTCATTCTTCATTTTCTCATCGATTACCGTAGGCATTGTATGTCCCATCTCGATGAAATACGGATAGTAGAATATGTGGCGGTCGGCAAAACCAGTTATCGTGATTGTACCGTCATAGACAATGGCATCAATGGAAAACTCAGGGCCCTCCATGTATTCCTCAAAGATGGAATTTCCGCTCCTTGAGTTACGGACTGCATCCTCTATGCATGGAAGGAATTCTTCCTGGTTCCTTACAAGCCGGCATCCCCTGGCACCCATATTGTCAACAGGCTTTACCACCATAGGGAATTTTATCTCATTCAACACCGACGGAGTTATGAACGATGCAATCTGGTTACGGTGAATCTGCTGGAATTTGGGCGATGGAACTGAAGCTTTTTCAAAACACTTTCGCATAAGGACCTTGTTGCTTGCGTTGCATGCCGCCTGATATGAATGTGCCGGAAGTCCGCATTTTTGGGCAACATATGAAACCGACGTGGAAAAATCAGTTCCTGCAGTAAAAACACCCTCAAGGCTGTCTCCCAGTGAAAGTGCCAGCTTTGCAAGAGCCTCCTTATCCTTTAGGTCAATGTTCTCAAAACGGTCTGCAAAGGCCGCACATAAGGCATGAGGATTTCCGTCAGCGACTACAGTCTTATATCCAAGTTCCTGGGCTGCCTCAATTGCGGGTCTCTGCATCAAGCCTGCCCCCAGAATCAAAACGCACTTATCTTCCATTGCTTTCATTTCTCCTTCCTGCAGTATACTTCAAAAGTGTCTCCAAGCTTGCACAGACGGCTTATAGTTCCAAGAGCCTTGAATTTAAGCGATGAAGGCTGAAGGTTCTTTTTTTTGGCGCATGGGAAACGCTCAGGATGAATTCCGGTGGGCACAATGCGGCACACCTTGAATCCATAACGGCGCAAGATTGAATCTGCCCTTTTTGGCTCCCACAGGCTGTAATGGTCGGCAGGACTTTCCCTGAAGAATGTATTTGTGTTGTATTTTGCGCTTACCCCTGCAGCAGATGGCGTACTGAATGCAAAAATACCGCCCTTACGTACAATCCCCGACACTGCCCTGAGTACTTTATCAAGATCCTGGAAATGCTCGATTACAAACCACATGGTCACGGCATCAAAAGCTTCAACCCCGAATTCCTTGGTAACGTCTATCTCGGGGAAAGATGCCTTAATTGCCGGGAAATGAAGCTTGTTCTGGACATAATCCACAGCATCCTCCGCAACATCGGTTCCAAAGACCTGCCATCCCGCGTCATTTGCTGCGTCAAGGAATGGACCCATCGCACATCCGATGTCAAGGATCGTCGGTGTCACTGATGAATGTTTCCTGCGGTAAAGCATGTCGATTATTCCTGTGCGGCGTACTCCCTGGGCCTTGATTGTGGAAAAATCATCCAGATATGTCTTGCCGTATTGTTTCTGGTAATCGGCAAAAAAGTAATCGTAATTGTATTCCGTCTGCTTGGATTGCACCGTCCATGACTGATAGAGCATTCCGCAGTTACGGCACCTTCTGAAGGTTCGCTCCGGTATGCGGGAGATAAGCGTGTCCTGTTCCTGGAAATCGGTCCTGCAAACCGGACATGACAGTTTCATTCCGCGTGAAAGGATTGAGATATATTCCGCAAGAGATTTGGACTCACCAAAGCTTTTTTGATTCCTTAATGCAGAAGGGTTTTCTATCAGAGTCTTGAACGACCCGGCAGAAATCTGGTTTGCCTCAAGATATGAGAAGCCGTATTCCCTTGCAAGCTCAATGTGAAGCACTGTGGTTCCAAGAAGGATGACTGCACAGCCTGCGGCGCTTGCCTCAAATGCCGTAAAGCCGTAATGAGTTACGACAAGGTCATATTCATAAAGCTTTTCCTTTAGGTTCTGAACAGGCGGAACAACCTTTATGTACTGGGCATTCTTTTCGCTGATCCTACCCTGAACCTCCTGAACGGAAAGGGCTGACGGACACACAAGGGTTACATAGATTGAATTGTCTGCCAGGGCATTTGCCGTTGGAACAGAAAGACCGCTTGGATCCTCTCCCCCCAGAACGACAAGCGCCGTATGTATTTTTGCCTCAAGGGATTCGACCCCATGCCTCCGCTCAGGAAGAGGAATGAATGCAGGCTCAACAAGATTTGCCTCACGGGAAATACCGACTGCAGGAATTATGTCAAGAAGATAGTCCACACAGTCTGTGGCATTTCCACCCTCATCAAGTGCGACCACACAGCATGATTCAGACAGCTTTTTCAACAAAGAAGATGATGACTGGAACATGTCAACGACACAAAGCTTGTACTGGCTTACATAATTCAATGTGGATGTAACATGCCACGGTTCAAGACCGTTCTCCAGTGCCTCATTGACAAGGGCCGTACACTGCTCAAGGCTTGCATCCTCAGGTATGTAGATGTCACCTCCCGTTTCAAGTGCAAGCGAAAGGCAACGGTGAAGATGACCCGTACCATGCCCCTTCTGTACGCTTGGAACATAGAGGACAGGATATTTGATGCTGTCTTTTGACATTGCCTCGATTATGGTCTGGCAGGTATAGCTTTTCTTTACGGCAGAATCTCCTGACACGTCTTTTACCACCGTCAGGCTCCTGTTGTAGTCAAAAAGCGTATCTATGGTTGTCCGCATCTGTGGATAGCAGTATTTTTCCGGTGCAGGAAGGAAAAGGCTCTTGAACCTGTCAGTATGGTTGTACAGGGCAGGTCCCACATGCTCGTGATCATAATCGCTTTCCGTAAGTTTAGCCGCACGCAAAAGGGAATCTGCCTTGAATACCTCTACCCCGCTGCCATGAGGAAGGCCGCTGTAGGTCATGTAGTCAATTCCTGATGTCTGGGTTCTGGCCGCAAAATCATCAAGCAGTTCCTGTGCAGCCTCATAGAAAAGGAATGGATTGTCTGCCGTTGCCCTAAGCACATACTGTGCCTTTGATTTTTCAATTACACGGCAAAAACGCTCAAGGACATCATTTTTAGAACCGGCATAAAGTTCCCACTTGCATTTTTTTGCAATAGGAACAAGATCCGCCTCGCTGTCCGTATCAGTTGCAAGATAATAGGCATCAGCCTTGACATTTTTCATGGCGGTCAGGGTCCATTCAAGAACTGTCTTTCCGCCAAGAGGAAGAAGTGCTTTTCTTGGAAGTCTTGTTGAGGAAAGCCTGCATTGAACGATTACTACTGTGCGCTTTTTATTTCCGCCAAAAAAACTGAACAACTTCATATGCCTTAATCCCCCAACTTTTCCCAGCCCTGAATAAGCTGAACAGCATCCACCTTAAAGCGGTACATGTTCTTTTCCGTCCAACTGCGAGCGTCACCAAAAAGGGCGATTGCATCCCTTAACGAACATGCGCTTCTTGATTTAAAGGCAAAGAAAGAGGATGCAGGTATCTCCGCATGATCGGTCCTGTATTCCGGAAGGAGGTTTTTCAGATAGAACCTCAGGTACGAGTGATCCACAGTTTGATTTTCCTCGGGAAGGGAACCGGAGTATGTCAGCGAAAAAGAAGTGTCTATGCATGTGGTCTCCCCCCAAAGCCATGAGCGGAAGAACAAGTCTATTTTCTGCCAGTATGGGGATGTGATGGTGTAATCAGCCCCACCCAGCTGCATGAATTTTTCCTTATTGTAAAAGCCGGCCCAGTCTGAAGCATAGAATGTCTTGGTTCCTGTTGCCATTGACAGGGATGAATCAAGCGTGAATTCTGATTTCTTTACATTCGGCATGAAGTGCACCGGAAGAACCTGAAGCGTGGATGAAAAAAGCCTTGGACAAACGCAAAAACAGTCTTTTTCCACAAGCTTTTGGGCAACATTCGCACTGAACTGGAAATCCTGCGTACACAAGTCATCCTGAACGACAAGCGCATAAGGAGAAGTACATTCAGCAATTCCAAGATTAATCATGTCTCCGGGCGTAACCTCTTCATGAGGAATCAGGAACTTTATCGTCGGATACTGAAGTGAAAGCTCATCCAGGTTCTTGCTTGAATCGTTTGACTCTACACATATGATTTTCTCAAATCCACGTCCTGCCAGTGTATCAAATACAAGATTACGGTACTGGTTTCCGCTACGGTTTAAAATGATGCATGAGACCGGCATTGAAACAGGACCTTCATTCTCTGCCCCACCCAAGACAGTGCGATCGATTGCTCTTTGATTAAAAATTAAAGGTATAGTATTCATCACAATCCTCGCATCGTTTCTCATGTATTCCCGACATCTCTTTCTCGGCCACAGGGGTCATCTTATCCCACACAGCCTTTATTCCGTCGCTAAAGACATTCCCCATTATATTCCCGTCAAAGCATTCACGGCAGAACGGAACTGAACCATCCTGAAGAATCGTCATGTCACGCTTTATGTGCCAGCACGGATTACGTAAAAGTGGAGAAAGGTCTGCGCTTTTTTCATCAGGCATGGCCTTGCAGAAATGGTCATATTTCTGGATTATCAGTTTTCCGCCAGAAGGAGATGCCTTGTCGTGATAATAGCGGTAGAATGCCTCAAGCTCATTTTCGTTAAGTTTCATGCGGAGGAACTGGGGATATACGGCTCCAGGGAAAAGCCCCTGCAATACAGAAACCGCCTGCCTTGCCTTATCAAAACAATGTGAACCGTCACCCGTGGATTCAACAGTACCGGATTCAGTGCAATACTCCTGGTGCATTTTTGAATATGTGGCGGAAGTAAACGCATCCACGCTTACAATCCATGTAACCGCATCCATTCCGTTTGTCCTGGCAGGACTTTGTGAAACGGCAGATGCAACGGAAGAAGCAAGGGCCTCGGAAACATACAGGCCGTCAGTTTCAATCAAAACAGAAAGGGACGGATGCTCAAGGACAGCCTTGACATAATCGCTCAGGTTTGGAAGGACAACAGGATCACACCATGCACTCAAGCCTACCACTGCAGATCTAGAGAAAGAAGCCATCTGGGACACCATTGCCTTGAACTGTTCAAGACTGATGACTGACGCGGGTTTTATGGAAAGGGAAAGCTTATCCCTTAATGACGGTAATTTGAAAAACGGATTGTAAATTGATGATGCCGTGTAGTTTTTGCACAGCTGGACATTGTAGAATGCGGGAACAGTCCTCTGTATTGAAGGAGTTTTTTCTGCAAACTCAGAAAGTGACTCAGCCGTAAAAGCAATCTTGTTGTCCAATGAAAGTTCGTAAAGCCTTGTACATGCAGTTTTCCCAGCCAATGTTGAACATGAAAAATCAAGACGGAGCATCCTGTAGTCTTTTTGGGAAAGGACTGTCTCTATCTCAAAGGAATTGATGTCGGTCTTTATCACGGAGAAAATGCTGTCCTCTTTAACTTTTTTTGCCCCTTCTGCGGCTGCATTTCCTGCCATCAGGCCTGAAAGTATCTTTAGTGTTCCGCTGTGGATTACCTCTGGAGCAAAGCCTTCCGGGTAACCGTCTGCAAAAGTGTATTCGGCACAATATTTCTCATGGTCATCAAGAAGAGCTGATGTAAGCGCACTGTCAAGAAAAGGCCTGTCTGCAAAAGAATATAACACCGTGGATGCCCCGGACTGTCCTGATGCCTTTACCATTTCCTGAACAAGCTCAGCCACATTCCAGCTGTCCTTTTTGATAAGGCTTGCCTTAAGTCCTAGTTCATTCAATTGATTTTTAACACTCGGCTCGGTAAACGGAGTAACTGCCACAAAAATGCCAAGGCTGTCCTTGATTCCTGACGCCCATACTGCTGAGCGCTCAAAGGCCGACCTGGAGGAAAAAACTGAATCAAATGCAAATGGTGTTGAAAAACCCGCATACAAAAAAACTATAGACTTCATCGCATCAATTATCGGCAAATCGAAGTTAAGGTTTTAGTTTTTTGATGGGCACGTGATTAGTCCTGGTTAACCACCATCATGTGTTCGGGAAGCGGTATGGTAAAGGTCCTGTTTTTGCCGTCAAGAGGTATCGTAAGGCTTGTGGCGGCAAGACATAGCTTTTTGATTCCGGCCCTGCGGAGTTTCTTGTTCAGCTTGAAGTCACCGTGAAGCTCGTCACCTGCTACGGGGGCCTTTGCCTTTGCCATCTGGATGCGTATCTGGTGCATGCGTCCCGTCCTGATGATTATGCGTATATGGCTAAGCCTTATGGACTCCGTTTTCCCCTCCTGATCCGGTTCAAGAGTAAGGTCAAATGTCCCTTCAACTTTATATGACAGCTCTGCGTCCTGTTTTTTTCCGTGTGCGATGATTTCGTCCCTGAGAGTCCCCTCTTTTTTCTCCCTGCCCTGAATTTGGGGAATGCCCGTACAGATTGCCTCGTATTCCTTTGTGACCTGCTTGGAAGAGATGAGTTTTGTCCATTTTGAGGCGGCCTGGGGATTTTTGGCAACAATCAGGATTCCGGCGGTGTCCTTGTCCAGCCTGTGTACCAGATGAATGCGGTATCCAAGCTGTTTTGACAGTTCTTCGTCCAAAGGATGAAAAATTCCCTTTCCACCCTGTACCGAAACGCCGTTTGGTTTGTTTACTAGTAGAATCTCGCTGTTTTCAAATAATATGGAAAATGGTGTCATCAACCGATATACTACAGAAGGCGGTAAAAAATGACAAGACTTTGCAAGGTATTTTTTATAACGGTTTTCCTCTTTGCTGCGGCCGTACAGGGCTTTTCGCAGAGAATCAGCCTTATAAGCGGCAATGACGAAGTGTCGATTGATTTTCCCCTTGGATTCAACCTTGTGGACGCAAATTCAGACGGAACGGCATACCAGCTCCAGAGCCTTGTGCCACAGTCAGCGGTTACGGCGGTCATCAGGATTTACGATTCAAAACGCTATGACAGTGCGGAAAATGCCCTCAAGGGAACGCTGAACACCCTTAACGCAAAATATGAGGCAGAGCAGTTTGAATGGAGGAACCAGACAAGCTCCATCGCATCCTTTACGGCCGTAATGGGTCGTGACAACGTTGCAGGATATGCCCTGTCCGCTTCCCTTCCAGAAAACAATGGCACCGTAATCCTTTTGACATGGTGTGACCCGCGCTTTCTTGAACGCAGCCAGAACTACATGCTGAGTTTCCTTGACGCCCTGAACATTGACCTTGGATGCTACTATGAGGCAGGCCCGATTACCGCATACCTTTACCCCAAGAGCAGCGAATATGTAGACGTGAACCTAAAAATCGACGGAAAGGACATAAAGAGCCGCTTAAGGGCAAACGACAAGGAAGCAAGTGAATACCTGATAGAAAGGGAATATGACGTGCTTACCCTCTATGCAAGCAACAACCTGTGGAAGGACGCATGGCAGAGGTATTACAGGATGATTTTCCGCGACTCATACATCAGGCTTTGGCAGGTTTCGTTTGACATCTACAACGAGATTGCCCCATCATGCACCGACGACACAGAACTGGCACAAAAGCTTTTGACATGGACCCAGGGATTCAAATACGAGCGAGAAAAAAACACAAGCGACTTTGCATCCCTTCCGTCAATGATGCTCGGGGGAGGTTCAGACTGCGACAGCCGATCCATGCTTCTGACGGTACTTCTTACCGCAATGAACCAAAAGGCCGCGATGATGGTAAGCGCCCATTACAGTCACGCAATGGCACTTTTTGTAAGCGACCATCCGGGACACAGCTATGAGTTTGAGGGAGAACAGTGGCTTATGGGAGAAACTACCGCACAGGGACTTACATGGGGAAAGATTGACGCTACACAGGACACCCAGACAAAGTGGATTTTCCTGCCCCTGCCCTGATCAGTATATGATTGATACGGAACTATTGGACCAGATGATTATAGGCTTCCATTGCGTCAGTTGAATTGAGCAGTGCATCGCGCAAATCCTGGTTCTTTAGCTTTGAGCTGAAGAATGAGAGGGTCTGCAGGTAGTAGCTGTGCTGATTATGTGCCGCCGCAATCATGAAAAGGATTCTGACAGGCTCATCGTCAATAGGCTGGAAATCGATTATGTCAACCTTTGAAATGCCCACAGCCATTACAAGATCGGTTATGCTTGAAAGCCTTACATGAGGAATTGCTATGCCGCGTCCGATTGCCGTGGACATGAGTTCCTCGCGCTTTAAGATTTCGTTTTCAAGTTCTGTGGCATCCTTTACCTGTGGAGCCGTTGCCAGAGTGTTTGCAAGCTGAACAAGGGCATCATGGCGGGTCTGGTGGTTCATGAAAACAATGCGTTCCGGTGAAAGAATGTTCTTTACAAGGACGGAAATGTCTGCGGGTGCCGTTTTGGATGCTGAAAGCCTTTCGTTAACCCAGCGCTCTATATCACCTTTTTTGAATCTCCATACAGTTCCGATTTTTCCACTGGGAATCTCACCCTTCTGGGCCCAGTCATAGACAGTCCGCTCACTGACACGTAAATATTTTGCAACTTCCTCAATGGTAAGTATATCGTCTTCCACAATAGCCCCCGGCTCAATTTTATAAGAATATTTTGCATTTATTACGGTTCTTTGTCAAGTATTACAAGTTAATTCAATAATTTTTCAAAACAGCACCATCTTTGCTATCTGGAAATATACCAGGAGGCTTACTGCGTCAACTATGGTCGTGATGAAAGGGCTTGCCATTACGGCGGGGTCAAGCTTTAATTTTCTTGCGACAAGCGGAAGGGTGCAGCCGATTATCTTTGCCACCAGCACCGTAAATGCCATGGCTATGCAGACTACAAGGGCCACAAATAGCGTAACCTCTTCGTTGTGCAAAAGGATCCTGTCCACAATCATTATCTTTGCAAAACACACGGAACACAGGGCAATGGCACACAAGAAGGCGGTCCTCACTTCCTTCCAGATTACAAGGGGCAAATCCCTGAATTCAACTTCACCCAGAGACAGGGCGCGTATTATCGTAACGGATGACTGTGAGCCGGAATTTCCCCCCGTATCCATTAGCATCGGGATGAATGCTGTCAGGACAACCTGGGCTGCAAGGGCGTTTTCAAAACCGGTGATGATCATTCCAGTAAAGGTCGCGCTCACCATCAAAAGCAGGAGCCATATTACCCTGTGCTTGAAAAGGTCAAATGGAGTTGAACGGAGGTAAGTCTTTTCGGAAGGAGACATACCACCCATGATTTCGATATCCTCTGTGGCCTCGTCTTCCATGACTTCAAGAGCGTCGTCAAAGGCAATTATACCGACCATGCGGTCTTCACCGTCAACAACAGGCAGCGCAAAGAAATTGTATTTGGAAAGCATCTGCGAAACCTTTTCCTTGTCGTCGTGGGTTTGAACCTTAATTACGTTTTCCTTCATCAGGGAATCAATCAGGATGTCATCGCTTTTTGCAAGAAGAAGGTCCTTTACGGAAAGGCGGCCCAAAAGCTTTTTGTCCTTGGTCACATAGCATGTGTAGAATGACTTGTTGTCAAAGCCCATCTTCCTTATCTGGTTTATCGCCTCACCCACTGTAGTTCCAAGCCTTAGCGAAACATACTCGGTGCTCATGATTGAACCGGCGGAATTTTCCGGATACTGAAGGAGGCTGTTGATTTCCTGTCTTGTGGCGGGATCAATCTGCTTTAAGATTCGGTCAACGACGTTTGCGGGCATTTCCTCTACAAGGTCTGCGGCATCGGATGTATAGAGCTCGTCAAGGATGGCCTTAAGTTCATAATCAGAGAAACCCTTTATCAAAAGTTCCTGAAAGTCCACGTCCATTTCGACAAAAACGTCAGATGCGGTCCCCTTGGGCAACAGCCTGAACAAAACCGGAATCTGCTTTTCGTCCATGCGCTCAAACAAACCGACGATATCGGATGCGGGCATGGTCATCAGAATGTCCTTGATTGTTGAAAATTTCCTTTCTTCCAAAAGTTTCTGAACTGCACTTTCTACTGTAACGCTTAATTCAGTCATAATTCGCCTTCCAAATTGATAGTTGATTGGGTTACCCCAAAATAGGACAGGCTGTTTTCTGATTTCTTTGATTTAGGATTGAAAAGAAAGATCAAGGAGAAGCCTGCCGCAAAATGTCATGTTACCCGGATACGACCCGTCACTACTGCCATCGCCCATAGCGTCCTCCTTTAAGAATTGAAAGTTGCCCCATTATAAAAAATCCAACAAGTGGTGTCAAGCAAAAAAACTCACAACATAAGAAGTTCAGCCATACTAAATAAATATATATTCTCTTAATTCAAATAGAAAATGTGCTCCCATCGGGGATCTGTCCCACAACAACGGCTTCCGCGCTTTGCTTGTGCAGATGTTGTTGTGTGCCAGCCCCCGATTCCGCACATTTTAGTTTTTGCAAAATTAAGAAGCCAAACATCAATATGGCTGAACTTCCTAAATTCTGCATTTTTCCTTAATAGACCACAATTTTTCTTTCTTAAACAAGCAACTATCAATTCTTAATTATGCATTATGAATTATGCATTAAATTATCCGTCCTATTGAAGAAAAAGAAGTTTTGATATAAGATGGCGCTCATGAGTTTATATGAAGATTTGAAATGGCGCGGACTTATTAAGGATGTTGTTGGAGAAGAATCCAAGCTCCAGGAACTATTGGACGGCAAACCCTTTACATTCTACTGGGGTACCGATCCTACAGCCGACAGCCTTCACCTTGGACATTATTCCTCACTCTGCCTTGCAAAACGGCTTTCCATTGCGGGACACCACCCCATCCTTCTTTGCGGTGGCGCTACGGGACGCATTGGGGATCCACGCCCTACAGCAGAAAGGGAAATCATCTCAGAAGACCTCATCAACAGCAATATCGTGGGCATACGCAACCAGATAAAGGACATTGTCCCGGCCGCAGAACTGGTGGATAACTATGACTGGTGGAGCGGAAAGAGCTTTTTGAACACCCTCCGTGACATCGGAAAATACATCAACGTCAACTACATGCTCGACAAGGACATAATCCGCCGCCGGCTTGAAACAGGCATCACTTATGCGGAATTCTCATACATGCTCCTGCAGGGATACGACTTCCTCTACCTCTACCAGAACAAGAACTGCATCATGCAGGTTGAAGGCAGCGACCAGTGGGGCAACATCACTACGGGAATCGACCTCATCCGCAAGATTACGGACAAAGAGGCCTACGGATTCACCATGCCGCTAATCCTGGACTCAACCGGCAAGAAATTCGGAAAGAGCGAAGGAAACGCACTCTGGCTCAACAAGGAAAAGACTTCTCCATACCAGATATACCAGTATCTGTTCAACACGGACGACTCCAAGGTACTTGAATACCTCAAGGTGTTCACATTCCTGCCAAGGGAACAGATTGAGGAAATTTACCGCCAGCAGCAGGCCGCACCGGAGACACGCATCGCACAGAAAACCCTTGCATACGAGGTGGTTAAGGACCTTCACGGCAAGGAAGAGGCAGACAAGGCAGTAGACGGGGCAAAGGCAGCATTCAGCGGTCAGGGCGACAAGAACAACATGCCTACTGTGGAAATGCCAAAGTCAGCTGTGGAAGCCGGAACAGGTGTCATTGACCTTTTCTTCAGCGCAAAGCTTGGTGGTACAAAAAGTGACATCCGCCGCCTGATTGAACAGGGTGGTGCCTCGATAAACGGAAATGCAGTCTCTGACGTTAAAAAGACCGTCACAAGCGACGATCTGGACAAAGACGGGGAACTTGTTCTTCGTTCAGGCAAGAAGAAATTCGTCCGCGTGGTGTTCAAGTAAGACGATTTCCAGCCAATCAAACAATCAGCTCTAAGAAAATAAGCGGCATTTCAATTCTTTATTGTGATGCCGTTCATTTTTTTGTAAATTCTGCCGATAATCGAATAGTGTGAACTCTTCATTATTATGGACATGAGGGACTTTCACCAAAAAAACTTGACGGTACACGCATTCGATGGTAAAATATTAGAACGTTCTGGATTTTTATCATAGACGGGTACAGGGAGTAATATTTTGACATTTGATAATGCTTATGTTTACATTCCTCTTTTCGCCATCTCGGCTCTTTCGCTCGGGCTGCTTATTCTCCTGCTTATTGCCAGGAAACGCAGTACGGCCAGGGTCAGCTTTATTACTCTTGCATCAAACATCATCATTATCGTATCAAGTTTAATCTCTGCCATTGCCTCCCTTACGGGAAAGATGGGCAACGGCCTGTTCATGTTCTACTGCCTGAGCATTTTTGCCATCGCATTCATCCTTCTTCCTTACGGTGCAATGCTTGCAATGTTCGAGCCAAAGAAAATCGACAAATTGGTACCGAAATCCTATAACGAGGCAGCCCTGAAAGCCAGGGATCAGATTCAAAAAACAGAGGAAAAGGCAAAGGACCTTACAGAGGAAGACTTCTCCCTGATGGACATAAACCGCGACTTCATGGCAAAGGCAGCCCAGGCTTATGGCTCAGACAAGGGCTACAACAACTTCCTTGAGTACATAAACCACACCATAAGGGAGCAGATCAACGCAGACGGAGCCGCTATCCTCATGGTTGATGATTTTGAGGACATAATTTCTGTAAAGGCATTTGAAGGAGACTTCCCTCCCCCATACAAGCTGCCTTCAGACTTACCGCATAAACCCGTACGCGTATCAACAAGCTTTAAATTTGCAACTTTCCCGCTCCAGGACAATGTTTTTGGGGAAATAGCAAAATCTGGCCGTCCGGAACTTATTGAAAAACCAGAATTGGACAGCAGGATATATCAGAACGGACCTGAGGAATTCCTTGAGTGCGGAAGCTACATCATTGTTCCTATGAAAATCCAGGGTACCGTTATCGGTGTTACGGCTTTTGCACGTAAAAACGGCTCCGACAAGCTTACCCAGAGTGACCTTAAGACCGCAAGTACACTTACAGACTTTGCAGCCGCTACAATTCAGAATGTAATCTCAGTAAAAGATATAATTGAAAAAAGCGAGATGAACAAGGAAGCAGAGATCGCAGGACGCATCCAGAACAAGATGAAACCCGAGAAACTCCCTGCAGTAAAGGGGCTTCAGCTTGGATCCGTATGGAATCAGGCGGAGGGTGTATGCGGCGACTTCTATGACATAATTCCTTCCCGCAAGGATCGTGTATCATTCATAATGGGTGATATAGCCGGAAAGGGCGTAAACAGCATGTCCGTCATGACAATGATTCGTGCAATGCTCCGTCTGGTTGTGAACACCACGCAGTCAGCAGGCAAAATCCTTACATGGGTGAACAAGGGACTTACAAGCGAGTCCTTCAGCACAGACCATTTTGGTTCCGTATCGCTGATAAACTACAATCCGCTTGCAAAAACAATGGAATTTTCCACTGGTGGCATAGTGCCAGTCTGGTATTTTGACTCTTCTACCTCGGAATTTACCCAGATTTCACAGAATTCTGACCCTCTGGGCGTAGAAAAATCAACAGAATACAAAGAATTCGTGCAAAATGTTAAAAGTGGTGATATAATAGTCATGTATACTGATGGTGTTGTGGAAGCTGTCAATTCCAATGGTCAGCAGTATACTTCGGATACTCTGTTGAACTTGATTAAAACAAATCATGCGAAACCGAGTAAAGAATTAGCCAACCTTGTAAAGGCTGACATAAAAAACTTCAGCGGCAACGCCGAACAGCATGATGACCAGTCGCTGCTGATAATTAAATTACAGTAAATTGTGCAATAAGGAGAACACTTATGGAACTGAAAATACGCAAAAATGGTGAGGTTTACATCATTGACGTAAATGGCGAAATGGACTTGTACAATTCTTACAAGCTTAAAGAGTTAGTCATGAAGATGCTTGAAAAGAATGTAAAATCATTTGTCATCAATCTTGAGCAGGTTGACTACATCGACTCTTCCGGAATCGGTGCATTGATTTACATTTGCTCAACCATCAAGAAGATGAACCTTAAGCTTTACATTTCCAACATACATGGCTCTGTAAAGAAGGTTATTGAACTTACAAAACTTATGGGGTACTTTCCTATTGCAAATTCCGTTGAAGAAGCCCTGCTGATGATTAACGAATAAGGAGACTTGACAGATGGAATTAATAAAAGAACTCCGTGCGGACAGTAACGATCCTTTATTTGACAAAGCTAACATGCTTTACAAAGAATTTCCTTCAGATTTCCGCCAGATTCGTTATTTTACACTGCTTATTGTACAGTCTGCTCCACTGGAGATCAAGGAAATAAACCTTCTTGAACAGCAGATTTCTGAGATCATCAAAAATGCCGTAAAACACGGAAACCACTGTGACATCAACAAAAAGGTTCATGTGTGGTACTCTTTCAGCCCCAACCATGCCCACATTATCGTAGAGGATGAAGGCGAAGGCTTTAAGGACCTTGAGAAATGGAACGACTTCAACCGCAAGAGATTGGATTGTCTCCATAACTCAAATTTCGAGGAACTTACAAATTATGTAACGTTCCGTACCAAACAGTCCGATGAACAGGATGGTGGAAACGCTTTGTTTGCCGCCCTTGAGTATTGGAACGGTGGATTTGTTTACAACGACAAGCGCAACGGTGTCGCAATGCTGAAAAAATATCAGCAGAAGAGGCACGGTGTTACGATTGACGGAGAGTAAACGATTGACAAAAACATCAGTTCTGAGTAACATACTTTTTTGTATAAAAATCGGGGGTGTCCCGGTTTCGACAGGTAGGAGTGTACTTGTGCTGCAGGTGAGGCTCTCATCTGGTCTCTGATACAGGTGAAAAATATAACTGCCAAACGTAGAGAAGACGAATTGTCTGAAAACGAACAGTTAGCTCTTGCTGCTTAATTGCGCATGAGCCGGAACTCGTGGGGTGCTGTTCCTAACGTCGCGATGTTCTGTCACAAACAGGGACTTGCCTTATGTACTGTCTGAAGTATATATGGGACATCCGAAAGGAAATCAGAATACGGAGACGACGCCTTTGAAGCCGCTACCGTTTCCCGACAAATACCTCGCTTCAATAAACCTGTAGAGGCGCCTGGACAGCTTATTTGGACAGGGGTTCAATTCCCCTCACCTCCATGAAAAAACCGCAATTCAATTTTGAACTGCGGTTTTTTTATTTATCTTACTTTTTCCTTTTTACTTTAGATTAAGGCGGGATTAACTTCCTTATTCTTTCCCTTATTTGATTTTACGTGTAAATGCATCCCTGTAACCCGCATCGCGGAACTTCTCGAGTACTGCACCGTATTCGTCAAGGCCAAGAGGTCCTACAAGAACCCTAAAGCCCTTTCCACCAGCTCCAGGTATTGCTACTACAGGATACTGACTGTGCTTTCTTGCAAGTTCTTCGGCTTCCCTTGCCTCAACAACTGTGGCAAACTGAACATAATACTTACCGCTTACAAGATCACTTTCGTTCTTGAATATTCCGGTTAACGGTATTTCAGGCTGTTTGACTTCTTCTACCGGTTCTTCCTCTTTTTCAAGGATAATCGGCTTGTATTCTTCTTCGGGTTTAGCTTCTTCCTCCGGTTCAGTTGAATTAACTCCTTCACCCTCACCGTCATTCTCCAGTTCTTTCGGAATCTCAGGCTTCCTGTCATCTACCTTTTCACCAGGCTGATCTTCATCTGGTGCGGGTTCTGATTCATCAGGTTCAACAGGAACAACAATCTCCTCAATGTAATCGTCCTCAGGAATGTCCTTTTCCTCCTGAACAACAGGATTCTCGTTATTGCGCTCTGGCTCCCTTACAGCAGAAAGATCGGCAACAGGCTCCTCGTCACGTACACGTTCATGAGGCTTAACAGCTTCTTCCGGCATATCCTCATCAGGAACATCCTCTACCTTTTCTTCGCTTTCAACCTCTTCACCAGGCTTGTCATCATCGGCCATGTTTTCTTCGCTGTCAACCTTCTCACCTTCAAGGTCAGGCTCAAGACCAGGCTCAACTGGCTTTACCTTCTCTCCTGTCCTGTCTTCAGCTGGACCAGGCTCATTGTTTGGAACTGCTTCTCCGGCTGCATCAGGATCTGGAGTTTTCTCCGGCTCAACAGATTCAACTGCCTCACCGCTCTTATCCATCGGAATGCCGCTTTCATCTACAACAACAGGCTCTTCATATTCATCCGGTTCAACAGCCTTTACGCGTTCACCGTTCATGTCATCTTCTATATCAGGCGTTTCCTGTTTTCCAACTGGCCTTGGCTTTTGCTCAACCGGTTTTACAGGTTCAACAGCTTCTTCTTCAATTTCTTCAGGCACTTCCGGTTCAACAGGTTCAACCTCTTCCTCAGACTTTTCTTCCGGAATTTCTTCTTCTACGGTCTCTTCCGGTTCAACGGATTCAACATCCTCTCCCTCTTTTTCTTCTGGAACGGTTTCTTCTTCAACTTCCTCGGGTTCTTCCGGCTCTACAGATTCAACTTCTTCATCAGAGTTTTCCTCAGGTTCTTCAAGCGGTTCTGCATCCTCTACGTTTTCACCGTCCTTGTCTTCTTCCGGTTCCTGAGGTGTTTCCTCTTCAGGTTCCTGGATTGGCTCTTCCTCTACTTCCTCGTCAGCTTCTTCTGGTTCTGTATCCTCTACTTCCTCACCGTCGCTTTCTTCAGGAATTGTTTCTTCCGTTTCCTCTGGTTCAACAGGCTCAACTTCCTCATCAGAGTTTTCCTCTGGAGTTTCCTCTTCAACAGGAGTTTCTTCTGGTTCTTCAACCGGTTCAGTATTGTCTACGTCTTCATCATTCTGATCGTTTTCGGGATTGTTTTCTTCCTCAGGAACAGTCTCATCCGGGATTTCTTCCTCAATTGTCTCATCAGGTTCTACTGAACGGACACCCTCAGATTTCATGTCATCATCTGGCGGAAGTTCATCTAATGGTGGAAGATCATTATCGACCGGCTCATAATTTCTCTGATGCCTGTGCTCTGACGGTTTTACAGGTTCCTCAACAGGCTCTTCTTCCTGCGGTTCTTCCTCTATTTCCTCTGGAGTTTCAGGTTCCTGAACTGATTCATCCTCTACAGGCTCATCTTCGACAGGCTCCTCTATCTCCTCTTCTACCGGTTCTTCAACAGCTTCTTCTACTGGCTCCGGTTCTGTTTCATCTTCAACAGGAGTTTCTTCCTCTACGGTTTCATCGGGTTCCTCTACAGGCTCATCCTCAACAGGCTCTTCTATTTCTTCCTCAACGGGTTCAACCTTTTCCTCAACAGGCTCAATTTCCTCAGGTTCTTCTACTGATTCTTCAATCGGCTCTTCAAGCTGTTCCTCTTCCTCTGGTTCCTGAACAGTTTCCTCTTCAACAGGTTCGTCTTCCTCTGGTTCTTCCAGTTCTTCCTCGGGTTCCTGAACGGGTTCTTCGGGCTTTGTGGCAACAGGTTCTTCTTCTTTTTGTTCTACAGGCTCATTACCCCTCTCTGCCGGAGATGGACGCTGAACGTCTTTTTTATCCTGCTCAAAATCGGTCTCTTCCCCTGTTCTGACTGCAGAAATCACCGCATTTCCGGATGAACTCTGGTCATAGGAATTGGATCTTTTTCCAAGCTGAACTTTAAGTGCAGACTTATCATCAAGCCCCAGCTGGGAAGCTGCTTCCTGAGAAATCAAAAGGGCATAATCTGTACTGTCATCAAGCTTTCCAAGATTTAAAACCTGAACATTGCGTCCTGTATCTGGATTTGAGACTGAGATGCTGTCTCCCGGAAGATATCCCTTGGCTTTAGAGAAAAGTCCGCGCGGCAACTGATTGGACTTTGCAATGACAGCACCTCCATCCTCATATTCAACGGAGGTTGATGTTGCAAATAGAGAAAATGTAATTCCGAGTGTGAATATTGCCGCTAAAAATCTTTTCATTTTCATCCTCACCACATTTTCCCTTATTTAACGGTTTGATAGATGTCCTGTGCTATTTCCGCTACAAATGAACTTATTCCGTGCTCATTATCCAGTCTGTTGGAGACTTTTGCCGGTGTCCTGGTTCCAGAACTGATTTGTGCGCCTGTTGTGGCATTGTATACAGTCCAGTCAACTTTCTTTATGTGGGACAAGTAGATTCCGCTTGGATTTGGAGATATATTAGCCTGAAAATCTGCGACAATTACGACAAACCACTCGCATTTTCCCAGTTTTGCCTCTGCCATTGAGCGGTAGTAGATTGTCTTGTCCTCATATTCGTCTTCTGAGGATGCGGCAGGGGAATTGGTTACGATAAATCCCTTATCAAAAAAATAGTCAAACAGGGCATTCTCGATTACATGAGATGATGCACGGACTTCTGACTGAGTATTATCATGCTGAATGACTTGAAAAGAAATGACTGCTGCATGACTTGAAGCTACAGCCAAAGCCACCAGAATGATCGTGAAAAGTATGTATTTTCTTCTGCTCATGGCAAATCCCCTCTTTAAAACGTGATAATACACCTAAATCTACCCTTATATCATCGGTATTCTAAAGTTTCAGTTTAGATTTAAATTATTGAAGAAAAAACCCGCGTATGGTACAATAAAAGCCATAAGGTATTTTTATGGGAAAAGTTGAAAGCAAGCTGTACATTATCGGAGCCGGTTTTGCCGGACAGATGATTGCAGAGGACATAAAGAGGAAAAAGATATTCGGTGAAATCGCTGCGTTTCTGGACGATGACGAAAGCCTTATTGGCCGTAAAATCGAAGGAATACCCGTTCTGGGGCCCATAGAAAACGTAGCATCCCTTTTGCGCGTAAACGGCATTGATGAGGCGATTATTGCAATTCCATCTGCCCCGGTTGAACGAATCAGGCAGATATACCAGACGCTCAAAAAAAGCAATTTCCTTCACATAAAGATTCTTCCATCAATCAGCCAGGTTGTTAACGGCAAGGCCCATTTGGTACAGGCAAGGGAAATCAATCCTCTGGACATTTTGGGCAGGACCCCGATTATTATTCCGCTCCACGAAAGCCTTGCATACCTCAAGGGTAAACGCGTTTTGATTACGGGTGCGGGAGGTTCCATAGGCTCTGAGCTTTCACGCCAGCTTTTGTCGGGAGGGGCAGAACGAATCTACCTCTTTGGCCACGGAGAAAATTCCATCGTAAAGATTTACCGTGAGCTCCACCTGTTGCAGAACGAGGGTGTGGGAGAAAAGGCGGCTGTTGTTCCAATCATAGGCGACATGAAGGACAGGGAATACGTGCGCTTCATCATATCGCATACAAGGGCGGATGTAATCTTCCACTGTGCGGCATACAAGCATGTTCCCATGATGGAAGAAAATCCTGTTGCCGTAATCGAAAACAATGTCTTTGGAACAAAAAACCTTCTGGATGCGGCCCTTGAATTTGGAGTTGAACGGTTTGTACTCATTTCCACAGACAAGGCGGTTTCCCCTGTTTCGGTTTACGGTGTAAGCAAGATGCTTTCTGAAAAACTTGTTCTTCAGGCGGCTAAAAAAACATCAAGTTCCCAGTCATTCATGTTCGTACGCTTTGGAAACGTATTGGGTTCAAGAGGATCATTGCTTCCGATTTTCATGGAACAGATTCAAAACGGTGGGCCTGTGACTGTCACCGACAAGGACATGGTTCGCTTTTTCATGACGATTCCCGAGGCATGTTCTCTTGTGCTTCAGACCGGTGGTGTCGGAAAAAATGCCCAGGCATATCTTCTGGACATGGGAGAGCCCGTAAAGATTCTTGAGATTGCAGAACAGATCATCAGGTTCAGCGGATTTGAGCCATACAAGGACATGGACATAAAGTTCATTGGCGTGCGTCCCGGAGAACGACTTTACGAACCGCTATGGCTTGAAGAAGAAGATCCAAAACCGACCGCGTACAAAAAGATATTAAAGCTTACTACAAAAGATCCTGAAACATTCATCCTGGACGATCTGTTGGAAAAACTCAAGCCGATATGCAGCTGGGATGAAAAGCAAAAGGACTTGTTCAGGAACAGGGAAGAACTGATTAAAATATTAAGGCAGGCGATTCCCACTCTGGATGAATATTATTCTGAACAGCAGAATCAGGGAAAACATGTTGACCTTTCTGAATCAGTTAAGGTGGTATTGTAATGGCTCAGGAAATAAAGGTACCTTTTTTTAAGGCTTCAATCGGAAAAGAAGAGGAAGATGCGGTTCTTCGCGTAATGAGGAGCGGATGGCTTACAACAGGAAAAGAAGCCCTGACATTCGAAAAGGAATTCGCACAGAAGATTAATGTTCCTCATGCACTCTGCGTAAACTCCAACACCAGCGGAATGATTCTTGCAATGGAAGCATGCGGAGTGGGACCGGGAACTGCCGTAATAACAACACCATACACCTTTGTCTCCACCGCAACCAGCGCACGCCATCTGAATGCCGACGTTTATTTTGCGGATGTTGAGGAAGATTCATATTCAATTTCGCCGGAGTCAATAAAAAAGATTCTGGAAGGCCCAAAGGGAAAAAACGTAAAGGCGATTGTTCCAGTCCACATTGCTGGCAACGTCTGCAACATGAAGGAAATAATGGAACTGGCCAGACGGTTCAATGTAAAGGTAATCGAAGACTGCGCTCATTCATTTCCAAGCCTTACGGACATGGGTTATGCGGGTGCAATCGGTGACATAGGCGTATTCTCCTTTTATGCCACAAAGACAATAACCACGGCAGAAGGCGGCATGGTCACGACAAAAGATCCAGAGCTTGCAAAAAGGATGACTGTAATGCGCCTGCACGGAATGGACAGGACAACATGGGACCGATACACTTCCCCACGCGCTTCATGGGAATATGACATAATCGCACCGGGTTTTAAATGCAATCTACCCGACATGCTTGCAGCCCTGGGACGCGTACAGCTTGAACGTGCCGATGAGTTTTATCAGAAAAGAGTAAGGCATGTAGAAAAATTCAACGAGGCATTTTCCAAACTTGATTTTGTTGAATTACCGCCGGACTCAAAAGGCAACGCATGGCATCTTTATTTGATAAGACTGAACCTTGAAAAGCTTGACTGCGACAGGAACACTTTTGCAAAAGAGCTTCAGGAGATGGGTCTTGGAATCAGCATGCACTTTATTCCTCTGTTTCATTTTACATACTGGAAAAAACTGTATCCCGATTTTACGCCGGAAAATTTTCCCAACGCACAAAAGCAGTATTCAAGGACTATCACGCTTCCTCTTTGGCCTGACATGACGGAAGACATGGTTTCCTATGTGATTGAATGCGTACAAAAGGCAGGCAGGGAACATCATGCCTAGAACAAAAGCCCCTGTTGCAAAAGAAAAACCATCAAAGAAATTCTCAAGGCTTTCTTTTCAAAAAGGCTTTTACTCTGACCTTGAATTCCGTGACATGCTTTATGCAGTAATCGTGCGGAGTCCTGCAAAATCTGGAATCATTTCATCGATATCACATGGTGACCTTCCGGACGGCTATTATCTTTTTACGGCAAAGGATGTACCGGGAATAAACCTGATTGACACGCCACAGGGAAAAGTTCCTGTATTCAGCGAGGGAAACATTTCTTATCTGGGTGAACCCCTTGGCATTCTTGTTGGACCTGATGAAAAAACCGTAAACGAACTGTATGGCGAAATTCAATTTACATTCGATTCAAATACAATCGACTCTTACCTGCAGACCATCGAGGACACGGACCAGGAGTTCAGGCAGAAAAATACGGCTCATACCGAAAAGGCTGATCAGGCACAGATTGACGCGATTACAAAAGCACTTGCTCTTGACGGCGACGACTTTTTTACCCCAAAGCCGGAGAATGACAAAAATAAGATATCAGAACATACCGACTTTGACACAAGCCAGGACATAGAGGATCTTTTTACATCAGTCATGGCAAGCCGAAAGATTGAACGCGGACCATGCTTTACAAAAGACAAAAAGGGATCATCAGCTGGAATTGAAGAAGCATTTAACAAATGCCATAAAGTAATTCAAAACTCATGGTCTTACAAATTGAATCCGCCTGATTATCGTGAGCCCAGCGGCGCAATATGCAATTATAAGAACGGGCAGCTGTATGTTTACGCCCCTACCCTTTGGCTGAGCAATTTACGACAGACACTTTCCGAGGTTCTTCACATTCACGGAGATGATATACAAATCTCAAAGACACGTTCCAACAACCGTTCATCTGCATCGGTGTGGTACAGCTCAATAATTGCGAGCCAGGTTGCTGTGGCATCATATCATACAGGCAAATATGTAAAGCTTGTATACACTCAGGAAGAGCAGGAAAAATTCATGGAGTCAATGCGGCCCATCACGATAGTTCATAAAACCGGAGCCGATGAAACAGGAAAAATTGTTGCCATGCAAATCAACATTGACGTTGATGCAGGTTCATCCAATCCTTTTGTTCAGGAAATCGTGGATCGTCTTGCAATAGCCTCATACGGATGCTACAGTCCGCAGAACATAAGCATAATCGCAACAGCATACCGCTCATGCAATCCTCCTACCTCCGTTGACATGCAGACACTTGACTCTGCGGCTTTTTTTGCAATCGAAAACCAGATGAACGAACTGGGAAAAGCATATAGTCTTACACCACAGGAAATACGGCTCATCAACCTGTCAATCTCCGACAAAAAAGGTTTGCATCAGCCGTTTTTATTTGAACTGGAAAAAGCTCCCGACATTTTGGAATTACTTACAAAGCAAAGTGACCTTGAAAGAAAATACAGCTCATATCTTTTAAACGAGATGGTAAGGACACAGCGCGGAATAAATCTATTGGACAACTCTGACTCCCCCTTGACCTTGCGGGGAATAGGTCTTGCATGTGCTTTTGAAGGCTCATGTTATTACGGCTCACAACTGTTTAAGGACAGCGACCAATCCCTTACAGTAACATGGGAAAAAGAGGACAACCTTACGATTCACTGCGCACCGATTTCCGCTACAATTCAGGAGATATGGGCAAAAACCGCCTCTGAAATACTGGGCATATCTCCTTCAAGCGTAAAGATCAATTCTGATTTTTCAAATGAAAATGAACCTCCCCTGCCGGAGACAATATATTCAAACATAAGCGTAATGACAGAACTATTGCAAAAATGCTGTGAGACATTGAAAAGGCAGCATCAAAAATCAAGGCTTCCACTTGAGGCAAAAAAGACAATAACGGCAAGCCAGAAAAAATTGTGGAACCAGAACAAGTTCGAAGGCTTCCCATTCCACAGTACTTCATTCGGTGCGGCCACATGCGAAATAGACCTGGACCCAAACACATTCCGTGAGACAATAAGGAACATTTACATCATCGTTAACGGCGGAAAAATCATGAACCTTCAGGCAGCAGAAAATTCGCTCAAGCTTTCCGTGCAAAAAATTCTTTCTTCACTGGTTGATTATGACAGCATTGAATACTCTAACATTCACATAAGCTTTGTAAATTCTCACAGCAATTCCGCACAGATTGGAGAGCTATTGTATCAGATACTTCCAGCAGCATATACACAGGCAGTTTCCCAGGCATTGGGAAGCACTATAGATCATCTTCCGTTGCAGACAGACAGCATGTACAAACTTCTATTGGCAAAACAGCACAAGATTGAATTAGCAAAACTAAAAACCAGCAATGAACAGGTTGTATCTGAAGAGGATAAGGAAGGTGCAAAATGAAGATTCCGATAACACTAAATGGTGAACGAACAGTATTAGATGCAGAACCAGGAGAAAACCTTCAGACCACTTTGCGCAGGTTGAATTTATTCAGCATAAAGCTAGGATGCTCGGAAGGCCTTTGCGGCAACTGCATGGTATTGCTTGACGGAAAACCTGTTCCATCCTGTACACTACCGGTTGGAATCTTGCGTGACTGTTCAATCGTTACCCTGGAATATTTTAGCAAGGCAGAGCCAGTTTACAATGACATAATAAACGGTTTCAGGCAGGCAGGCATCCACATGTGCGGCTATTGCAATGCGGGAAAAATTCTTAGCGCCTACAGCATCTTAAATGAACCAGTTCTTGCAAGTGACGAGGAAATACTTGATTGCGTACGGAATCTGAATCCATGCTGTACCGACCGTGACACTTTGATTCATGGAATAAAACTCGCCTATTCAATCAAACTGAACAGGGAAGGAAAAACCAACAATGGCAAAAAACTCTGAGCAGCAGGTTCTGCTTACAAAAACACTTGACGATTTGTTTTCTCATCTGGACAGGAACAGCACGCTTAGGGTTTTGGGCGGATGCACGCTTGAAAACCTTATCGATGAAAAATCCGTTTCAGTACGCGGAATCCCGGAGCTTTCCCAGATAGAAAGGCGAGAAAGATTCATAGACATAGGACCGGCCGTAACATTAAGTGAAATGCTCAAAGTTGACGAAACAAAGCTTCAGCCTGTCATAAAGAAAGCGTTAAAGACAATAGGAACCGCAGCGGTAAGGAACCTTGCAACCCTTGGAGGAAACATCTGCGCAGAAGGCCAAAAGCTAACCTTATGGGCACCGCTAGTTGCACTGGATTCAAGAGTTGAAATAAAGAAATCAGCAAATGACTCAAAGGTTATTCCGCTCTCACATTTTACAGGTGTCCCGGAAAAATCTGTTCTTTCAAAAATACGCATCCCCACAACAGAATGGAAGACAAATATTTTTGAGCGTGTGGGACCATCTCACAGGATAACAGAGAATTCCGCAAGCTTTACTTTCCTTTGTAATACTGAACGCGGAAGCATTGACAACATCAGCATAGTATTTGCCGGCGTCATCGTCTTTCACTCAAAGGAATTTGAAAACATACTTTTGGGAACACACTTGCCGATTCAAAATGAAGACATGGATTCATTCATCCAAACTGCATCAGAGATTTACGACTCCATAGAAGGAAGCGATAAGGCACCTACAATTTTAAAGACCCAGTTTTTAAACCTGCTGCGTTCTTCTTTGTCAAACTGCTGACACACGTTTTAAATTCATTTGATCAGCATCGCATCGCCATATGAAAAGAATCGGTATTTCTGTTCAACCGCCTGCTGATAAGCGCTTAAAATGTTTTCCCTTCCAGCAAAGGCTGACACAAGCATGATGAGAGTTGATTCCGGCGTGTGGAAATTGGTGAACATTTGATCCACCACCTTGAAACGGTATCCAGGATACATGAAGATGTGTGTGCTTCCTGTTCCACCTTTTACAATTCCGTTTTCGTCACATGCGCTTTCCAATGTCCTTACCGATGTGGTTCCAACGGCAAGAATGGGCCTGCCATCTTTTTTAGCCGCATTGATTTTTTCCGCAACATCATAAGGAACCGTGTAAACTTCCTCGTGCATCTTGTGGTCTTCTATCTGTTCCACCCTGACTGGAAGGAATGTTCCAAGTCCAACATGAAGGGTAATCCATTCAAGATCAATCTTTTTGTCCCTTAGTCTCTGCAGGAGGGGTTCGGTAAAATGGAGGCCTGCCGTAGGACATGCGGCGCTTCCCGTTTCGCTGGCATAAATCGTCTGGTATCTTTCCGCATCGTTTTCCGTGTCTTCGCGGCGGATGTATGGAGGAAGGGGAATGTGGCCGTTTCTTTCAAACCAGTCTTCGTCTATGCAAAACGGAAATTTTATCGTGCGGAATTCGCTTCCTTCATCTTCGGGATTTTCGATTATCGTGCCTTCGCTTCCATCCGGGAACTGGTAGACGTTGCCTTCCCTTACCTTTTTTGCTCCCTTTACCATAGTGTGCCATGTGTCGCCTGAATCAGAAAGCTGCTTTAGGAACATGAACTCCTGCTCACGTCCGCTTGATGTTTTTATTCCGTAGCACCTGCTTCGTCTTACCCTGCTGTTGTTAAAAATCATGAGGGTTCCGCTTTCTATCAAATCGGGCAGGTCCGCCATTACGTGATGTTCAACCCTTCCGTCATTGCGTGAAAGAAGCATGAGCCTGTCTTCTCCACGTTTTCCCGAAGGTTTTTGTGCAATCAATTCCTGAGGTAAATCAAAATAAAAGTCGCTGGTCTTCATTTGTATTTCTTTTCCTTGGGTCCAATCCCAAATGCCTGTATGCCTTTTCTGTAACGATTCGTCCGCGTGCTGTACGCTGCAGGAGTCCGCACTGAATCAAATACGGCTCGTAATAATCTTCCAGAGTGTCCATAGATTCGCCAATGGAAATTGCAAGGGTTTCCGCCCCCACAGGACCGCCGGAAAAATTATTTATTATCGAAAGCAGTATCTCACGGTCATAATATTCAAGTCCAAGGCTGTCGATTCCAAGACGTTCAAGTCCCTTCTCTACAATATCCTTTGTAATCACACCGCTTCCCTGAACCTGGGCAAAATCCCTCATGCGTCGGAGCACTCTGTTTGCAACACGTGGAGTACCGCGGGAACATGATGCCATTAAAAGTGCCGCATCTTCCTTTACCTTGACGTTTAAAATTGAGGCTGAACGGTGGATTATATCGGACAATTCCTCATGCGTGTAAAACTGAAAGCGCTGTATGATGCCAAAACGGCTGATGAGCGGAGAACTTACCATGCCCGCCTTTGTCGTTGCGCCAACCAGGGTAAAATGTGGAATCGGTATACGTACGGTTCTTGCCGCCGCCCCCTGACCGATAATCCAGTCGAGCGAAAAATCTTCCATTGCGATGTAAAGCATTTCTTCGATTGCAGGCTTGAGCCTATGGATTTCATCGATGAAAAAAACTGTACGCGGTGTAATCGTAGAAAGGATTCCTGCCAGATCCTTTGGCTTTTCAAGAGCGGGTGCAGAAGTCACCTTAAAGTCCGCACCAAGTTCATTAGCTGTAATCTGGGCAAGGGTTGTTTTTCCAAGTCCTGGAGGTCCGATCAGAAAAAGATGGTCCAATGCCTCCTCGCGTTCACGGGCTGCATTTATGAATACTGAAAGGTTTTCCTTTATGGCGCTTTGTCCCTGGAATTCATTTAGCGAAGAGGGACGCAGATTGTTTTCCTGCCCCTCGTCTTCCAGAGACAATTCCGCACGAACGATATGAGAACTGCCGCTTTCTGTCTCCGGTGCCATTACGATTTTTGTCTTTCCGCCACTTTCCATCGCCACATTTTGTGATGTCTGGGAAGCAAGCTGTGCCGCCATGTTCATTTCATCTACGGCTTCCATTTCGGGACTTTTTGACCTTGTATATTTTGTTTTGTGCTGAACGCTTTTATTCATTGTGCAAGCTCCATCAACGACTGCCTGAATACCAGGTCTTCCTTCTTTGCCTGAGTCTGCTTTTCAAATGAGGGATCCTGTGAAACTTTCTTTGAAACCGCTTCAACCGCTCCTTCCGCAATCTTTCTGTCATAGCCCATGTTGACCAGAGCAGAAACGACATCCGCATAAGGAATGTTTTTGCCACGTCCCTGTACCGGAGAATCTTCCTGCAAAGTGAGTTTACCCTTGAGCTGAAGGAGCATTTTTGCCGCAGTCTTTTTTCCAACCCCCGGAACTTTTTGAAGTGAATCAAGGTCACCCGAGTCAAGAATGCGGGCCAAATCCGGAGTCGCGATATTGCTTATAATCTTGAGGGCCGCCTTGGGACCAATTCCGTCAACCTTAAGCAGGTCAAAAAATAGGGAACGGTCATCCTCACTTGCAAAGCCGAACAGAACCATGGCCATGTCCGTATGCTGAAGCCATGTAAAAACCCTGCCCGTCTGCCCAACCGGAGGAAGCTTGTCCAATGCAGAATCCGGGACAGTCAGATCCCATTCAATTCCGTTTGTTTCCAGAGTAAGACGCAGAGGATATTTTCCTGTAATGATTCCGGTAAGACTGTTGAACATGCCTAGATTATATCAGAAATAAGGTGTAAGTAAAAGCCCCTTGAGGAAGGTGAAAGATGAAAACTTAGAGTTGAGAGTAAGTAGTCACACGGATTCGATTTTCCTACGGAAAATCTGAGATAGATAGATTTGTGTTATTTTCATTTTATTCAAAAAAAAAAAATTAACCAGTAAACAATAGATTAAAAAAAGAAATCTCCAGACATGCCCGTATTTAAAGAAACGACGTAGTCGTTTCGAATCCGTGTGATAAAAATAATTCTAATTGATTCTCTTCGGTTTTGTCCACTTGAAGTATTTGGGCGCCCTGTAGTCTATGTGCCAGGCTCCGGTGTAAAAGCCGTTTTGGTTTGCGACGGGACTTACAAAGATGACCTTGAGTGCGGGAGCCCCGACTGTGTAGATGAACTCATTTGACTCCCACTGGCTTGTATTTGAAACATTGCTTCCAAACTGATTTTCCGGCGGCGTATAGACGCTTATTTTATATGTTCCATCCTGCATGGTAAGGTGAATCACCGCTCCACCCGTAAAGCACCCCTTGTAATATCTGTGGGTCCAGTGAGGTTTTGTCTGCATGTCGTAGTACCATGAATAGTCGATGTGAATGATTTTATCCCATGCATCGTTTCCGTCCATGTCACATATCCTCAAAAGGCATGGAATGTCGTCCATGCTGCCGAAATTGGAAGGCCTGTAAATCTCCAGCGCAGACAAACGAGAAAACGCAAGGACAAATAATGAGGCGATGACTAACTTCCTGAATACACGGTGATTTCTGGACATAATTACATTATCGGTAGGTGTAAGGGGAAAGTTGAAAGCTGGAGGAGGTGTCACACGGATTCGCATGTTGCTACAGCAACAACGTCAAATCACATTCCTTACAGAAACGGCAAAAACTCTCCTAACTTGTTTTTCTCTTTGTTATTTTGACTCCAAGTGCGTGTATCTGTTCAGTTGCGGAAAAGACATTCCTGAATAATATTACTTGTAAACATTCCTTCTGTGGCCGATATGAACCACAAGAACAGTTATCACTATTTTTTTGGGCTCTCCTTCTCTTTCCTTTTCATTGATTACTGAAATCACTCTGTAGTCACCGACACGATACCTCCATAATCCAGCCAAATTACTTGTAAGCCCCTTTCCTCTTGAGCGGGGATCTTCCAGCTGCTGAACTTCATCCATGTATGATCGAATTCTCTTGGCTGTCTGCCTGTCGAGTTTTGACAATTCCTTCTCTGATTCTGGGGTATACTCAATTACAGTCATAATCCGAGTTTCTCATATACCTTATCAGACGGTATGGCATTCTTCCCACTTGCAAGGAAGCGTGAATATGCTTCTTCGCCAAGTTTTGCATCCTCCGCATCCTCCTCAAGTTCGGCAAGGTATCTTGTCAAAGCTTCATCTGTAATTCTACTTTTGTTCCAACCGGTTTTGGCAACGGCCTGCTCCAAGTCGAAAAGTGTTTTAGTTTTTACGCTCACGCTAATTGCCGGCATACCACACCTCCTAACGACAAATTCTATCTTTAATAATAATATTATTATTATTATAAGTCAAGGAGCAATTGTACCAGATGTGACGATTAAGGGAAATTTAGAGGAATTGTTGATGCTCTCGTGAAATACTCGGGTAGAACTTAGCTTTGAGGTGTTGTCAATCACCAGACAGTTAGATGCTGAATCAAGTTCAGCATGACAAGTTTTCACCTTTCCACTTTCTTCTCATACTCATGCTTCAAGATGGAGAACACCATTCTGTCTTCATAGAGGTCTTTCCTCCAAAAGAAATCACGGAATACTCCCTCGTAGCTTAGGGCACATTTTTTTCCTGACTCTTGAAATGAAGGAACGAAAGGATTCCTATCGGCAGAAAATAGAGGCACCATATCTCAAGAGCCAGCACACCGCCACCCGAAACAGAACCATTACTTCCAAGAAAGATTCCGGTTATCGGCATTATTAAGCATCCCGGAAAGAAAAGCCCATGCAGCAATAGAAGAATCTTTAACGTCCTGTCATTTTTGTTTTTGACATTCACCGTCAGTCCGATAAAGAAAGTCGAAAGGGCCATGATGCCGTATCCAAGCAGATCCAGATTGAACATGAGACCAAGATACCTGTAGTCAAGGATTCTGGCCGCATCCTCCCCCAGCTTTTCATTCATGACCGTCGTGCATTGGGTAAAATAAACTATCATAATGATGGTCGCATATACTCCAGACAATACAAGCCCGGTTCTTCCGGCAGCTTTTGCCTTATCCGCACATTCAGCATCAAGAGCCGCCACCATGCAGACAAAACTTATTGCAAGCAGAATGCATACAAAATAGCTTGCAAAAGTTAAGCCAAAAAGCATGAATATGGCAAACGCCAGTACCGTTAAAGCATTTACAAGTGAGCCAAACATACCAATCTTTCTATTCATCTTTACAATCCTCCTTATTCACCTTCAAATACTAATAATAATATCTCCCTCAGTCAAGAACAGCCCAATTCCCTAAATAGACACAATCCCTCTTTTATGTTATAATTTTTCCCAATTATATTATCCCGGTGCAATCCGGTGCCGGGCTATAGGAGTTTTTTATGGAAAAGAAAGTTGATCATTCCTGTACATTGGATAAAATCATCTCACTTTGCAAGAGACGTGGTTTTGTTTATCAGGCCAGCGAAATTTACGGCGGTCAGGCCGGAGCCTGGGATTACGGACCACTTGGAGTTGAATTCAAGCGCAACATTCAGAACGCTTGGTGGCACTACATGACCCAGCTGCATGACGATGTTGTCGGACTGGATTCCGCCATCTTCCAGCATCACAAGACATGGGAAGCTTCAGGTCACGTCGCCCACTTCTCTGATCCGATGATTGACTGCACGGAATGTAACGCAAGGTTCCGCGCTGACCAGCTTATCGAAGACTTTGTCCACTCTCATCCGGAGACAAATCCGGGAAAACCTGTTGATACAATGACACACGAAGAGATGAAGGCCTTTATCGACGCCAACATCAACTGCCCTACCTGTGGAAGCACAAACCGCAAGTATACTGCCGTCCGTGAATTCAACCTCATGTTCAAGACATATCAGGGACCTGTTGCAGACGAATCACACCTGATTTACCTGCGCCCCGAAACCTGCCAGGGTATTTTCACCGACTTCAAGAGCATCGTCCAGTCAAACCGCATGAAGATTCCTTTTGGTGTCGCCCAGGTTGGAAAATCATTCCGCAACGAAATCATTTTCAAGAACTTCATCTTCCGCACATGTGAATTCGAGCAGATGGAAATGGAGTACTTCTGCAAGCCCGGAACAGATGACGACATATTTGAATCATGGCGCAAAGACCGCTGGAACTTCTACCTCAAGTACGGTATCGCAGAAAAGAACCTGCAGTGGCACCACCACGATAAGCTGGCCCACTATGCAAAGGACGCCTACGACATCCAGTACAACTTCCCGATTGGATTTGAGGAAATTGAGGGAATCCACAACCGCACGGACTTTGACCTGAGCCAGCACACAAAGGTAAGCGGAAAGGACATGAACTACATCGACCAGGAAGACGGCAACAAGAGCTACACGCCATACGTCATCGAAACGTCAGCAGGCCTTAACCGCAACTTCCTCGCATTCCTCTGTGAGGCATACGAAGAACAGAACGTCGGTGATGAAGGCAACGAGGATTACCGCACGGTACTTCACCTGCACCCGCAGCTGGCACCTGTTACTGTAGCAGTCCTGCCATTGATGAAAAAAGACGGACTTGCAGAAAAGGCACAGGAAATCAGGGCAGCACTCAAGGAAGAATATGTAACCGACTACGACCAGAGCGGAACAGTAGGAAAACGCTACCGCCGCCAGGACGAAATCGGAACACCATTCTGCGTGACCGTTGACTATGACACAATCACAAAAGACAGTCCAAACTTTGACACCGTAACAGTCAGGTTCAGGGACAGCATGGAGCAGGACAGGGTAAAGCTTTCTGAGCTTTCTGGATTCCTGCACAATGCAATCCGCAACTACAAACCGGTGGAAAAGAAATAAATTACAAGGGCTCTTCAAGATGGAATACATTGCTTTGGGAAAAACAAAACTTTTGGTAAGCAAAACAGCATTTGGCGCCATGAGTTTGGATTGTTCGGAAATTGAATCTTTTGGCGAAAAGGCAGAAGAAACTGTCGCCGCAATGGTAAGGCAGGCCTATGACGGAGGAATCAATTTCTTTGACGTTTCCCGAAGCAAGCCCGTATGTGAAAAGCGTCTTGGAGCGGCCCTGCACGGAATAAGGCAGAATGTCGTACTTGCAACAAAAACCGCCGCACAAACAGCCAGCGAAATGCGCAACGACATTCAGGAAAGCCTCACCGCCCTGAACACGGACGTAATCGATTTATATCAGTTTGACAGCCTTTCAATTATACCTCAGAAGGATGGCCCCGACGGCCTTTACAATGAGATGCTGCGCCTAAAGGACAAAGGTTCAATACGCCACATAGGCTATTCCACAGATTCCTATGAACTTGCAACTCAGGCAATTGAATGCGGATTTTACGATGTAGTTCAGTTTCCGTTCAACATGCTTACAGACAAAACATGCCACGAACTGGTTGAGTTGTGCGATAAAACAGAAACAGGATGTCTGGCTTCCCAGCCGCTTTGTGGAGGACTTGTTTCAAACATTCCGCTTGCATACGGTTTTTTCACACAGTTCGAAAATGTAATTCCTTTATGGGGAGTTCATACACAGGATGAGCTTCATCAGATACTATACTTTACAGATCACCCGCCAAAAATTGACGAACAATTCAAAGAAGAAGTGGCTGTAGAAAGAGACAGATTTAATTAAAAAAATGATTTAACACAATCAAACAGGATTAACCAAGCTTCTTGAGGGCAGCAACCACGTCGGTAGCTTCCTTCTTGTCCATTACGCGAGAAATCTTAATGTCAGTGCCATTTGTCTGGAGGATCATCGGTGTTCCGTCAGGATTGCTCTGTCCCAGAATCTGAACCACTGGATTCCTTGGATCTGAAGGGTTAACATCAACAACCTGGGCAATGCGTCCGTTTGCAAGATATACGAAGGCACCGATCGGAAACAGTGACAGGCTGTACAAGAGAGCCTTTACCACAGTGTCGTCATACTGATGGTTCTCGTTCTTGAGCATTTCTATCATTGCCTCATAAGGTGAGCGGGCTTCCTTGAACTCACGGGGAGCCGTAATTGCCTCAAATGAACATGCCACAGTAATGATTTTGCCGTAAAATGAAACAGCAGATGCCTTGATGTGGCGGGGATAACCGGTTCCATTTTCACGCTCATGGTGGTCTAGTACGCCAAGAAGAATGGGCAATGGAAAACTTGCTTCCTTAAGGATGTTGTAGCTGATTATCGGGTGAGTAAGAATCTGTGTCCTTTCTGCCACGGTAAGCGGCTTGTTGTTCATGTAAAGCTGAGGAGAAATACGGAGCATTCCAATCTCATGCAAAAGACATGCAACACCAAGTTCGGTAAGCTTTTCTTTTTCAATCTTGAGCTGAAGTCCTATTGTAACTGCAAGCACCGTAGAACGGATTCCGTGATATACAAGAAAGTTTCTGTTGCGGTCCTGAGCAGACGGCGTTATGCGCAATACAAATCTTCTGTGCTTTTCAACAAAAGAACAGAGGGAACGCACCGTAGCGTATATTTCCTTTGTGTTGAATTCCTTGTGTGTGGCATAGCGTGTATACAAAGCGTTAAGAAAGTTGATGTATGAGTTATAAACCTCTTGAACCAGCTCCAAGCGTTCCTTATCGTTATTGATGGAGTCTTTTTTGGCTTCTGCGGCGGCAAGGGCCTCTTTTACCCCAGGATACACGAATTCGGCGGATGCCTTTTCCGGTGTGTCTACCTTTGCCGGCTCGTCTATTACCGCAACTTCCTCCGTAGAGGCTGATATGACTTTACGCTGTTCTTCTGTTATCTTTTTTACGACAGGCTTTTCTTCAACAGGACCCTTCTTCTTGATTGCCTCAATGTCGACTTTTTCGTCAGATACTGTCGCAATTATTCTTTCACTTATAAAAACCTGGTCAAAATTCCAGTCCAAGAGGGCACGCATGGTTTCCTGCGCAAGAGGACAATGAGCTGGATTCAACAAGAACTGACTATCCAACATCATGTCTGCCGCGTATTTGTTATCTGCCTGTAGTTCAGCTACCTTCAACGATTCCATATCGACCTCTTTTCTCCATTATCGATGATTTTAAAGAAAAAGTAAAGGAAAAGTATAGCAAAAACCCTAGAAACAGCATAAAAAAAAAGAACCAAAGGCTATCCTCTGGTTCTGATTTTCATAACCAAAAACGGCAGCCGTCTGGATGTCTAAAGACCCGTCCGCCGATCAGATTATTTGTGCGGGAGGATTTACAACAGATTACCTCGTGCACAATTATATTATCGGTCATAAGACCAAAAACTAAAGAAAAAAATTGATTTTTTTATTCTGAGATTGAATTTCAGGAAAAAAATGGCTTTTTTATCGAAAAATTGAAAAAAAATAAAGAATTCTTAAAAAAATCTGTAACCTTGGCTTATATAGGGTGGTTTAGAGAGTGTAAATGCAAGACAATGTCATTATTGCATCCTCCTCTCCTTTTACCCAGTCATCTTGTGCGTGACTGGGTTTTTTTTGTGATTTTTAGTACCACATTGCGGCCTGATCTTCCCAATCCACGATTTCTTCGGGGGTAAAGAACAGGTTAATCTCACGATTGGCACTCTCAACACTGTCACTTGCATGAATGATGTTGTGTGAGGTATGGGAACAAAAATCGCCACGGATAGTTCCCGGCATTGCGTCGGCAGGATTTGTAGCTCCTGTCATCTTGCGAACTAAAGTGACACAATCGTCTCCCTGCCAAACCATAGCCACAACAGGACCACTTGTAATGTAATCCACGAGCGGATCATAGAAAGGCTTTCCCTTATGCTCGGCATAATGCTCTGCAGCAAGTTCCGGAGAGATATTCATCAACTTTAAACCAACTAACTTCAGTCCTTTTTTCTCAAGGCGGCTGATAACCTCGCCAACCAGCCTGCGGTTCAATACACCAGGCTTAAGCATTGCAAAACATCTTGTACTCATTTTGCTAAGGTACACTATATTGAAATTTTATTCAATACGTTAAGAAATTTTTTTTCTGAGTCAGCTTGATTTTTTTAGGGGACGCTTTATTATACCGTAATAGGCCTATTCAACAATCTCAAAGAAGTCGAATTCACCGGGAGTTACACGTCCATAGAAAACGGATTCAGTTTTAGCCACACCATCCTTACCAGGGAGGCCTTCCTTAACATAAAGGGGTTTCAATGCCTGTGGCTTGAACATTGCAGGCCTGTCGCTATCCGGTATATGCCTAAGTTCCCTGATTTTGCCGTTAATGTGGACCTGAATGTCCTGTGGAGTGCATCCATCCCAGGCATAGCAGTAAACGCCGAAGGTTTTATTGTCGTAGGTGAACAGGGAGATTCCGCTTCCACCGTCCATCCAGATGCCAGATACATCAAGCTCTTTCCTGAATGCATTAAGGACAGCCTGTGGCAGGATATACAGCTTGGAAGGCATTTCCGGCAGGGACATCACTGTAAAACGGCCTTTTCCGTATGTATCATAGCAAAGAATGCTCTCGTGGTATTCACCGTGGCCTGCGTTCATGATTGACCATGTGGCATTGTTGCGGTGCTCCAGAAGCGGAAATTCAACAGACTCTGCTGATTTTACATAGTTTTTGAAGTGGGGGTGCTCTCCTGGAGTCTGGAACTCATCTGCGCTCAAAGTCCTGTCCGTATACCTTACGCTTGTAAGCTCCGTAATCTCAGGATATTTCTTTAGTGCACCAATCATGAACCTTGATGTGGCAACGACATGTCCTCCCGATGCCACAAAACGACGGATCTTATCCACAATTTCCTTATCCTCAAGGGATGCCGCTGTAACCATGACTTTCCTGTCTGTATTTGCATTGTACTCCGGGAAATCACACACAGGCTCCATCGGGATTCCGACCATTCCGATAAAATCTTCAATGTGGTCATCCTCCTGGGAATTAAACGGTATGTAAACCTTTAGTCCGCATGGATTTCCAAGCCTGTCAAGAACCCTGTCAAGTTTATCGTACATGAAGCCAAGTGGTGTCGCCAGCTTGTTGCCTGCAATTGCCGGCCAACAGAACATCATGATTTCCTTTGGCTTTGCAAAGGCTGTAAGATAGGCCTGCTCAAGATATGTGTCGAACCTGTCGCAGTCAAAAGGATCAAACCATCCGCCACCGTTCCTGCCGGGTGCCACACTTTCAAAATAACGCATAAGGGAATAGCTCAAATAACGCGGAAGATGCTGGTCTGTCAAAGCCCCATGACGGGTTTCTGTTCCCGTGTAGATTGAGTCAAAAATCTCGCGCTGCTGTCCTGGATTATATCCTGTCTCCTGAAAGCCCTCGCGCCAGTTGGGATATTTGATTATTATGTTGACCTTGGGATTAACTTTTTTTGCGGGCTTTATGATGAGGTTTTCTGAAACTTCAAGCATTTTTGCAAGACGGAATTCCTTCCAGCTGCGGTTCCCCTTTTCGCGTATGCAATCCTCACACATGCACTGGGTAAAGAAAAAGTCATCGATTATGAATTCATCAAAAAGGGATGCCGTATACTCACTTATTTCCTTTAGGCGAGCACGCATCGGCTCATTGCAATAGCAGAATGTGTTGAAAAGACGCTGACGTTTTTTATCTTCTTCATTGAGGTTCGGGGTCACAGTTGTTATGCCGCCAGAAACTTCAATTCCGTACTCATCCATAACCTTCTTTACCATCTCGACTTTTTCACGGATGGCAAATTCATCGCGATAGGACTCAAGATAAATCTTGTCTATCTTAACATATTTCTGCAAAAAATCAGCATCCTTACGAAGCTGTTCTTCTGTCACTTGATTTACCCAACGGGCAACACAATAAGTTACGGTCTTGAAATTTTTGTAAAACATTTAAAACTCCCCCTATCCTCTACCAGAGTCTTGAATATCTGCTATTCCTTCCACGGGAAAAACAAAGTCCTAAGTTTCCTTGTTCCAAGAAGCTTCCTGTCCTTTTGCAAAAGCTGCTCCCACGGTACCTGACGTCTCTGCTCCTTAGTCATTCCTGGGTTCACCTCATACCAGTCATATTTATACATCCTCAGGTGCAGTGCATTTGTGACGCAAACCTGAATGCCAGAAAAACTCGGCATAAGGCTCAAGGTCAATATTGTAATCAGAACGTTAAGTAAATTTATCAACGCCATTCCGACTGTAAACCAGAAATTGTCAAAAAACAGGATGAATGATTTTTTAAGGCATTTCCTGAATCCATTATGTAGGACATTCCGCACAGCCATGAACCACTGCAAGCCCAGCAAAACAAAAACCAGAATCCAGAAGACAAAAAATGCCAGAATCAGGCCCATGAAACTGCCGGTAGTAGCATCCTCAGAGAACGACAGGGTCAGATAAAACGGAATGCTTACAAAGGCAACGATAATCAGCATGCCGAATAAAAATCCAAAAAGGAGCCCGTCCTTAATTGAAGGTATTATATTTCCAAAGAAATCAGCTAATTTCGGTGCAGAATAATTTGAGATTTTTTCCGCACTCTTACCCTGTGCAAATATAAAGACATGCAGAATCATGCTGAAAACAACTATTGCAAGCCCAAGAACAAGAATCTTGATCCTATCCGGTATTTCAAGCGTACAAAGTTCAAGAAAGCCAAACACTCCGCTCAAAATCAGGACTGTATAAATCACGTTTATGAGGAGGAGATGAAAAAGATTGTCCCATATGTCAAAGAAATTCTTTTTAAATAAAAATCCAAACATACCTATAAAATACTTCATTTTCCCTAAAACTTCAAGCATAATTGACAAATCGGGAAAAACAATTTAGATTCAAATTGGAGGAAGATTATGGAATTTACGGAATCAACAGTCGTCTCGCTTATTTCACACCTGCATGCAATAACCGCTGATTTTACCAATGCAAAGCTGGCGGACAAGAATTTGGTTTCATCACATGGTTTTATCCTCTACCTGCTGTCGCTTAACAGGACAATGACAAAGACGGAGATTGCAAAGGCGACAAACCGGGACAAATCCACCACAACGGTTTTAATCCGCAAATTGATTGACGAGGGCCTTGTACAGGAAAACTCCAGCAAAACCGATGCAAGGACAAAAATCATATCACTTACAGCCAAAGGACGTTCCCTGAACAAATTGACTTCCTCCATATCCGAGGACCTTTTGTCGGTATGCTACAGGAATTTTACTCAAAAAGAAAAAAAGCAGCTTTTGGATTTGCTTCTTAAAATGAACTCCAATGTAGAAAACGAGCTGGAAAGGAAATGATTTTTACCACGGGTATTGACTTTTGTTTTATATAAAACTATATTTACATCAGAGGTCAATTATGAAAAATAAAAAAAATATCGCAATTTTGTTTTTAGCAGCATTATCTGCTGCAGTATTCATGTCCGGCTGTTCCGGAAAAAAAGAGTCTAATGCACTTTCAATAGCAGTATTCGTTCCGGGAATCATGGCAGACTCCCCCACTTATGCAAATCTGGCAAAAGGTGTCCAGCAGGGTATTGATGAATACAACGCAGGCATAACAGATGAATCAAAAAAGGCCAAAGTGTACATCATGGAAGCAGGTACAAATCAGGCTGAATGGTCAACAAAGCTTACAGCACTTGCCGCTGACGGGAGCTATGGAGCCATCATATCATCCAATCCTTCAATTCCAGAACTGGCAGATCCAATCACCAAGCAGTTTCCTGAACAGAAATTCGTACTTCTTGACGGTGCCATGGACGGAAACCAGAACATCGCATGCATAAGCTATGACCAGAAGGAGCAGACATATCTTTCGGGCTATATCTCCGGTCTTTTGTCACAGAGCCACAAGGTAGCTGTTGTTGCAGCACAGGAATATCCTGTAATGAACAATGTGCTTTATCCTTACTATGCCCTGGGTGCATCAGATGCCGTTGCCGGAACCACATGTGATTTTAGGGTTGTAGGAAACTGGTATGACGGAACAAAGGGTGCAGAAATTACTGATGCCCTTGCACAGGCTGGAGTTGATGTAATCATGCCTATATGCGGTGGTGCGGCACAGGGTGTCTTGTCATCTGCCGTGGAGAACGGAATCAAGCTTTCGTTTATTGACGAAAACTCTTTCGCAAAGGCCCCGGGAACTGTCATCTCCTCATGTTCCACAGAACAGGCCCTTGCATCAAAAGAAGCAACCCTTGCCTACCTTAACGGCAAAACTGAATGGGGTAAAACCCGCTATGTTGGAATTAGGGAAGGATACATCAATTTTATTCAGGATGATCCACTCTATGCCTCATCAGTACCAGAAGACGTAAGGGAAACAATGGCAAAGCTTGTAAAGGAAATCACTGACGGTACAAGGGAGATTCCAAAACTATAAATGAACATCGGGCTTGAAAACATTTGCAAGAGCTACAAGCTAAAAACAGTCCTCCAGGATGTATCGCTCAATTTTCAAAGCGGCAAGATTCATGCCCTGCTCGGCGAAAACGGAGCTGGGAAAACAACACTTGCAAAAATACTTTCAGGCTCGATTCAAATGACATCTGGAAAAATGTTTATAGAAGACCATGAAGTCATTTTTAAATCTGAGGCTGATGCGATAAAGGCAGGAATTGCAATTGTTCAGCAAAGGCCCCTTTTGGCTTCTTCATTAAACGTATGGGAAAATGTCCAGCTTGCAGAAGGAAAGAAAATCTACAGGGAAAAGCTTGATGAATTACAAAAACAATGGGCACCTTCACTTAACCTCAAAACAAAGATACGTGATCTGGGCGGAAACCATAGGTTCTATGCGGCTTTATTGTCTGCACTCATAAAAGATCCTGACTGCCTTATTCTTGACGAACCTTCTGCATTTTTGGATTCAAAAGAAAGGGATTTTCTTTATTCAAGGCTAAAGGAATTCTGTGCCGGCAAAAAGACTGTTATTGTCATTACCCACAGCATGGCAGAGGCAGCAAAGCATTCAGATACTGTCAGGATACTAAAGGAAGGCATCTTGTGGCGTGACTATAAGAGTTCAAAAGATTTCTCCGAGCAATATGAAAAAGACAGTTCAAGACATTCAGAGAATTTTGTTCTTGGAGGGAACGGTTCAAGGACATGCCTTAATTTTGTAAATATCTCAAGCCATCCCCAGAACAGGAGTGCCTTACTTGATGCAAACATAAAAGTAAAGTATGCGGAGATAACGGCTGTTCTAGGCCTCAAAGAAGCCGCAATAGACACTCTTGAAAACACAGTATGCGGAATTGAAACGGAAAAAGCAAAAGGCAAAGTTGAATACACATCGTTTGACGGGGAAACAACAGTTCTTGATTTACAGAAGAATAAATATTCAACTGCGTTTTTACGCAAGCACAATGTGGCGATAATTCCAAGTGACAAAACTTTTAGGGCGGCAAATCCAAAACTGACTGTTGCAGAAATGCTTTCGACATATCAGAAAAAATTCAACAGGGATTATTGTATTTCACTTATAAACGAAGCAAAGGTAAACATACAGCCCGAAGAATCATGTTCAAACCTTAGCGGAGGAATGCTCCAGAGGCTTATAGTCGCACGAGAACTTTCCACAAACCCAAAGCTTGTGATATTGTGCAATCCCCTCCACGGTCTTGACGTACAGTCTCAGGCAGAACTCATAAAAAAAACTGTCAAACTTGCAAATGATGGTGCCGCTGTTTTAATCATTGGGGCACAGGATTTTCCCCTTACCATATGCAACAGGGTTTATTCCCTAGAGCAGGGATACACTCATCTTTCTTTTTCCAGGGAGGGAAACAATTGAAAAGCTTTTCGATAAAATCTTTCATGGCTCCGCTGGCAGGACTTTCAGTTTGCATTCTCATAATAATCACATGCGGAAATAAACCGACAGAATCCATTTCACTTTTATTCACAGGAACTTTTACAAGCAAATATTATTTCGGACTCATGCTCAACACTGCATCCATGCTCATGATATCCGGCTCAGGTGCCTTGATTGCAATAAAGGGCGGCAACATGAACCTTGGCGGAGAAGGCCAGATTTATGCTGGAGGCCTGATAGCAGGCTTGATTTTATCTTCCAATATGGGAGTTCATCCTGTAATACAGTTTACGATTGCCCTGATTCTTTCCCTTTTGATTGGCTCATTCCTTACAGGGTTTTCTGCGGTACTAAAGGAATTACGTGGAACAGAAGTTTTACTTACAAGCTTTTTATTGAGCGCGGCAATAATTCCTCTTGCAGATGGATTAATTACATCTATCAACGGAAAAACAGACCAAAACCTGATAGCCCTTCCCTACATAAAGGATTGTTTTAAGATGCCAAGGATTCTATCTCCTTCACCTTTGACACCTGTAATTTTCCTTGCTCTGTCTTTCTGCATTCTTGCATTTTTGATATACACCAAAACCTTTGCAGGACGTAAAACCATAATCTGGGGAAAGGCACCTCTTTTTGCAAAATATAGCGGTTATTCTTCAAAATTAAACACTGCATCAACACTTTGCATCTCCGGATCTTTACATTCGCTTACAGGCTTTTTATCTGTTGCAGGAACTTATTACACATGTCATCAGGGCTTTTATTCCGGCATGGGCTGGAACGCATTGAGTGTGGCCTTGATTGCGTCAGGTAATCCAATATCCCTAATTCCATCGGCTTTGGTTCTGGCTTGGATTTATACTTCGGCAGACAGAGTTGGATTGACTCAGGGATTTAATTTTGACATCAGCGGAATAGTACAAAGCTGCATTTTATTCTCCATCGCTATTCCATTTATCAAAAGGAGGAAAGAAAAATGAATGTTGTCCTGTCGCTTATTTTGACCGCTTCTCCCCTTCTGCTGATTACCCTTGGTGCATTGATAAGTGAATATGCGGGCCGTCTTGCAATGTTCATGGAATCCATAATCAATCTGGGAGCCTTCTTTTGCTTTGTTTTCTCGCTTAAGTTCAACTCACTGTTCCTTGGAATCGTCCTTTCGGTCCTTATATGCACTTTAATTGTTTTTATACTTGATCTTATCTCTACAAAGCTCAATGCATCGGTATTCCTTATTTCAATCGCAATAAATCTTTTGCTTTCCGCCTTATGTTCTTTCCTGTCCGCGCAGATTTTTGGGACCAGAGGAGTTCTTTACGACCAGAACTTTGTTTTCTCCCAGACAAACGCTAAAATAATTTCCTCTGTCTTCTGCTACATTTCTTCTTTTGCAATCATCTTTACGCTTTACTTTAGCCGTACTGGATTAAAGATAAGGATTACAGGAAGTGATCCGGATGTCTTGAGCGCACAGGGAAACAACCCCATGAATTTTAGATTCCTTTCCTGGATTATAGCTTCCAGTGCAGGAGCATTGGCTGGTTGTGCATATGCGATGCGAATATCGTCTTTTGTTCCAGGGATGTCTGGCGGAAGGGGATGGACAGCTTTGGCGGCTGTATTTCTTGGACGGAAAAATCCTCTTTTTGTGATAGGAGCGGTTTTTGTCTTCTCCATAGCAGAATATGCATCTTCCTACATCCAGAACATTTCTGTTTTCGAGCACATTCCTTCTTCTGTATTATTGGCTTTGCCTTATATCATTTCTCTTGTACTCATCCTGATCATTCCACAAAAAAAGCAGCTTGAAGAAAAATAATATTAGGGTACAATTAAAGCCTTCCGCCAGTAAGATAATCTAAAGTCAGGCAGTTTACATACATATCGGTCTGCAATTGATATGATGTAATCGTATCGGTGAGTTTTTGAATCTTTGCCTTTAACACATCTATCTCTGTTCCGTATCCTGCCTTGTATTCACTTTCGTGCAGTTTTAGCTTAAGTTCGTCATTTTCTATCAGAAGCTTTTGATATTTCCATTTGCTTTCTGCAAGCGCCATGTCAGAATAAGCTGTTGCAGCCGCCATCTTTATCTGCAGGACAGAATCATTGTATTGGTTAATTGCGACATTCAGGTCATCTTCTTTTCTTTTTACATTCCTTATCGCTTTTCCGCCGTCCCAGACAGTGGCACGTATTCCAAGTGAAAAATTCAATGAATATTTCCCATAATCATTCCATTCATCTTGAATTAAGGGGAAACGCTGGCCTGTATACCCAATTGAAGACTGTAATGCAATGTCTGGTTTCCAGTACACAGAGGCATCTGCAATTTTTTTTGCAAGTTTGGATGTTTCAATCAAAGCATTAAGTATTTTAATCTGATCGTTATCCTCGTTTACGGCATGATCCTCTATGGTTGAACGTGTAAGCGACAGAAATGTCTTGAGCTTTTTTTCATCCGGAATAAAATTTATCTGAGATAGATCAACTTCTCCTGAAATCATTTTTTGTATCTCTATCAGCTGAATCTCTTTTTCCCTCTGGAGATTCTTTTTTGCAATGTCCACTTCCTGTGCCTGAAGCTTTGCATTCAATACATCCTGATTCAACAATAGTCCGTTGTTTGCATAGGCCTGAGAAATATCTACAAGCCTCTTTGCATACACCGACTGTTCATCCAATATCTTTTCAATTTGATTTAGAAAATAAACAGCCGTTTCCCTTGTCAGCAATTCAATTTCTTTTTTCCTTATCAAATCTTTTTTCTGCAAGAGCCTTATTTCTGCAACCTGTTCATAGAGCTTTACTGCATTAGTCAACTTGCCCCAAGTAAAAATCGGTTGTGTAAGATTCAGTTGGAAACTGTACAGGGTATGTTCCATTCCTTCATAAACGATAATAGAACGATCTTCAGGCAGTGTAACATTATATCCATATCCCTGACTTGACAAAGAAGAAATAACATCTTGTGCGCTTACGGCAACTTCACCGATTGGAGGATTTACCATGTATGTCCCGCTTATCTGAAAATCAATAGCAGGACCAAGGCCACCCTTTGCATCCTTTACATCGAGGCATGCCTGCATGTAATCTGATTCGGCCTTGATTATTTCCGCATTATTTTGATAAAGGCTTTCTAGAAGTTCTTCCTGCGTATAAGGAAAACACAATGAGGAAATGACAGAAAGAATTACAATCAGCTTATTTTTTTTCATTCTTCTTTTCCATCCGTTTCTTTTCAGTCATGTAATAAAGTGAAGGTATAAGGAACAGGGTAATCAATGTGGAAGTCAAAAGTCCTCCTGCAATGGCCTGTCCCAAAGGAGCATAAAGTTCAGCTCCCTCACCTCTCGCGATTGCCATTGGAACAACACCGAGCATCGTGGTCAGTGTCGTCATGAAAATGGGTCGTAATCTTGTTGCGCTTGCACTTTTAATTGTATCTTTAAGGGTTTCAACCGTATCATCCGCACCCTTGTTTTTCCGCACCTGATTTATATAATCAACCAGAATGATTCCGTTATTAACGACAATTCCTCCAAGGGAAATAATTCCAAGAAGAGAAACAAGACTCAAGGTTGAACCGAACATCAAAAGTCCTACAGTTACCCCGATAAAACAGAAAGGTATGCCAGCAAGAATAATCAACGGCTGCCTGAAACGTTCAAACTGAAGTACCATAACCGTGTACACCAGGAAAAATGCAATCAACAGGGCACGTATCATGGAAGGAAGAGTATCTCCAATCAATTCGCCTATACCGGCAGTTTTACTTGTTACACCATCGGTAAGCGGATTTACGGAAAGGTAATCGTTTATGTATCTCGTAACAGGCATTGAATCCTCTGTATCAAGTCTTGCTGTAATCGTAACGGTTTTTGCACGGTCACTGTGGTTTATTGCACTTAATGTACGTTCAATCTGGAAGTCACTTATATTTGAAAAATCCACCATTGTTCCCGCCAGCGACTTAACCTGAATGTTGCTCAACACATCCGAATGAAGCGGCTTGTCTGCCAAATCACTTTCAAGATGCATTGTGTATCTTTCTCCGTCAACAGTCATTTTCCCGCAGTCAGTTCCATTGAACAAAAGGAAAGTAGTAAACCCAGCCTCTGAGCTTGATATACCCAGACTTGCCATGTAATCCTGCACTACCCTTATCGTCAGGTTGTCTGTGTCAAATGAGGTGTCAACATGTGCAGAAAGAACGTTTGGATGAGTTTCAAGTTTGGCCTTGATCCTTGCAGCATCGGACAAGAGTTTATCCATATCTTCACACACAAGAGTCAAGCCATATCCACCACCACCGGAAGCATATCCCAAAAGCTTGTCAAAGCCGCCGTTTTCCATCGTTACATTTACATCAGGTATCTTTTCCTGAACCGCTGCCTGCACAAGAGGAATTATCTTCTGTACGGATCTTTTCCTCTTTGAAACAGGAGCCAGTACAACATGAAAAAGGGAATAATTGGAGCTTGAATTTCCAAAGCTATAGTCAGAGCTTGTTCCAATTGAAGAGACAAGGTTTTCTATCTCCGGAACCTCCAGCCTCATGATGAGTTCTGCCTGTCTTGTCTTTTCTTTTGTGCGTTCAAGCGTATATGTCTTGGGGAATTCAAGCGTCATGTAAAAGTCACTGTTATCTGTGGAAGGCAAAAATGCAATTCCGAGTGAAAGTGCAATTACTAGAGTTACAACAAGAAGAACCGTAGAGAACAAAATCAGGAAAAGCTTGTTGTCCAGACACCAGTTCAACATCCTGCCGTATTTTTTTTCAAGCCAGGAAATGAATCTTTGAACATGGTTTTCTTTTCTTACCGGCACAGACTCCGTCATCAAAAGCTTCATGAAAAACGGAACAAAAATGATTGCCACAATCAGGGAAGAAGACAGGGCATAAATCAAAGTTATTGCAATAGGCTTAAGAATCATTCCTATGAGACCGGTCAAGAATGCAATCGGAAAGAAAACTACAATCGTTGTCAATGCAGAGGCAATGATTGACATCGTAACTTCCCTGCTTCCACGGATAATGCTCTGTTCAACTCCGATTTTTCCGGAAAGATAATAGCGGTACACTTCTTCAATCATGACTATGGAAGAGTCAACTATCATGCCAAGTGCGGCAACAAGACCACTCAAGCTCATCAGGTTGAATGAAATGTTTGAGATTTGCATTCCTAAAAAAGTAAAGAGCAAGGACAGTGGAATTGATATGCCGATTATGATTGTGGCCTTTGCATCCATCAGGAATAAGAAGATTATGAGCATGGCCATGATTACGCCTATGATTCCGCTTTGAACCACAGTCTTTAACGATGCCATGGTGGTGTTGCTGTAATCAAGGATCATGTTGAACTTTACGGCACCGTTTGTTGCCTTTGTTTCCTGATCCAGTATCTTTTTGATTGCCGTGTTGATTTTTACGATGTTGCCATCAGAGCGGTTTGTGACCGACACAAGAATCAAAGGACGGGAATTGGATTCTTCGATTATTGTCTGATCAGGATAAGAAAGATTTACATCTGCGACATCTTCAAGCCGGATGATGTTTCCTTTGTCATCAGCTCCAACAGTAAGGTTCCTCAAGTCTTCTATTGATGTCATTGATCCTTCATAGCGCATGCTGATGTTGTTTCCCTGATAGACTCCGCTACCGAGAGGCAAACTTGAATTGGACACCTGAAGCAATTGATATACCTGCAGGATTGGAATACCTTTGGCCTGCAAGTCATCTGCCCTTACCTTTATATTCACCTGAAGATTTTTTCCACCAGAAACATTGACTTCCGCAACAGATGGAACCTGGTTTATTTTAGGCCTCAGGGTATTCTCTATATAATCAGTAGTTCGTGCAATGTCGGCACCCGCATCCACGGAAAAAGTGATTGATGGAATCATGCTTGCACCGCCGACAATGGCCTGAGGCTGACCGTTTATTCCAGAAGGAAGTTCATCCAGCAGTGTTGAAATTCTGTAGCGTATTTCCTCCAGCTGGTCATAGGGATCACAACCGTCGTGATATGTAACCGTAATCCATGAAAGGCTGTCCGTTGACTGTGAACTCATGGATTTGTAGTTTGGTAGAGTTACAAAATCATTCTCCAAAATTCTTGTAACATCCTGCTCAACATCCTTGGCACCAGCACCAGGATAAACAGTATAAACGATTACACTTGGCAGATTTATTGGAGCCATGAATTCTATGTTTTGGTTCTGCAGACTGAATGCACCGAAAAAAAACAGCACAATCAAAAACATCGAGATAATGACCGGATGCCTTATGACGAATTCTGCAGGCGTTTTCAAGGAAGCAACCTCACCGTCTGGCCGTCAAAGACAGAGTTCTGACCGTCAACAATAAAATCACACTGGGCATGTGATTCATCCACCATAAAGAAATCATCGTTTTCTATCTCTGGCTTCATCTCCCAGAAAACAGCCTTTCCATCCTGATAAAGATATACGGAACCGTCGGTTTTCCTTATGCTCTGCGGCATGACTGGAGCGTTTTTGTGCTCGTCATAAACCACAGTTACTTTTACAAACATTCCCGGCCGCAAATGAACAGAACCGTCTGTGGCAAGCCTGCACTCCATGTTGAATGTCTTTGTCTCTGGATTCACATAGGGGTCAATCGGTCCAAGACTGGCACTGTAGCTTTGGCTGCTACCATTCTGTGAAACAGTAAGTAAAATTGTATCCTTATTGTTTTCTATGAGCGAATAATATTTTTCCGGAACCTTTAGGTTAACGACAAGAGAATTCAAATCTGCAATAACTGCTATGGGCTGTCCTTGAGCTGCCGTACTTCCCTGTGCCGACATGACTGTAATCACTGTACCGCCTGCTTTTGCACGTACTGTAGCATATCCCTGCTGCATAAGCGCCAGATCATACTGGGCCTTGGCAGAATCTCTTGCTGCCTTTGCCTGATCGTAATTTTGTGCTGTGGCATTTCCCGTACGATAGAGGTTTGCTATTCGTCCAAATGAATTCTCATAGGCAAGATACCCCGCCTTTGCCTGAACAACCTGCTCGTCATAGGGTTCACTGTCTATCCTTGCAATCACATCCCCTTCTTCCACCTGCTGTCCAACTTCCACCGGGAATTCAAGTATTGTTCCGCTTACAAGAGGAATAACCGGAATCATGTCCTTTGCCTCAACATAGGCCGACAATACCAAAGTCCTGCTTATGTCCTGGATTTTAGGCTTTTCGATTTTTACCAGAGGATCAAGTCCATGAGAGTCTTTGTCGCCTGAGCGGTTCTTGAAAAAAAGAAAAACACCCACTATCAAAATGGCAAAGACAAAGAGTAAAACATACTTTAAAACCTTCTTTTTACTGACCTGAGCTCTCATCGGTTTAATTATACTTTAATAGAACATCATAATCAATATATACTCTAGTTACCCCAACCTTCAAGTAATTCATTCGCCATATCTCGAACCATTTTTTCTTTACTATTCTTATATTTTTCAATATATTTCCTTGCCTTTTCACCTTTAATTTTTGACAGGGCAATTAAAAAAGTTCGTGCGTTATAATCACTATGGGCACTTTGTTCTTCGCAAGCTTGAATTATTAAATCTACAGAAGATTCATCTTTTAAATTTGCCAGGCCCATACAAGCATCAGCCTTTTCGAAAAAATCAGATTTAGGATTTTCTAAAATATCCAGAAATATCTTTTTATGATTTTGTTTTGGAAATGTTGATAGATATTTAAGGGAACTACTTTGCCAATCCCGGCTCTTATCTGTCTGATATATTTTTTCATATATATCTTGAAGTGACTCTATATTATTTTCTATCAATACGTTAGTGATCGAAACTTCTCTTTGTTCCGGATTTTTTAACATTTCTATCAGTTTATTTAAAACTTCAACAGGTTGCTTTCCTTTTAAAATATATACAGTCCAGTACCTGACCGAAGAATCTTTGCTATCTAAATAAGCAAAAATTATATCCATTGAGTCTTTGTCATTTCTGCCTTCCAGTACTTTAATTAGATATTGTTGAATTTGTATGTTTTTCGTCGTTCTTAACGCTTCCTGAACATCTTTTAATAATTCATCTGAAAATAAAAGGGGTTGTTCATCTAAAACAAAAAAATAATTTTTTGGAATCTCTCTTGTGGAAACTAAATTCAACCAAAGTTTTACATTTTCCATATTTTTTGATTCAAAATATCCGTCTAACAATTCCTCGGAAACAGGACCTTCATTTTCCAATAACTGATTTAAAAAGTCAACATCTTCTTTTGTCGGACTATTAGCTAAAGCCTGAATTGCAATACTTCGAGTTTGCGGATTATCTAGCAATGGAATAAAATCATCTTTGAGATTGCCGATTCTAAGTTCTTTAATAGAATAAATGGCATATCCCTTTATACTATAATCCCAGTTTCTAACAGCATCCCGCAATAATTTTTCTGTTTTTTTATTGTTTCCAGTAACCGAAAGAATTTGAGCGGCAAGGATTTTGGCTTTTACATTTTTACTGTTGATTCTATCGTAAGCGGTTTTTTGTAATGATTTCTTATCCAATTGAATAAACAAAGGAAGCATATGAGCGTCACCAAAGTCTTCGTATTCAACCAAAAAGTCAAACAGAGCTGTTGTATTTTTGGTTTTTAACAACATTAAAGTCATACCAGCCCAAATAACATTTGCCTCGGACTTTTCGGTTTTAAGTCTTTCTAAAAGTTTTTTTTCAAATTTTTTATCACCAGCTCCTGCAATAACCAAATAAGACAATAATCGTTGGTTGTCATTTTTTGAGTTAAATAAAATATTAATATTATTTTTGTAACTGGCAGTTTTCTTAAATTCTGAAAGAGGATATACAACAACTTGTTCATTATTTTCCATGAGTTGCGTATCATCATAGTAAGGTTCCAGGAAAGTTGAATATGACTGATAGATGTTATCTAAATCTGTTTCAGTAAACTCAGTTTTAGTCGCATTGATAAAATCTTTTTCAAAATCTTCAATACTTTGTCCAAATAAACTAATTGAAAAGAATGTTATCAGCATCATTGATAAAATAATTTTTTTCATTTTTCCTTCCTAAAAAAGCAGGCCAGTGGCCTGTCGCCATAACAACTGGTTGTACCGCAGCGGGCTCGAACCGCTGTCGGCTACGAACCTTTGTTATGTGATTTTTATTTACCATACATGATGATCAATATATTTTGACCATATATATCCTTTTTTACCATTTCCATACTGAATGTAAACCCAATTTCCATAACAATTATCTATATCTTCTTTATAACAATTCCAGCCA
>JAEEGL015039459.1_pt1 | contig 65576 bp, 50 predicted proteins | sample 9134231 | NCBI WGS metagenome assembly JAEEGL01 (sample SAMN16246548, study PRJNA631951) | gut metagenome | biome: gut microbiome; feature: rumen; material: fiber-attached | host: Bos | place: Iran: Karaj | collected 2018-10
TAACCATGTTCTTCACGTAGTCGGCGTGGCCCGGGCAATCGACATGCGCATAGTGACGATTGGCGGTCTGGTACTCGACGTGAGCCGTGTTGATGGTGATACCGCGCTCCTTCTCCTCGGGAGCGTTGTCGATCTGGTCGAAAGACTTGATTTCGCTCAGACCTTTCTTTGCCAGCACCTGGGTGATAGCAGCGGTAAGAGTGGTCTTACCGTGGTCAACGTGACCGATGGTACCGATGTTAACATGCGGTTTGGTGCGTTCAAACGTTGCTTTTGCCATTGGAAATTTCCTCCGTTATTATTTTAAATTATTTTTTTAATTTGGTTTGTGACTCAGTATCCGTGCTTCGTCACTATTGTATCCATGATGGATTTCGGAACCACGGCGAAGTGGCTGGGTTCCATTGTGAACTGTCCGCGCCCCTGTGTCTTGGAACGCAGATCGGTCGAATAACCGAACATATTGGAAAGCGGAACGTTTGCGGTAATCTCCCAGATCCCGCCGGTCTGCATATCCTGCGAGAGGATCTCTCCGCGTCTGCCCACCAGATCTCCGGAAACACTGCCCATATAATCGTCAGGGACTATTACGGTCACTTTCATAATGGGCTCGGTAAGTACCGGATCGGCACGTCTCATGGCATCCTTGAACGCCATGGAACCCGCGATCTTGAAGGCAAGCTCGGATGAGTCGACCTCGTGGAAAGATCCGTCGAAAAGGGTTACCTTCGTATCCACAACGTTGTAGCCGGCAAGAACGCCGCTCTGCATCGCGGAACGGATTCCTTCGTCTACGGCCGGAATGAATTCCTTCGGTATCACGCCTCCGGTAATTTCGTTCACGAACTCGTAACCGGCACCCGGCTCGTTGGGCTCGATCCTGATCTTTACGTGACCGTACTGACCGTGACCTCCCGACTGACGCGCATACTTGCATTCCTGCTCGACGGTCTTGCGGATCGTCTCCTTGTACGCGACGTGCGGTTTTCCTATGTTGGCCTCGACTTTGAATTCTCTGAGCAGTCTGTCGACTATTATCTCGAGATGAAGCTCTCCCATGCCGGCGATGATCGTCTGTCCGGTCTCTTCGTCGGTGTACGTGCGGAAGGTTGGATCCTCCTCGGCGAGCTTTGCGAGAGCGTCGGTCATTTTTTCCTGACCCGCCCGCGTCTTGGGCTCGATAGCGACTCTTATGACGGGCTCCGGGAATTCCATATTTTCAAGAATGAGAGGCGCCTTCTCGTCGCAGAGCGTATCGCCGGTCGTCGTGCATTTGACGGCAACGACTGCGGCAATGTCACCCGAATAGACTTCGTCAAGGTCGCGGCGGGCGTTGGCGTGCATCTGAACGATGCGCCCCATTCTCTCGCGCTTGCCCTTGGTGGCGTTCCAGACAGTGTCTCCCGATTTAAGCGTTCCCGAATATACTCTGAAGAAACAGAGCTTTCCGACGAACGGGTCGGTCATTATCTTGAAGGCAAGAGCCGAAAACGGCTCGTCGTCTCCTGCGTGTCTGATCTCTTCGGCCTCGGTATTGGGATTGACTCCGTCGATCGGGGGAACGTCGAGAGGACTCGGAAGGTAGTCGATAATGGCGTCGAGGAGCTTCTGAACTCCCTTGTTCTTGAAAGACGTTCCGCAGACGACGGGCACAAGGTGATTGGCGAGCGCCGCTTTACGGATTGCCGTCTTGATTTCCTCGGTGGTGATATCCTCACCGCCGCAGTATTTTTCAAAAAGATCTTCGTCGACCTCGGCGGCCGATTCGATCATCTGAGCACGGTATTTCTCGGCTTCTTCAAGCATATCCGCGGGTATCGGTTCGACTCTCATATCTTTTCCGAGATCGTCGTAATAGATATCGGCTTCCATGTTGAGAAGATCGATTATTCCGCGAAATCCGTCCTCTTTGCCAATCGGGAGCTGGATCGGAACCGGGTTGGCAGCAAGCCGGTCCTTCATCATATCCACGACACGGTAAAAGTTCGCGCCGGTTATGTCCATCTTGTTGACGTACGCGAGCCTCGGTACGTTATATTTCGAGGCCTGTCTCCAGACGGTCTCCGACTGCGGTTCGACGCCGCCCTTGGCGCAGAACACGGCGACGGCGCCGTCAAGGACTCTCAGTGAACGCTCGACCTCGACCGTAAAATCGACGTGTCCCGGGGTATCGATGATGTTGATGCGGTGTTCCTTCCAGTGACAGGTGGTCGCGGCGGACGTAATCGTGATCCCGCGCTCCTTCTCCTGCTCCATCCAGTCCATCGTGGCATCTCCGTCGTGAGTTTCACCCAGGCGGTGATTGATTCCCGTGTAGAACAGTATTCTTTCGGTCGTAGTCGTTTTCCCGGCGTCTATGTGAGCCATAATGCCGATGTTACGCGTACGCTCGAGCGAATATTCTCTTGGCATAAATGATAGGTCTCCTTAGTGATACCCGAACGATATCAATATCTGTAGTGTGCAAACGCTTTGTTTGCTTCAGCCATTCTGTGCGTCTCTTCCTTCTTCTTGAACGCTCCGCCGGCGTTGTTGATCGCGTCGATTATCTCGCCCGCGAGTCTGTCCGCCATGGTACGTTCACCGCGCTTTCTCGCAAATCCCACGATCCAGCGAAGACCCAGAGTCTGGCGTCTGTCTGCTCTGACCTCAAGCGGAACCTGATAGGTAGAACCGCCTACACGGCGGGCCTTGACCTCAAGAACCGGCATTACGTTCTCAAGAGCAGAGACAAAAACTTCAAGAGGATTCTTGCCCGTCTTTGCTTCCACCTGAGTGAAAGCGTCGTAGACAATCGTCTGGGCAACTCCCTTCTTGCCGTCAAGCATGACGTTGTTGATCAGCTTGGTAACCAGCTTTGATTTGTAAAGCGGATCCGGCAGAACGTCTCTCTTGGATATACGGCCTCTTCTCGGCACTGTACTTCCCTCCTTCATCAAAAATTACATGAAATCACAGGTACTCAAAAGCACATTTCTTCTGTCAGCGCGAGTCCCGTATCATAAGATAAAAACACAAATGATCTCGTGACAAGCTGGAAAAATATGCTGCATACCTTTACCGAATTATTTCTTCGGCGTCTTTGTTCCGTATTTGGAACGTGCCTGTCTGCGTGCTGCGACGCCCTGAGCGTCGAGAGTTCCGCGGATGATGTGATAACGCACACCGGGCAGATCTCTTACTCTGCCGCCTCTGATGAGAACGACCGAGTGCTCCTGCAGATTGTGTCCCTCGCCGGGGATGTACGTCGTTGCCTCAAGGCCGTTGGTCAAACGGACTCTCGCGATCTTGCGAAGGGCCGAGTTCGGCTTCTTCGGGCTGGTCGTGGTAACCTTGGTGCAAACGCCGCGCTTCTGCGGGGACGGCAGGTCAGTTGCTTCGTTGGTTATGGTATTGAACCCTGCCTGAAGCACGGGGGCTTTGGACTTGTAAATCTTGTCCGAGCGGCCCTGTCTGACGAGCTGATTAAAGGTTGGCATTCCTCTTTGCTTCCTCCTTCTTCCGGGATTTTTGTGTTTTCCTGCCGGATGCTGCCTTCCGGCTTATCGTGAACGGGACGCAAAAGGAGGATGCGTCCTCCCTTTGCGTTCGCTTTCACAAAAGACATATTATTATATCACTTTTTGTTAAAAAAGTCAATAATATTTTATTAAGGATGTGCTGAATAAATCGGAGAATCCTTATTCTCCCGCTTCTCCGGTTTCAGCGGTTTCCGGATGTCCCTCGATGTGCATTACGTCGATGCCTTCATAGCAGGGCATTCCGGTTCCCGCGGGAATCAGTTTGCCTATGATGACGTTTTCCTTCAGGCCGAGCAGATTGTCGATCTTGCCTTTGATGGCCGCTTCTGCAAGCACCTTCGTGGTTTCCTGGAAAGACGCGGCCGACATAAAGGAGTCGGTGGCAAGAGCGGCCTTTGTTATACCCATAAGAACGGGGTCCGCCTTCGCCTCTTCAAGTCCTTCTTCTCCTCCGGCTATGCGGCGTCTGATCTCGGTGTTCGCATCCTCGTAATCGTTGAGGGAAACGAAACTGCCGGGAAGAAGCATCGTGGAGCCGGGTTTGTCGACCTTGAGCTTTCTCGTCATCTGACGGGCAATCACTTCGATGTGCTTGTCGTTTATGTTGACCGACTGCGCACGGTAGACCTTCTGAACCTCGCAGGTGATGTAATCGTAAACGGCGTCGGGACCGCAGTAAGCCATTATTTCGGTGGGCGCCTTGGATCCCTCGGTGAGAGCTTCTCCCTTCGCGACGCGCTGTCCGTCTTCAACGAGAATATGACGTCCGAACGGGATGTCGTATTTCTTGGACTCTCCGAGCTCGTCCGACGTTACGACCACGTACTGAAGGTTGGTATTCTCCTCGTCGACGTGGATCCGGGCGATTCCGCCGAACTCGGCGAGAACGGCGGGCTTTTTCGGAGTACGGGCTTCGAAAAGTTCCTCGACTCTGGGAAGACCCTGCGTGATATCCGATCCGGCAACACCGCCCGAGTGGAAAGTACGCATCGTAAGCTGGGTGCCGGGTTCACCGATCGACTGAGCGGCTATGACTCCGACCGCTTCTCCGATGTTGACCTTCTTGCCGTTCGCAAGGTCGGCTCCGTAGCAGTGTGCGCAGACTCCGTGGCGCGCGTGGCACTGAATGACCGTTCTGATATTGACGCTGGGGATTCCCGCGTCGATTATCTTTTTGACGTGGTTGTCGGTCAGCATAACGTCGTCGCCGGCAATAAGCTCCCCGGTTGCGGGATCGACAATCTCTCCGATGGTGAATCTTCCGACGAGTCTGTCCTCGAGGGGCTCGAGAGCTTTCGGAACGATCCTGATCTGGGTATCGTCGGGCGCTCCCTCGAAGGCTGCGATAATCTTCTTTTCAGCCGCGGGAGTGATCTTCGCCTTCGCGCGAACGATCGTTTCTCCGGTCTTCGGATCATCGATGTCCTCGAACGCGTAGCTGCCGGCGAGTTTCACGCCGGGTATTACCGATGCGCCGGTGAAATCGCGGTCGTTTTCAAATATCGCGGAAACCCACGCGCCGTGGCGGGTGTCGCACTTGTCCTCGCGAACGATGATCTCCTGGGAAACGTCGACCAGACGTCTGGTCAGGTAACCCGAGTCGGCGGTACGGAGAGCGGTATCGGAAAGGGATTTTCTCGAAGATCTCGCACCCATGAAGTACTCGAATATCTTCATTCCTTCGCGGAAGTTCGATTTGATCGGTATCTCCATCGTCTTGCCGTTTGTCGCGAACATCGGTCCGCGCATTCCGGCGAGCTGACGCATCTGGGTCATCGATCCGCGAGCTCCCGAATCGGCCATTATCTTGATCGGGTTGTAGGTCGAGAAGCCTTCCTGGAGAGCGTGAGTGACGTCCTCTGTGGTCCTGTTCCAGACCTCGATAACCTTCTCGTATCTTTCCTGATCGGACAGTTTACCTCTGTCGTACTCTCTTTCGAGTTTCGAGACTTCCTTTTCGGCGCCCGAGATGAGATCCTTCTTTTCCTTCGGAATAGTCATATCGTAAACCGATATCGAGAAGGAGGCGCGGGTCGAATACTTGTATCCGGTCTCTTTTATCGCGTCGAGCATCTTCGCCGTCGTCGCGTTGCTGTGCTTCTTGATGCAGGCGTTGATGATCTGACCGAGTTCTTTCTTCGTGACTATCTTGGCTATCTCAAGGTCGTATCTCGTTTCGGGATTCGATCTGTCGACGAGTCCGAGATCCTGAGGGATGTTGTTGTTGAAGATAAGTCTTCCGAGTGTGACGGCTTTGTCGCCGGTATCGACAACCAGCCCGTCTTCGGTCCGCACTCTGCCTATGACAGGATGCGTCCCGTCGGCGGCGTCGATACGGATGGCTATAGGGGCGTGAAGTCCAAGAGAGCCGTTGGAATAGGACATGACCGCTTCGTTGAAATCGCGGAAGATCCTGCCGCAGCCGGGCTCGTCGGTTCTGACTATGGTAAGATAGTATGAACCGAGAATCATATCCTGCGTCGGCACGGTAACGGCGCGTCCGTCGACCGGCTTGAGCAGGTTGTTGGCGGAAAGCATAAGGAACCGGGCTTCGGCCTGAGCCTCGGCGGAAAGCGGCACGTGTACCGGCATCTGGTCACCGTCGAAGTCGGCGTTGAAAGCGGTGCAAACGAGAGGATGAAGCTTGATCGCGCGTCCTTCTACGAGTACCGGCTCGAATGCCTGTATTGAAAGACGGTGAAGCGTGGGAGCGCGGTTGAGAAGGACGGGATGCTCCTTGATAACGATCTCGAGAGCGTCCCAGACCTCGTCGTTCGAGACCTGTGCGCGGTCGATCTTCTTCTGAGCGTCCTTGACGTTGTTCGCCTTGCCCATTTCGACGAGGCGCTTGATAACGAAGGGCTTGAAGAGCTCGAGAGCCATTTCCTTCGGCAGACCGCACTGATAGATCTTGAGGGAAGGACCGACGACTATAACCGAACGTCCGGAATAGTCGACGCGCTTTCCGAGCAGGTTCTGGCGGAAACGCCCCTGCTTTCCTCTCAGCATCTCGGAAAGAGATTTGAGGGTACGGTTGTTCGGACCGGTCACGGGTTTTCCGCGGCGTCCGTTGTCGATTAAAGCGTCCACCGCTTCCTGAAGCATACGTTTTTCGTTGCGTATGATTATCTCGGGAGACTCCTGCTCGAGGAGTTTGCGAAGACGGTTGTTGCGGTTTATAACGCGGCGGTAAAGCTCGTTCAGATCGCTGGACGCGAATCTGCCTCCGTCAAGCTGAACCATCGGCCTGATATCGGGAGGAAGAACCGGAATGACGTTGAGTATCATCCAGTCGAGGTGATTGCCCGATCTGCGGAAGTTTTCAAGAACCTCGAGGCGCTTGAGCATCCGGACCTTGTTCTGCGCGGTGGCGTCGGGAAGCTGTTTGCGGATATCTTTTACTTCTTTCTCGACTCCGAGAGTGGAAAGCTTCTCAAGCTCCGCCGCTTCTTCTTCGGTAAGCTGATCGGAAGGGATATTCTGCAGCTCTAAACGGCGCGCGTATTCTTTTTTACTCAGACCGAGTCCCTGAAGAAGTTCCTTTATAGCTTCGGCGCCCATTCCGACCCTGAAGCTGTCCTCGTACATTTCGTAGTAGTCCTGATACTGCTTTTCCGAGAGGACGGTGCCCTTTTCGATCGGAGTGTCACCCGGATCAAGAACGATGTTCTGGGCAAAATACAGTACCTGCTCCAGGTCTTTCGCGGATATACCGAGCACTATGGCGAGCCTTGACGGCGACGCCTTGAAATACCAGATGTGAGAAACGGGGCAGGCAAGCTCGATGTGTCCCATTCTCTCGCGTCTGACTTTTTTGGTTGTAACCTCGACTCCGCATCTGTCGCAGATAACGCGTTCGCCGAGATTGTACGATTTTTTATATTTTCCGCAGGCGCAGGCTCCGTCCTTGGTCGGCCCGAAAATTCTTTCGCAGAACAGGCCGCCGACTTCTGCCTTCAGAGAGCGGTAGTTGATGGTCTCCGGTTTCGTTACTTCGCCGTATGACCATTCTCTTATCATATCGGGAGATGCCAGTCCGATCTTGATCGAAGCAAATTCGTTATTATCCATCAGCAATACTCCTTAATAATCAGTTTTCGCCGTCGTCGTCGTAGTCGCCGTCGTCGTCTTCCTCGTCTCCGAACTCTTCATCATCGGGATCGTAATCCTCGTCGTCGTCGACGATGTCTCCGTTTGAATCGTAAGTCAGATAGGATTCGGGCATATTGACGCCGTCTCCGTCCTGCCCGCCGGAGGTTTCGTCGTCGAAGGATGCGGCGGCGTCACGGCGGTTGGAATAAGGCGAAACTTCTTCGGTTCCGATTGTCGAAAGCGAAATTTCGTTGCCGTCGCCGTCCAGAACGCGGACGTCGAGGCAGAGAGACTGAAGCTCCTTGACAAGGACCTTGAAGGATTCGGGAACGCCCGGATTCGGAATGTTCTGTCCTTCAATGATTGCCTGGTAGGCGCGGCGCCGGCCTTCGACGTCGTCCGACTTGACGGTCAGAATCTCCTGAAGAGTATAAGCGGCGCCGTAAGCTTCGAGCGCCCAGACCTCCATCTCGCCGAATCTCTGTCCGCCGAACTGGGCTTTGCCGCCGAGAGGCTGCTGAGTGACGAGAGAGTAAGGACCGTTTGAACGGGCGTGGATCTTGTCGTCCACAAGGTGATGCAGTTTGAGGTAGTACATGATTCCGACGGTTACCGGGTTGTCGAAAGGCTCGCCCGTGCGACCGTCGTAAAGAACGGTCTTGCCGTCGATTACCTGACGCTTTTCGGTCCCGTCGGGAAGCGTGACGGTGCGGGTCTCCTTGCCGTCAACGTTCTCGCCCGGGAAGACGTCACGCCACATGTCGGCCATCTTCATGCATTCGAGAATATCGCGCTCGTTGGCTCCGTCGAAAACAGGGGTCATGATCTTCCATCCGAGTTTGCGAGCGGCAATTCCGAGATGGACCTCGAGCAGCTGACCGATATTCATACGCGAGGGAACGCCGAGAGGATTGAGAACTATATCAAGCGGGGTTCCGTCGGGAAGGAACGGCATATCCTCGGGCGGAAGGATGCGAGACACAACGCCCTTGTTGCCGTGACGTCCGGCCATCTTGTCGCCGACCGAGATCTTTCTCTTTTGAGCTATATAAACGTGAACGACCTTATTCACTCCGGTCGGAAGCTCGTCGCCGTTGGCGTGAGAGAACACCTTGACGTCGACTACGATCCCCGACTCGCCGTGAGGCAGACGGAGAGAGGTGTCGCGGGTTTCGCGGGTCTTTTCTCCGAATATGGCACGAAGAAGTCTTTCCTCGGCGGTAAGATCGGTTTCGCCCTTAGGCGACACTTTTCCTACGAGGATATCGCCGGCGTGGACTTCGGTACCTATTCTGACGATTCCTTCGTCGTCGAGGTTGCGCAGAACGTCCTCGCCGACCTGGGTGATTTCGCGGGTTATCTCTTCGTCTCCCAGTTTGGTAGTCCTTGCCTCGTGGGTGTAGACTTCGATATGAAGCGAGGTGTAAACGTCGTCGCGGACAAGCTTTTCGTTGAGGAGCACGGCGTCTTCGTAATTGTAGCCCTCCCACGTCATAAATCCGATGAGAGCGTTTTTACCCAGCGCGATCTCGCCTTTGGAGGTCGCCTGTCCGTCGGCGATGACCTGCCCTTTCTCTACCCTGTCGCCTTCTCTGACGATCGGACGCTGGTTGCAGCAGGTACCCTGGTTAGTGCGCTTGAACTTGATAATATTGTAAACGTCGCTGGTGCCTTCGTCGGAAAGGACGACGATCTTCGCGGCGTCGACGTAGGTGACCTTGCCGGAACGGCGGCAGATTACGGTAACGCCCGAGTCGACGGCGACTTTGTATTCCATACCAGTGCCGACGATAGGCGAATCGGTGACCATCAGCGGGACCGCCTGCTTCTGCATGTTCGATCCCATGAGAGCACGCGAGTTGTCGTCGTTCTCAAGGAAAGGAATCATGGCCGTGGCGGCCGAAACGACCATCTTCGGAGAAACGTCCATGAAGTCGATCTCGCTCGGGAGATATTCCTTGAACTCTCCGCGGTCGTGGGCAGTTACTCTCGCGTTGACGAAACGTCCGTTCTCGTCGATCGGCTCGTTCGCCTGGGCGATGACGTATCTGTCCTCAAGATCCGCCGTCATATACTCGATCTCGTCCGAAACGTGAGTGATCACGCTTCCGTCGGCGGCGGTCTCGTGAACGACTCTGCGGTACGGGGCTTCGATGAACCCGTATTCGCTGATCTTCGCGTAGGTGGAAAGATAGGAAATAAGACCGATGTTGGGACCTTCGGGGGTCTCTATCGGGCACATTCTTCCGTAGTGCGTGTAGTGAACGTCACGTACGTCGAAGGACGCGCGGTCGCGGGAAAGTCCGCCCGGTCCGAGAGCCGAAAGACGTCTCTTGTGTGTCAGTTCTGACAGGGGGTTCGCCTGATCCATGAACTGTGACAGCTGGCTGGATCCGAAGAACTCGCGCACGACCGACAGCATCGGCCTGGTGTTGATAAGAGCAAGCGGCGTGAGTTTCTCGTTGTCCTGTATATTCATACGCTCGGCGACCGCCTTGTTCATCCTGGTAAATCCGATGCGCATCTGGTTCTGGAGCTGTTCTCCGACCGATCTTATGCGGCGGTTTCCGAGATGGTCTATGTCGTCGGTGCAACCGATATCGTACTTCAGACCGAGCATATAATTAATGGTAGCGAATATATCGTCGCGGGTGATGTACTTCGGGCAGAGTTCGGCGATGTTTTCGCGAACGAGCTGCTTGAGCGTGTCGATATCGCCGCCGGCTTTTTCTATAAGCTCGAAGAAGAGAGCGGAACGGACTTTTTCACGCACTCCGCAGTCGCGGAGATCCTCTCCGACGATATCCTCGGGCCAGCAGGTATAGTTGGAAAAGACTTTAACCTCGGTTCCGTCTTCGGCTCTTACGTAAGCCTCGTTGACCGCTGCGTGTTCGACGGCAAGAGCGTCTTCTTCGGTAAGAAGGCGTCCCGCCTCGAAAAGAACCTCTCCGGTGCGGTCGCTGACAATGTCACGCGCAATGACCTTTCCGGTCAGACGGGCGGCGATCGAAAGCTTTTTGTCGTATTTATATCTTCCGACGGGGGCAATATCGTATCTCTTGGGATCGAAGAAATAGTTGCGGATGAGCATCATCGCAGCGTCGACCTGAACGGGCTCGCCGGGGCGGAGCTTGCGGTAAATCTCACGGAGCGATTCTATCGAAGCGTTCGAGCCGCGCTGTTCGGCGTTGGAAACCGATTCGTCTCTTTCGAGAGTCGATTTGATTCGGGGATCATCTCCGAATATCGCCGCAATGTCGGCGTAGCTGTCGATTCCGGGCGCCGGATCAGATCCGTCGTCCGACGGGATGAGTCCCAGTGAACGGATAAACAGCGTCATCGGGAGCTTGCGGTTTTTGTCTATTCTGACCCACATCACGTCGGAACTGTCGATCTCGTATTCGAGCCATGCTCCGCGGTAGGGGATGATCTGGGCGGCGTAGGTCTTCTTTCCCGATTTATCTATATCGGAAGAATAATACATTCCGGGGGAACGGATAATCTGCGAAACTATGACGCGTTCGGCTCCGTTTATCACGAAGGTTCCGTTTTTCGTCATAAGAGGAAACTCGCCCATAAATACGTCGGTTTCCTTGACTTCCGAGGTCTGTCTGTTGGTGAGCCGGACCTTCACGCGGAGAGGAGCGGCATAGTTGACGTCCCTTTCCTTGCATTCCTCTACGGAGTATTTGGGAGTTTTTTCAAGCGAATACGACACGTACTCGATCGAAAGATTCCCCTGGTGGTCGTACACGGGGGAAACGTCCCTGAGGACCTCGTTCATTCCCTCGTCGAGAAACCACTGGAAGGATTTGGTCTGGATAGCGAGAAGATCCGGAATATCAAGAGTGCTGATCGTCTTTGAAAAGCTTTTTCTGATATTCGTTCCGAGCTTCTGGTCGGTAACTTTGACCATTTACTTTTCACTCCATTCACTGTTTTTTGAACTGCCGTGAGCCGCTTTTCCGGGCTTGCCGGACGGGGGTAAAACTGCCCGCCGACACGCCGAAAATAAAAAGACGGCATAAAAGGCGATTATAATACATTTTGTTATTATACATCACTTTTTGCCGTTTGTCAAGAATTATTTTATTTTTTTGCGTTATTATTTTATAAATCCGGGATCCGCCTTTAGTGCGGGCGGATCCCGGAAAGGTTTCATCGGCTGGTAACCTTTTCGATATCCTTTCGTCGGGCCAGGACCATAAGATGCTCGTCTTCCCTGAAAGTGTATCCCGGGGACGGCATTATCAGTATCTTTCCGTCCTTCTTGACGGCAAGAATGTTTATGTTGTAGGCGGCGCGCACACCCAGTTCCCTGATCGTCTTTCCGATCCATTTCTCGTTCGGACTTATCTCGAAAATCGCAAAACCGTCCGACAGCTCGATGTAATCGAAAATACTGCTGTTGCACTCGCTGACCGCTATTTTTTCGGCGACATCGCGTTCCGGATAGATTATCTGGTCGGCTCCGTTGCGCAGAAGGAACTTCGCCTGAACGTCCTGTTCCGCCTTTGCGATCACCTTTTTCGCGCCGAGATCCTTAAGGAGCGAGGCAATCTGAATGCTGTTCTGGAAGTTGCCTCCGATGCATACGAAGCAGGTGTCGAAGGAAGGAATGCCGAAGCTTTCGAGAACCTTCTCGTCGCAGCAGTTGCCGACCTTCGCGCTGACGACGTACGGAAGAAGATCCTCAAGCGCCTCGGCGCGGATATCGGCGATCATTATCTCTGCGTTCTTCTGTTCGGCAAGCTGCATGCACAGCTGATGTCCGAACGTCCCCATACCGATGAGCAGAAAAGACTTGGTTTTCATCTTTCGGAAAAAACTCCTTTTTCAGTGAACGGACGTCAACCTACCGAAACGGGCTCGGACGGATATGACACCTGCGGTTTTGCCCTCTTTTCCATAACGGCGAGAGCGCAGGAAACGCTCCCCACTCTTCCTATATACATAAGCAGGCAGATCAAGATTCTTGACAGCGGAAGCAGATCCCTCGTGATACCCGTCGACATACCGACGGTTCCGACGGCGGAGAAGCATTCGAACAGCAGATCCCGAACGGAAAACCGCTGAATGCTTCCTATTATCATTGACGCAGCAAGAGCGGCTGTAAGGTTCCCTCCGACGACGAATACCGACTGCTTGAGGGTTTCCTTTCCGATCTTTCTGCCGAATAACGATGCGGACTGGCTCTTTCGCGCGCCGCTGACAACGTAAGCGATCAGCACGGCGACCGTAACGGTTTTGACTCCTCCGGCCGTTGACCCCGGGCTGCCGCCGATAAACATCATCAGGTAGGTAAGTATCACCGAAGGTTCCGAGAGCGCCGCCGTGTCGGTCGTGTTGAATCCCGCGGTGCGGGCAGTGACCGAATCGAATATCGACGAAAGGATTCGCTCTCCGACGGGAAGCCCGGCCCCGGTCGCGTTTCTTTCGAAGAAGAAGAACAGAAGACCTCCGCCGAAAGTGAGGACGGCGGTCATCGTCAGTACGATCTTGGTCTGCAGGCGGTACCGTCCGACACGGAAACGGTGCTTCGCCAGATCGTCCCATACCAGAAAACCGAGGCCGCCGACGGTGATCAGAAGTACGAGAGTAATATTGACAAGGGGATCGGCCGAATATTCACAGAAGGAAACGTACTCGTTTCCTTCACCGAGCAGATCGAATCCTGCGTTGCAGAAGGCGGAAACCGAATGAAACAGAGAAAACCATATTCCCTTCCCGACTCCGAACCGCGGTATGAATCTGACCGCAAGCAGACAGGCGCCGGAAAACTCGCAGATCAGCGTTCCGGCAAGGATCGTCCTTGTGATCGAAATAACGCTTCCGATATTGGACGCGTTTATGCTTTCGGTCATCAGCTGACGCTCTTTCAGCCCGACACGCTTTCCGAGAGCCATGAAAAAGAAGGTGATGAAGGTCATAAATCCGAGACCGCCGGTCTGAATCAGGACGAACAGCACCGCCTGTCCGAAATAGGACCAATGAGTCGCCGTGTCGAAAACGACGAGTCCCGTGACGCAGGATGCGCTGACCGAGGTAAACAGCGCGTCCGCGAAGGGAGTCGCGCTGCCGTCACGCGATGAAACGGGAAGGCAAAGCAGCGCTGCTCCGATAAGAATCATCAGCAGAAATCCCGCGGCGATTATCTGCGTGTGAGTCAGGCGGAACCTGATTTTTCTCATTCCGGTTTACCGTCGTCTCCCCGACCGTCGCCTTCGGTTTCTTCTTTCGGCGGGGCGACCGCGTCTTCTGCCCTAACGTCGGCTTCTCCCGATCCTTCGGGTGATTTCTCCCCGGCGGAATCGGCGCTTTCACCGCCGGAAGCAGCTTCGTTCTTAGTTCTTTCCTCGCTGTTCGCCCTGCTGCTGCGCGCTTTCTTCTCCTCCAGCAGTCGCTCAAGTTCCTCAACCGACGGAGAATCGGATTCCATTGCAGCCCTGAACTGGTCGGCGTCCATGGTTTCGTGAGAAACGAGGAATTCGGCGACGAAAACGAGTTTGTCCTTGTGTTCGGTAAGGATGAGATTGGTTTTTTCGAGAGCCTCGGTTATTATTCTTCTGACTTCGGCGTCGATCTTTGCCGCCGTTTCATCCGAATAATCCTGGGTCGAAGAGAAATCCCTTCCGAGGAAGATATCGTCGCCGTGACTCGATCCGTAGCGGATCGGGCCGAGAAGTTCGGACATACCGAGCTGGGTCACCATCTTGTGAGCGGTTTCGGTCGCCCGCTTGATATCGTTTGCGGCGCCACCCGAAAAATCTCCGAAGATCAGCGTTTCGGCGGCCCGTCCTCCGAGAAGAACGGCTATCCTGTCCTCAAGTTCCTTTTTGTAAACGCTGTATTTGTCTACCGCCGGGACGTAAACGGTTACTCCGAGGGTCTGTCCGGCGGGAATAATCGAAATGGTGTGCACCGGATCCGACGTGGGAAGATAATACGCGGTGATCGCGTGCCCGGCTTCGTGATAAGCGGTATTTTTCTTCTCTTTTTCCCCGAGCTTAAGCGATTTCTTCTGCGGCCCGGAAACCACTTTGAGGAAGGAGTCCTCTATTTCCGGCATACCGATAAGACTTTTTCCGCGTCTTACCGCAAGCAGAGCCGCTTCGTTCAGAAGATTAGCCAGGTCCGCGCCGGTAAATCCGGAGGTAGTTTTGGCAATGACCGAAAAATCGACGTCCGGCTCGAATTTTTTGTTTCTCGCGTGAACCCTGAGAATCTGTTCACGGCCGTTTATATCGGGATAGTTGACGGTTATCTGGCGGTCGAAGCGGCCGGGACGGAGCAAAGCCGGGTCGAGTATGTCGGGACGGTTCGTCGCCGCCATAACTATTATACCTTCGTGGGCTCCGAAGCCGTCCATCTCGACAAGCAGCTGGTTGAGCGTCTGCTCTCTTTCGTCGTGTCCGCCGCCGAGTCCCGCTCCGCGGTGCCGTCCGACGGCGTCGATCTCGTCGATAAAGACGATCGAAGCGGGGGCTTTTCTTGCCGTTTCAAAAAGGTCACGGACGCGAGACGCGCCGACGCCGACGTACATTTCGACGAAATCGGATCCGGAAATCGAGAAGAATGGAACGTCGGCCTCGCCGGCGACCGCCTTGGCCAGAAGGGTTTTACCCGTCCCCGGAGGGCCCATCAGCAGAACGCCGTGCGGAATCTTCGCGCCGAGTTCGCCGAATCTTTTGGGATCCTTGAGGAAATCGACGATCTCCTTGAGTTCCTCCTTCTCCTCCTCGGCGCCGGCGACGTCGTCGAAGGTTACCTTTTCCTTCGTATCGTTTGCCGTCTTGACCCGCGCCTTTCCGAAGCTGTTCATCTTGCCGTTCTTGCCGACCATCTGATTGACCATAACCAGATAAATCACCGCAAATCCGACGAGAAGAAGAACATACGGAATGATCGACACCCACCACGGAAAAACGAGAGGGGGCTCGTACTCCGCCTCGGTCAGTTCCCCGCTTTTTATCTGCTCGTTGATCAGTTCGCCGAGATCCTCGCGGAAATACTCGGTGCTCTTAAGCTCGTACGAGACCTTTTTATTCTTTCCGGTCGACGGATCGGTTTCCTTGAGGGTCAGCGTGATGACGTCTTTGTTGCTGACGAAAAACGATTCAACCTCACCTTTGTAAAAATAGTTCTGAATATCGCTGTACTTCAGAGTTTCCTTATTTCCCGGAGACATCAGCTGCGATATTATAAAAATCACGACTATGAAAACGGCGATATAAATCAGAAAAGTTTTTAAGTTGCTGGTCGATTTCCTGTTCATCTGTAAACAAGGCCTTTCTGTTATTCAAAATCAAGCGTTATGGAAGAGCCGAACAAATCGCGGGCGCAGATTAATTATGCGCTTCCAGATATATTTCCGGCTTAAGTATGCCGATATACGGCAGATTGCGGTACTTTTCGTTATAATCAAGGCCGTATCCAACGACGAAATGATCGGGTATGACCATGCCGGTATAATCGGGCGTAAAGTTCACCTTCCGTCTGGAAGGTTTGTCGAGAAGAGTGGCGCATCTGACGCTTTCCGCGCCCTTAAGCCGCAGATACCCGGTAAGATAATTCAGCGTGTTTCCGCTGTCTACAATATCCTCCACGATGATGATATCGGTATTGTGAAGCGAGGAGCGGTGCAGATCGAGGATTATATCAACCTTTCCGCGCGTTTCCGTCCCGCTGTAGGAGGATACTTTCATAAAATCGATCTCGGCGGGGCGTTTCAGTTTTTTCATAAGGTCCCCCATAAAAACGACCGACCCCTTCAGGATACAAAGGAGGAGAAGATCTCTCCCGCTGCCGTCGTAATCCCGGTCGATTTCCGACGCGACCTTTTTCACAAGCGATTCGATCTGATCTTCGGTAAGAAGGATACCGCAGAGATCGTCTTTCATTTCATACATCCGAACTCTCTCCAATGTTGTGTTTTTTTCTTTCGTCGAATCTGAAAACGAGCTTTCCCTTCCGCAGGGACGCGATGACGCTTCCGGGAAGAGTCAGTGAAATATCGGCGTCCGCCGCCGCGGCGGCAAGAATGGCGTCGACGTGTCTTTTTTCGGGTCTTGCTCCCGCCCTGCGCGCCAGGATCGCTATCACCCTCGAAGCGACCGCCGCGCCGGCTCCTGCCAGAGACCGGGAATCGGCGGGATCGTGGGAGGCGATATATTCCTCCGCCAGCGAATCGAGATAATCGCAGTCGCGGGTCAGCGACGAGGTGAACCTCGAAAAGGCTCCGATCGCCGACGCGTTGATCGTTTTAAGCTCGGGAATAACCTTCGACCTGATCCTGTTGCGGGAATAAGCGACGTCGTAATTGGTACTGTCGGTTACGTATTCAAGCCCGCGGGCGGCACAGAAAGACAGAATTTCGTCTTTCGGCACTCGGAGAAGCGGCCTTATCACGTAACCGTTCGCGCACCGCCTGTACTCGGGAATACCGCAGGCACCGCGGGCTCCCGAACCGCGAATAATGTTGAAAAGCGCCGTCTCGGCGTTGTCGTCGGCATTGTGCGCAGTAGCGAGAAAGGCGATTCCCTCCTCCGACATAATCCTGTCGAATACGCCGTATCTGATCCGCCGCGCGGCTTCTTCGAGGCCCTCGCCTCCGGCAGCCGCGGAAGCAGGCACGTCGGCTTTTACGCAGATTACCCGCACTCCTGTCCGCTCTCCGAGCTCGCGGCAGAAGCGTTCGTCTCGGTCGGCTTCCTCGCCGCGTATCAAGTGGTTCACGTGAACGCAAGTCACGTCAGTGCCGCACATGCGGAGCATTTCGAGCAGCGAGACCGAATCCGCACCGCCCGAAAGACCGAGCAGAACCGGTCCGGGAGCGACTCCGATCCGCGCCGCGAACTCCTCCGGACGAACGAAACCCGGCGGAAGACCGGCGTCGCCGGCTTCAGGTCGCCGCATGTTTTTTGTACTCGGGCGGGGCGTCGGCATCGGTCAGTCCCCGCTCCACCGAACGGAAAACGGTATATTTCCCTATCCAGTTCAGTTTTGCGGTACCGGTGCTTCCGTGTCTGTTTTTTGCGACTATGATCTCGGCGACGGGAGCGGCGTCGGATGCCTCGGCGGCATCCTGGTCCTTTTTGTCTCCGGTTTTGTAATAATCGTCCCGGTATATGAAGATGACGCTGTCGGCATCCTGTTCTATCGATCCGGAATCGCGCAGATCCGAAAGCATCGGTCTGCGGTTCGAGGAATTGCGCGATTCGACTCCGCGGGACAGCTGGGAAACGCATACGACCGGAACGTTCATATCCTTGGCGAGAAGTTTCAGTCCGCGCGTTATGTCGCCGATCTCGAGAACGCGGTTGTCGGTATGGCGCTCTCCCTGCATAAGTCCGAGATAGTCGACGATTATCATCCCGATATCCTTTTCCCGCCTTACCTTGGCCTTGATCGCCGAAACGGTGACGTTGGAGGAATCGTCTATGAGAATCCTCGCGCCGGAGAGCCGGTTAACCGACTCGGCAAGCCGCGACCAGTCGGTCTCGGAAAGCTTGCCGGTGCGCAGCGACGGACTTTCCACGAGAGCGTCGGAGGAAAGTATCCTAGTCGCCAGCTGTTCTGCCGACATTTCCAGAGAAAAGACGGCAACCTTTTTGCCGGTTGAGAGAGCGACGTTCGTGGCGATATTCAGGGCAAAAGAGGTTTTGCCCATCGCGGGTCTCGCCCCTATGAGAACGAGATCGCTGGTGTTTATCCCTCCGAGTATTCTGTCGACCTCGGAAAAGCCGGTCTTGATTCCCTCGAAGGCGTCGGGATCGACGGCCAGCTTCTGAAGACGTTCGTAAACCTCGCTTATCACCTGCGTCAGAAGCTGAAAATTGTGAGTGTCTCTGCCGGCGGCGATATTGGCGAGCTCTCCCTCGGCGAAAGCAATGACCGATTCCGGCTTTTCGGATTCCGAGTAGGCCTTTTCAGACACGTTCCCGCAAAGAGTGATTATCTGACGCAAAGCGCTTTTTTCAAGAACGATCCTCGCGTAGTCCTGGATATTCAGGGCGCTGGGGACCGATTCGGTAAGTAGTCTCAGATACGCTTCGGCGCTTTCCCTGGTATCGTATATCCTGCTCTTTTCAAGCATATCCATCAGGGTCACGGTGTCGATGTCGTGGCTCGCGGCGGCAACCGTCAGCATTGCCTCGTAAATCTGACCGTGCTCCTTTATGAAAAAGTCTCCCGGTTTGACAAGCGCCGTTATATAGGTCAGTTGCGACGGATCGATAAGAAGAGATCCCAGCAGCGCGTGTTCGGCCGAAACGGAATAAGGAAGCTTCCTGATTCCGTCCTGTGAATTGTAATCCATGTCGGGTCCCGCCGTTTTATTTTCTGGTTACGGTAAGATTGATCTTACCGGAAATATCCGTATAAAGACGCACGTCGACCGTATACGTGCCGAACGTCCTTATCTGCTCGGGAAGAACGATCTTTCTCTTGTCGACGGTAATGCCGTGAGCCGCCTCAAGGGCCTCAGAAATATCTTTGGCGGTAACCGATCCGAACAGCCGGTCGTCGCTGCTTCCGGCCGCCTTGATAACCAGCATTATTCCCTCGAGTCGGTCGCGTATCGCCGCGGCCTCCGCCTTTTCCGTCTCGATTCTGTGAAGTCTTGCCGCCTCCCGGTTTTTCGCCTCGTTTATGGCGGCGGCGTCAGCCACCGCGGCAAATCCGCGGGGGATAAGATAATTGCGGGCATATCCGTCGGAAACGGTGATGATATCGCCCTTTTTCCCCTGGGACGGAACGTCCTGTTTAAGAATAACTTTCATTGCAAAAACCTCCTCTTGCGAAGTCAGTCAGCGGCCGTAGCGCCGCCGGCGTCCTCAAGATATGAATCTATCGCTTCCTTCAGCTGCTCGGAAACAAGCTGGAAGCCGGTCCCGCTTATCTGCGCTCCGGCGGCGTCGTATCTGCCTCCGCCTCCGAGCTGTTCGAGAATGAGCTGAACGTTGACGGTCCCCCTCGAACGCCCCGAAATCAGTACCTCGGAATCGGTGTAGACCATCGCGAACGCCGCCTCGACGTTGCGCACCTCAAGCAGCGCCTCCGCCGCACGCGACGCAGCGACCCTGTCGCCGGGCGTGATCCTTCCCCCGTCTCCCTCGACCCGGTCGGCGGTTATCGCGAATTTATCGCGGAACCGTTTGAGATTCGCGCCGAGTCTCGCCTCCGAGACGAAATCCCTCTCCTCGTTGAAGAAGAAGGTGTTGACGACGTCGCTCACCGCCCCGCAGGACCTGAGGAAATAAGCGGCCGCGAAGGTCTCCTCTCCCGTGGATCTCGTGAAATTCTTGGTGTCGAGCATTATTCCGGCAAGAAGCAGATTGGCCTCCGACGGAGTGAGCGATATGATTCCCGAAGGAGAAGAAGTCCCGGAAAGGGTTTCGAGCATTTCGGTAACGAGCTCGCAGCAGGAGGACGTCCCCGGTTCGATACAGGTTATCGCGGGTTCTATGGCAAAATCAGCCGCTTTTCTGTGGTGGTCGATTATCACCTGTGTCGCCACGTTGGCGGCAATGTCCGGCTCCTCGACTATCCGGAGGTTGTTGACGTCGGCGATGATGAGCAGAGTGTCGGATCTTATCATGTCCAGCGCCTCGCCGCCTCCGACGAATATTCCGTCGTATTCGGGATTGTCCCTTCGCAGAACCGAAGCGGCGATACGGAAATTGGAATCGTTCTTATTGACAACCACGTGAACGTCGTTATTGAAGGTGAGCGACAGTCTGGCAAGTCCGACGCACCCTCCGATGCAGTCGAAGTCCGGATTCTTGTGTCCCATAATCAGAACGTTTCCGGCGCTTCCGATCAGCTGGATGAGTCTGCCGCAGACGGTTCTCGAAATAATCCTCGTACGGTTGAGGTCCGTCTTGGTCTTTCCGCCGAAAAACGCGTTGGGTCCGTCGGGCGTTTTGAGTACCGCCTGGTCGCCGCCGCGCTGGAGCGCTGTCTCGAGTGCTGACGCGGCGTCCGCTTCCCTTTCGAGAAGATTGCTGCCGCAGACCGAAACGCCCATCGAAACGGTGACGCTCATTCCGGTATTGTCCAGTCCGATCCGTCTGATTCGGTCAAGAATCGCGAATCCGTCCTCAACGCATTCCGAAAGACGGTTCTTCGGAAAAGCGATGAAATATTTGTCCCTGTCGTATTCCCTGATGAGCCCGCCCAGTTTCGCGGTCCATTCCCGGAGCATGGTTTCGGTTTTGTTAACCGCCTCCCTGTACGAAACCTTGACGTACTGGGCAAGCTGCTCGAGATTATCGATGACCGCGTATACGAGCACCGGACTCTCTGCGTCTATCTTCCGTTCGGCCTCGGCAAGTTCGGATCTGTCGACGAAGACCGTCAGCCAGAAATCCCTGTCTCCGGTCGGCATTATGTAACTGAGCGCGCGGCATTCCTTGCCGCAAAGCGTGACACCGGCGCCCCCGGGAAGTCCGGCCGATATCAGTTCGGACATCTGAACTCCGGCATATTCGCTGACGTTCTTTCCGGTCATACCGCCTTCGGTTCCGCAGACAGCCGTCATCAGATTGTTTGCCCAGACTATTCTGCCCTCAAGAGTGGTTATCACCACAGGGATATCGAGTTTTTTCAACACGTCGGCTATCATCGTCTGGACCGATCTGTCGGTCTCCGGCTCGACGTCGGACGAATTTCTTAACGAGGAAACTATCAGGACGGCGCCGACCGCGATGAACACGAGAAGCCCTGCTCCGACCGGGATGAAAACGGGGATATCCGAGAAAAGGATAAGCATCCCCGACACCGCGAGACAGAGCACGCCGGTCGTACAGAGCAGCAAAAGAAATATGAACTCTCTGTTCTTTCTTCGTTTTTCTTCCGTCATTTTTTTCTCCAAAGGTCGGAAAACCGATTTACTTCAAAAAATTATAACATAAGTTTTAATATTTGTAAATAGTAAAACGCCCTTTGTCGAAAATGTCACGGTTTTTTTCCTTCCGCTCCCCCTTTTCTTCATTTTTTCTTCACAATCTTTGCAAAATCTATTGCAAAAAAAAAGCAAGTGTAGTATAATATTGTGCGTTGGAAGCGAGACGATGGAGAGTGGGCGGATGTCCACTCTTTCTTGATTGCAGCGCAACCCGGGAAGGAGGGACTGCCGTGAAAATGAAAAAAGAATACACCGGCGTCGCCGCCAGGGTTTTCGACGCCGTTTCGGAAACGATCGTTTCCGCCGGATACGACGTCTGGGACGTCGCCTTCGGAAGAAGGGGAGCCGATTACGTTCTCGAGATAACGATCGACGCCCCCGGAGGAATCGGGATCGACGACTGTGAAAAGGTCAGCCGGGCGGTAGATCCGATACTCGACGAGACCGATCCGATCGACTCCGCCTACCTGCTCGAGGTTTCTTCCCCGGGTATCGAACGCGAGCTGTCGATGCCGCGCCATTTCGACGCGTGTGCAGGAAAAACGGTATCATTCCGTCTCTTCTCACCCGATCCGGTGACGGGATGCAGGAATTTCCGTGCCGCCGCGGAGGGATACGACGCCGAAACCGACTGCGTCATTGCCGAATACGAGGGAAAACGGCTGTCGCTTCCCTTCCGTTCGATTTCTTCCGCAAAACTGTATTACGACTTCGACACGAATAAGATATAACGATTACAGAACGATGAAAGGACAGTTCACGAGATGAACAAACCTCTTTTTGAAGCCCTCGAGGAACTTGAAAAGAAGCAGGGCATTCCCGAAACCCTCATGCTCGCCAAGATCGAGGAGGCAATAACGCGCGCCTGCCAGAAGGAATTCGGAGGCAAGACCCTTTCCGGGCAGAACAGCGAAGCAAAAATCGAAGTACTCATTGATCCGGTCAAAAAGGATCTGAAGGTATATCTGCTGAAGGAGGTCGTTGCCGAACTCACCGATCCGGTGACGCAGATAACGCTCGGTGAAGCCCGTGAACACAACAAACGCATAACCGTCGGAAAGATTCTGAAGACCGAGATCAAGCCGAGCAACATACACCGCATGTCGGCAAAAGCCGCAAAAGACGTAATCATTCAGGGCATCAGAGAAGCCGAGAAGGAAAACGCCAGACGCGAATTTGAAAACAAGAAGGAAGAGATCGTCACCGCCACCGTCCGCAAAATCGACAAGACGACGGGAGACTCCGAGCTTGAAACCGACACGGGCCTGCTCGTCCTTCAGTACCGCGACCGCATTCCGGACGAGGATTACCGTCCCGGCCAGAAGCTGAAGGTATACGTGCGCAAGGTAACGCGCCGCGACGGACACGTGGATATCCGCGTATCCCGCTCCGACGCGAACTTCATCAGATGTCTTTTCAAACTTGAAGTGCCGGAGATCGAAGACGGGACGGTCGTTATCAAGCACGTTGCCAGAGAGGCCGGGTCCAGGACCAAAATCGCGGTATTCTCGACCGACGAGAGCGTCGATCCGATCGGCACCTGCGTCGGTCCCCGCGGCATGCGCATTTCTTCGATTCTGAGCGACCTTGCCGGCGAAAAGGTGGATATTATCAAATACAGCGAAGACCTCACCGAATACGTCAGGGCGGCGCTTTCGCCCGCGACGGTCATCTCGGTTGAACTTGTGGACGAAAAATCCACCGAAGTGACGGTAAGCCCGGATCAGCTTTCGCTTGCCATCGGCAAGGAGGGACAAAACGCCCGCCTCGCCGCTAAGCTCACTTCGTGCAAGATCGACATTAAAGCCGGATGACCGGCAAATCCCCGCGGCGCGTCCCCGTGCGCAGATGCACGGGATGCATGAACGGTTTTCCGAAAGACCTGCTTTTCAGAATAGCGAAATCCGGAGGCAAAGCCGTATACGACGAAAAATTCCTGATCCAGTCCCGCGGAGCTTACGTTTGCCGGAATCCCCGCTGCATCGCGAAAGCTATTAAAACCGGAAGAGCGGGAAGATCGATCGGAGCGGACGCAAGCGAGGTGCTTGCTTACCTTTCCGTCCTTGCCGGAGGCGAAAACAAATGACTGACGGAACCTGCAGAATTCTGCGTACGCTCGGTCTCTGCGCCAAAGCGGGAAAACTTGTTTTCGGAACGGAAGCCGTCTGTGACGCGCTGCGCAACGGAAAGGCGGCTGCGGTAGCCGTTGCATCGGGCAATTCGGAAAACACCTTGAAACGCCTGCGGGACAAATGCTTTTTCTACCGGGTCGAGCCGGTTGTTCTCGACGCGACGCCGACCGAGCTCGGACACGCGGTCGGTAAAAAAGGGACGGTGGCGGCGGTTGCCGTTACCGATCCGTCACTCGCCGCTTCCTTTCTTTCAGCGGCGGGCCGCATACAACAATAATCATTTTACATCAGCCCCCGACGGGCAGGAGAAAAAAGAAGAATGGCAGCTAACACCCAGATCAGACCGGCGCAGATCGCCAAGGACCTTTCACTGAAAACCAAGGATATCATCGACGTCTTTTCGGCGGCGGGACTTGAAATCAAGTCTCAGACCGCCCTGGACTCGTTTGCCCTTGACGTTTTGTGGGAAAGACTGACCAGGGCGAACCAGATCAGCAATATCGAAGACTATATCGACGGTATTACGTCGATTCCGCCGCTGAAGGTTAAAAAGGCCGAGCCCGTCGAAGAAGAAGGCAAAGCGGAAGAAAAGAAGACGGAATCCGTACCGCAAAAACCCGCGGAGAAACAGTCCTCCGCGGCGGACGGCGGCGAAAAGACCGCCGAAAAAGAAACGAAGGAAAAGAATCCGGAAAAGAAAGCGGTTCCGGCGCAACCCGAAAAACCGCGAGAAAAACAGAACGCCGCCAGAACCGCCGGAGAACGCTTCGAACAGAGACTGAACGCCGCCAGCGCAACCTCCCGCGACGGGCAGAAAAAAGATCAGCAGAAAAAGCAGCAACAGCAGAAAAAACGCGGCATAGAGGTCCGCGAACGCACCGGCGGCAGCGAAGCCGAAACCGTAACGGTAACGAACACCACGAAGGTCGTCGACACACGCGGAAGCGGCGCCAACGTCGATCTCTCCAAGTACGACGAAAAACTGGATACTTTCGTTCCGGACACCGTCAAGGATACGCGCGGAGGAAATAAAAAGCTCAAGAAAACCGGACAGGGAGACGCCCAGTCGCACGACGAACAGAGGCCGAAGGCATCCGGTCAGAAGGGACAGGATCAGAACCGTCAGCAGAAGGGCCAGCGTCAGACTCAGCCGCTGGGACAGGATCAGAAGCGCAGAGGTCAGCAGCTCGCGCCCAATCCGCGCGGTCAGATAAAAGGCCAGACAGGCTCGGGCAAGGACAGAAGAGCCCAGCAGACTCCTCCTCCCGTCAAAAAACAGCCGGTGCACGCCGTCATTCCAGACGAGATCACCGTCGGCGAGTTCGCCTCGAGAATCAAGGTCTCCGCGGCGGAGGTTGTCAAGAAGCTTATGAATATGGGTATGATGGTCACCGTCAACCAGACCATCGACTTCGACACCGCTTTTCTCATCGCCGACGAACTCGGCGCCGAGGTGACAAAGGAAGTCGTCGTTTCGATCGAGGAAAAACTCTTCGACGACGAGAAGGAAGCCGAAAACGAAGCCGACCTCAAGCCGAGAGCTCCCGTCGTCTGCGTTATGGGACACGTCGACCACGGCAAGACCTCCCTGCTCGACGCTATCAGGAACACGCACGTCACCGCGGGTGAGGCCGGAGGCATCACTCAGCACATAGGCGCATACCGCGTCCGTATTCACGGTCAGGATATCACCTTCCTCGACACTCCCGGACACGAAGCCTTTACGGCTATGCGTGCGAGAGGCGCACAGGCGACCGACATCGCGATTCTCGTCGTCGCAGCCGACGACGGAATTATGCCGCAGACGGTCGAGGCGATAAACCACGCAAAGGCCGCCGGCGTCGATATTATCGTAGCGATAAACAAAATGGACAAGCCGGGCGCGAATCCGGAGGGAATCAAGCAGGAGCTCACCAAATATGACCTCGTCCCCGAGGAATGGGGCGGAGACGTTATGTGCGTTCCGGTCTCGGCAGTCAAGCGCACCGGTATCGACGACCTTCTTGAAAGCATACTCGTCCTTGCCGAAGTGAAGGAATACAAGGCAAATCCCGACAGACGCGCGAAGGGCATCATAATCGAGTCGCGCCTCGACCGCGGCCGCGGTCCCGTCGCAACCGTTCTCGTACAGAGCGGTACTCTGCATCCCGGAGATATCGTGATCGCCGGCACCTGCGTCGGCAGGGTGAGAGCGATGACCGATCACACCGGCCGTACCGTCAAGCTCGCGCCTCCTTCAATGCCGGTCGAAATCACCGGACTTGACGACGTTCCGTCCGCGGGCGACGAATTCAACGCCGTCGTCGACGAAAGAATGGCGAGAGAACTCGCTGAGAAGCGCCGCACCAAGGCAAAAGAAGATACCTTCAAGGCCAATTCGAGAGCTTCCCTTACCGATCTGTTCACCCAGATCAAGGAAGGCGTCAAGGACTTCAACATCATAGTGAAGGCGGACGTCGGAGGAAGCGCGGAGGCCGTCAAGCAGTCGCTTGAAAAACTGTCGAACGACGAGGTTCGCGTTCACGTAATCCACGCCGCAGCCGGCGGAATCACCGAGGGCGACGTAATGTTCGCCGCCGCTTCTTCGGCAATTATCGTAGGATTCAACGTCCGTCCCGACCGCTCGGCCATCGACTCGGCCGAACGTCAGGGCGTCGAAATAAGGACGTACAGGGTCATCTACGAATGCATCGACGAGATTCAGGCGGCAATGAAGGGCATGCTTGCTCCGAAGTTTGCGGAAAACCTGCTCGGACACGCCGAAGTCAGACAGGTCATCCATGTTCCGAACGTCGGCTTCATCGCCGGTTCCTACGTGCAGGACGGAAAGATCACAAGATCCGCTCAGATCAGAGTCGTCCGTGACGGCGTGGTTGTTTACGAGGATAAAATCGCCTCGCTTCGCAGATTCAAGGACGACGTCAGAGAAGTCGCTCAGGGCTTCGAATGCGGAATCGCGCTCGAAAAATTCAACGATCTCAAGATCGGAGACGTACTCGAAGCCTTCGTTATGGAAGAGATCAAGGCGGACTGACACGTACCGGCAATAAAGAGTGCCTCCTTCTTAAGTCAATACATCACGTTTCGCGTGCGGGAATTCGCGAAAATCCGGTTCTCGCTGAGGTTGTAAAAAAGTCCGACTTTTTTACAGCCTCGCAAAATCGGCGGGCGGGATTCCGCCGATTTTGCGCGATCTTTTTCGGTTTTTGCCGGAAAACATAAGAAAATCCAGCATAAATGAGCAAAAACGGCGCGGTCTCGCGCCGAGAAAAAGTCGACGGGGGATGTAAAATAACTCGGTTCACGAGTTTTTTTACATCCCCTTGTTTTACGCTGCTGAACGACCGTTTGTGCTTTGGAATATGTGAATTATTTATAAATCAAATGTGAATTTAATATTGACACGCGGCGCTCCGGCGTGATATAATTGTAAACAAGCCCGGAATTCAATAGATTATGCGGAGAAAAACTGTGAACAGATTATTAACCGTACTTTGCGTCGAACCGGGCGCCGTTCCATACGAAAAAAGCATTGATCCGGGGCTTGAATCCCTTCAGAGCGAAATCGGAGGATACATCGAATGCGTTTATCCGTACGACGACAACGTGGTGCTGATCGTCAATGAAGAAGGAAAAATCAACGGGATGGAACTCAACCGTTCTCTTTGCGACGAGGACGGGGAGATCTACGATATAATCGCCGGAAAATTTCTTGTTGCCGGACTGTCCGAAGACTCCTTCGCTTCTCTTGACGAAGAACTTATCGCGAAATACAAAAAACTATTCGAGTATCCGGAGGTTTTCGTAAGAATCGACGGTAAGATCAGATCTTTCAGAATCATTCCCGACTGATCTGCCTTACCGCCTGCGGTCTTTTTTTCCGTTATTGCCGATTATTCTTGACAAATTGCCGCGGAGATATTATAATTATACCGTAATTATTTTCACCGGGCCGCCGGAGCGGCTGCCGCACCCGACCGCCCGGAATTATTAAACGAAGGTAAAATGCCATGAAAAAAGAAGGAATTCTTGCTCTGCTCCTTGCCCTCCTGATCATGATCACGGTTGTATCCTGCGGAAACGCGAGTGAGAGCGGAAACGTTACCACTCCCTCCCCGGTCGCGTCCGAGGGACCGGACAATACCGAAGCGGTCACCGAAGCCTCGACCGTCGACGACAAGGGATATCGTCTCGACGACATCCCCGCGGATCTCAAACTCAACACCGAAATCAAGATGCTTTACTGGAGTGACGTTGAAAACCCGGAATTCTTCGTCGAGGATACCAACGGCGAAGCGGTTAACGACGCGATCTACTCCAGAAACGCCAAGGTTGAGGAACGCCTTGACATCACCTTCAACTACGTCGGGAAACCCGGAAACTTCAACAACAACGCCGCCTTCAACAGAGAAGCGAAAACCGCAAAGAATAACGGAGACGGTTTCGACATCTACGCCGCGTATTCGATGACGACGGCCAGTCTTGCGAACGCAGGACTCTGCCGCGACCTTCTCAAGCGCGAGGTCATTGATTTCGAAAAACCGTGGTGGCCGGACCAGCTGATCAGCGAAGCGCTCATTTTCGACAAACTTTTCTTTGCATCGGGCGATCTTTCGACGAACATGCTTTATATGATGTACGTCTCCTTCTTCAACAAGGATTTCATCGAAAGATACAAACTTGAAAATCCTTACGAGCTCGTAAACAAAAACGAATGGACCTTCGACAAGCTCTTTGAAATGTCGTCGGCACTCGATTCCACCGGAAGCTCCGGCGCCGACATGGTCTGGGCCTTCGCGACGTCCAACGATATCCACATGGATCCCTACTTCTTCGCTGCGGGACTTCGCGTCGTCGAAAAGGACCAGGACGGCGTGCCTCAGATCTCCGAAAAAATGTCCAGCGACCGCGCCATCGCCGTTGCGGACGCAATACAGCAGTACGTCGCGAGAGAAAACGTAACGATCGCCGACAAGAACGACGAATTCGCAAAGAACAACGCTCTCTTCAGCGTAAACCGCGCAAGATACGCATCGAAGAATCTTGCCAACGCAGACGTCTCTTTCGGTATCGTTCCCGTCCCGAAATATACCGCGGATCAGGATACATTCGTGACGATCCTCGGATTCCCGTACACCCTTTACGCCATAGCCGACTCGTCGGAACAGCCCGACGCCGCCTCGGCTGCTCTCGAATGCCTCTGCTCGGAAGGTTACAGGACGATAACCCCGGCCCTTTTCGAAATCACCATGAAGGTCAGATACACCACCGACGGTCTCGCCTCCCAGATGATGGACAAGGTCAGAGAAAACATCTCCTTTGATATCGGAAGGATCTTCACCTCCTCCCTTGAAAATCTCCCGTACAGCATTTTCAGAGGATACATCAAAGCGACGGACGGAGTCGGATACAAGACCACGTTTGACAGCAAATACTCAACCTTCTCAAGACTTCTCAAGAAACTCGCGTCCTCCTTCGAAAAGATAGAGGGCTGATAATCCGGCAGTATGCCGTGGATAATTCTTCCGCGGACCGCAAAAAAGCTTTTTTTGCGCGTCCGCGGAAGATTTTTCTTGCAATATCGGTTAATATTTGATATAATATATGCAATAAAGATTATTTCGCAAAGAAGCAAACGCGTTTCGGCCGCGAAATAAGGCCATACCAGCCGGGGAGCCAGCGGTGCCCTGTACCCGAAATCCGCTGCAGCGGGGGTTCATTCCCCTTCAGAGGAAGGCGTCGAAGCGGTCTGCGGACCGTATTCTGTGTTGAAGAACGGGTCCTGCGCAATCGGGCACTGCGAACCATGTCAGGTGGGGAACCAAGCAGCATTAAGCAGCCGGTCCGGTGTGCCGCGGGAGTGCCTGTTCCGAGCAGGAGCCGGTTTTTACGCGCGGCGGCAAATTTCGACTTAGGGGTGTATGGTCTTATTTTTCGGCCGAACTGTTTTTGAAAGGAAACCGATAAAAATGCATCAGGCGCTTTATCGCAAATGGCGTCCCCGGACTTTCAGCGAGGTGTGCGGGCAGGATCATATCACCGAGATTCTCAAATACGAAGTCGAAAACAAACTGTTTTCGCACGCGTATCTTTTCTGCGGCTCCCGCGGAACCGGAAAAACGACCTGCGCAAAGATTCTTGCGCGCGCCGTAAACTGCACCTCTCCGGTCGGAGGAGACCCCTGCGGAAAATGCCCCTCCTGCGTCTCGATACTGGAAGGCCGCACCACCGACGTGCTGGAAATGGACGCGGCGTCAAACAACAGGGTTGACGATATCCGCTCCATCCTCGACGAAGTCGTTTTCACTCCCGGCTCTCTGCGATACAGGGTATATATCATCGACGAGGTTCACATGCTTTCCTCGTCCGCCTTCAACGCGCTTCTCAAAACGCTCGAGGAACCGCCCGAGCATGTGATTTTCATCCTTGCCACGACCGAGCTGCAAAAACTGCCCGCTACAATCATTTCAAGATGCCAGCGGTTCGATTTTCACCGGATCCCGACACGCGTTCTGACTTCGCGGCTTGAATTTATCGCAAAGAACGAAAATATCGAACTCGATCCCGACGCTGCTCTTCTGATTTCGCGTCTTGCCCGCGGCGGCATGCGCGACGCGATCAGTCTTTTTGAACTCTGCTCCGCCGGAAGAGACCGAGTCACCGCCGACGTCGCGGCCGAAGCCGCGGGATACAGCGGCAGGGGCGAGACGTCTGCTTTCGTCCGGGGAGTAAAGGCAGGAAAACTCAAAGAAGTTTTCGGTGTGATCGACCGGGTGGAAAGATCATCGAGAGATCTGGGCGTCTTCTGGCAGGAACTCACCGGTTACCACCGTGATATGCTCGTTATGAAAACTCTCGGAAAGCAGGCGGGAGCCGGATACCTCGACCTGACCGACAGCGAGGCGGAGCTCGTTTGGGGTGACTCCGCTCTCTTTTCGAAGGAAAAACTCGTATATCAGATTTCCCTGCTCGACTCGGCGTACGCATCGATGCAGAGAGCCGGAACCGACAGGCGCGCCGAAGCGGAGATTGCCGCCGTCAGAATGTGCGACGACCGGCTGGATACCTCTCCGGAGGCGCTTGCCGCTCGGATAGAAGCTCTTGAAGCGGGGTTCGCCGTCAACCGCCGGGCGTCGGGAGCGGCTGTCACAGTCACGCCGGAGCCATCCGCGGAAACGCCCGCGCCAACGCAGGCAAAAACCGAACCGGTTCCGGATATCGCGAAGAAATCCGACCGCGCTCCGCAAAGAATACGCAACTGGACCGACGTCACCGAGATACTCCGCTCGACGTCGCCCGGCACCGCGGCCCTTCTCAATTCGGCAGCGGGATATATCTCCGAAAACGGCGGTACTGTCCGCGTTACCGTAAAATACAAAACCGAAGTAACTAAAAGACTCGCGACGGCACCCGAAATATTCGGAGTATTCTGCTCCGCGCTCTCAAAGGTTACCGGAAAAACAATATATCGCGAAAACGTTACGTTCGAACCGGGCACTCAGGATGAACTGAAGCCCGAAACCGACGAACTGTCGGAAGAACTCAATTCAATCATCACAGGGGAAAAGAAATGAAAGCAAGAATTCCGAAGGGCTTCGGCGGAGGTCCGCAGAATATGAACGCCATGATGCGTCAGGTACAGCAGTTCCAGGAGGAGCGCGAGGCGCTCGCGGCGGAACTTGAAGAAAAAGAATACGAAATAGCGGCAGGCGGCGGAGCCGTAAAGCTTAAGATCAACGGCGCAAAAATCGTCACCGAACTGAAGATCGCTCCCGAGATCATCGACCCGGACGATCCGGAAACTCTTGAGGACGTCGTCGCGGCCGCAATAAACGAAGCTATCAAACGCGTCGAAGACGACGCGGCAGCCGAAATGTCGGCACTCGCGTCGAAATTCGGCATTCCGGAGGGTGCTCTCTGATGGGCGCCTCCGACGGCATAAAAACCCTGGATATACTTGCCGAGCAGTTCGGCAGACTTTCGGGTATCGGAAGAAGAACTGCAATGCGGCTCGCTTTTTCGGTCATCGACATGAGCGACGAGGATGCCGCGCGCTTTGCTTCGGCGATACTTGACGCAAAGAAGAATATCCACTGCTGTCCCGTCTGCCAGAATCTGACCGATCTGGACGTCTGCCCCGTCTGCTCCGACCCGACCCGCGACAGGAGCACAATATGCGTCGTTCAGGACACCAAGTCACTTATGGCAATAGAAAAAGTCCGCGAATATCACGGGCTCTACCACGTGCTTCACGGACTTATTTCTCCCATGCAGGGAATCACCCCCGAAAACATAAAACTGCGCGAGTTGATAACCCGCGTAAGCGAGGACGGAGGCATCTCCGAAATAATAATCGCGACAAACCCGACAGCCGAGGGAGAAGCGACGGCAATGTACATCTCCCGGCTTCTGAAGCCTTCCGGAATAAAGGTCACGCGTATCGCGAACGGAATCCCGGTCGGCGGCGAACTTGAATACGCCGACGAATACACACTTCAGAGAGCGTTTGAGGGCAGAAGAGAGTTTTAAGGCAATACCGCACAATTCGACGCACGCATCTTGACGGCTCATTTTCCGCCTGTATTTGCGTCGAAATCTTGAAAAACCGCCTGTTTTCCTGCAATTTCTCAACAAAAACAGGCGGAAAATGCTCTCGCCAATCTACGCACGCGAATTGTGCGGTATTGCCTTAACGGCGCTTCGTCAAGGGAAAAGGACAACGTCGGCGTAAACGGGGTAATGATCCGAATACGACTCTTCGATTCTTCCCGCGTTTTCCTCGGTAAAGCCCTCCGACAATAAGATGTTGTCGATCGGTTTACCGCCGGACGGGAAGGACGGGATGACCCTTTCGGTCCTGTTGATCATAATACCCGCTCCGAGTCCGGTGAATTCGTCGAAATCCGGGGTGTTGAAATCTCCGGTCAGTGCGAACCTGCGGCAGCCGGCGAGAAGTTGTGCAAGCTTTTCGAACTGTACCGTCCTTACAGCCTTGTCCTCGTAGGACAGATGTGTGTTAAAGAAATCGAGCCGGATGCCGCAGACGTCTATCACTGCGTGCCCGACGGCTCTTCCCTCGTAGGTCGAGGAATTCAGCTTAACCGTCTCGTATTCGGTGATCGGGTATTTCGACAGGATAAGCGTTCCGTACTGACCGCCCTTGTAATCGATGGTCCGGCAGAATTCATAGTACGGCATTCCCGCCGCCTCCGCGATAAGCTTCGGCTGATTGCGGCCGCCCGAGCGCGTGTTGAGATAGTCCACCTCCTGGATGCCGACGATATCCGGGTTCATCGCCCTGATAACCCCGGCGATCTTATCCTCTCCCTCGGCGGCGTGTTTGATGTTATACGTTGCTATCCTCAGCTTTACCGGCTCCGCCTGAGCCGGCGCCGACGTTTCTGTTTCCTTCATTGTATCCGTCTCCCCGTTGTTTTTTTCGGTCTGCGTAACAGACTGCACGACGTTTCCGTTCGTTGCGGAATCCCGTTCGCTTTCCGGGTTTGTTTCGCCCGTGATAACGCTGTCCGGATTATTCGTCATTCCTTCCTGCCGGCAGCCGGTTAACAGTACAGCCGCAATAAAAACACAAAATGCTGCGATCCGCGCTTTTTTCATTTTAACTCCGATAATCCCGGGGATGATGCTCGGAAAAACCGAAATTCAATCATCATCCGACAACAATAAAAATGAGTTTGAAAACCGTAAAATTCGGCGGTACCTCTCTTTGCGACGCCGATCATTTCAGAATGGCGGCCGATATTATCCTCTCCGATCCGTCCCGCCGACTTGTCGTGCCTTCAGCACCGGGCAAACGCTCGAAGGAGGACACAAAGGTCACCGATCTTCTGTACGAATGCTACCGCCTGTCGCGGGAAGGAACAACCGAAGCGTTCGACTCCTGCTACCGCGTCGTGCGCGACAGATACTGCGCGATAATAAAAGGCCTCGGCATGTCCTTCGACATCAGCGGCGAACTCGATTACGTCAGAGAAGCGATACTTCACCGCTCGGGGCGCGACTACGCCGCCAGCCGCGGAGAATATCTTAACAGTCTTATAATGGCCAAATATCTCGGTTTCGATTTTATCGACGCCGAAAACGTGATTCTGTTCGGCGACGACGGTACGCTCGATTTCGCGCGTACCGAGGCGGCGCTGAAAGACGAACTGTCGCGCCACGAGCGCGCGGTCATACCCGGTTTTTACGGTCAGATGCCCAACGGGACCGTCCGCACGTTCTCGCGGGGCGGATCGGATATCACCGGTTCGATAGTCGCCGCGGCGAGCGGATCCGACCTTTACGAGAACTGGACCGACGTATCCGGCTTCATGATGGCCGATCCCCGCATCGTAAAAGGCGCTCTCGTCATAAAGGAGATCACTTACCGGGAACTCCGCGAGCTTTCGTATATGGGTGCGACCGTCCTTCACGAGGACGCCATCTTCCCCGTCCGTCAGGCGGGAATCCCGATCAACATCCGCAACACGCTCGACCCTTCCGCTCCCGGAACGATGATCGTCGGAGAGGCCGACAGCTTCGACAAGAAGCACATCATCACCGGAATCGCCGGAAAAAAGGGCTTTTCGGTCATAACCATCGAACACCACCTGATGAACAGCCAGATAGGCTTCGGGCGAAAGGTGCTTGAAGCGATCGAGGAAAACGGACTTTCGTTCGAGCACCTGCCGTCGGGCATCGACACCATGGGTGTAATTCTGTCGACGGCGGCCATAGCCGGCAAGCGCGAGCGACTTATTTCTTCACTCACGCACAGCGTGCATCCGGACAGCCTTTCGATAGAGGACGGTATCGCGCTGATCGCCGTTGTCGGACGCGGTATGGTCAAATCCAAGGGCGTCGCCGCGAGAGTTTTCCGGTCGGTATCCGACGCGGGAGTGAATATCCGGATGATCGATCAGGGCTCAAGCGAGCTCAACATCATCCTGGGCGTCGATGAAGAAGATTTCGAGACCGCCGTTTCGGCGATCTACCGCGAATTCGTCAGTTAATCCATCTTCTCGCTGAGTTTTTTACCGCCCAGCAGATGAAAATGTATATGCTTTACAGACTGGCATCCGTCCTCGCCGCAGTTGTTTACGACGCGGTATCCGTTTGTCAAACCTTCCTTTGCGGCGATTTTCGGAATCGCTTCGAAGACTGCCGCGACGGCGTTCGAGTTCTCCCCGTCGATTTCGTCGGCCGAGGATATATGCTCTCTCGGAACGACGAGAACGTGAACGGGTGCCTGAGGGTTTATATCCCTGAAAGCAAACACCTTTTCATCCGAATAAACGGCGGTCGACGGGATTTCCCCGGAAATGATTCTGCAGAAAATGCAATCCATCTTTTTTCTTTCTCCGTAATTTAATATATTATTATTATATCATTTAAACACCGGCAAATCAATATGAAACCTGTAAAATACTTCGATATCCACACACATATATTCCCGGAGCGTCTCGCCGAAGCGGCGACGCGAAACCTCGGACACTTTTACGATTTTCGCGTGGAAGGAAAAGGGACGGCTGCCGACCTTGCCTCCCTCTGTCTGAAAAACGGCGTAGCCGGGGCCCTGATCCTCTGCACGGCGACGAAGCCCCATCAGGTCGCGGCAGTAAACGAATACGCAGTCACAGCGGCGGAAGGAATGAAGGCCGCCGGCGTCGACGCTTACGTTTTCGGCTCATATCACCAGGACGTCGACAGTCCCGAAGCCGTCTTCGATCAGGCCGAAAAGCTCGGCATACCCGGATTCAAGGTTCACCCCGACATACAGGGAGTCGATATCGACGACGAGCGCCTCTTCCCTCTTTACGAATACTGCGAGGGACGAAAGCCCGTCTATTTACACATGGGTGACTGCCGCCCGCAGTACCGGTTTTCGGAGGCGGCGAAGCTCGTGAAAATCAAAGAAAAATACCCGCTCCTGCGGGTCGGCGCGGCGCATCTCGGCGGGTACACCGCCTGGGAATACTCGCATCTTCTTGCGGGTATTCCGGATATCTGGTTCGACACTTCAAGTTCGGTCTGGGCTGTCGGACCGGAAAAAGCCGGAGAATTGATCGGTATGCTCGGGACCGACAGATGCATGTTCGGAACCGATTACCCGGTAAAAACAGCCGATACCGAGGTCGAACTGTTCAACAGAATCCCTCTTTCCGATTCCGAACGGTACGACGTCGCATACGGTAACTCGCTGCGCTTCCTCGGAATACGTGAAGAATAATGGGTGTATTCGACGGTTTCCTCCTGATGTCCGACTTTGACGGCACCCTCGCAAGCAGAGCGGTCGTTTCGGACGAGAACAGGGACGCGATAAAGTATTTTCAGAACGAAGGCGGGCTTTTTTCGCTTGCAAGCGGACGATTTCCATCCTGGATCGGCGAATGTTCGCGCTTCTTTACTCCGGACGCGCCGAACGTCATGCTCAACGGCACTGCGATCGTATCCTGCGACGGCAGGACGACAATAAAAACGTCGCCCCTCGACAGAGAGGCGACCGAAAAAGTCTCCCGCGTGATAATGAACGAATGCCCTCGTCTCGATCACGTCCGCATACATACCGAAAGCGAACATATTGCTTTCAGGCGCGGCGAGGAGCTTGATTTCGCGATACTGAAGGGCGACCTTCTGAAGATCCTTTATTATTCTCCCGCCGAATGCTCGGAGGAATACGCCGAAAGGATCAGACGGATCGCCGGAAGCCGGTATCTGATCACAAGGAGCTGGGAAAACGGGATCGAGCTTCAGAACGCAGGGAGCGGCAAGGGAGACGGACTGAAATACGTAAAGAAAACGCTCGGAGAACGGGCAAGGATAACGGTGGGCGCCGGAGACTACGAGAACGACCTGAGTCTCATCCTTGCAGCGGATATCGGCTACGCGCCTGCCGACGCGATACCGAAGGTGCTGAGGGCCGCCGACAGAGTCACCGTTCCGCACACCGGGTCCGCAATAGCCCGCATAATCGAAGAACTTGAAAAACAGAACCGCCGCGGAACTCTCTGAGCTTCGGCAGCGGTTCTTTTTCAGTCATCTGTAAAAGGCCTATTATTTGTACTTGCGCTTTCTTGCGGCTTCGGATTTTTTCTTACGCTTTACACTGGGCTTTTCGTAATGTTCTCTCTTACGAAGCTCTGCCAAGATCGCGGAGCGGGCACACGTCCTTTTGAAACGACGGAGCGCGCTGTCAAGAGATTCGCCTTCTCTGACTTTGACTTCCGGCATTGATATCCCTCCCCTCGCGTCTTTTCAGACAGAATGATTGTTGCCGTATCTAACCGCAACATTAATATTATACCACATTATGCGGAATAATACAAGCGTTTATCTATTATTATTTCGCTTTTATATTAAAATCGACTATGATCGGGCAGTGATCGGTCGACAGCAGGGCGTAATCATCGGTCACCACTTCAAATCTTGCGAATTCCAGTCCGTCTCCCTGCATTACGAGAGCGTGATCTATCGCCGCCGAATAAGCGCCGGACGGAGGAGTCATACCGTCGTAAATGCCGAGAAGGGTGTTGAATTCGGGATATGAATGATGTGTGCGGGTATCGGTCGCTTTCTTTGCAACGTCATAAATATCGGTAAATCCGCTGTCTTTGAGGATTTTGTAAGGATCGGAAGAGATATTGCAGTTAAGGTCTCCGCCGATTATCACCGGACAGGAATGCTTTGCAACAATGTTTTTTGCAAGTCCGGAAATCTGTTCCGCGTCCTTGAGACGCGCAGCCTGACCTGATGTGTCGCCCTTATAGGCGAAATGCGTCGAAACGACGGCAAACAGTTCGCCGTTCTTTGTTTTGAACACTCCCCAGGATGCCGATTTGGACTTGTCCCCCGCCCCGTCGCTGTACGGGAGGTACCCCGAATCGACCAGCTCAAGCACGTCCTTCCTGTACAGAACCGGCGTATAGTTGACGGTGTAGCCCGACGGCATCCCGGCGGTCACCTCGTCAAATCCGGCATCCTTCATCGCCCTTATATAACTGCGACCGGTCCTTGAGTTTGCCGAGCACTCCTGCAGACAGACAACGTCAGGAAGAGCCTCGACGTGGAGCTCGGAAATCATCATATTCCTCGTGTCGGTAGGATAGGTCGACGTATCGCAGTTGCCCAGGATATTGTTGAAGATAATGCGGTATTCCCCGTCGCGCACGTCGTAATAATCGTCGAAAACGGTTCCCTTCCCACTGTACTTAAAGCCCTCTTCGAGTGAAACGTCTCCCTTGAGCAGCGTTCCCGTGACGTAGGTGTACGCGTCTTCGAATCCGTGTACGCACGAGGCCTTCAGAATCAGCTTTCCGCCGTTTACCGAAATTTCGAAATCGTGTTTTTCGGTTCCTCCGGCGGGCAGAGATTCGAAGACGATGGCGGTATCGGACTCCGGAGCTCTTTTTGTCGAATAAACCGGAAGGCCGTATCCGCCCTTTTCGGTCATCCACTGTCCGAAAATCCTCGCGTACCTTTCGGCGGAATAAAGCCCGTCGGGGGAGAAGCCGACATACCCTCCGGCGACGTCTTTCCCGCCTATCTTCAGGGATGTTAGCCTGTAGCCGGAATAAATGAAGGAAATGTTGTCGGTCTCGTAAAATACGGACTTCGAATTTTCGTCAGCCGAGCGGTTTCTGGTCAGCACCGAAATGAGCGCGCCGGTCGCGCCGTTAACCGCCGACACCGTCTGCGCCGCTATAACGAATTTCTTTCCGGAAATCCCGGCGGTGTAGTCTCTTGTCCTGAGGCCTGCCGCCGCGGTTTCGCTTTCCGGCCTGTTGGTCAGTCCGACAAGTATCTCGGGCTTGTCCGGATCGTACTGCCTGCCGCCGATATAATAATCCGGAGTTACTTCAAACGTTTTTTCAGTGATATTCTTGAGTGAACGCGCGAGAGAATGACACGCCTTTACGAATTCCTCGTTGGCATCAAGCGGATAGATTATCGGGATGCTGACGTTGTTGTCCGAGAAATCGAACGACAGCGGCTCTGCGGGCTCCCCGGTCGTGTTTTCATGCGTTAGCTCGGTATCGGTGCCTTCTCCGCTTTCGGTCCCGCAGGATACCGCGCAGACGGCGAGGGACGATACAAGCAGCGTAAGAAGTAGGACCTTCAAAAAATCAGTTTTCATTGTCGTTATTCCCTTCGGTACCGTGAAAATATGCTTCCATTACGTCTCTGACCGGAAATGCGGCATTGTAGCCGTGAGCGCCTTTTTCAAGCACGCACGCAACCGAAATCTCCGGGTCGTTCAGCGGAGCGAACCCGATAAACACACCGTTCGGGCTCTGTCCGGCGACCTCGGCGGTACCCGTCTTTCCTCCGACCTTGACGTCGAATCCGTCGAATGCCGTGACCGAGGCGTTTTCGTCGACGACTCGGCTCATTGCGTTCACCAGCACGTCCCTGACCGACCGGCTCATCACGGAATCCGACAGGACGACCGGCTGAAAGATCTCGTACCCGCTTCCGTCGTAGTATTTCGATGACAAAAGAAGATGTGAAGCGTATCTCTTGCCGGAATTCAGTACGGTCGCAAGATACCCGGCAAGCTGGATCGGCGTGAATTTGCTGTAAGCCTGGCCTATTGCCGTCGCTATCGTCAGTCCTCCCGTCCAGGTAATCCCGTTGCTTTCGGCATAGTTGCGGTCGGAAAGATTTCCGATCGCCTCGGGCAGTTCGATTCCGGTGTTCTGGCCGAGTCCGAACTCCTTGCTGTGCTCGCTGATGCGGTTTATCCCCATCTGCCTGCCCAGCTCGTAAAAGAAATAGTTGCAGGAAACCTCGATGGCCTTGGTTACGGTTATCGGGCCGTGAGACGCCTGTCCGTAGGCGTAAAGCCAGCAGGCGGGCTGATAGTCGTCGTAATAGGTGTATTTGCCTTTGGTGTCTATAATTGTCCCGGCGGAGAACGCGCTACCGTCGGCCATTATCGTGCCGTCCATCAGCGCGCCGGCGGCAACGCAGACCTTGTAGGTCGAACCCGGAGCGTAGGTTCCCTCGAGAGCCCTGTTGAAGAGCGGCTTCAGCGGATCTTTCGCCAGCTCCGGATAATCCGTTCCGAACGTAGAAAGATCGAAGGACGGATATGACGCCAGCGCGAGTATCGCGCCGTCCGAAACGTTCTGTACTACTATCGCGCCGCAGTCGCAGTCCTCTCCCTCGTTTTTCTGATTGTTTGCGATCGCTTCCCGGCTGATCTTCGAAATATTCGAGCGGAGCGCCTCCTCCGCGGCTCCCTGAAGATCTATATCGATCGTCAGGTAAATATCCTTTCCGTTGACAGGTTCCCTGACCGTGCGTTCCGCCACGATCATCCCGTCGGCGTCGTATTCAATCTCTTTTATCCCGTCTACGCCGTGAAGTATGCTTTCGAATGCTTTTTCGACTCCGTCAATGCCGACCGTCGCGTTTGCCGGATATCCGAGGGAGACGTAATAATCCACGTCCTCGGAAAAGATCTTTCCGGTCCTTCCGATAATATGGGAAGCTCTGCCCGGATAGCCGTAAACCCTGCTGACTTCAGGTTTAATACCGATGGCGACGATCTTGGTCTCGGAAAAAACTGTTATCTCTTCTTCGGTAAGCTCGCGCAGAAGATAAAGCGGCTGGTCCGGCGCGAACTGCTCGGCTTCCATTTCATACCTGATGAACAGAAGATCGGTCATCTCGCTGCCGGAATAACGCGGCTCACCGTTTTTGTCGGTAATCGAATACTTTACGCAAAGCGCCGCGGCGAGGTCTTCGGCTCCGGAATCTTCCGGGAGCGACAGATCTTTTTTTATCCTGGAAAGTCTCGAGGAAACGGCGGGAGTCCCGCAAAGGACCGAATCGAAATACAGGGCGGGGTAGGTTCCTATGAACGGACAGTAATCGAATTTCAGATCTTTTCTCCTGCCCGCCCTGTCAATCGCCTCGAAGAGCTTGAGAAGTTCTTCGTTTTCCTGCTGGTACGTGGGCGCCATTCCTCCGTATTCGAGCACGAGCGAATAGCTGTATTCGTTGGTTACGAGGGGTTTCCCGTTCCTGTCGAATATCTCTCCGCGGACCGAATAAATCTTCGACGTCCTGACGTAGGTCTTTTCAGGCTGTTTTTCCGGCGCTGCACGGTCGTTGACTATCCTGACCAGAGTTACCGTGTAAACGGCGGCAACCACCGCGAAAAGAATAATCAGTACAAGCATCCGCCATTTGCGGAACCCTGCGGATTTCGTCGCGTCGGCAGCCGGTTCCGGCCTTCCGGAGGATTTTACAGCGTTTTTTTTCGTATCTTCACGTTTCATTGTTTTAAGGCAATACCGCACAATTCGATGCACGGATCTTGCCGGTCCTTTCCGTGCCTGTTTTGGCGTCGAAATCTTGAAAAACTGCCTGTTTTCCTGCGATTTCTCAGCCGAAACAGGCACATAAATCACTCGGCAATCTCCACACACGAATTGTGCGGTATTGCCTTAATTCGCGTTCAGCCAGCCGTCTGAGCGAAAGAAAGAGCCAGAGCAACGACTGCAAGCAGGAAAAACACCGCGATACCGGGAGACAGGAAAACGGTATCTCCGATTTCCTTTTTTTCGAGTTTCGAAGGGCCCGGAAGCAGTCTGATCCTCTTCCGGAAGAAAAGAAGCGTTACCGCTCCGGAAAGAGTCAGTCCGAGAGACAAAGACTGGATGACCGCTCCCGCGATAATCGCCGGAAGGGCTGACGGCAGCAGTTCGCCGAGCGACCTAAGAGCCTCCGCTCCCATTGAATAAGACGAGATTTTATCGTAAATATCCTGCATTCCCTGAGAAACGGCCGGATCGGCAAGAAAAGAATTGACCAGATTCGTAAGGAAACCGCCGATGAAATTCAACAGCGCGTGAAGCAGCACCGAATACCCGAGCCTGCCGGTATAAAGATAAACGTAACCGAGTACGAGCCCCACCGTGAATGTGTAGCAGAACTGTTCGATATTGCCGTGGGAAGACGCGAAAAGCAGCGAACCAAGCAGCAGCGCGGTCCTCCATCCCCACCGGGCAAGAGTTCCGGTTATCAGTTTTCTGTAAAAGAACTCTTCGATAAAAGGCGCGATGACAACAGTCAGAACGAAAAATCCGACGGTATCCGCCGCTCCGGTGAGCTCCGGAATCGACTGCGATGACTCCAGGTTGCCTACAGCGGAAAAGAGAACGTTGATTATGTTTGAGATAACTGACCCGAAATACACCATCGTGAAAACGACGGCAAGCGAAAGGATTACGAATCCGGCTCCCGGCCTTTCATTGACGCAGGCGTTTTTTTCCCTTTTCGAACAGGTTCGGTAGAGTATCGCGATGCCTGCCGAAAAAGAGACGACGTAGACCGCTACCGCGTACAAATAATAATTCCAGCCGCCAAGATCAAAAAAGTCCTCAGGAAGAACGGAGTTTTTTATCAGCAATCCCGCCAGTACCCCGAAAAGGATCTGAACGGCAATCACCGCCGCGGCGCCAAATCCGATAATCGAAAAAACCTTTTTTGTTTCTTTTTTTTGTATGACCGGATCCTGTCCGCCAAGCCCGGAATCATAAAAATCATTCATTTTCAGTCTTTCCTCTGCGATCCCTGCCGCTCCGGAGCGGGAGCATCACGATAAACGAAACAAAATAAATCAGGTATGAAAAAACTACCGTAAGCACAAACTCGGGAAGGAGCATCGAAGAGAGAATCCTTCCGAAATGAGCCTGATCTCCGGCAACCGCCATATACAACGCACCGTAGCACATACGAAGGAATGCGGCGGGGACGATATAGACCGTCCATGAAATCAGGTTTTTTCTGATCGTCCTCGACGCGATATATCCGGCAAAATAACCGATCAGACAGTAAAACAGCGGAAGGAACGCGGTGCCGCCGCCTCCCATGGCACCGGTGAGGACACCCCCGGCGATCCCGCATATCGCGCCGCTTTTTTCGCCGTCGCTGATTGCGACGGCAAGCACGGCACAGAGAACAAGATCCGGAACGCTGCCGAAAAATCCGGCTGCCCCGAAAAATGACGACTGAAAAGCCGCCGTGAGGAAAATAAAAACGAAAAATACGATACACCTGACAACTATCCCGGGAATGTCGGAGATTGCGCGCCGGCGTTCGGTCTGCTCATTCATCCGTCGTATCCTCCACGGCATAGCCGGTAACCACCATAACCCTTGAGACGCGGGAAAAATCCGCGTAGGGCCTTACCGTCGCCCGCTGCAGCCTTGTCGCGGGATCCGTCGAGACTTCGATGACCTCCCCGACGGGTATCCCTCTCGGGTAAAAACTGCCGACTCCCGACGTAACGACCATATCGCCCTGTCTGACGTCGGCGTCAACCGGGATCCTTATCATTTCGCAGAGTCCGCTCCCGTGCAGATCCGCCGTACCGCGTACGAGTCCGGCCGCTCCGCTCCGCTCGATAAACACACCGGCTGCCGCGCTGACCTCGGTGATGGCGATAACCCTGGACCATACGGTACCGGTTTCGGATATATATCCCAGCAGTCCGCTGTCGGAAATCACCGCCATTTCCTTTTCTATTCCCGACATCTTTCCCGCCGAAAGAGTGTATACGACCGAATAGGCGGTTGCCTCACGGCCTATTACAGACGCCTCCTGAAAGGTAAAATCGTAATGTTCCGATTTTATCCCGAGATAACCCCGGAGAAAACGGTTTTCGTCTTCGATCAGCGATGCGTCGTAAACCCTGCTTTTGTTTTCCTCGAGTTCGCGGCGCAGACTTTCGTTTTCCTCTCTGAGTCTGTCTATCGTGGTAAAGTATTCGGAATATCCGCGAAGTCCCTCGCCGGCTTTGGTGAAAGCCCATCGGAAAGGCATTGATACGGTCTGAAGAAACCCTCTGACGTAACTTCCCTGCCCCATAGCCGTGAGAACGGTCGGGATGATCGAGATCAGCAGAGCGGTACAGACCGTTATAATGAAAAACCTGCTTGTAAAAAGCTTTTTCCAGAAATTCAATTCGTCCTCCGGTGCCGGTTGCGCGGCACGCCGTTTATCTGCCTCTGAAATCTATGACGTCGTAATACTGGTTATCCAGCACTCTGCCGATCCCGAGCGCCACGCTTTCAAGCGGTTTTTTCGCTACGGTAACCCTGACGCCGGTCCTCTCGTTTATCAGCTGCTGAAGGCCTCCGAGAAGCGCGCCGCCGCCCGACAGCATAATACCGAAATCCAGTATATCGGCGCTCAGCTCGGGAGGAGTGTTTTCCAGCGTCTGCCGGATAACTCCGATTATCTGACCGACCGGCTCGCGAAGCGCCTCCCTGATCAGCGCGGAATTAACCGACGCGACGGAGGCCTGTCCGGTGCGGAGATTCCGCCCTCTTATTTCGGTCTCCCCGCGGTCGGCGGAGGGATGAACCGAACCTATCGTCTTTTTCAGCATTTCCGCTGTCGACGTCCCGATAAGAACCTGTTTTTCGCGCTTCATATACTGAATTATCGCCTCGTCGAGGTAGTTCCCGCCGACAGCCGTTGATTTCGAACAGACGATACCGTTAAGACTGATTACGGCAACCTCGGTGGTGCCTCCGCCGATATCGACGATCATCGCCCCTCGCGGTCCGTCCACCTTGAGTCCCGACCCGATCGCGGCCGCCATCGGCTCGCTGATCAGCATAACCTCCTTGGCGTCCGCCTCGTACGTCGCGTCCTCGACCGCCCTTCGTTCGACCTCGGTAACGACGCTCGGAACACATATTATCACCGTCGGCCTCGAAACGATTCCGACCGCGCCCACGTTCCTGAAAAAAGCGCGCAGCATATTTGCCGTTACGTCGAAATCCGCTATAACCCCGTTCTGCAGCGGCCTTTGCGCGACGATATTGCCCGGGGTTTTCCCGAGCATCTTCTGGGCTTCCTCGCCCACCGCCTTGATTTTTTTCGTTTTAACGTCGGAGGCGACGACCGACGGCTCCCTCAGCACTATCCCCTTGCCTTTCAGGTAAATCAGCGTGTTGGACGTGCCGAGATCTATTCCGATCTGTTTAGACATAATAAATTGATATTCCTCGGTCAGATTGCGACCTGTCGCGAATTACGCCAGGGACTTGCGGTAAAAATGAAAAACGTATCAGCCGAAATCACGCAGCGAAAGCCCGAACGCGGAAGATATCATCCGGTTGAGCGATCTGGCGGGAAGTCCCATCACGTTGAACCAGTCTCCGGTAATGCCTCTTACGAACATCGCTCCCCTGCCCTGAACGGCGTACGCTCCCGCCTTGTCGAAGGGTTCGCCCGAGTCGAGATAATCGTATATGGCGCTTTCCGAAAGCGTATCGAAATAAACTCTCGTCGTTACCGTTTCGGCAACGCTTTTTTCGTTCATTACGGCGCATATACCGGTGTGAACGAGATGCATCCTTCCGGACAGAAGGGAAAGCATTGAAAAGGCGTCGGCCCTGTCCTTCGGTTTGCCGAGGATCCTTCCGTCGACGTCGACGACGGTATCGGCGCCAACGATGCAGCAGTCGGCGGCAAGTTCCGGGTGACTGACGAGAACCGCCCCGGCTTTTCTTCCGGCGAGAAGACATACAGCGTCTTCGGGAGCGCATCCCGACGGGACCGACTCGTCGGCGTCCGAGACGATGACCTCGAATTTTGCTCCGACGAGTCCGAGAATCTCGCGCCTCCGCGGAGACGACGATGCAAGGATAAGTCTCATCACTTCACACCGGTGGAACCGAATCCGCCCGTTCCGCGCTCGGTGTCGTCCAGACCTGACGCCTCGATGAATTCGGCGGTCAGTACGGGAAGAAACATAAGCTGCGCGATCCTGTCTCCGTCCCGGACGCAGAAATCGCAATCCGACGTGTTGGAAAGAGCCACGCATATTTCTCCCCGGTAGTCGGAATCGACGACGCCGATCCCGTTTGCAAGACAGATACCCTTTTTCGAAGCAAGCCCGCTGCGCGCCGCGATCACGGCGACGACGCCGTCCCCGGGTTCGGGAGCGATAAACAGTCCGGTAGGAACTATCGCCCGCTCTCCCGCTTTGATCAGGACGGTACCGCCTTCCAGGGCCGCCCGGAGATCTACGGCCGCAGCCCCGGGTGTCGCGCTCCTCGGCAGCGATGCTCCTCTTTCAAGTTTCGTCAGTACTTTTATTTTCAAAACATATCCCCGCTTAAAGTTAATCTATTATATGATATCACATAATACGAAAACTTTCAACACTTTGGACGCGAATAATTTAAAAACTGAAAAAACTTGCTTTTGCCCCGGCGTTGTGGTACAATAATTGAGATAATCAGGAAGGAAGGAGGATACGTACGTGAGAACCGAAATACTCGGCATACCCGTCGACGGAATTACTGAGAACGAAGCCTCCGCGCTGATCTTCGACAGAATAAACGGTCGCTCCCCGGACGCTCCTCCGTACTGCGTCGTTACCCCCAATCCGCTTATGATAATGGAAAGCCGGAAGAATTCCGCTTTGCGGAACGGACTGCTGCTGGCAGACCTTTCTCTTCCGGACGGTAACGGTCTGGTTTCAGCCGCAAAAAGAGCCGGGACTCCCCTTCCCGGCCGCACGACGGGGATCGGCACCGCCGAAAAGGTGATCGAAAAGCTGGCAGAGACAAAAGGCAGCGTTTATATCCTCGGCGCACTCCCCGGACGCGCGGACGAAGCGGCCGGAAGACTTGCCGCGCGTTTTCCGGGTCTTGTCATTGCCGGGACGCGCGACGGTTATTTCGATGCCGCCGCGGAGAAAGCGGCGGCCGCCGAAATATCCCGCGTGCACCCCGATCTGCTTTGCGTCTGCATGGGAGGAGCAAGGCAGACCTCTTTCGTTTTCGACAACCTCAAAACCCTGTCCGGAGTCGGCTGCGCCATGGGACTCGGCGGATCCGCCGACGTATGGTCGGGAAAGATCAGGAGAGCGCCGCGGTTTTTCATAAAAATCAGCGCCGAATGGCTCTGGAGGATGCTCGCGGAACCCCGCCGCTTTTCGGGCCTTGGGAAGCTGATCGCCTTCCGCATTCTGACTCGAAGGAGACTTTTCGGACGCAAAAAGCGCGAAAACACAGGCGCAAAACAATGATTTTTTTCAAAATCACTTGATTAATTCTCCGATTTTTGATATAATATGCGATGGTTTTTTTCGGGCTTGCCGAAAGAACTCAAACTAAAATAAAATAATATTATTCATACGGAGGAAAATCCAAAATGTCAGTAAAAGTTGCCATCAACGGATTCGGCAGAATCGGCCGTCTCGCATTCCGTCAGATGTTCGGTGCCAAGGGCTACAGCGTAGTCGCCATCAACGACCTCACCAGCCCGACGATGCTCGCTCACCTGCTCAAGTACGACTCGGCTCAGGGCAAATACGATCACGACGTGACCGCCGACGACGAGGCCGGCACGATCACGGTCGACGGCAAGACCATTAAGATCTATTCCGAAAAGGACGCAACCAACTGCCCCTGGAAGAAGCTCAAAGTCGACGTCGTGCTCGAGTGCACCGGCTTCTACACCAGCAAGGAAAAATCCATGGCCCACATCAAGGCAGGCGCCAAGAAGGTCGTCATTTCGGCTCCCGCCGGAAACGATCTCAAGACGATCGTCTACAGCGTTAACGAGAAGACCCTTACCGCCGACGATCAGATCATTTCCGCTGCTTCCTGCACCACCAACTGCCTTGCTCCGATGGCTAAGGCTCTCAACGATTACGCTCCCATCCAGAGCGGAATCATGACCACCGTTCACGCCTACACCGGCGACCAGATGCTCCTCGACGGCCCGCACCGCAAGGGTGATCTCCGCCGCGCCCGCGCCGCCGCGATCAACATCGTTCCGAACTCCACCGGCGCCGCCAAGGCGATTGGACTCGTCATTCCCGAACTCAACGGCAAGCTCATCGGCTCGGCTCAGAGAGTTCCCACCCCGACCGGCTCGACCACCATTCTCGTCGCCGTCGTCAAGGGCAAGGACGTAACCAAGGAAGGCATCAACGCCGCCATGAAGGCCGCCGCCAACGAGTCCTACGGCTACACCGAGGAACCGCTCGTATCCTCCGACGTCGTCGGAATGAGATTCGGCTCGCTCTTTGACGCCACCCAGACGATGGTAACCAAAGTTTCCGACGGCCTCTTCCAGGTACAGGTCGTCTCCTGGTACGACAACGAGAACAGCTATACCAGCCAGATGGTCAGAACCATCAAATACTTCGCAGAACTGAAGTAAATCGATATAATTCGCCGGCTCGCGCACTCCCGAAGGGGCGTCTCGAGCCGGCATATTTATTGACGGGGAATTGTTATGAACAGGACTTTTGAATTTCTTAAGAGCGCAGGCACCTATTATCTTGCCACCTGCGAGGGCGATCGGCCCAGAGTGCGTCCCTTCGGAACGGTAAATATCTTCGAAGGGAAGCTGTATATTCAGACCGGAAAGAAAAAAGACGTTTCAAAGCAGATTGCCGCCAATCCCGCGGTCGAGATCTGCGCATTCAGTAACGGAACCTGGCTCCGGCTTTCGGGCGAACTTGTCGAAGACGACCGAGTCGAGGCAAAAAAAGCGATGCTTGACGCGTATCCCGAGTTGCGCGGTATGTACGACGAAAACGACGGGAACACCCAGGTCCTTTATTTCAGAAACGCCACGGCAACCTTTTATTCGTTCACGTCGGCTCCGGAGACAGAAGAATTCTAAGGAAGCGCTGAATAATTCGACGTACGCATCTTGACGGCTCATTTTCCGCCTGTCCTTGCGTCGAAATCAGGTTTCATTCAAAGAATGAAACCCAAATACCGCCTGTATTCCTGCGATTTCTCAACAAGAACAGGCAAAAAATGCTCTCGCCAATCTACGCACGCGAATTATTCAGCGCTTCCCTAATTTTCTTCTCCGCTTCGCGGAGGAAAACCCGGGAGTTCGAATTTCTTGTGCCATACGAAAACGGGGAGCCAAGGCTCCCCGTTTTCGTATCCGTGACCCATCGGAGATTCGAACTCCGGACACCTTGATTAAAAGTCAAGTGCTCTACCGCCTGAGCTAATGAGTCGTTTTCAAGGCTTTACCGGCCCCACGAGCGTATATTATACCTCAAACACGGCAAATTGTCAAGAGTTTTTTAAGGCAATACCGGCGTCTTTTCAAAAATTTAAAGATTTTTAAGAATTAACTGTGATATCCCCGAGCACAAGATATTCGAACTCCCGAGTTTTCCCCCGCGCAGCGGAGAAAACTCATGGCGCAGCGCGATGCCGAATAAGCGGAACGCAATAATGCGCTGCGCTTCGTTCCGTTTCAGAAATCTTCACCGGTGTGTCATACATATTCAAAAAAGTGTGTCAAGACACGGGGGCCGTTATAGAACTTGGTTTTCCCCATTTTTGACACATTCTCTTTCTTGACTGTTATTATACAGGTGTCATGCATCTTTGTCAAGATTATGTCTTAATTCAGGGGGACATTATACCTCCGGCGTGAACGTGCAGCGGAACGAATACCGAAAACGCGGGGATCAGAAGGCATAAAACGGGAAGGACGGGGGATCAGTCTTTTTTCATAGCTAACCTCATTCTTTAGTCGCCGGCGGAAACAGGATCATCCGCTCTTGCATTTTTTCGCTTTTTAGATTATAATATATACACCGTTATGAAAAAGGATGCGAACAATAAATGAAACTCGGTATAGTCGGACTTCCCAACGTCGGAAAAAGCACGCTTTTCAACGCTCTCACCGGAGGAGGAGCCGAATCGGCAAACTATCCTTTCTGCACGATCGAGCCCAACGTGGGCATCGTCCCCGTCCCCGACGGCAGACTGGACGTTCTCGCCGAAATGTACAAGCCGGAAAAACACACTCCCGCCGTCGTCGAATTCGTCGACATAGCGGGGCTTGTCAAGGGAGCCTCCGAAGGCGAGGGGCTCGGAAACAAGTTTCTGTCGCACATACGCGAATGTGACGCCCTTCTTCACGTCGTACGCTGCTTCGAAGACTCGAATATCATACACGTGAGCGGAAGCGTGGACCCGGTCAGAGACGCGGATATCATTAACACCGAACTGATACTCGCCGACCTCGAAACGGTATCGAGAAGGATCGAAAGGACCGAAAAAGCGGCGAGATCCGACAAAAAACTGCTTTCCGAGCTTGAAACGCTGAAAAGCATCGAGGCGTGTCTGAACGACGGAAAACCGGCGCGCGCTCTCGGTCTCGGAGAGGAAATGCCGCAGGATCTCAATCTTTTATCGGCAAAGCCGGTGATCTACGTTGCAAACGTCGACGAAACGGGAGCGGCGGGCGAACCGACGGATAACGTCCATTACTCGAGACTGAAGAAAATGGCCGACGAGGAAAAATCGGGTATAATCTCGGTCAGTTGCGGGATTGAAGCCGAGATTGCCGAACTGCCCGACGATGAAAAGGCGATGTTCCTTGAAGAGATGGGAATAAGCGAGCCCGGACTTTACCGTCTTATCAGGGAAAGCTATTCCCTTCTCGGACTGATCAGCTTTCTTACCGCAGGTCCGAAGGAAGTCCGGGCATGGACTATTAGAAAAGGCACGAAAGCTCCGGGAGCCGCCGGAAAGATTCACAGCGACTTTGAACGCGGATTTATCCGCGCCGAGATAGTATCCTACGACGATCTTGTCAGATGCGGCAGCATGAACGCCGCAAAAGAGGCGGGTCTCGTCAGGAGCGAGGGAAAAGACTACGTTATGCAGGACGGAGACGTCACCCTTTTCCGGTTCAACGTTTAATCTGCAGGCGGACCGTTTTCGCTCCGCGCATGAAGCTTACCCGTTATTTGTCAAAAGATTGCCGAAAAACCGCATGCGGATTTCCGGCAATCTTTTTTGATCAGTCAAGATATCTGGATTCGACGTCATAGATCCTCAGGCAGGATATGGAATAATAGCCGAGGCCGAGATACTTGTTGGACGTCGTCTCACGCATAGGCACTCCGGCACCGTCCGACGGAAGATAAGCGGCGGGATCGAAGATCTCAAATTCATATTCCCACGGATTGGCAGCGTCCGGATTCAGGCATTTTCCTATGACCACGTAATGAGTCCGGACGCTGCTGCTGAGTTCGGCGACTATCCCCTGAGGATGGGCGTCGACAAGTTTTTTTATAGTGGCTCTGTCCTGAGTGTATACCGCCCGGTACATAATCCTCTCGCCGTTTTTATTGAAGGCGTCCGCAACCCACTGCCAGGAGATGTAGACGGGATTGCCTATAGCGGTTCTGTCGGTGCCGTAAACCTCGTAATTGAAGGTGTTGGCAAGTGCGACGGTGTAGGGGTCTGCGGGAAGGCCGCCGCTCTGTCCCGACCGGAGATCATACCCGTTCGTCATAACGGCGCCCATGTTGTTGAGAACCTGCGCGACCGAGCAGATCGAACAGCCGGTATCGATCCAGCTCGGATACATCGGGTGTCCGTCGTCGTTTACGGCAAACCGTTTTTTAACGCCGTAATTGTAGAAAAACAGATCCTGAAGAAGAGTCCCGTCCCAGTCGCTGGTGAAAATATTGTTCTGGCTGAACCAGGTAAACGCTCCTTCGTCGCAAACGGTGGCTGTGAACGAGGCCGTCTTCCCTTCTGCCGAAGCCGTAACGGTAACCGTCCCGGTTCTGAGAGCGGAATAACTGCCGTCCTTGCCGACGAGAAGGATACTGTCGTCGGAAGACGTCCATTCGGCGTCGGCGGCTTCCGTCCCGATGAACGGCATCAGCCGCGAATAGAATCTTCCGACGGAATAGATCTTCAGTTTTTTGTTGGTGAAGGCGACGGAAAGCGACGAGCTTTCCTCCACCTTTTCAAAATCCCACAGCTGACGCTCGTCACCGATCCTGTAGTCGGCTATCTCGACGAAAGAGCCGTTTAAACCGTTGGATCTTCCGGATGCCAGAACGGCGAAAAGATTTTCGGATACGGACGGAGCGATGGTGTATCCCCCGTCCTCGACTTGGTAGATATCGAAAAGAGAGGCGGTCCCGGCAGTCTCGGATCTTTTCACGTCCGACCCGACCGTCGTTCCGTTTTCCGCGGAAACGACGTATTTACCGCTTTCAACCGCGGAAACGATCCTCCAGCACTCGTTTTCGGCGCGGCGCAGATAAAAGCACTGTCCGAGATCCTGCTGATCGAAGTTTTTCAGATAAACTCCCCGTGTGCCGTCGTCAAGATAGTAATATCCGTTTACGCTTAGATAGTCTCCGCTTTTTCTGTTTCTTATTCTGAACGCTCCGTCGCGGAGCGGCGCAGCCCCGGTTTCCTCGGCGTATACCACGGACGGCAACACCCCGTATCCGTTCAGGAACAGAGCCGCGAGAACAAGCAGGACCGCTGTAATTCTTCTGATTTTCATTTTTTCCGTCCCGAGTCCGGCTTGCCGACTCTTTTCCTTATGCGACGCAAATCCTTAAGCATCCTGAAGGTGTCGCGCAGAACGTGAACCTTGGATTCACCGTGATTTATTACTCTTACCGGAAGTTCCGTGATCCTGTATCCGAGCTTTTCCGCGATCATTATAACTTCGAAATCGAATGCGAACCTGTCGGTTTCACACACGGAGAAAATCGCGCGGGCGGCATCGCCCCGAAAAGCCTTGCAGCCGCACTGTGAATCGGTCTGTTTCAGACCGCCGACAACCGAAAGCACTTTTAAATAGCACTTTGACGCAATTTTTCTGATAAAAGAATACCCATCGTAGCCGTCTTTTCCGATATTTCTCGATCCGAAAACGCACCCGGCCGTTCCGTCATTTTCGAATTCTTCGACAAAACGTGAAAAAACACCGGTGCCGTATGCGAGATCGGCATCGGTAAACATGGCTACCTCCCCGCGCGACTCGAGCATCCCGCGTCTGACGGCATACCCTTTCCCGCGGTTCGGCTGATAAGAGACAACCCGTATTTCCGGGGATCCGAGCTTTTCCACCTCGGCGGCGCTTCCGTCGGTCGAGCCGTCGTCGCAGAAGATTATCTCAAAATCACCGGGGAAATCTTCCCTGAGTACCGAACAAAGCTGCCGGGCTGTATTCGCGATACGCCCGGACTCGTTATACATCGGAATGATAACAGAAAGCTTCATCGTCAGTACTCCACCTTTGTCAGCAGACCGTGAATCGCGTATCTGCCGTCCTCTACTCCGTTGATGCAGGTGGAAAGAGTCAGAATAACCGAATCTTTGGTAAACTCGATTCCCGGTTTGTGGAACATCGAATTCTGCTCTTCCCTGACGCAGAATGAAATAAAATCATCGTTTCCGTAGAAATGCACGCGGAAATAATCCCCGGTAGCTTTCGTCTGATAGACAGAAAAAACGGTAAAAGTATATATGCCGTCAAGGGTGTAAAGCATAATATCCTTTTCCATAAAAAACTGTTCGTTCAGATAGTTCAGCAGACCGTGGAACATGGCGCCGCTTTCCATATTGTGACCGTAAATGACAAGATTCCGGTTCTTTTCGACGACCCGGTTGTTCCGGTAATCGACGAAAATCGCGCCGGATGACTGCGGATTCTTGTCGGCGTCGTGTTTAAGGTAAAAGGAATTGTCGTTTGCCTGGACGACGGGATAATACTTGATTCTCGTGGAATCGACGTAAATATAGCCGAATGTATCGGGATTTGTCGCGATTCGTCTGTCAATCTGGGACCTGATGCTGAGAAAACGGTTGCTGTACTGCTTTTTCTGCGTGTCACCGGGAGTGTACTGCTTTGCTCCGTTGACCGCGATCTCCGAAAAATCGTTCATCGGGTCCTCTGTCACCGATGAAAGGAGATTTTCGACGTAAACGTGGTCGGCGCCGCCAACCGCGTCAAGAAACTCGTCGGCAATAAAATCGTACGTGTCGTTTGCCTCGATATATCCCTTGACAGCGACGCCTATCTTGTAAAGACAGAAGGCCAGGACCGAAACCGAAACGACAAGCAGGAGCCTGCTGGCGATCAGGGCCCCCGATCTGTTCTTTTTTTTCCTGCCGGAGTTGTGTCCGGAGGATTCTCCTTTAAGTTCTTCGGCGGAGATCGTATCGAGAGATTTTACAAACTCGTCGGACGCGCCGCCGGCGCCGTCCCTTATCTCATCGAAGTAATCCCCGACCGACGGATCGCCGTATTCGTTTTTTTTCGGTCTCACAACAGTTTCCTTTCGATGATTTTCTTCTTATTATACAACATCGCGTCGGAAAAATCAAGTTTTTTCTCTGTTTCAGTTGCCGCGTGACGACGGATGCGAGCTCAGGACGTCGAGCTCGAACCAGAAAACCGTCCCTTTCGTTTTTCCGCTTTCGACTCCGAAGAGAGCGTTGTGCTTCTGAAGGATTTCCCTTACGATGGAAAGTCCGAGACCGCTTCCGACGGCCGAACGCTTGTGAGTTCTGTCTATCTTGTAATATCTGTCCCAGATATTCGCGATCTTTTCCGAAGGTATTCCCTCTCCGGTATCCCTGACGGATATCCTGACCTTTTTTGCTCCGTTTTCTTCCTTTACCGACTGTACGACTTCCACTTTCTTGTCGTCGCCGGTATAGTTGATGGCGTTGTTGACGAGATTGTAGACCACCTGAAGAATCATGGTCCTGTCCGCGGAAACGAAGACGTCCTCGTCGGATGCGAAGGAAATGTCGAACCCGTCGTGAAGCGTAAGAGCCGAATACCTGCCCATAACCTCGCGAACGGTTTCGGTAAGATTGAACTCGGTCATTTCCGGATTCTTGGCGCCGGCCTCGATCTTTGACAGGTCAAGCATATCGTTCACAAGATCGGACAGCCGCTTCGACTCGTCGATTATGACCTGCAGATTCTCTTTCGTGTTTTCCCCTTCGATATCCCTCATTATTTCGGCATATCCCGAAATCATGGTCAGCGGAGTGCGCAGATCGTGCGATATGTTTGAAATCAGCTCGTGCTGCAGCCGGTCGGACCTCGCTATTTCGGATGCGGCGTAATTCAGTGTCTTTGCAAGTTCCTTTGTCTCGCGGTATCCCTTTTCCTCGAATTTTACGTTAAGATCGCCCGCGGCAAGTTTTTTTGCCGATTCGTTGATCTTCGACAGAGGGTTTGCGATTCTGACAGCGAAAACGTAGGAAACGACTACCGCCATCAGAAGGAGCAGAATCGTCAGCCAGGTCGTCTGCGACCTCATTGCCGAAACCGAAGAATTAAGGGGCGACATCTGGGTATCGAGGAAAAGGACGTAATTCCCTCCCGCTTCCGAACTGAACACGTAGACCGAGATCAGATTGTTGATCTCGTCGGACTTTTCGGACCCGCCTGAGGACTGACCGATAGCGGGGGTATGGTGTATAGTCCGAGAAAGACTTCCTCCGCCCGCCTCAGCCTCGCGGTAGTACGAGATGAGAACGTCGTCCGGCATGTGGTGAATAAGGCAGGTCGCCTGCCCGTCGGACGACGCCTTGAGACGGAGAGTTCCGCCGTCGTTTTCAAACAGAAGAATGCACGTCCTGTAACGGATCGCCTCTTCGTAGGCCGTCTGATCCACCGTGTCGCTGTCCGCCTCGGACGAAATCTTTTCCGCGATCGACCTTATTTCTCTCGATTTTATCAGCCGGTAAAAAGACCCGAGCATTCCGAACTGAACGAAGAAGACGATGCAGAGGGTCAACAGGACAAAGGCGGTGAAATAAACCACCGCCCTGCCTTTGAGCCCGAGTTCTCTGACCCGTTTCAATCCTTACCCTCGAATCTGTATCCGATTCCGCGGAGAGTCACGATATAATCGGCGTATCTTCCGAGTGATTTGCGAAGGAGCTTGACGTGGGTGTCAAGAGTCCTCGCGTCACCGTAAAAATCGTACCCCCACACGTCGCTGATAAGCTTTTCGCGGCTTAAGGCGACGTTGCGGTTGGCGAGCATATAGAAGAAAAGCTCGTACTCCTTCGGAGACATGCTGATTCTCTCGTTGTCTATATAGACGATCCTTGCAGTCAGATCGGCGCGAAGTCCTCCGCCGTCGAGTTCGACGATCTCGTGCTTCGCCTCTGCGGGACGGTCGCTTCCGAGAGTGCGCCTCATAACCGCTTCGATCCTGAGCATCAGCTCTTTCGGTGAAAACGGCTTGACGACGTAATCGTCGATCCCGAGGTAGAAGCCGTTGATCTTGTCGTACTCTTCTCCCCTTGCTGAAAGCATGATGACCGGTATCTGACTGAATTTTCTGATCTCACGGACGGCTGACAGCCCGTCGAGCTCCGGCATCATGATATCCATGACGACTATATCGAACTCTCCCGTCCGGACGAGGCGCACCGCCTCCATACCGTCCGCGCATTCGGTGACCTTGTGGCCTTCGAATTCGCCGTATTTTCTGACTATCGCGCGGATACCGGTTTCATCGTCCGCAATGAGTATTCTGAACATGGCCGCTTCCTTTCCCGATGTATGAAATCAGTTTGATCCCGCTTCGGTGCCCGTGACCGTGGCGGTCACGTAGCCGGATCTTGTGTATGAGAAAAGTCCCTCGTTGTACTGTCTCGTGATCCTCACACGGACGCTGTCGCCCGGGTTATACGAGCGCAGCGCCTTCTGAATATCAGAGATGCTGCTGACCGAGACGTTCCCGATGGCGGTTATGATGTCGCCGACTACGAAATTCGAACCTTCCTCGGCTTTGACGACGGTGACGTATTTGCCGGACGTGAGGTAGTACTCCTCGTAGTTCTCCTGAAGGGTGACGCCCTTGAGACCCATTATCATCCTGCCGGGCACGTAACCGTACTTGACGAGATTTTCTGCCACGCTCCACGCCGTATTGATCGGAATCGCGAAGCCGAGTCCCTCGATAGTTTCGCCGGAGGATTTTGCGTTGACGATGCCGATGAGCTCACCCCTGAGATTGAATAGAGCGCCTCCCGAGTTGCCCGGGTTGATGGCGGCGTCGGTCTGTATGAGCTTCATGGTGGTGCCGGTGTCGATCTCGACCTCGCGTTCGGTCGCGGACACGATGCCGCGGGTGACCGTTCCGCCGAGTTCTCCGAGAGGATTCCCGATCGCGATCACCGTCTGGCCGAGGATGAGCTTGTCGCTGTCTCCGACTGTTGCGGTCACCAGCTTCTTGTCTCCCGGTGTTATCGAAATCACCGCGATATCGGCTTCCTCGTCGGTCCCGATCAGGGTCGCCTCGTATTCCGTACCGTCGGTCAGGCGGACCGATATTTTGGTGGCTCCGTCGATAACGTGATTGTTGGTGATGATCATTCCCTGCTCCGAGAGGATGACGCCGCTTCCCGCGCCGCTGACGACGTACTGGGAATAGGGGCCTCTTCCTCCGACGCGCGATTCGGTCGTTATCTCGACGACCGAGTCTTTTACGAGAGCGACCGCCTCCTCAATCGAAAGCTCGCTTCCCGACGAGACTGTCTTCGTTTCGACGCCCGAACCTTTATCCTGAGAATCCGCGATATTTACGACTCCCCCGTCGTAGTTCTGAACGGCTGACGTATCAGCGGTTCTCGTACTTTCGGGTTCGCCCGAGCCCGAATTCGGCAGATAGCCCAGGATTCTGCTCGCGGCGAACATTATACCGACGACAGCCAGCGTAACGATGCAAACGCAGAAGAATACCGCCGCGCAGATTCCGAGAATCATTCCCGCGGTCCCTCTGCTCTTCTTTTTATGCTCCGGAGCACGCGACGACGCCGCCGGACGTGCTGAGGCAGACGCGCCGGAAGCGCCCGCGTCGTTCGAATAGGGGTTGTAGCTGTATTCTCCCTCAGCCGGCGTGTAAATAACTCCGTAACGCTTCTCTTCTGCGGTGTCTTCGGATGCGTTTACGGGTCCACCCGTTCCCGCAGCAAACCCCGAACCGGTCTGCCCGGTGATTCCGCTTTCGTTTTCGGGATTAATATCTGTCATTTCTATCCTTCCTTTCAAATACGGGATCCTTCCCGCATCAGGTAATATTGTAACTTCCAAATGTGAAATCTGTATGAACTGGCTATTAAAAACCTATGAAAGAATATTGATTATTACGATAAAAGATGATATAATGTTTGTTGCAAGCCGGCAGAACGAAAGGAATGACAGCATGACTCTTTCGGACGTCATCACCGCCTCGGGAATCCCCGCCGCCGCGGGGATCCCCTTTTCGTCGTGCCGCGTAACCAGAAGGTATATGCTCGACCGGCTGGGATTCGTTCCCGAATCGGCGTATATCGGGATAATACCGTATCTTTCGGAAGAATTCGACAGATCGGAGAAAAAGACCGTCTCCGCGTACGCGGCGGCAAAAGATTATCATATTTTCATAAAAAACGCGGGCGAAGAAATAATCGGGACCGCATCCGGAATTTTCCCGGGATACCGTTTTTCGGTCTGCGGAGACGTCTCCCCCATCGACGAACGGGATGCCGCGGCAAAAGCCGGACTCGGAGTCATCGGCGATAACGGCCTGCTCATCACGGAGGATTATTCCTCTTTCGTGTTCATATTCGAAATACTCACCGACCTGCCCCCCGACACTCCGTCGCGGGAACCCGGGCGCTGTATCGGATGCGGCAGATGCCGCCGCGCCTGTCCCGTCTTCACCGAAGGTATCGGATGCCTTTCTTCCGTCACTCAGAAAAAGGGAGATCTTTCGCCGGAAGAGAAAAAAGCGATAGTGAAATTCGGTACCGCCTGGGGCTGCGATATCTGCCAGAACGTCTGTCCTTTCACCGAAAAAGCAAGAAAAAAGGGAACGATCTGGTCGCCCATCGGTTTTTTCAACGAGAACGTCCTTCCCTCTCCCACGCCGGAAACACTTGCCGACGACGCGGATTTTGCCGGCCGCGCATACTCGTGGAGACCGAAAAGCGTGATCGAAAGAAACCTGAAACTGCTGACCGACAATACCATTCCGGAGAACGATAAATGATTTGTTTTATCTACGGAGATCACGGACACGGAAAGACTTTTGAAATGATATCCCGCGCAGTTCGCGACGCGGAATCGGGTAAAAAGGTCCTTTTGATTGTCCCGGAACAGTTCACCGTGATAACGGAGAGAAAACTCCTCGAGAATCTTTCCGCCCGTGACGCGGCAAACGCCGAGGTTCTGAATTTCTCCCGGCTCGCCAACGAAACGGCAAGGCGTTTCGGCGGGCTGGTCTTCAACTATGCATCGCCGGGCGTGCGGAGGGTGGCGATGCGCAGGGCGCTCCGGAAGGCTGCTCCGTTTTTGCGTGAATATCCGGAAGATTCCGCTTCCGACCGCGGAACGGTCATCGAAATGCTGAAGCTTGCCGATGAATTCGGAAGCTGCGGCATAACTCCGGAACAGCTCGAAAAGGCGCGGGAATCGGCGTCCGGCGGTCTCCGGGACAAACTCGCAGACTTCGGGACCGTCCTGGCTTTTTATTCCGAGCTGCTTTCGGAAAACTTTTCCGATCCTGCAAGAGATCTCGACCGGCTTGCCGACCTTGAAAACCCCGGGGAGTATTTCGGGGAACTGAACGTTTATATCGATTCGTTTTCCGGATTCACCGGAGTCGAGCACCGGATAGTCGCGATGATAATGAAAAGCGCGGAAAACGTCTGTATTTCCGTTCCTCTGCCCGGTCCTCTTTACTGCTCGGCGGACACCGTCTCGCTGAGAAAGACCTCCGACCGTCTCAGAGCCGACGCCGCGGCGTCCGGCAGAAAAACGCAGACAGTAATGCTGGACGGTGCAAAAAGATTCGCCAGCCGGGATCTCGCTCTCGTCGCCGGATCTCTCTGGGACCCCGCTGCGGAACCGTCCGACGTATCGGACGGAGGCATACGTCTTATATCCTCCCCCGACGCTTACGACGAATCCGAGGCGTGCGCAGCCGGAATAAGAGCGCTTGTCGAAAAAGGTTTCCGTTACCGCGACTTCGCTGTCATAGCCCGCTCGGCTTCCGATTACCGCGGTATCGTCGACCGTGCCTTCGAGGACGCGGGAATACCTTTGTTTTTCTCGGAAAAAATTTCGGCTCTGTCATCCGCTCCCGTCCGTTTTCTTTTGTCGTCGATCAGGATACCGATGCGCGGATGGCAGGCGGAGGACGTGATCTCCCTCGTCAAAACCGGTCTTTGCGGATTCGAAGAGGGAGACGCGGATCTGTTCGAGATATACGTTGAAAAATGGAAAGTCGGCGGGTCGCGTTTTACCGGTGAGGACTGGACGATGAACCCGGACGGATATATCCCCGAGCAGACGGAACGTCAGAAAAACATACTCGAACGCGTCAACCGGGTTCGCAGAACCCTTGTCTCTTCGGTATCTGTGCTTTCGGAGAAAATCGCCGGGGCTACCGACGCCGCCTCCCTCTGCACCGCCCTGTACGATTACGCCTGCGGGTTCGGAATCGAAGAAAAAATCAGACGGAACGCGGAAAAACGGCTGGCCGAGGGGCGAGCCGCCGAGTCGGAAGCGCTTCTCAGATCCTGGTCGGATATGATCGAAGGACTGAATCAGTTTTTCGACGCATACTCCGGGGGCGAAGTCCCCGATCTGAGCGAGACTTACGTTTCCCTTGAACTGATTTACGATTCAATAACCTCCGGAAGCATACCTCTGACTTCGGACGCGGCCGTTTTCGGATCGGCCGACATGCTGAGGACAGACAATCCCCGGTTCGTTTTTCTTCTCGGCGTTTTCGACGGATCCTTCCCCGCTCCGGTTAAGGACGGAGGACTGCTCTCGGAAACCGAGAGGGCAACGCTTTGCGACGGCGGGCTTCCGCTTTCGGGAGACGGCAGAAGCGGTGCGTCGGACGAGCTATATTTCTTCAGAAGAGCGCTGTCGGCGGCGTCGGACGGCGCCGTGCTGTTTACACGCCCGGACGTACCGAGCGTACCCGTCGGAAGGATCACAACGCTCCTTCCGGTTGTCCCCGAACGTTCGGACGCCGATCTGACCGAAAGAATTTTCAACCCCGTTACCGCCGCGAAATACAGACGCCTGCTTGCGGATACCCCGGCGGGAGACGCGCTGAAAGCGCTGCTTTCCGCAAAAGCGACCCCCTCTCCGGATGAACCGCTCACGTCGCTTTCGCTCGCTCTGAGCACCGAGGCGGCCCGCGCTCTGTCTCCGAAGAAACTCGTACTCAGCAACAGCAAATTCGAAACCTATTCCGACTGCCCCTTCAAATACTACTGCAAATACGCTCTGAAACTCAGCGAGGATGAGGCTGCGTCGTTTTCGGGCGCCGATACCGGAACCTACGTGCATCATCTCCTTGAAAAATACTTCTCTCCTTTTTCCGGCAAAAGCGGAAAACTCCTTGCCGAAATAACGCCGGAAGTACGCCGACGACGCATCGACGGAATAACCTCCGCATACGTAAGCTCGGTTTTCGGGGAAAAACCCGGAGGCAGCGCGGGAAGGATCGTTCGGAAAATGTCCGCTCTCGGGGACGCGATCATCAGAGACGTCTCGGAAGAACTGTCCCGGTCGGACTTCCGCCCCGAGTTTTTCGAGCTGGAGATAGGACGCGGAGGGATAACCCCGCTCTCGTTCGATACTTCGGACGGGGGGAGCGTTTCGGTCGAAGGAAGGATCGACCGGGTCGACGTTTACCGTTCCGGCGGTACATCCTATATCCGCACGGTCGACTACAAGACGGGAAAACTCGACTTTTCGGTCGACGGAGTGATGAAGGGAGAAACCGTTCAGCTTCTGCTTTACCTTTTTTCGATCACGCGCGGCAGCGACCCCGGGACGCGGGCCGTGTTCGGAGGCGAACCGAAGGAGGCTGCGGCTGAATACGTCGTTGCAAAGATAAAAGCTCCCGTCCTTCATACCTGCGACCCCGACGAAACGGTCGAACAAGTATCCGGACTCATCGGACGCCGCGGCGTAATTCTCGATTCGGAAGAAATAATGAACGCGGTGGCGTCCGACGGTTCTCCGAAAATACTGATGAAACCGAAAAAAGGACGCAGCCCGGGGCATATTTCCGGCGAACGCTTCGACGAGATCTTCTCAGCCGTGCGGGCCTGCGTCAAAGCGGCGGCCGACGGAATAAAATCCGGAAACGCTTCGGCTACCCCTTCGCACGATGCCTGCGAATACTGCGGATTTGCAAACGTCTGCCGCTCGTCCTACGGAATGCGCGGCACAGAGAACGTCACCGGAGAGGAGGAAGATGAAGATGGAAGATAAGAAAAACAAACCGTCTTCCGACAAACCGAGAGAGTGGACGAAATCGCAGAAAGCGGCGATCGATTCGCGCGGGCGCAGCCTGATGATATCCGCCGGTGCCGGATCCGGCAAGACCGCGACGCTGACCGAACGGATAGTCTCGCTCATCAGCGACGGGGAATCTCCCGCCGATATCGGTTCGATCCTTGCCGTTACGTTTACAAACAAAGCGGCGGGTGAGCTTCGCGAAAGAATCACCGCGGCGATCAGCCGCAGAATCGCCGATGATCCGACAGACCGGCACATGCTCTTCCAGCTTTCCTCGGTCGGCGGAGCCGATATATGCACGATCGACTCATATTATCTCAAACTCGTCAAAAACAACTTTCAGCGTCTCGGAATTCCGTCGACGATAAGACTGATAGAGCCGGAGGAATCCGACGCCATGCGCGAAAAGATCGTCGCGGACGTGGTCGAACGTTTTTTCGGGACCGATCCGCTTTTCGACGAATTCGCGGACTCGGTTTGCGGAGGAAATCTCATGAAGCTCCCGGAAGTTCTTTCGGGAATCTGCTCTGACCTCGCTGACCTTCCCGATCCGTTCGGATTTCTCGAAGGAGCGGCTGACCGGCTCGAGCGGTTCGAACGCGAGGGATGGCAAAAGGCGCCTTCCGGAAAACTCTTCTTTTCCGCGGTCAGAGAAAAGACGGCGGCCGAAGGAAGAAAACTCCGCCGTCATCTCGAGAAAATCCGTTCGGAAGGCGGCTGCGTGGGATACGCCGGCTGTTTCGAATGCTGCGCCGGTTTTACCGAAGCGGTCGTGTCGGCGATCGACGCCGGCGCTCCGTACGCCGAACTGCGCGATCTTGTCCTTTCTTTTACTTCCCCGGACATCGGAAGAGCCGCCAAAGGCACGCCGGAACGGGAGAAAAAACCGCACAAGGACGCCAAAGAATCCTTCGACGACTTCGTCAGAAAGATGAAGACGAGGTTTTTCTGGTGCACCGAAGACGAGATCGGATCAGCCCACCTGAAGACGGCCGCGATGAACCGCCTGCTTTCGGGCCTGGCAAAAGAGATCGACAAAGCTTTCAGCGGAAAGAAAAACGAACTCGGCGTCGCGGATTTTTCGGATATCCGCCGTTACGTTCTCCGTCTGCTTGACGACGGAAAAGGAAACCCGACCGACGTGGCTCTGGAGGAAAGAAAAAGGTACTCCCACGTTTTCGTGGACGAATACCAGGATACCGACGAAATACAAGACCGCATTTTCAACCTTATTTCCCGCGGAGACAACCTGTTTATAGTCGGCGACGTCAAGCAGAGCATTTACGGCTTCCGCGGCGCAAGGCCGGATATTTTCGCGAATTACAGAAAATCCTGCGCTCCGGTTTCGGAAGCGGAATCCGGCAACCGACCGGCCGGTATCTATATGTCGGAAAATTTCAGATGTTCCCGACAGATAATCGACTTTACCAACGTCGTTTGCGGCTTTCTTTTCGGATCCGCCGAAAAAAAGGCAGGAGACGGGCGCCACGGATTCGGATACCGGAAGGAAGACGAACTGATATTCAGATCCGGCCGCGAAGGTACTCCGCGAGTCCGTTTCACCGTTAGCACGGGAAATCCTCCCGAGCCCGGAAAAAGAGGGGCGAGAGCGAGCACGGGGATAAAAGCCAACACCTGTTTCATCGTTTCGGAAATCGAACGAATCGCACTCCGCAGGAGCAGGGACGGAAAGACGCCGGCGTGGGGAGACGTGGCGGTGCTCTCAAGGAAAAACGCCGATCTTTCGGTAATCGGAGAAGCTCTTGCCGCCAGGGGAATACCCTATTCCAACCCCGAGGGGAGCGAACTTCTTGACAACCCCGAAATAACGATGTTTTACACCCTCCTCTCGACGATCGACAACCCGGTCCGTGACGTCCCTCTGGCGGGAACGCTGCGCTCTCCCCTTTTCGGCTTTTCGGTCTCGGACCTTGTTTCGGTCAGACTCGGAAGGACCGATTCGCCGCTCTGGGAGGCGCTTTGCGACTACCCGCGCTCGGACGTGGCGCTGCCGTCTCTCGCCGCACTCTGTTCGGATGCCGTCGGCAGGATCAACCGTTTCAGAGAACTCGCGTCCGAGCTTCCCGTCGACCGGTTCATCAGAATACTCTGGAAGGAAACCGAAGCGGACTCCTACTCCGGATCGTCGGGCGGAAACTACCTTCAGTCGCCGCTCGAAAAACAGGCGCGCCTCAAACGGCTGTACGATCTCGCCCGCTCCTTCGGCGGGCGCGAAGGCGGTACTCTTCACGATTTCATCTCATATATCGGAACTCTGGTCTCCAAAGGCAAAAGCATAGGGATAACTCCCGTCCACTCGGACAATTCGGTCACGCTGCTTTCTATCCACAAATCCAAGGGGCTTGAATTTCCCGCCGTCATTCTCACCGGAGTCTCACAGAAGCTGAAGCTTGAATCAGGGTACGGGAGTCTGCTTACAAGCGACCCGTCCTTCGGCTTCCTTACCGATTTTTCGGATCCGACCGGTCTGACCGTGAAAGTAAATCCCTTTCTGTCTCTTTTCCGCGATATCGAAAACGACAGATCCTGCGAGGAATATATCCGCCTCCTGTACGTCGCGCTTACAAGAGCAAAGGAGGAACTGATAATCGCGGCAAACGGGACCCCGGATTACCCGGAAAATCTGGATATCCTTTCGGACGGACTTTCCGCCTACGACCGCGAGGAAACGGTTTATTCGGCTCCTTACTTTGACAGGTGGATCCTGACGGCGCTGAAAAGCTCGAAATTAAAAACCGACGGACTGTTCACCGCAGAGGACGGACCGACGGATGCGGACGCCGAGCGCACGGCGCCCGGCAGGAAGCAAATCTCCGGACCGTCCTATACCCGCGCCGACGTTGAAAAATACGAGCGGATTTTTTCCGGGCGTTTCGCGTTCGGATACGGGTGGGAAAAGGTGTCGGGAATCCCTGCAAAGCTGTCGGTATCGGCGCTCTACCCGGATATACTCACCGAAAGCGAGCCGGAATCATCCGACGTCTTTTCGCTTCGCCCGACGACTCCCCGCTTTCTCGGTGACGAACGTGCAGGCGCCGACGAAAAGGGCACCGCGACCCACGTTTTCCTCCAGTTCTGCGATTTTTCCTCGCAGGACGGGAGCTCCGGCGCCGTGGAAAAGGAAATAAAACGACTGCTTGAGCGGAGCTTTATTTCGGGACGTACCGCCTCGCTGATAAACAGAAACGAGCTTTCCCGCTTTTTCGGGAGCGCGTTTTTCAAAGAAGTCAGGGCTGCGAAATCCGTCTGGCGCGAAAAAAGGTTCAACGTACTCATCGACGCGTCGGTTCTCTCCGCTTCTCCCGAAAGGCGCAGGGACCTCGCCGGGGAAAAGGTGCTCGTTCAGGGCGTCATGGATATTCTGCTCGAGATGCCGGACGGCTCGCTCGTCCTCTGCGACTACAAGACCGACCGGCTCACGAAGGAAGACCGCTCGACCGAGCAGTCGGTCGCCCGGATAATGCGTCAGCGGCACGGAGAGCAGCTGGGTTACTACGCGCAGGCGGTGGCGAGCCTGTTCGGGAAAGCGCCTTCCAGGATCCTCGTCTTCCCGCTCTGCTACGGCGAAGCGGTGGATATCACGGGTACGTCCGACAAAGCGGAAATATAATTCGCGAAAAAAACTATCCGGAAACGGGGTTGTTAAAAAACTCGCTTTGCGAGTTTTTAAGGCAATACCGCACAATTCGCGTGTGCAGATTGCCGAGATGATTTTTTGTCTGTTTTCGCTGAGAAATCGCAGGAAAACAGGCGGTTTTTCAAGATTTCGACGCGGAA
>JAEEGL012707806.1_pt1 | contig 65562 bp, 53 predicted proteins | sample 9134231 | NCBI WGS metagenome assembly JAEEGL01 (sample SAMN16246548, study PRJNA631951) | gut metagenome | biome: gut microbiome; feature: rumen; material: fiber-attached | host: Bos | place: Iran: Karaj | collected 2018-10
CAATAGAAAAAAGACAAAAAAGCAATATTTTTTTGCCTTTTTGCCTTGATTTCTATATGTTTTTGGTCTTTTTCGACCCTTTTTATCCAATTTCCATTTCAGAAGCGCAATGGCCCTACGTCAAACTCGGGACGGATCCCGGCGGGAGTTCTGAAGGCTGCCTCATTCTTTTATTGACAACCGTTATCTTTTATGATATAATATAATATAATTCTTGAAAAGAACGGAGATGGTTTCTTTAATGGGCGAAAGTCCCGACGGCGGTAGTTTATTATTGGACACGGTCTTGATAATACTGTTCGTCATTTTCGTTGTTCTCGGCGGATATTTCGCCGGTTCGGAGTCCTGCTTCTCGGCTATGAACAAGATCAGGATGAAGTCCCGCGCGGAAAACGACGGGGATAAAAAAGCCAGATCGGCGATGTATATCGCAAACAACTTCGAACGCGCTCTTACAACGCTGCTCATAGGCAACAACATCACTCACATCGCGGCCGCTTCGGTCGCAACTCTCTATTTCACACGGAGGTTCGAATATTCGGATTCCGGCCTCAGCCAGGATTCGCTTACTCTCATAAGCACTTTCGTAACCACAGGGATAGTGTTTCTCTTCAGCGAAATGATACCCAAAAGCTTCGCAAACGACCGGGCCGACTCGATGTCAAGGGCGTGTGCGAGGTCTTTGCGCGCGCTGATGAAGCTCTTCGGTCCCCTTGTGGCTTTTTTTACTGCCATTTCGGATTTCTTCTCAAAGCTCTTCAAATCTGAGAGCGATCCTTCCATTACCGAAGACGAGCTTTACAGGATATTTGAGACCGCCGAGGAGCAGGATGTCATTAACGACGAACAAAAGGATCTTCTGACGTCGGTCCTCGACTTTTCCGACAAGAGGGCTGAAGACGTCATGACTATGAGAGACGACATAGTGCATCTCGACATCCGTCTTACGAACCGGCAGCTGATCGAAGCGATAAAGATCATTCCGCACTCAAGGATCCTTATCACAAACGGCGGGATAGACAATGTCGTAGGCGTGCTTCCGATAAGAAGATTCCTCAGAGCCTATAAGGCTGACCACAGGACCGACAAGCGCAGCGTGCTTCTGAAGCCGCATTTCGTAAAGACCACCGACAGCATCAGCGAACTGCTCGATTCGATGAGGACTCACAAGATCTATCTTGCGATCGTCAAAGACGAAGACGGAAAGGTCGCCGGCGTGGTAACGATCGAAGACTTCCTTGAAGAACTCGTCGGAGAGATCTGGGACGAGGAGGACGTTGTCGATTTCGATTTCTACAAACTCGGCGGAAACCGTTTCAACGTCAGCGCCTCGCTTAAGACCGGAGACGTATTCGAACGGATGGGGATCGAACTGCGCGACAAGAGGCTGGCGTCCTATACCGTCGGGGTCTGGGTCGCCGAGCATTTCGGCAGACTTCCCGAAAAGGATGAAAGCTTCGTATACGAAAACTGCAGGATAACGATAGAGAAGCTGACAAAGACCAGGGTCCTCTCGGTCGTGATCCAGATCCTCGACGAAGAAAATATTGAGGAGCTTGAGGAAGAAAAAAAGGATAAAGACCAAAAAGAGAAAGATGACACGGGACGCCGTGGCAGCTCTTCAGAGACCGGTAAAGCCGACGGCGAGACCGGTCTGACGGACCGGGAGGAGGTCGAGGAAAAATGATCTCCCTGTTTACAGATCTCTTTTCATTCCTGTTTTCCAAAACAGCCCCGGCTCTTTCGAAAGAAACCGCGCAGCTCGCCTCAGCCGCAGGAGAACTTGACGCGGCTGCCCGCGGAGGCGAACTGATGTCGGCCGGAAAGATCATGATATATATCCTTGTGGTCTTTCTGATGCTACTCCTTTCCGCATTTTTCTCGGGGAGCGAGATATCCTTCAATTCGGCAAACAGGATGCGTCTGAGACAGTCCGCGGAGGACAAAGTCAGCTGCGCAAAGCTCGCTTACCGAATCTCGGAGCATTTCACAACCGCTCTTTGCACGATACTCATCGGCAACAACCTGGCGAACATCGCCGCATCCACATGCGCCACGGCACTCTTCATCGATCTCTTCTACCGTCTGTTTTCAAATCACGGCCTTGACGCAGCGGCATCCGCGGTTGCCACCGTCGTCATGACCGTTATAGTACTGATATTCGGCGAGATAATCCCGAAGAACCTCGCAAAGCAGCATGCCGACAGGGTGGTGCTCTGGGTGGCGGTCCCGATCAGGATACTGACCGTCCTTCTCTTCCCTCCGGTGCTCCTTGTGCTCGGACTTCTTTTCCTGCTTCGTAAGATCTGGGGAAAGGACAACTCGGGCGGGCCCGACGTTACCGAGGACGAGCTGGCCTCGATCATTGATACCGTCGAGGAGGAGGGCATCATCGACGAAGGTCAGAGCGAGCTGCTCCAGTCGTCCCTCGAATTCCACGACACCGCCGTCGAGGAGATCATGACGCCGAGAATAGATCTGGTCACGATAGATATCGACGACGATCCAGAAGAGATCAGGAAGACGGTCGAAGGCTCGATCTATTCAAGGATCCCGGTTTACCGCGAGACTATAGACGATATCATCGGCGTGCTTTATCTCAATCAGTATTACAAGGCCACCGTTGAGAACCCCGACGCGAAGATCGAAGACATGCTCATCAAGCCTCTCTTCCTGCACAAGACCATGAAGCTTCCGGCCGCCCTGCATCATCTGCGCGACAGAAAGACGCATATGGCGATAGTAATCGACGAGTTCGGCGGAACGCTCGGCGTGGTGACGGTCGAGGATATCCTTGAGGAGATCGTCGGCGACATCTGGGACGAGACCGACGAGATAATCCCCGACATAGTACCGCTCGGAGAGGACAGATTCGAGATAAACGGAGATATGAACATAGACGATTTCTTCTATGAATTCGACTATGTCCCTCATGATTTCGAGTGCGAGTATTCCACCGTCGGCGGATGGGCGATCGAAAGCCTCAATTCGGATCCGCACGTCGGAGACGTCTTCGACTATGCTCACTTCCATATCCTCGTCTCCGAAATGGAGGACGAAGTCAGGGTGACCAAGCTCATCGTGACCGTCGGAAAGACCGAAGAGGAGAAAGAAGAGGAAGAAGAGGAAGGAAAGGACGCATCCGACAGGGCTGACGAATAAGGGATAAAGCATAAAACTCAGGGGAGGGCTTCCGAAAGGCGGCCCTCCCCTGAGTGCGTTTATCGTTTTCAAACTGTCTCGCCTGTGTCCGGGACTTCGTAAAGATCGTAGTCGGAACCGTCGGAGTCGTCGGCGCCGAACATATCTGCGCGCTTTTCGGCCCGCTGAGATTCGACCATCATTTCCTTGACCTTCATCAGCCTCGCGGTGTTGCCGCGTTCGTCCTCGTCGAGCTTCATCGAAATGCGTTTGATCTGGTCGAGGTATCTCGGCATCAGTATGAACTCAAGCGCGTTAACTCTCCGTCTCGTTCTCTCGATCTCGACCGAAAGCAGCTGTGCGGTCTTTTCGAGCTCTGCCAGCTTAAGCATGTCCTTTGAAAGAACCGACAGCGCCTCGAGTGCCGAATCAAGTTCGGGCGGAGTGAAAGCCATCCCGTAGTTGATACCGACCTCGATACCCTCCCCGCGAAAGGTAGGAACGGTAACGCTCATGACCGAGGTAAGATCGACGTCGACCGCGGCTCTGCCGGTCGGCGCGATGAGAGCCTCGCCGATGATCATCCGGCTGCTTGTGGCTCCGGCCGTCCCGAAGGCCTTGTAGTACTCCCTCAGACCGTCCTCGACCTTGATCCTCAGCGCCTTGTTCTGCTTGACTATCTCGAGGAATTTCTTCATAAGCTCGTCCCGCTTGTCCTTGAGCAGCTTGTGGCCGCGCCTGGAGGTCGCGAATTTGATCTTGAGCTTCTTCAGCTCCATCCTCGTGGGATTAACATTGACTGTCGGCATCGTCAGTCACCCGGCCAGTATTTCTCTACGAACTGGGGCTTTATGCGCTTCATTTCGCTTCTCGGAAGGATCGAGAGAAGCTGCCAGCCGAGATCGAGGGTCTCCTCGATCGACCGGTTTTCATAGAAGCCCTGGTTGATATACCTGGCTTCGAATTCGTCGGCGAATTTTGCGTAGAGCCGCTCGATCTGAGTCAGGGCAGATTCGCCAAGAACGACCATGAGCTCCTTGGCTTCCCTGCCTCTCGCGTAGCTTGAGAAGAGCTGGTTCATGACTCCAGAATGATCCTCGCGGGTTCTTCCGGCGCCGATACCCTTGTCTTTGAGTCTCGAGAGCGACGGAAGGACGTCGACCGGCGGCAGATATCCCTTGCGGTACATCTCGCGCGAGAGGATAATCTGGCCTTCGGTGATATATCCGGTGAGGTCGGGGATGGGATGCGTCTTGTCGTCCTCGGGCATGGTAAGGATCGGGATCATGGTGATCGATCCGTCGCTGCCCATCTTCCGTCCAGCTCTCTCATAGAGAGAGGCTAGGTCGGTGTACATGTATCCGGGGTATCCGCGGCGTCCGGGGACCTCCTTACGGGCGGCCGAGACTTCTCTGAGTGCTTCGGCGTAGTTCGTGATGTCGGTGATTATTACGAGGACGTGCATGTTCAGATCGAAGGCCAGATACTCGGCGGCGGTAAGCGCCATGCGCGGGGTCGTGATCCTCTCTATAGCCGGGTCGGAGGCCAGGTTTATGAAGAGGACGGTCCTGCCTATCGCGCCGGTCTTTTTGAAGTCGCTGATGAAGAAGTCGGCTTCCTCGAATGTGATCCCGACGGCTGCGAAGACGACGGCGAAGTTGGACTCGCCGCCAAGCACCTTTGCCTGACGGGCGATCTGCGCCGCCAGATTTGCGTGAGGAAGTCCTGAGCCCGAGAATATCGGGAGCTTCTGGCCCCTTACGAGGGTGTTCAGACCGTCGATCGTCGAGATGCCTGTCTGGATGAATTCCGAAGGATAGAATCTGGCGGCGGGGTTTATCGGCGTGCCGTTGATATCCATCATCTTCTCGGGGATGAGTCTGGCTCCGCTGTCGATAGGTCTGCCCATTCCGTTGAAGACTCTGCCCAGCATGTCCTGGGATACAGCCAGTTCAACGCCGTGTCCGGTGAATCTGACCTTGCTCTCGGACAGATTGATTCCGGCGGATGACTCGAACAGCTGGACCAGGACGTCGTTTCCGTTGACTTCAAGCACGCGGCAGCGTCTGACGCCTCCGTCGGGCATTACTATCTCGCCCAGCTCGTCATATTTGACCCCTTCGACTCTTTTCACCAGCATAAGCGGTCCGGCGACTTCCTCGATGGTCTTGTATTCTCTTATCATCATCTCTGTCACCTCTCAGCGGGGCGTGAGCCGGGGATCAGGGCTTCGAGCTCGCGGTCGAGCTCGGCTGATATTTCGGCGTATTCGGCTTTGTAGTTTTCATAGGGGACGGCCTTTGCGCGTCCGATCGATTCTCTGACCGGGAGCTCGGAGATCGCTTCTATATCCGCGCCTCTTGAGATCGCCTCCCTGCCTTTGTCTTCAAAGGAGAATATCAGCGCGAGCAGGTCGTGCTGCTTTTCAAGCGGAGTATAGCTGTCGTTGTCGCCGAGGGCGTCCTGCTGCAGGAAGTCCTCTCTGAGAGAACGCGAGATTTCAAGCGTCATGCGGTCTGAGGGAGAGAGGGCGTCCATGCCGACCAGCTGGACTATCTCGTTCAGCTCTGCTTCTGCCTGAAGCGTCTTCAGGCATCTCTGAGTCTGCTCCATCCAGTCTCTGGCGACGTTCGCGGAAAACCAGGGCGCCAGACGGTCGCGGTAGAGGGAATAGGAGTTTAGCCAGTTGATGGCGGGAAAATGCCTGCGGTAGGCGAGCGCCGAATCAAGTCCCCAGAAGACCTTGACGATTCGCAGTGTCGCCTGGGATACCGGCTCGGATATATCGCCTCCCGGAGGAGACACTGCCCCGATGGCCGAAAGGGCGCCCTCGCGGCCGTCGCCGCCGAGGCATACCACCTTTCCGGCTCTCTCGTAGAACTGAGCCAGTCTCGAGGTCAGATAGGCGGGATAGCCCTCCTCGCCCGGCATCTCCTCAAGTCTGCCCGACATCTCGCGCAGGGCCTCAGCCCACCTTGAGGTGGAATCGGCTATGACGGCTACCGAATATCCCATATCGCGGTAGTATTCGGCGATCGTGATGCCGGTATAGATCGACGCCTCGCGGGCGGCGACCGGCATGTCAGAGGTATTCGCGATCAGCACAGTGCGTTCCATCAGTGTCTTGCCCGTCCTGGGGTCGACGATCTCGGGGAACTCGCGGAGAACATCGGTCATTTCGTTGCCGCGTTCGCCGCAGCCGATATAGACGACTAACTCGACGTCAGACCATTTTGCGAGCTGATGCTGAACGACCGTCTTGCCCGATCCGAAGGGCCCGGGAACGCAGGCGGTCCCGCCTCTGGATATCGGGAAGAGCGAATCTATGTTTCTCTGACCGGTTATCATAGGCTCGACCGGGGGCAGCTTTTCCTTATACGGCCTTGCTATCCTGACCGGCCATTTCTGCATCAGCCCGATCTCGACGGTCTCTCCGTCAGGATACTCAAGCTGTGCGACAGCCTCCTCCACGGTGCAGTCGCGGGAGGTGATCGATTTCAGCCTGCCTTTTTTGAATGTCGGCGGCACCATGATCTTGTGGAGCATGACCTCGGTCTCCTGTACGGTGCCGATTATGTCGCCGGGGCCGACCTCGTCGCCGGCTTTTTTCAGCGCGTCGAAATGCCAGATCTTTTTTCTGTCGAGAGCGGGGGCCGAGATACCCCTCGTAAGGTTAGAACCCGCCATCTCTCTCAGCTTTTCAAGCGGACGCTGTATGCCGTCGTATATGTTACGGACAAGGCCGGGACCAAGCTCGACCGACAGCGGGGCGCCGGTCGATTCGACCTCGTCACCGCGACCGATCCCGGCGGTCTCCTCGTATACCTGGACAGAAGCCCGGTCACCATGCATCTCGATTATCTCGCCGATAAGTCCTCTGTGGCCGACCTTTACGACGTCGAACATGTTCGCCTGCCGCATTCCCTCGGCTATTACCAGAGGCCCCGAGACCTTGTAAACAACGCCTTTTGTATTATTGCTCATATCAGTATAGTCACCTTTCTCCGGTTGATCGCCCTTTTTCAGACTTCGGTCAGATGATATCCGAGCCCACGGCTCTGATCACCGAGTCAGAAACAGATTTCATTCCGAATCCGCTGTCTTCCGAAGGGGTAGGGATAGGGAGTATCGCCGGAATGATGTCGTCTCTGAACTTTTCAAGCTCGGACGAAAGCTCGTCGGCGTAATTTTCCGCGATAAAGATCACGGCGTATTTTTTTGAAGCCAAAAGATCCTTCAGGATCGAGAGTGCTTCCCTGCCGTCCGCGGCAGGCTTCACGTCAAATCCCAGGGCCATGAAACCGAGGACCTCGCTGCTTTTTCCGATTACCGCGATATTGTACATCAGATCCTCAGCTCCTCTCTGATCTTCTCTGAGGAAAGACCGTTTTCCAGCCCCGAAAGAATTATCCTGAGATTTTTGATCAGATATTCAAACGACAGTACATAATCTGTGACTGGCAGAAGTCCGATCTGTTCCCTGCCGCAGAGTCTTTTCGTTTCGGCGATGAAAGCTCTGTCAGCGGCCGCGCTGATATCGGAAGGAGAAGATCCGTCAAAGACCGAAGCTTTCAGGATCTCCCCGACCGTCTCTCCGTAGTGCGTTTCAAAGGCGTCTGTCGGAAGACTGGCCCCATCAAAGGCTTCAAAAGGTATCCTTCCGCCTCGGATCAGGCTGTCTTCGAGCAGAGATTCGGGAGGACTCGCAAGTCTGCCTACCCTCGACATTATGACCAGGTTCGTCAGATCGATCTTCAGCGAAAGAAGTTCGGATACAGGCTCTGCCGCGAAGCTTTCGGCAAGAGCGGACATATACGCGAAGCAGGCCGAGTCGAGGGTCGATTCAAGCTTCCTGACCAGTCCCGAGCGTGTCAGCTCGCCGGCGGCCTCGCCGGCGGCTTTTCCCAGAATATCCGGATAGCCGGAAAAATCACGGTTCTTTGCAGCCTCGACGGCGTCAGCCGCCGGGACGGTCCCGCAGTCGATCAGATATGGCGCGGGATCTGTCCCGAGAAAGGCGCATTTGATCGCGGTCTTCAGGTTGTGGGAGTCATACCTTGCCCGGACTATAGCCAGAGGCTGTGGATCGGGAAGGAATTCCGAGAGGGCCGAGTATGTCTTTTCCGCATGTGCCGTCAGTGTTCCTTCGACATCAGGCATACCGACCCTGAAGACAGGCTCTATCCCGAATTCGGACAGCCTGTCAAAGGCCTGCCTGAGGGAAGCCGATTCGGACAGGGAGAGCAGCTCCTTCGTGCCGATTAGTCTGCAGGACATCGCAGCGATCCTTGCGGAGGAATAGTAGTATTCGTTTTCTGAGTATCTGTTCATGCCGCTCTTTATCTGAATGCGTCCTCAAAGAGGATCGAGCATATCTTCGGTTCAAGGTCTCCTCTTTCAAGCCCGAGGAGAGTATGAACCGAACAGTCGACATCGGTGTCGCCGAAATCGAGAAGCGCTCCGCCCGAAATGTCCGCCACCCCGGGAGAAAGCGTAAAGACGACCGACGGATATTCCCGCGACAGCGAAGCGATCAGCTCGTCGCCGATGTCCGCTCTGTCCTTTGCGTTGAGTTTAACGCTGCATGAGGTGACATCGGGAGTAAAATCGACCGCGGCACCGGCGTATCTGAGAATGAAAGGGATATACTTTTCCCTCGGAAGAGCGCAAAGCTGATTTTCCGCGTTCTCAAAGGCGGTTTCGAGCGCGAGGCATTTTGCTTTGAGAATGATGTTTCTCTTCTGCATCACGGCCGAGGCTTTCGCCCGGGTGATTATGTTCTCGCATTCGGATATCAGACTGTCTGAGATCTTCTTTCTTTCATCGGCGATCTTTGCGTCCGCCTCGGCCTCGATCTGACTGCATTTCTCACCGGCCGTCGCAAGAAGCTGGGCGGCATCCTCCTCTGCCTGAGAGGTGATCCTTCCGGTAATTTTATCAAGTCCGATCATCGTAACTTTCAGGCAGCGAAAGGATTGGCGTTGACAAGAAGGAAGGAAATGAGCAGTGAGAGAAGGGCGTAAAGCTCGACCATCGCGGCAGCGATAACGGCCTTGCCCGAAGCGGAGGGCTGCTTGGATACGGTGGCGATACCGGCAGCCGCGACTCTTCCCTGCTTGATCGCGGAAAAATATCCGCAGAGCGCGATGGGAAGGCAGGCGCCGACGAGATACATTCCTTCATAGACAGAAGAGACGTTGCCGATCTGTGTGAAGACCATGAAGGCGATTATGAGTCCGTAGATGCCCTGAGTGGCGGGGAGTGCCTGAAGCAGGAATCCCTTGCCGAATTTGTCGGGGTCCTCCGACATGAGTCCGTCAAGAGCCTCGCCGACCGATCCGACCGCTTTGGCAGAGCCGAATCCGGGAACGACCGTCGCAAGCGCCGCGGCCAGGACCGCCAGGACCTTGCCGTCAAGCAGGAGCTTTTCGATGAATTCGAAGATTGTCATTGTTTGTTCTCCTTATATTTTTTATATTTTTTCGATAGTGGAATACTTGCCCGAAGGAACGGCGGGAAGATAGGGCCTGCCTCCGTCGGTATAGAATTTGCCGAAGAACTCGACATACTGAAGCCGGCTGGTGTGAACGAAGGCAGATAGCGCCGACAGCGCCAGATTGAGTATATGGCCGACGATGAGAATGATCGGAGTCCCGATTATGACGAAGGCCGGCGATCTGCTGTATGTTGCCAGGATGTTGAAAACCTGCGCGAGCACGGTGCCCGAGAGGGCGATGGCGAGTATCCTCGCGTAGGAAATGATGTCGGATCCGAAGTTTACAAGTCCGTAAAGCCCGAGGAATCCCTTGAGCGGCTTCATTATAATCTTCTTCTCTTTTCTTCCGGCGGTAAGTATCACCGCCGCCGCGCCGACGCCGGCGACGATGAGTCCGGCGTTTCCGGGAATGAGGATCTTGATGATTATTCCGGCGTAGATCACCCAGTAGAAGGCGTAGTCGCAGATCGCGTCGAAGGGCGATTCCTTCCATACGAGGGCGAATTTGATCGCCTGGCCGGTCACAAGATGACAGAAGCCCACGACAAGTCCGATTATCATGAACGTCATCGGCTCGAGCACCGGATCGACGATGATCGCCAGCGTCTTCGGCAGCTCGGCGTCGGGGTTCGCAAAGCGCATTATGGCGAGCGGAAGATCGCCGAAATATCCTCCGAAAAGCACGCCCGACACCGCGCAGAATATCCCGCAGATGCCGAACATCCGGAAGGCCCTCGCGGTCTTTTCCTCAAGTCCCATGATCGCCGGCAGCAAAAATCCTCCCAGCATCATCAGGATGCCGTATCCGACGTCGGAAAACATCATCGAAAAGAGCACCGAATAGCAGATCGACATAATGAATGTCGGATCGTAGCTTCCGTATTTCGGAAGCGAATACATCCCGATTACCCATTCGAAGTTCCGGGCGAAGCGGTTGTTTTCAAGGAGCACAGGTACGTCGTCGTCGGGGCCGGGATCGGATATCTCATATGCGCATTTCGAGTCGGACAGCAGGGCTGCGATTTCATCCGCCTTTTTCTCCGGGACCCATCCCGAGAGCATCACGCACTCTCCGGTGCATGCAAGTCTCCCGGCTATCTCGGTCTCAGCAACGCGGGTGCCCGCCACGTCCCAGAGCAGCTCGAAGCTGTCTTTGAATGCGGCGTTCTCCGCGAGAGTCTTTTCACACTCGGATATCCGGCATTCGAGCTCCTCTTTTTTGGAGACGAGCTTTTCAAGATAGAGAGAGGCCTTCATATCGATGCCCGAAAAATCCGCGGCGGAAAAACCGAGAGGCGAGAGCTTCCTGATCACGGAATCGGGAGAATCCCCCATGACATAGAAGAGCAGCTGCCTTGACTGCGATGTCGATCCGATCTGCGAGAAGGCAGCTGCGGTTTCGCCGAGCTTCTCCTCGATCTGACTGTCGCCGACCGGTGAGGGCACCGAACCTATAAGGGATACCGATGTCGCGGTCTTAACACCCGAAAGGGGCAGAGGCAGCTCCTTCCATGGCGATACAGACATGATCTCGGTCTCCACCGACTTCAGATCCGCCCTCAGAGACTCCATGGCGGAGACTGTCGCGTTGACCTTTTCTGCAGCCGAAAGCGCGGCTTTCGCGTCATCCGAATCGGTGTATTCGGTGATATCTATTCTCTTCTTCTTTTTGAAAAGCGGGGCTTTGCCGTTGAAATAGGGCGTGACAGCCGAGATCGCCGAAGCGGCGGCATCCCTTTCCTTTTCATATCTCCGCAGCTCGGATGAGAGGTCGTATCTCGAGGTCTTTCCCTCGGTCAGAGGGACGACGTCGACGTCGACGCATCTCTTTTTCACGAGCTCCCTTGACAGGTCCGCGGAAAACTGCTCGAGCGTCCAGATCTCGAGTTTTTTCATCCTGACAATTGCCATTTTTAACTATCCTGTAAAAAAATCAGACAGAGTATCGGTTTTCGGATGCGCTAACAAGCTCAGGGTTCCCCCACCATCTTCCAGCAGATCGCGCGTACTGCGTCGGGCATATGCTTTGCCGATCTCTGCGCGACTCTGTCGGCGTCTGCCCTGGCGCTTTTCAGTTCGTTTTCGATCATCCTGTCGGCTTCGCGTCTGAATGCCTCAAGCTTTTCGCGCTTTTCGGCTTCTGCCGCGGCAATGCCGTCGGCGACTCTTTTTTTGTTCTTCTCCGACGCCTCGGCGACCAGATCCTTTGCCGCTTCAACAGCTGAGGAGCGGATCGTTTCGGCCTTCTTTTCGGCCTCGAGTATCAGTTCGAGAGAACCTTCGGCGGTCTTTCCGGGTTCCATATCACCAGTTCCTTTCAAAAAGGATTTGTTTTCGTTTTTGTCGCAGAGGTCTGTTATTTGAGTTTTATGACTGTCTCTTCGGAGGATTCATGAGCCGAGTCGGTGAATCTCACCGAGCAGCTGTCGCCCGAAAGGACTATCGCCCCTCCTCTGTACCAGCTCTTGTCGTCGGCGGAGAGGGCTGATGCTACGATGCAGGGACAGGGCAGACCCAGCAGATCCCTGTCGTCTCCCGGCATAGTGACGTAGCATCTGTGTATGTGTCCCGAGATCATAAGATCAGGCTTTATACTGTCACCGAGGATCTTCGCCCATCCGGCGTAGGTGTCCTGCTCTATGTCGAAGGGAGACCTTCTCGGTTCGCAGAATGGATTGTGTACTATCACGAGGCGGTATTTCACGCCGGGAGCCGCGTATTCTGTTTCCGGACTTTCAGCGATCTTTTTCAGGAATTCGGTTTCCTCGATCCTGAATTCATGGCAGCATATCGTGTGACCGTATTCGGGATTCGTGTCGGGCTTGTCTTCCGCGCAGTCGAGAACGACCGCCCAGATGTTTCCGAGCCTGACGGTGAAATATGATCTTCCGTTGTCGGTCGGAGTATGGTCGGCAATGTTTTCAGCGTATATCCCGCGGGTGTCGTGGTTTCCGCGGGAGAAGATCACCGGAAGCTCGCCCTTCGTGACCGATCCGGCGATCATGTGAATAGTATCAAAGTATTCAAGTTTGCCGCTGTGGTTCGGGATGTCCCCGTTCAGTATGAGAAGATCAAGGTCGTCGCCGAAGAAGGAAGCTGCGCTGACCGGCCCGTCGACCCGGTTGTGGGCGTCGGCGACGTGGTAGATATTGATCCTCTCTTTCCCGATGCAGGGGCGAAAGTTGAAATCTGCGGTCTCGATCTCTCCCAGGTCTGAGAAATAGGGCTTTCTCTCGTTAATAACACGCCAGCAGACCCGGTAGCTGCGGGCTTCGTCGAGCACCGCCATGGGAAGCTCGCATTTGTGTGTGAGCGATGCTGAACGGAGTATCCCGTTGGAATGGTCATAGAAGCATCTGCCCCCGGCCTCTACCCACATCACGCAGTTACTGTTTACGATGACGGTGATGATATACCTGTCCCCCACGGCGTAGACCGAGGGATATGACTTGAATATTTCGGGAAGCATTGATCAGAGATCTCCTTGAATTATTAGGTTCCGGATCGGAAAAGACTCAGGGATGTTCCGGGTTCGAAAGGCGAACGGCAGGTTATTTAAGCTTCGTCGCGGCGTACTGTACGAGAGCGAACATGTCGTTCGTCATAATCGAGCGCATCCCGGCGCTGTACATGACCTCCCAGTACTGTTCGCAGTCATATCCGTTCGTATCGATCGTCCACCCGCCGAAGAGAGTGCCGGGGTATTTTTTGCAAAGCGATTTGATCGTGTTAAGAACGCTCGAATTCGTGGGATCGAAGGCTCCGTTTACCAGCACCGCGGAGTTCGTCAGCGTGCTTTTCGCAAGTATCTGGGCGTAAGGCTCGGCGGTTCCTCTTCCGGTCCATCCTCTCAGGTAGAAATATGTCTTCTGTCCGTCGTTGTCGTAAAAGTATTTCTGGATCTTTAAGGCCTCTGAAGCGTCGAGCGTCCCTTCCTGGGAGGTGTCTACCGTCCCGTAGGAGATCAGCACCGATTCGAAATTGCCGGTCGACTTCATCAGCGGGTAGATGTACCTCTCGGCGGATTTCGGCTGGATGCCCGGGATATCGGCGTATCTCCATTCCGCCTGCTTATCGAGAACGATGAAGAATCTTCCCTTCGCGGCGATGAGCGCCTCTTCGAGGGTGGGAAGCAGGTAAGGAGTCACTTCGGCACTTGTCCCGCCCTTGCCGTCGAGAAGTCTGAGTTTGCGGATCTGTTCGAGGGTCCAGTCGGATACATTGGCGGAAGAGGGCAGTCCGTCCTTCCCGGCCTTCGATGAGAAATCGGTGGTGCGGTTCAGGGTCGCGTCGTGGATAACGACCGGTATCCCGTCCTTCGTATAGTGGATATCGATCTCCACGCAGTCGCCGCCCATCTTCCAGACGCTTATCATTGATTCGATCGAGTTCTCGGGATAATAGAGGAAGTCGCCTCTGTGCGCGACGGTAAACAGGTGGTCCTTGTCGGTGCACATGAGGGCGGCGACCTTGCCGTCCCAGTCGAGCATCCGCTCGGAGGGCTCCCAGAGCCCATTCCAGTGGACGGGCATCAGAGAGGGATCGGCGATATAGGCGTCTCTGTCGGGCATTGAGAATGAGAAGAGCGTTTCGGGACCCGAGAAGGTCAGGCTGACCTTTTTCTCCCCTCCATTCAAAATATAACCCTCAAAGGTGCTGACGATCATCTCGGCAGTACGGCGGGAGCCCGCGGCAAGGCAGAGCCTGCCGTCGGCAAAATAGATCTCGCAGTCGTCCCAGCCGAGCTTCGAGCCGTCCCTGCCCACTCCCGATATCTCTATGATGTCGGTGCTTCCGGCGGATGATGCCGCAGATAACTTGTTCAGGGAATAGCCGGCGTTCTTTTCTATCCATGAGATAAGAGAATCGGCAGCGGAGGAATAAGCGCTGCCTCCGGAATAGATGACCGAATAATCTCCAAGGGGCTTGCCGTTGATCTCGATCGATTCAATAGGGTATTCAAGTCCCGAGGTGTAAAGAATGTCGGTTGAGAGCACAGGACCTTGCGGAAGGATGTTATCGGTGAAGTATTTTACCGCCTCGATCGTCGCATCCTCGTTCCAGCCGGCGATGACGAGTTTGTTTCCGACGATGCGGATCGTATAATCGGTGTGGGAAATGTCCGAAAGCGCCTCGGCAGTCTCTGTGCGTGATGTATTTCCCACCAGTATCTCGTACTCATAAGGTTCTTTGTTCGGAGCGAGCCAGTCTGTGTCGGCGGTGAGAGAGGAGGACCATTTTTCCCTCAGGTCTCTCATAAGCTGAGTGAATGCCGTGACCAGCAGGTCTGAAGCCTTGTCCGGCCTCACGACCTTATAGGCGAGATCGGCTGACGAAAAATCGATCTTCGGGGCTTCGGGAGCGGCCGTGGCCTCGGGTGAGGTGGTCTCGTCCGGCTTTGCGGGATTGCAGGCGGCAAGATGCAGGAATATAAAAATGATGACCAGCATAACTGCTGTAAGCTTCAGAGTTTTTCTGGCGGCTGTTTTCATTACCGGGACCAACCTTTAAGAGATCAAAGATATGTTTCAATAAAAATAAAACTATTATATTATATCATATAAAGCGGTATAATTCAATGTTTTTTTTGAAATTTCATTGCACACAGAAGTGTTTAAATCATTGAACTCAAACTTGATTCGCCGGCGGTGAGATCCGGTAATCTCCGCTGTCGTTCACTGATCCCCATTTTCAATCGGCTGACCGGGTAATCCGGGACAGCCTGACGAACGGGGTATAATACCCGCGTTAGGAAAAATCGGGATATGCTGTCTGCGGATTCGGGATTCCTCCGGGCAATTATAGAAAAGGGGTTGTTGACAAACTGCTGCCCGATATGATATTATATAAAAAAAACAGATCGGAGATGCTTCATGCCCGACCGGATAAATAATATTGACACTGAAAAATACGAGCTTGTCGCGACCTGCCTTTTCGGACTTGAAAAGCTCCTGGGAGCCGAGATCGACGCTCTCGGCCTCGAGCGGGTTTCGACGATCGACGGCAGGGTGAGGTTCAGAGGCAGTGCGATCGATATCTGCCGCGCGAACATAGGTCTCAGGACCGCCGAAAGGGTCTTCATCCTTGCGGGAGAGCCCTTCCCCGCCCGGACTTTCGAAGAGCTCTTCGAGGGCTGCCGCGCGCTCAGCTGGGAGCGCTTCATACCCAGGGACGGCCGCTTCCCTGTTTCGGGACATTCGGTAAAGAGCACTTTGACGTCGATACCCGACTGCCAGAAGATCCTGAAGAAATCGATCGCTGTAAGCCTTGGAGAAAAATACTCGCTGCAGACGCTTCCCGAGACAGGGGCTTTGTTCGCAGTAGAATTTCTTATCCTCAAAGACTATGCATGGCTCATGATCGATACGTCGGGGGACGCGCTGCACAAACGCGGCTACCGGCCGGTCGCCAACGCTGCACCGCTGAGAGAAACGCTTGCCGCCGCGCTCTGCATGAACGCGAGGATCAGAGAGGATATCTTTTTATGGGATCCCTTCTGCGGTTCGGGAACGATACCTGTGGAAGGGGCGATGCTGGCGGCGGGGATCGCGCCCGGCCTTAACAGAAGCTTTGCGGGAGAGTCGTTCGGATATATCCCGGGAAAGCTCTGGAATGAGGCCCGGGAAGAGGCGAAAGCCGCGGTGCGCAAAGACTGCTCCTTTAAATCGAGGGGGACAGACATCGACCCCGACTGTATCAGGACCGCAAAAGAAAACGCCAAACGTGCCGGGGTATCGAACTTCATCGAGTTCTATGTCGACGATGCGCGGAGGATATCCCCTCCCGAACCTGTGAGCGGAGACAGGGTTAAAGGGACGCTGATCTGCAACCCGCCCTACGGCGAGCGGATGATGACCCTGAAGGACGCCGAGGCGCTCTACCGCGCGATAGGAAGGAATTTCAAAAGCTTCGATCGCTGGCAGATCTACGTCCTGACCTCCTGCGAGTATTTTGACAGACTGTTCGGCAGAAGATCCGACAGAACAAGAAAGCTTTACAACGGAACGATCCCCTGTATCCTTTATCAGTATTATAAGCCTACTGCAAAAAAAGACTGATTACTTCAGGGCCCTGAGCGAGTTGAGCACGCAGACGAGCATGACGCCGACGTCTCCTGCGGCGGAGAGCCACATGTTTCCGAGGCCGGTAAGGTTGAGGATAAGGATCGCGAGCTTTGCCGCCAGGGCAAAGATGATATTGATCTTGACGATCGACATCGTTTTCCTTGAAATATCGTATGCAGTAGCGACGGCGGAGGGCTTGTCCTCGATCAGGACTATATCCGAAGCCTCGACGGCCGCCCGGCTTCCGAGGCTGCCCATCGACACTCCGGCGTCGGCCGCCGAGAGCACCGGAGCGTCGTTGATTCCGTCGCCGACGAAGACCGGTCTCTTCCCTTCTGCTCTCAGTTTTTCAATATATGCGGTCTTGTCCGCGGGAAAGAGTCCCGAGGCGTATTCTCCCTTTTCAAGCCCGAGCTTTTCCGCCGCGGACGCGACCGCAGCTTCGCCGTCTCCCGACAGCATCGCCACCGACAGTCCCTTAGAGCGCAGTCGGGATAGGGCAGTTACCGAGTCGGATTTAAGCTGATCCGACAGGATTATCCGGCCGAGAAGCCGGTCGCCGCCGGCGACGCAGATCTCGGTCTTTCCGCTGCCGACGGGACAGTCGATTCCGAAAGACCTGATATACGCAGAGTTTCCTGCGTAAAACCGCTCCCCGTCGATCTCGGCGGTGATCCCCCTGCCGGATGAAGATACGCCCTCTGTCACACCGCTCACGCGGCTTTTATCTATATCACGTCCGTATTTCTCAATGACAGGGGCAGCCAGCGGATGCGTCGAATAGCTCTCGAGGTATGCCGCGATCCCGATCAGTCCTTCGGGAGAAACTGATACGTCCTCCGGGATCACGTCTTCGATCACAAAACCGGAATCGGTCAGGGTACCCGTCTTGTCGAATACGGCGGTGTCTGCCTTTGAAAGCGTTTCAAGCGCCACCGAACCTTTGAAGAGTATTCCCTTCCTTGAGGCGTTTCCGATACCGCAGAAGAAGGAGAGCGGCACCGAGATGACGACGGCGCAGGGGCAGGACACGACCAGGAATGAGAGGGCTCGTTCGATCCAGACCGCCCATCTGCCGTCGAAGATCGGCGGGACGACTCCGATGATGACCGCCGCAGCGACTACGCAGGGGGTATATATCCTTGAAAAACGTCTTACGAACCCCTCGCTTTTTGATTTGTGCTCGGAGGATTCCTCGACCATTTCAAGTATCCTTGAAACTGTGCTCTCGGAGACACGGCCGGTCGTCCTGATCTTAAGAACGCCGCTCAGATTGATAGCACCCGAATAAACGCTGTCTCCCGGCGCGATGTCCCTCGGAAGGCTCTCCCCGGTAAGTGCCGAAAGATCGAGCGAGGATGTCCCCTCCTCTGCGGTCCCGTCAAGAGCGATCCTTTCCCCCGGTCTGACGGTAATAAGCTCACCGGGATTTACCGACTCGGGCGGGACCTGCTCCTCTGCCCCGTCTCTGATGACCGTCACGCTGTCGGGGATTAGTTCGGCAAGCGCCCCGACCGAGTCGCGTGTTTTGTCGACTGCCGTATCGCCGAGCATCTCGCCTATCAGATACAGAACCATAACAAATACGGCCTCGGGATATTCGCCGATGAAGAAGGCTCCGATCGTCGCCGCCGACATGAGGAATCTTTCGTCAAAGAGTTCTCCGTGAATTATGCTGCCGGCGGCGCCGAGCAGCACTCCGCTTCCGGCGACAAGATAGCCCGGGAGATAGATAAGAACAAGAGCCCATACCGGCAGAGAGAAAAGATGAGAGACAATGATCGCGGCTACGCCGAGAACAGTCCCGAGGATTATTCTGATAAGTGATTCCTTCTGTTCCGATTCCATAGATGTCTTTCCTTCTTTCAGTTATTGTTGCTGTCAGGAGTCCTGGGCGGAATGCGGAGGGCATCAAGGCCGCCTGACAGTATTCCTCAGATCCTAAATATTCGCCCGGCAGGATGTCAATCCTTCTCTGTAAGATGCTCGTAACCTGTCGAGATGATGGTCTTAACGTGGTCGTCGGCAAGAGAATAATATACAGTCTTTCCCATTCTCTCCCCTTTGATCAGATTTGCCTTCCTCAGAATGCTGAGCTGGTGCGAGACGGCCGACTGCTCAAGCGAGAAGAGCTCAGAAATCGCGCAGACGCACATTTCGGAAACAGAGAGCGCGTAAAGGATCCTGAGCCTTGTCGGGTTTCCCCAGATCGAGAAAAAGTCCGCGAGATCGTCGAGCAGCACCGCGTCGGGCATCGAGGCCGATACGAGTTCAAGTATTTCCGAATGGTCGTGTTTCGCCATGTCGTTGTCCTTTCATTATTGATCCCGATCATTGTTCGGCGATCATATGAATTTCTCATCATATGAACGTTTTTTCATATTATACCACGTCCTGAGACGGTTGTCAACAGTTAACTGACTTGATTTTAAAAGTTATTTTCGAATATCCAACCTGTTATTCTCGGTTGATTGAAAAAGGGGTTGACAACAACTCGAATGACAAGTTATTATCAACCCCGATGGATTTGATTCGGCCCGATGCCGCTAAGTTTAAGGCCCGAAATCTCAGCTATTCTCCGCTTACTTTACCTCTTCTATCATACAGGCAGGTGGGTCGGCGGTTTCGTTCGGTACGAAACCGGAGTTAACTGCAGCCTTTGCTTCTCCCGCTGTCAGTTGCCCTCAACGATGATCGGATCGCCCTTTTGATAGGGCAGCATGATCGACTTTGTCGGCTCGGCGACTATGATGTTCTCGGCTCCCAGCTTTTCATAGAGGTATTTGTCGACCGCGTAGGTCTTGCCGGTTATCTGGGACGTCCAGTTGGAATTCGAGGTGGGCCAGAAGAGGAGATAGGGATCGACGGTCTGGTATAGAGCCTGCGTCATGCCGTCGTAGCCGTGGTGGGCGACCTGGCAGATGTCGGATTTTACATAGCTGCCGTATCTTGAGACGATCCCCTTCGACGCCCAGTTTTTCGCGTCGCCGTTCCACATAAAGGTGTTGCCGTCAAGCTTCATTCTCAGAACGGTCGTCGATTCGTTGAAGTAGTTGATCCTGTCCGGGAAGACGTCTTCCTGAGTATAGAGCACCTCGAACTCGGCGTTGCGCACGTAGAACTTCATTCCGGTATGGAGCTTTACGTACTGTGTTCCGCCGACCGTGTAGCTGAGCGTCGAGAAGTTGTTGTTGAAGTAGTAATTCGGGTTGCGGGTGTTGTATGTCGCGTTCTTGGATGGCATGTTGAGGTAGCATGCTTCGATCTTGAACTCGCTTCCGTATTTCTTCACGCAGTTGAAGAAGTTGGTAAAGTGATCCCAGTGGTCGTGTGTCAGTATCCAGGCGGCGACGGTGATCTTGCCGTCGGTCCGCTTGTTCAGCGACTTCAGAAGTTTGTACAGTCTGTTTTCGTCTCCGTAATCGGCGCTGTATCCGCCGCCGTCAAAGACGACGAAGGAACCGTCCGCAAGAGTGATGATATAGCACATTCCGAAGTTTCCGGCGGAGTAGTTGAGGGTCATCTGGGTGACCTTGCCGTCGGCGATCTTGGTATATGCCGGGACAGATTCGGCGGTCGGATAAAGCTGGAAATTGTTCTTTCCGGCAGCGCAGGCGATGATCCTGACCGATTTTTCGGTTGGTACGTAATAGGTGTAGAGCATGCAGTCCTTCGACTGATATCCCGCGCTTATAACGCCGGGGTTGCTGTTAGACACGCTGAGCGTATACCCGCTTTCTTCGAGCTTCTTCTGATAAGCCTTGAAGATGTTCTCGTCGGCGCCGGTGTAATAGAGCTCCAGGCAGTTGTTTCCTGCATCTGATGAGCCGGCGTATGTCCCTCCGTCGGGTTTCGGGAAGTCAACGTACCATTCCGAAGACGAGGCAGTGAATCTGGTGCCCCTTACGAAATAAAGGTTCTTCGAGCCGTCGGCGCCGACCGATCCGGAAGAGTCCAGATAATTCATAAAAGCGTTGTAGGCAAGCTCGAGCGTGGTCAGGTTGTGACCCGCTACAACTACCTTGTTGCCTATCACGGCATATCCGTACTCGTTCAGCGCGATCGAATCCAGGAACTCTGCCGACTCGGGCCGGTCGGTCTGACCGACAAGAATCTCGTTGCCGACCGAGCTGTCCTTGTTGGGAGCGATCCAGTCGGTGGCGATGGCGGGGATAGAGCCGGTGAGCTTTCCGATCTTCTCCCTTATCGCCTTGGCATAGAGGACCTCAAGGTCGACCCGGTCCTTATCGTCGCTGGCGTTTGTCGTGTTGTCAAGGCCGTCCTTGTATACTACCGAAAGGGTGTTCTTCCCGTCGACCATCACCTGCAAAACATCGGATGATCCAGCGGTATATAGATAGTTTTCGGGCAGCGAGAGCTTCCCTTCCCCCACAAGGCCGAGAAAATAGTTCATGCCCGAGATGAGTCCAATGTCGGTCTCGGAGTTGATGACTATCTTTGTCGGTGTCAGTTTGATGACGAATGCCGTGGGATCAGAGACCGCCTCAAGGGCCTCGGATGAAGCCGATCTGGTGGTGTGCCCGAGAAGGATCTCAAGAGCGTTCTTTATAGCGTCGGTCTCTTCGCCCTTCAGAAAATCATCCTCGATCTTAAAGCTGGTATCATAGATGCTGCCTAGAGTCTTCCTGAAATTTACGACCTCGTTCAGAGTCGTAGTCGCCATATCCACCGGTCTGATTATCTTGTACTGCGTCAGATCGATGTCGATGCTGCCGGCGTCTGGTGCGGTCGAGGATTCCTCGTCGCCGTTCTGGGCGGGGGTGCACCCTGCCGCCGCGGCGAGAAACATTACCGCACAGAGGAGCAGAGACAGGAATCTCTTAAATGAATTAGCCATTTCTTCCGGTTTTGATCCCGGCCAGTCGTTAGCGGAGCGGGATCATCCTTTCTTCAGTGGGTTGATTGTGAAACAGTTTTTTGTCCACGGTCAAAAGTATTATAATACTTTTTTTACCTTCAGTCAATAAAAAAACCTCTGACGCAGGAGGAAAACTGAAAAGTCTCCCGGGGGTACAGGTACAGCGGCTGCCGAAAGTTGTCGGGAAACCCGCCTGACATTCCAGATACACTGCAGTCGTTACCTTTCCCCCCTGATATATGCGCCTTTCCACCGCCTTGATATCCCGACTGCTTTCATGGATCGTCTCAGATTTCATCCTGCATGTTGCATGAATATCTGAATTGGATCGGGATCTTAATCTGCCGGTATAAACTTCAGGGTAGTACATATACAGATGATTTTTTAGATATCATTTTGTCCCGTCCGTAGTACCGCACAAGGCCATTTCACACCCGGTTTCAATTATTCAGCGAAGAACGAATTCACAAAAGAAACAAATTGTTAATATTTTTTTAAAAAAAGAATTGACTTTAATAATGAATTGTAGTATAATATTGCACCGGTGCGGGAAAAACGATCCCGTCTCCTTACCGTGATAAGGGTCACGGTCATATGTCCATAAGGAGGTTAAAAATGGATTACGAAAAGAAAAACCCTGCTTATGAGCTTCTTTTCATCGCCAATGTGTCCGAAAGCATCGAAGCGGCGCAGGCGACAGTCGCGAAGTTCGTAAGCCTCGTCGAAGCAAACGGCGAGATCATCGACAAGTCGGAATGGGGCAAGAGGCATCTTGAATATCCCATAAACGACATGAAGGAGGGATACTACACGGTAGTAACCTTCCGCTCACAGCCCGCGTTTCCTTCAGAACTTGAGAGACTTCTCGGTATCGATGAAAACGTAATGCGCAGCCTGGTGCTCAGACTCGACGAGGAAGTTGCCGAGAAGGCAGCCCGCAGAGCTCTTGACAAAGCCGCTGCCGCCGCCGAAAGCGAAAAGGCGGCCGAAGAAGCCGAGGAAGCCGCTCCCGCCGAGGAGCCTGCGACCGAGCCTGAAGCTCCGGCAGAAGAAGCCTCTCCGACAGTAGCCGAAGAATGATTCGGCCGATTAAAAAATGAGGTAAATAATGTCAAATCTCAATCTCAACAAGGTCATCCTTTGCGGCAGACTCACGAGTGATCCCGAGCTCAAGACGACTCAGTCCCAGATCTCGGTCATCTCCTTCACGATCGCCGTAAACCGCCGTCAGAGATCAAACGAAAACAACCAGCAGCAGGTCACCGACTTCATCAACTGCGTTGCATGGAGACAGACCGCGGAGTTCATTACCCGGTTCTTCAAGAAAGGTTCCGCTATCTGCGTTACCGGTTCGATCCAGGTAAGAAAATGGAGCGATCAGCAGGGACAGAACAGATATTCCACCGAAGTCGTTGTCGACGACGCGATGTTCGTCGATTCGAAGGCTGAGGCTTCCGGACGCGATTCGGTTCCCTACAACACTCCCTCCGAGCCCTACGCCACCCCGGGCGCCGCGGAAAGCTTTGACGTTGTCAAGAACGACGACGATCTTCCTTTCTGATCGGGGAAACATCAAAATTCAAGGAGTAAACCACAGATGGATAGACAGCCCGAAGCCGAGCGCGCTCCCCGTGCAGCACGTCCGGTGAATCCCAACCGCCGCAGAAGAAAAGTTTGCGTTTTCTGTGAAGACAAGATCAGTTATATCGACTACAAGGATGCCGGAAAGCTCCGCAAGTATATCAGCGAAGCCGGAAAGATCCTTCCCCGCCGTGTCTCCGGAAACTGCGCGAAGCATCAGAGAGAGCTCCAGACCGCCATCAAGCGCGCCCGTCAGGTAGCCCTTCTTCCCTACGTCTGCGACTGAACCGGTCATAGATCGGAAATATTCTTTCGGGGCTGTTCCAAAAGCCTGACTTTTGGGGCAGCCCCGAATTATTTTTGACGCTGTTGAGTTTATAAAACCTGAGATTTCCGCGGATCCGGTTCAGTTGCTTTGTTAGGTGTCGGATTCACCGCCGCTGCGCTTCCGTGCGGAAGCCTCTCTGACGCTCAGGCAGCAGTCGGTGACAATAATTGCGGCGACCGCGGCAAGAGACAGCAGTATAAAGAGATTGCCGGTCTTTGAATAGAGAGAACCGCCTCGGGAAAGCTCAAGGTCGGAACAGACAACAGTCTCGGTATCCGGCTCTGAAACAGAGACGATCCTTCCGAATCTGTCGACAGTCGCCGAGATCCCGGTGTTTGCCGAGCGGACGACGGGAGTGAGATTCTCGATCGCCCGGAGTCTCGCCTGCGACAGATGCATGTAAAGGGCGCGGGAGGTGCCGAACCAGGAGTCGTTGGTCGACATCATTATTATATCGGCGCCGGCTCTGACCGTGTCGGTGGACAGAGTCTCGTATATCGAATCGAAGCAGATCAGCCAGCCGATACTTGTTTGTCCGAATTCGGTCAGGGCGGGATCGTCACCCTCGCCGAGATCGCTGTCAAGCATCGAGATCTCGGTCAGCGGAGGAACGAGCGTCATAAAGAAGTCCCGGTAAGGTACGTATTCCCCGAAAGGAACAAGATGCCGTTTTATATAGCTGTTTCCGGCTCTGGTACCGTCAGGCAGATATGTGCGTATGACATTGCAGCTTTCACCGCCGATATGCTCAAAGCATCCGACCGAAAGGAGGATGTTTTCCTCTTTTGCCAGTTCTGAAAGTTTTTGATTGAGCTGGTTAGTGTCGGTCACCGTCGCTGTCAGCGCGGTCTCAGGCCAGATAACTGCCTGCGCTCCCTGCCATGACGCCTTTTTTGTGAGCTTTACATATGTTTCCAGCGTTTCTGAAGCGGTTGCCGACCATTTAGCGGATGAGGAAAAGTTTCCCTGCGCGGCGGCGAACCTGACTGTCTGACCACCGGGCGACAGAAGGAGCACAAGCAGTCCGAGAACTGCGTTAATAAAAAACACAGCCGCAGCCGCCGCGCATCTGCGCGGCAGTTTTCCGCAAATGACGCCGTGCGATATCAGCGAGGAAGTCAGGACCAGAAGGAATGTGACGAAGTAGGGCCCGAAAAGCGACGAGGACAACAGAGTCAGGGTAAAATTGCCTGCGAGCTGTCCGAGGCCGAGTCTGTTCCAGGGGACACCCGTCCAGAAAAATGTCTCAAATATCTCAAACAGGGGATATATCAGCGCCGGTGCGATGATCCGCAAAAACGGATGACGGGTACAGAGCTTTCCGGAACAGACAAATACGGCAAGGGCAAAGACGACTCCGCCCGCGAGAGAGCCGAGTATCGAAAGCCCCACCCAGCCGAGAAGCACGACAGCTGCGGCGCCGAGCTTCGAGATACCCGTAAACTCAAGCGGATACATGCTGACGAACCAGTGGTAGACGACGAGATACTCGCTCATAAAGAAGATAAATCCGTACACCCAGAGCCGGACAAAAGTCCTGAACCTTATTCTCCCCGTGCTTTTTTTCGCAAGATCATCAGCCAGCCTAAAGATCACGAGGCAGGTGGGGATCAGGGATATCCATTCCGCCAGCATCAGCGGAAAAGAGGAAAAGGTCATACACGCGCCGGTCAGGCCGCCGGAGATGATCAGAAACAGTATTCTTACCCATCTGCGGGAGAGCATCCGGTCAAGTCCGGTCCGGAACCGCCTCATCCTTTCGGATGACGCGGATCCGCGGAAACATGCTGTATTATCCATTATTTCGGGCTCCGTCATTCTCGGGTTTGAAAAAATCAGCAGAGAACCATACCGAATCGCGCGGGAGCGAGAAGGATCTCCCGTCAAGGTAACCGAGTTCACCTTCACCGCCGTTGCCGAAGGCGACCTTATATGAATAGAGCGCCTGATACTTGTATCCCCGGCGTCTGTCGTCACGGTTCTGACCGTATTTGCCGTCGCCCACGAGCGGGTGTCCGATATGAGAAAGATGCGCTCTTATCTGATGCGTCCTTCCGGTGTAGAGCCTGACCTCGAGGAGACTCCGGTCCCTCTTTTCGGAAAGCACCCTGTAGCCGGTGACTATCTCGCGGTAGCCCGGCTTCTGTCTGTCGGATATGTCCACGGTGTTCGTCCGGCTGTCCTTTTTAAGATATGCCTTCAGGATGTCCTCCTTCTTCGGCATGATCCCGTGCACGGCGCAGAGGTAGTATTTCGATACCTTTCCGTCGCGGATCATCGCGTTCATCTCGCGCAGAGCCGCTGCGTTCTTCGCGCCGATGACTATACCGCCGGTGTTGCGGTCGATCCGGTTGCAGAGCGCCGGGGCAAACGAAGCTTCGGATGACGGATCGTATTCTCCCTTCGAGACGAGGTAGGCCTTCAGGTGCATGAGCAGAGTGTTGTCCCTTCCCTCCTCGTCCTCGTGCACGAGCACTCCCGGGCGCTTGTTCAGGAGGATGATGTTTTCGTCCTCGTAAAGGATGTCAAGCTTCGGTGTGATGTCAAAGAGCGCTTCGGTATCGGCCTCGGGCGACTCAAAGAAGGCGTCTTTGATATACATCTCGACAAGGTCGCCCTCGTTCAGTATCACCGAAGGCTCGGCGCGCTTTTTGTTGAGCTTGATCTTTTTCGTCCTTATGAACTTGTACATCAGCGACTGGGGCAGGCCGCCGACCGACTTGGTCACGAACTTGTCGAGCCGCTGACCCGAATCGTTTTTATTGATAACAAATGATCTCATTCAATTAAAAAAAGAGGCATCATGGCCGCAAATGTCACGGCCGGGAAACCGTGACATTTGCCGATCTTTTTCGTTTTTTGCCAGAAAGAGCACCATATTATAGAGCATTTTAGGGCAAAAACGGCAGGGTAACCTGCCGAGAAAAACGTCACAGGGTTGTTCAAAAACTCGCCTCACGAGTTTCTGAACAACCCAGGAACCGGATGAACCGGTGCGATGTTTATTTTGTACCGAAGATCCTGTCGCCGGCGTCGCCGAGACCCGGAACGATATATGCGTGTTCATTCAGACGCTCATCCATCGCAGCGATGAAGATGTCGACGTCGGGATGCTCGGCCTGTACCCTTGTGACGCCCTCGGGGCATCCGACGAGAGCCATGAAGCGGATGTTGGAGCAACCGTGCTTCTTCAGCATAGTCAGCGCGTCGCAGGCGGATCCGCCTGTCGCGAGCATGGGGTCGACGAGGATGACGATCCTGTCCTCGATGTCGGGCGGAAGCTTGCAGTAATACTCGACCGGGTTGTGAGTCTCGGGGTCGCGGTAAAGGCCGATATGGCCGACCTTGGCGACCGGGACGAGCTTCTGAAGCCCGTCGACCATTCCGAGTCCGGCTCTGAGAATCGGAACTATCGCCAGTTTCTTTCCCGAGATCGTCTTTGCCGTCATCTTGCAGATCGGTGTTTCGATGGAAATATCCTCAAGAGGGAGATCCCGGGTCAGTTCATAACCCATTAACATGGCGATCTCGCTGAGAAGTTCGCGGAAATCCTTGGCTCCGGTCTTCTTGTTTCTCATGATGGAAAGCTTGTGCTGGATAAGAGGGTGATCGACGATGTGAAGGGTACTCATTTGCAGTGCTCCTTATAATGTGTGATTGATCAGTCTTTCTCTGTCCGTTGGCCTGAAAGCGGACGGGGATTTTTTCCGCTCCTAATAATAATTATATATCATCTTTGTCGAAAAATCAAGAGCGGGGCGCGGGTTTTTATTTACAAAACGGGATAAAAATGATAAAATAATGATAAGAACTGAAAAGAGTGAACCTTTTGAAATGAAAGAACAAGCTGAAAATGAGAAAAGAGCGCGGGGTGAGACTGTGACAGTCGGCATTCTGACCCTCGGATGCAAGGTCAATCAGTATGAGAGCGAAGCGATATCCGAAAAGTGCCGGGAGTACGGTCTGACACCGCAGGATCCGTCGCTTCCCTGCGATATTTATATAGTTAACAGCTGCAGCGTCACCGCCGAAGCCGACAGAAAGAGCTGTCAGATGATAAGGCGGCTTCTCTCGCGCAATCCCGACGCCGCGATGATAGTGACAGGCTGTTCTGCGCAGAGAGAGGCCGAAAGGATCGCCGGGATCCCGGGCGTCGGTTACGTTGTCGGTAACGCGACGAAGCTGAGATGCTCGAAGATATGTTCGGATATCTTTGAGGGAAGGCTTCCGGCTCATCCGGTCCCGCCGGTCATCGAGGCCGGCAGCATCGATGACGCTTCCTTTGAGCCGATGCGGATCACCGGATATCCGCGGACCAGGCACTGCATCAAGATCGAGGACGGCTGCGAGAACAGATGTTCATACTGCGCCATCCCCGACGGCAGGGGCAGAGTAAGGTCCAAGCCCGCGGAGGAAGCGGTCGAAGAGGCCCTTGACCTCTGCCGAGGCGGCTGCTGTGAGATAGTCCTGACCGGGATCGAGATCGCGTCCTACGGGCGGGACACCGGCGGTTCGCTTGCCGGTCTGCTTTCCGAACTTGATTCGGAATGCGCCGGATTCGGAACGAGATTCAGGCTGAGCTCGGTACCGCCGGATCTCTTTTCGGATGAGTTTGTCGACAGGATATCACGCCTGCGCTCTCTTGCTCCGCATTTTCATATTTCCATGCAGAGCGCCTCCGACAGGATACTTCGTCTTATGCGAAGGCACTACAGCTCCGCGGACGCATATGCGGCGATCGAAAAGCTGAGAAAGAGTATCCCCGGAGTCATGTTTTCGGCCGATATCATCATCGGATTTCCCGGCGAGAGCCCCGGCGATTTTTCTGATACCCTTGATTTTGTAAGAGACACAAAGCTCATACACACGCACATCTTTCCCTATTCGCGGCGAGAAGGAACTCCCGCCGCATCGATGCCGGGGCAGCTCCCGAACGATGAGAAAAAGCGGCGCGCTGCTCTCCTTGCCGTTACGGCGCAGAGATCCCGGGATGAGGCTCTGTCAGATTATATTTCGTCCGGCATGACAGCCGACGTTCTTGTGGAAAGAGCGTCAGGCGGTATGCTCCGCGGCCACTCGGGCAATTTTGTTGAATTCAGCATTGAAGGCCCGGCGGAGCTGAAGGGCAGGATCGTAGAGGTAAGACCGATGTCTGTTGACGGAGGGATGTGCATCGGCGAGCTCGCGGAGGATGCGGCTGGGATCTGACCGGAAAATAATTTTTTAACTGGATGAGGCAATGATCATGAATGACAGAAAAACCGGAATCGTCGCGGGCTTCAGGTACGCGTCGGACAGATACCTTGAGGCGGTCAGGACGGATCTTGACCTCGGATGCACTCTCTCTGATCTGAGGTATATAAAAACTCTGTTTTCCTCATCAAAGAGGGATCCCTCGGTCACAGAGCTTTATTTCTGCGCAGACGCGCTGAAAAAAGGATCCGAGCTTCCCGATTCGGATATAATAGCCGAATTCGATACCGGCAATACCGCGCTCAGGGAGCTTTTCGGGAGACTCAGCCGCGATTACGTCAGATACTCGGGAGAAGCCGCCAGGCTTCCCGCCTGCCGTCTTGCCGAGTTTGCCGCGACCCGCGGTGAGCTCTTCCCTTCGGGATACAGCTTCGGCATTTCGCGTTCCGTTCTTCCCGAGGCTCCGGCTCCGTCGGGATCGGTCGCGGTCTTCGAGGCGGTCGACGCCGATGACGGTTTTGTCCTTATATCGTCAAAGGAGGACCCGGTCTCTGATTTCACGGGAGACGAGGGGATACTTCTCTATCCTTCCGGCAGCGCCGACATTCTCCGTTTCATAACGGCTTTGCCGTCGCTGGTCGCTTCTCTCGGGGAGAGGATACAGCCGCTCGGTCTTATCCCGATGACCGAAAAGGGGCTGATCAGGGATCTGGCGTCTGTTTATTCCGGCGGAGATATCGACATCCGCGCCGCCGCTGAGGCCTCTTCACGGGAAGCATCGCCCGAGCTTCTGAACCTTGCCTTTTCTCCCGCCGCCGTTATAACCGTCCCCGCCGGAAGAACTGCGGAAGTCATTTCCGAAGCTTACAAGTTCGGAATTCCGTCGACGATCATTATTCGGAACGCGGGGAGGAAGCCCTGCTTCACGATCGACGCAAAGCCGGATTTTTTTGAGATCTCTCCTCAGCTTCTCTCGGGACTGAAATATTCAAGAGCGACGAAGACTTCTGTTTCGGAAGATTATAACGAATGCAATATTGTGAGCCTGGGTATCGCGTCCGACAGAAGCGCGGATATTTCCGCGGTCCGGATCGACGATCCGACATTTGACGGTCTCTGTAAGATATCGGCGCGCGGCGGCGTACTCTGTGTCGCCGGGACTGTCGATGCCTGCTCGGGAGGCGCGCTCCCGATGATGATCGCTCTCGACGCCTGGAAGCGCCGTTGCGCACCTAAGATCGCCGCATGCAGGTTCTTCCGCGGCAACAGGAATTCGGTCACAGTCTTTATCATCGGAGCCGAAGGCAAGCCGTCGGCAGGGATCTCAGGCCCCGGAGTTCTGGGGTCGGCATCATTCTGGGGCAGAAAGATCACCGACGGTCATGAACCTGACCAGGATCGCGACGCTCTTGAGCCTGCCTTAAGCGGATCGTCTGCCGCAGCTCCGGCAGTTACCGGCTTTGACGAGTTTGCCTCTCACGCTGCTCAGCTGCCCGGAAGGGGTATGATCTACTCGGATATTTCGGAGCTCTGCGGATCGACTCCGATGCTCGCCTCAAGTCTTGAGCTCCCCGCGAGACTTCTTTACAAGCTTGAACTCTTCAATCCGGCCGGCAGCTCGAAGGACAGGGTCGCGATATCGATGCTGAAAGTCGCGGTCGCGACTGGTAGGCTCAGCCCGGGCGGGTGTGTGATCGAGCCGACCAGCGGCAACACCGGGATCGGACTTGCCGCATACGGTAGACATATGGGCTTCCGCGTCATCATCGTGATGCCCGACAGCATGAGCGCAGAGAGAGTCTCGCTCATCAGGGCATACGGTGCAGAAACGGTGCTGACGCCAGGCGCGGACGGTATGGCAGGCGCTGTCGCCGAAGCTGAGCGACTGCGTGATTCTCTTCCCGGATCGGTCATTCTGTCCCAGTTCGACAATTCTGCAAATCCGCTGGCTCACTACCTTACGACAGGTCCCGAGATCTGGAAGGACACTCACGGGAGCGTCGATATACTTGTGGCCGGTATCGGCACCGGCGGGACGCTATGCGGGACCGCGAGTTATCTCAAGCAGATGAATCCGTCGCTGATCGCCGTCGGATGCGAGCCGGCATCGTCGCCGCTGATCGGAAGAGGCTATTCGGGCAAGCATTCGATCGCCGGCATCGGAGCGAACTTCATTCCTGAGAACTTCGACCGCTCTGTCGTCGATATCATCAGCGAAGTCAGCGACGAAGAAGCCCGTGAGGAGACAAGACGGCTTGTTTCCGAGACCGGACTTCTGACCGGCATATCATCCGGCTGCGCGGCTTTCAAGGCCAGAAAACTGGCTGAACTTCCAGAGAACGAAGGGAAAACGGTCGTGGCTATCCTCCCCGATACCGGCGAGCATTATCTTTCCACCGGTCTGTTTGACTGAGGTCCGGCGGCAAAACAGCCGCCTTATCGCAAATAATATAACAGCAGGGGCTGTTAAAGAAGTCAGAATTCTCTAACAGCCCCTTATGATTATTATCATGGAAAGATTATTCCGCCTCCGTCAAAGAGCTTTCCGCCGGTGAGAGGGACAACCTCTGTACCGTGCTCACGGCAGAAATCGCATATTGCCTCGCCGTCGGGATGCGAGTGGGGATCTCCCGAGAAATATAGCCTGTCCCCGCAAAGTCCCGAGGCACCGCCGATGAAGCCTCCGTCCCCGTCGCCGTAACCCGGAAGCATTATATGTTCCGGCCTTATTGTCAGGCAGGGTATCCCGGCACGGAAAGCCGCCGATGCGATCCCGCGGTCTGCGGTGATCAAAGCACCGTCGGCACATGCAGCGGCGGCGCAGGCGCAATAGCCCTGATTTACGAATATAACTTCATGAAGACAGCCTTCGTGTGAATGAAGGAGTCTTTCTTTGCAGCTTGAAGAGTATTCAGGCGCTGCGCCGGTCACCTCCGGATAGGTCGCAGTCTTCGACGCAAAGATAACGATGCGGCGCTTCTCTGCCGCCTCATCCGCCGATGATCCGGGTTTCCCTCCGGGGCCCGTGAACGCAGGCGCGACATATACCGCCTTTGCACACAGTCCGCAGTCCAGCGGATAGCTTTTGCCTGCAATTTTCGATACAGTACTGATCCTGAGTCCCGCCGACATCAAAATGCGGTCGATCTCCTCACGGGCTGTCATGTTGTAATAATCCTCCCTTACCAGAAGCTCGTCTCCGAGAATGACCACCGAGAGGTCGGCGTGTCCCGAGACTGCGTCCGGAAGGCGGGGATCGGGAGGAAGCAGTATAAGGTCGAATTCTTCCGCCAGTGCGGTCCTTACATCTTCCGTGAAGGCTGAACCCGCGACCGCGATTGTTTTATTTTGTTTTGCCATCGATATCATATTAAAAAAAAAGACAGACGGTGTTGAAAAAAATCGCTACGCGAGTTTTTTCAACACTGCGACGTTTTTCTCGGCAGGTTACCCTGCCGTTTTTGCCCCGAAATGCTTCAAAAAATGATGCTGTTCCAGGCAAAAAACGAAAAAGTCGGCAACTATCACGGATTCCCGGCCGTGATAGTTGCGGGGCTGTTAAAAAAGTCAATCTTTTTTAACAGCCCCGAACTATCTATATCTTGTCAGCCCTGCTTTTTCATAGTGCGCAGGCAGCGCGCACAGATGCTGACAGTCCTGGTTGAACCGTTCTCGTCAACCTTGACCTTGCGGATATTGGGCTTCCATGCCCTGTTTGTCTTGCGGTGTGAATGAGAAACGGCGTTTCCGAAGACCACACCTTTGCCGCAAACGGCACATTTTGCCATGACTGACACCTCCTATCGAAAAGTAAACGCGAAAATCGCATGCAACAGCGAATATTCTATCACATTTCGAAATAAAAAGCAAGAGTTTTTTTGTTTTTTTTAAAAAATCCTGTTTCTTTTCGGAGATCACAATCTGAATGGAGGATGTTTCAGTCCAAAAAGAAAAATATACTTGACCGGTATAAATAAACGTAGTATAATATTAAAAGATATAATATTTTCACAATGGGTTTTTCTGTGATGAATACCGGAGCCCTTTGTTTCCTCATCCCGTCCGGAGAATGCAGTTTCGTCATTCAAACGCGGTCTTCTTACGGGATCCCGACCAATAATTCAGATTACGGAGCCTTCATGATGAAAAAAGAACTGAATCCAAAGAAACTGATCCTTATCTTTCTCGCGCTTGTCGTTCTTTTCATTCCGACCTATATCGCTATCGGGAGTTATTACAAAAACAAGCCTCAGCCGGTAAAGGAGAACGGGTCAAGAGTACTGACACTGAAGGATCCGAAGCAGAACATCAGCGTCATCACATGGAAGGCGCCGGATGAGATGCCCGAGACCATGGTATTTTTTGAAAAACTGATAAAAGACGCCTCTTCGACGGCATCTGTCCCCGACAGCTTCAGCGGAGGAGATTTCCTGCTTGCGACCTTCGAGGATCTTGACGCCGATAACAACGTTGAAAAATCGGTGGCTTATTCTTTCTATTTCTCGATCGATCCCGACAAGTGCTATTTCAGGGACAGTTCGGGCAAGGCTTACAAGATCGTTAAAGATGAAGCTCTTGAATTTCTCGAGTCGACATATTCGGTATATCTCTACAGCGAGGCCGAACCTCCCGCGCTGAACGTTTCGGGGACCGACATTCAGGCCACCGAGCTCAACTGGTATTATCTCGGGGCGGGAAACAAGTTCCTTCCTCTTTCAAAAGAGGGCGGGACCAACGAAACGATGGACCTCGACGTGGGTAATACTCTTGAATTCAATTTCTCTTCCGAGCCCGGCGAAACTCTGCTCAAGGTCTACAACGGCGAAGAGCTTCTCTACAACGGGGCCCACGGTCTGCTCGGCCCGCTGAACATTTCAAAAAACGCAACACTTAGATTTGAGCTTTACGCCGAATGGCCAAAGACCGACGGGGTATCCTATTACGGAAGCGCGAATTACATATTCAACGCGATGATAACCGCCCCGGCGGAATTCAAACTCGGCCAGAAGGAAATCTATCAGGGCGAGTTTGCCGTGATCGCAGCCCTGAACGTAAGGGATCCTTCAAAGATCACATTTAAGTCGGAGCCCGAGATAAACTCGGTTCCGGTCTTCTATCCCGCCGGCGAAGTCTGCTACGCTCTGATCCCGGTCTCATACGGACTCAATTACGGCAATTACAAATTCACGGTATCTTACGGAGTGACGACCTCCGAGTTTGAAGTCAAGGTCAACAACTACGAATACTCATACAAGGACGGCAAGCTCGACGTCAGCAAGGCGCTCATAGACAGCTGCTATTCTGCCGCCGACCAGGACGAGTACAAAGCGCTTGTCAAACAGATCTGCACGTCATCCGATTATTCGGTCGCCGAAGGAAAGCTCTTCAGCGGAAAATTCAACAGCTATGAGGAAAAGAACGTTATCCTTCCGGGAGGAGCGACTCTCGTCCTCGGATTTGCCAGGAACGTCAAACTGACCAACGCCGCGACGCCCACATACTTCGAGCATACCGGTGTCGATTTCTCTGTTCCCGCGGGGACCGCAGTTCCCGCAATGAACGCGGGCCGTGTCGTTTATGTCGGTTCCTGCGATGTCCTCGGTCAGTTCGTCGTCGTCGATCACGGTCTCGGACTGAAGAGCTGGTACGCTCATCTCGGCTCCGCCTCGGTCAAAGTCGGCGACACCGTCGAGACCGGCGGTATACTCGGTCTTACCGGCGATTCGGGCCTGACTCCGACCGGCCGCGTGCACGTCGGCTTCACAGTCGGTGAAATCCCGGTTACTCCCTACGGCCTCTGGAACGGAAGACCTGTCTTCCCGACATTCGACTGACGCGCTGCAGGGATCTTTCTTCCCTGGCCCCATCAATTTTTGCAGGTATCAGACTAATTGATTTGCGAAGATCATCAAAGAACTTTTCGCGTGTTCCGCGGAGAATGTGAATTGACGGAGAAAGCTGATTCATTATGAGAAGAAAACTTGCGTTCGCCCTGGCGGTCATCATTGCCGTCCTTATTTCCGCGTTCGCCGTCAGCGCTCAGGACAAGGGACAAAAGGCGCAGAAGGACGGTATCGTCCTTGAACTGTCCGAACCGGTCTATCCCTCAGAGGGGGGACTTCCTGTATGGGAGCTTTCTCTGACCGACGGCTGTGAATACTGCGACAGCTTCAGGATCACCTTCAGATCTGACAGCAAGTATTTGTTCAATCTTTCCGACGCGTCAGGGCCTCTCCCCGATCCGGGAAATTATACTCTTTCTCCGGGCGACGGACAAACGTCAGTCCTGAAGCTCTCTCTTTCGGAGCCTCTCGACGACGCGTCGGTTGAGACCTCCTCCTCGTCGGGAGACGACGGATCGGGCTGCCGGTCAGCCGGTCCTTTGCCGCTTATCTTTCTCGCGGCGTTCGTCGCGTCCGTCTGGTTTTTCAAGGTTGGGAGAAAAGGCAAAAAGAGCTCCGCCACGCTTATTCTCGCTTTCTGTCTTCTTTCTTCCGCTGCTCTCTCTCTAGTCCCGCTCACTGCCTCGGCGTCAAACACCGACAGATCTTTTGAGATGGAATCATCTTTTACGGCAGACGGCAGAGAGATCCCGTTTACCGTTCGGATCGACTATGTCTACGGTTTTTCCGAATCCGCCGCGGAGGGCACGACCGGAATGGAAAAGTTTGAGATAACATATTACTGGGGTCCGCACCGGGAGCAGGCGACCGACGAGAGTTTTTATATCGCGATCGCCGAAGCCGGATTCACCTCGATCCCGCTTGAGATCAACACCTATGAGAACAACATCAAGGCGCTGGAACTCATGAGGAAGCACGGACTTACCTGTTCGGCGCTTTATGACAGCAGGGTGGATAACTGTGTCAACACGCTGAACGACAGCGTGACCGACGCCGCACTGGACGCGGCGCTGAAAGAGGTAGTCGACTCATATAAGGATTACGCCGACGTCATCAAAGGCTGGTGGCTCAGGGACGAGCCCTCTGCCGATTTCTTCCCCGTGCTGGGGAGGGTAGTCGCTTCTTTCAGACGTGTCGATCCCGGAAGAAGCACGATGATCAATCTCTTTCCGACATACGCCAAGGAAAGCACTCAGCTGAGAGCAAAGTCATATAAAGACTACCTTTCGAAATTCATAGAGCAGGTCGATCCTCACTATCTGAGCTACGACCACTATCACTTCCAGACATCAGGTCCCCGTAACGGTTTTTATACGAATATCGAAGCTATCAGGGAAGCCGGTCTTGCGTCGGGCAGAGATCAGATGTCGATAATCCTTCTTACGAAGCACGGTAATTACGCCGACGTCACCGTCGAGCAGCTCTCCTGGGAGGTCAACATTTCGCTTGCCTACGGGATGAAGCGCATATCCTATTTCACCTTCATACTCGATCCCGATCTGCTCGCCCAGAACTGGTCGAACGCCTGCATGCTCTATACCGGCGAAAAATGCCCTCACTACTATATGGTGAGCGGGATAAACCAATGGCTTCTTCCGCTCGGGAACGAGCTGTTCGGAAAAACTTCGACCGCGGTCTTTCACATAGGCACCGCGTCGGAAACGGGGACGCAGAGGTACACCTCCTACGGAGATCTCGGAAGCGTCGAGGGCACCGGGTATGTGGTCGGTTTCTTTGACGACGAAAGCTTCCTTATCGTCAACAAGGCAACGATTTCGGGAGGCACAAAGGAGCTTCTCCTCAACGACATAAGATCAGGGCTCGAGTGGTTTGACACCTCATCCGCATCCTGGAAGAGCGCCGATGACTGCGAAAGCATCAGAAGAAGCGATGACGGCAGATACGCGATAACGACCTCCAGCGGAGGATCTATCCTTCTCAGAGTCGCGCACTGACGGCAACCGTCAAAAAATCACATTTTACTTACAATTGCCGCATTCGCAGCGGCTGAACGGAGATAAACATGATCGTAGCACTTGAAGAAGCCAGATACAAGCTTCTCGGAATGAGGCCGGTAATACAGGAACTCGGATCGGCTCTCAGAATAGATGAACTGAAGGAATCGATCCCGAAGCTTGAGGAAAAGACTCTCGGGGCTGATTTCTGGTCGGACAGCGACGCGTCGTCAAAGGTCCTGCAGCAGATCAAGCAGTATAAGGATACCGTTGCCGACTATGAGGCCCTTGTTGCAAGGCTTGAGGACGCAATCACCCTTGCCGATCTCGCGATCGAGGAGAACGACGAATCTCTCGTCCCCGAGGTGGAGGGTGAGCTTGCGGCGATATCCGCCACCGAGGAAAAGGAGCGCATCTCGGTGCTTCTGTCGGGAGAATATGACAGAAACAACGCCATCATATCCTTCCATCCCGGAGCCGGCGGAACCGAGGCTCAGGACTGGGCGGAGATGCTCTACCGCATGATAACGAGGTATTGCGAGAAGAACGGCTTCAAGGTCAAGCTCACCGACTGGCTCGACGGTGACGAGGCGGGCATCAAGAGCGCGACGATCTTCGTCGAGGGAATTAACGCATACGGATATCTGAAGAGCGAGAACGGCGTCCACAGGCTCGTGAGAGTCTCCCCCTTCGATTCTCAGGGCAGGCGCCACACCTCCTTCGCCTCGATCGAGGTCATGCCCGAGTTCGACAAGCTTGACGAGATCACGATCCGCGACGAGGACTACGACTTTATTCCCTTCCATTCCAGCGGCGCCGGCGGACAGAACGTCAACAAGGTCTCGTCAGCGGTCAGGCTGGTGCATCACGCGACCGGCATCGTCGTCACATGTCAGACCGAAAGATCGCAGCTCCAGAACAAGGAGACCGCAATGAGGATGCTCAAATCAAAACTGATGGAGATCAAGATCAGAGAGCGTCTGGACACGATCGAGGAGATCCAGGGAAACAAGACGAATATCGAATGGGGCAATCAGATCAGATCCTATGTTTTCATGCCCTACACTCTGGTCAAGGACACGAGGACGGGATATGAGACCGGAAACATCACCGCGGTCATGAACGGCGAGATTGACGGCTTCATAAACGCTTATCTCAAATATATATCGGGGAAACAGTAAATACTGCGTCAGGCGTTTCCTTTTTCCGGAACGGATGAATCCGAATATCAGAAGACCTTTTCCGGGATCGGTCGCTGCAGAACACGCAAAGCAGAAATAATGAATTACTGTCTTTTTTCACAGAAGAAAGGAGTTTACAATCCATATGAAAAGCAAACGCCCGGGATTAATCAGAGTACTCAAATGGATAGCAGCGCTGTCGGTCTGGGCCTCACTGACCCTTTCGATCTGGAAGGTGTTCTCATATATCGACAGGCAGGAAGCCAAGCACAGAAGGCGCGAAAGGATTAAAAAGGCGCTAATAACAACAGCGGTCTCGATCGGTTCTGTCGCGGCGACTCTCGTTGGGCTGAAATATCTGCTCAAATACCTGAGAAAGCTGAAAAACGGCTATCTTTTCGATTTCTTCGACCGCGAGAAATACGATATCATCGAGAACGGCTCGGACGACCGGCTGGATTCCGGCATCCGCGAAGAACTCAAGATGAATATCGGCGATGAAGAGGAGACCGGACATAAGCCGCTCAATTCGGTCCCCCTTGACGAAGAGGCTTCCGAAAGGGATTTCGTCGATATTCCAAGACCCTGATTATACAGCAAAAAACAAGGGGTGTTAAACAGCTCTTCTTCCGAGTTGCAAAGCACCCCCTGCTTTATTGATGGTTTTGAGTGGATTGATGCGGTGCACCGCGGACTTTTGTGCCGAAGAGATTTCGGTGAAACAGTCGTTGTGACCGTTTTTATGCCTGTCAGATCTCCTTTACGGAATCCCTTCCGTAAATTCTGAATGCTGTGAACCCCTCGGCCTTGAGTCTGTCTATCTGGAAGGATGTATTCTTCATCCTCCCGCATACCGCGACGGTTCCGCCTGCGGCGCGCAGCGCTGACGCATCGGCATACATCTTCATAAGGACATCCTCAGGAAGGTCTCTGTCGGCCAGGAAGACGGTCTTTTCGCCCTGAGACGGAACGACGAAGCCGCTGTCGGAAAGCGCTCCGACGATCCTCTCGAATCCGAGAGAAAAGCCGCATGCCGGAGTTCTGACGCCGCAGAAGAGTCCGATCATCTCATCGTATCTTCCTCCGCCGCCGACAGAATAGCCGTATCCGTCCATCTTTATCTCAAATATGGTGCCGGTGTAGTAGGACATGCCTCTTACCAGCGTGGGATCGAATTTGATGCTGCATCCGCCCGCAGCCGCAACCGATGCGGCCTTCATTATCTTTGAGAGGCCTTCTGCCACCTTAATTCCCTCGTCACCCGACGCGGAGGCAAATTCGAAGAGATCGGCGTCATCACAACCTGTATAAACAGCAATGTACCTTTCCACAGCCGGAGCGTAATAACCTGCTTCGAGGAGCTCAGATCTGACCCCTTCGATACCGATCTTGTCCATCTTGTCGAGGATGATAAAGATATTGTCGAACTCCTCCTCCGGGAGTCCGCATCCGAGAGCGGTGAGTCTGAGGAGGCGTCTGTCGTTGATCCTGACGGTAAATCCCGAGAAGCCGAGTCTGTTGAGCACTCCGGCTGTCGACGAGATCAGCGTGATCTCGGCGATCTCGCTCGCGTCCCCGAGTATATCTATGTCGCACTGGGTGAACTGGCGGAATCTTCCCTTCTGGGGGCGGTCTGCCCTCCATACGTTTCCGATCTGCATCGCGAGAAAGGGCTGAGGGAGTTTTGCCGAGTTCTTGGCAAAATATCTCGCGAGAGGAACGGTCAGATCGTATCTCAGGCCGCTGTCGCAGAGCTCCTCACCTTTTTCTTCGGCGCGCGCGAGCTCCTCGCCTCTCTTCATGATCTTAAAGATCAGCTTTTCGTTGTCTCCGCCGTTTTTACCGGTCAGATTCTCTATGTGTTCGACCGCAGGCGTTTCGATAAGCGAAAACCCGGCTCTCGAATATTCGTCTATAATGACGTTTTTCACGTATTGACGAAGGGCGGCTTCAGATGGAAGATAGTCGTTCATTCCCTTTGTCGGAGTTTTAATAAGCATTGGTTGTTTCCTTCCGGCGCGGTACCGGCTGTGTTTCTGAATTTTTAGAAAAATACTCCGCGAGATTTGTATCTTTCACTGTCCCCGGAAAAAGGATAGAGAGCCTTTATTGCTCACCGTGACAGCCCCTGATCTTTTTCGTTTTTTGCCTGAAAAAACATAATTATATCGAGCATTTCAGGGCAAAAACGGCACGGTCTCGTGCCGAGAAAAAAGTCGCAGGGGTGTTTAAATACTCGTTGCACGAGTTTTTAAACACCCCCCTTCTTTGGTGCCGGTGGCGGGGATCGAACCCGCATGAGGTGTTAATTCAACGGATTTTGAGTCCGTCGCGTCTGCCAGTTCCGCCACACCGGCGAGCCAACGGAAATAGTATATCACAAATGAAGAAAAAAAGCAAGCAAAACAGCCAAAAAGAAGCCTTACTCTGATTTTCTGCATCAAAGTTTTCCGTTTAACCCATTGTTTTTCTGCCCTCCGAAAAGATGACCGGATAATTCTCTGCGATACAACAGGCAAAGGAGTTTTATCCGGATCGCGCAGGCAACGGACAAACCATTTTGAATTTTCCGAATGAAAAAAATTCACAGGACAGCGCCGAAAATGAAAAAAACACAATTTTTATGTTGACAGTGAATTTCTGCAGTGATATAATTATTCATATATTTTTTATGCCACAGGAGGCGCATGATGAAAAAATACGATGCAGATTATGTATCGAATATCATCGCCGGAGTCGAAAAAAGAAATCCCGGCGAGCCTGAATTCCACCAGGCGGTCAAAGAAGTCCTGACTTCGATCGAGAAAGTCATCGAAGCAAGACCAGATTATGTCGACGCCGGCATAGTCGAGAGAATCGTCGAGCCCGAAAGGTTCGTCCAGTTCAGAGTCGCGTGGGTCGACGACAAAGGCGAGGTCCAGGTGAACCGCGGATACCGCTGCCAGTTCAACTCTGCGATCGGTCCCTACAAGGGCGGGATCAGACTCCATCCCTCGGTCAACGCATCGATCATCAAGTTCCTGGGTTTTGAGCAGATATTCAAGAACTCGCTCACCGGCCTCCCCATGGGCGGCGGCAAGGGCGGATCCGACTTCGATCCCAAGGGCAAATCCGACGGTGAGGTCATGCGCTTCTGCCAGGCCTTCATGAACGAGCTCTACCGCCATATCGGCGCAGACACCGACGTTCCCGCCGGCGACATCGGCACCGGTTCAAGAGAGATCGGCTATATGTTCGGCCAGTACAAGAAGATCACCAATGAGTTCACCGGCGTTCTCACCGGCAAGGCTCTGCCCTCGGGCGGATCGCTCGCAAGGCCCGAAGCCACCGGTTTCGGTCTCTGCTACTTCACCGACGAGATGCTGAAGGCCGCCGGACGCTCCTTCGAGGGCGCCAAGGTCGTCATTTCGGGATCCGGCAACGTTGCCACCTTCGCAGCAGTGAAGGCCACTACGCTCGGCGGCAAGGTCATCGCCATGTCCGACTCCTCGGGATATATCGTCGATGAAAACGGCGTCGACATCGACCTCGTCATGAACATCAAGAAGAACCGCTCGGCAAGGATCTCAGAGTATGTCAATACTCACAAGGACGCGAAATTTATTCCCGACTGCCGCGCCATCTGGACTGTTCCCTGCGACATCGCGCTTCCCTGCGCGACTCAGAACGAGCTCGACGCCGCCGGCGCAAAGGCGCTGGTAAAGAACGGCGCGTTCGCGGTAGCCGAGGGCGCCAACATGCCGTCGACTCCCGAGGCGATCGAGATCTTCAAGGAGAACAAGATCCTCTTCGCTCCCGCCAAGGCCTCCAACGCCGGCGGAGTCGCCACCTCCGGTCTTGAGATGTCCCAGAACTCGCTGAGACTCTCCTGGAGCTTCGAGGAGGTCGACAGCAGGCTGCACGGCATCATGGTCAACATCTTCAAGAACGCCTCCGAGGCTGCCGAGAAATACGGCGCAAAGGGCGATCTCGTCGTCGGAGCCAACATCGCGGGCTTTACAAAGGTCGCGGACGCCATGCTCTGGCAGGGCATCATGTAATTCTCTATATTTTTTCAGGGGTGTTGATACGCTCGTCCTTGCGGGTTTATCAACACCCCCTTTTGTTTTCAAGAGCGGAACCTGCCCTTTTTCCCATATGACATGCTGATTACTCTTTTTTCAAAAAGAAAAATCTGCCCGGAGGCTCCCGTAATCGGGAAAGCCTTCGGGCTGTATTTCGGTTTCGAACTTCGGCGACGGAAGATCAAAACTGCCCCGGACATGCTCAGGGTATCTGATCTCCCGGAACAAACGGCAGGGCGATCTGTTTTCCGTCGAGGACGGCTTCGGTCAGCTTGTCGCCCCTGTAGACGAGTTTCAGTGAGAAGAAGGGCCTGTCGGTCCCGATCAGCGACAGAAAGATCATGTCGCCCTCCCAGTGAGGGAGCGCGAGAAAATCTGATTTCGCGACCCATCCGAGCGTGCCTTCGTCGCAGTCGGCGACAGGATCCCCCGAAAAGCTGTCAGAGGTAAATAGATGCATATACTCGGTCTGCCAGAGATCCGAGACGAATGTGACAAGCCCCCGGTAGCGGTAGCCGTCGAGCTGAAGCCCGGTCTCCTCCTTCACCTCGCGAAGGAGAGCGTCCTCCGGACTTTCGCCCTCTTCTATCCTTCCGCCGATACCGATCCACTTGCCTTCGTTCTCGTCGTTTTCCTTCTTGTTGCGGTAGAGGAGCAGATAGCTGTCGCCGCGGGAGATATAGCACAGAACGGTGTTCTTCATGACCGTCAGGAGACTATCGGAAGGATGTCAGAGAGCGAGTAGACTCTGTAATCTGCGGTCGCGGAATCGTAGTAGTGCTCGGGGTCGAAGAGGCAGCCGTCGACTCCGGCATTCCTTCCCGCGTCGATATCGATGTCGCGGTCGCCGACCATAAGCGTTTTTTCTTTGTCGAGGCCGTATTTTTCGCATATCAGGTTGATCCCGTCGGGGGCGGGCTTGCGCGGAAGCTTGGTCCTTCCGTCGAGTATCCCGGCAAAGAGATCCTTCCAGCCCCAGATCGCGACGAGCTGCGGGACTATGATCCCCGAATGCGAGTAGATGATGTTACGGCCGCCGCGGGCGACCACCTCACGCAGAAGGGGCTCCGCCTCCGGGAAGGGCTTCTGGTCGGTCACCGCCAGAATATTGTGATACTCGTGAAAGACGCGGTTAACCTCGGCATACGGGACATCCCCGAAGCCGATAGTCTGTATCGCGGTACCGACCGATATCTTCAGCAGATCGTAGGCCCGCCGGTAGCTGCACTCGACTCCGAAGTGCCTGCAGGTCTCAAGTACTGCCTCGGTGAAGCAGGGATAGGTATCCGACAGCGTGCCGTCAAAATCATATATGATCGAATCGTATCTCATAAACCGAAAGCGGCGTACCGCTCAGCCTTTCTTTTTCTTTTCTTCCCTTTTGATCTCTTTTTCCTCGGGATTCTCGGGTATGAGGAGCCTTGTCAGTCTCTTGTCCTTCGCGCCGAGGATATATGATCCGAAGGCTACGAGCACCATCGGGATGATGATAAGGAAATGCGCCCAGAAGAGTGCGTTCATCGGCGTCCCTCCGACGTCGGTCGCGAGGATACCGGTATAGGCTCCCTGTATCCAGAGATGGAGCATCTGAGCTACGGCGCCTATCCTTGAAGGGATCGATCCGTCGGGAAAGAGCGAGAGAGTTCCGACTGCCGCGAGTAGCAGGTCGGGGGAGGCGGCAAGCAGGCCGATCTTAAGTCCGGTCAGACTGTCATATTCCAGTCTTCCCCCCTTAATCCTGACCCCGTCCTCCGAACCGACCTTGAAAATGTCGGTATACACCATGACGAGGAAGAAGACCACGGCAAATATGCTTACAAAGAGCTGAAGGAATCGATTTCCGCTCTTGCCGGCAGCGATAGAGAGAGTCAGGCCGAATATCGAAAAGACTATTTGAGTAACGAAAAGTTTTACCGCTGGATAGGAATAGGCCTTCCAGAATGACCCGAAGCCTTTTTTGCTTGTTGTATTTTCAAATGATTCATTCATGAGCGTTTGTTCCTTTGAATTTCGATATTTCTTTGTATATTATAATATTATTTTCAATATATTTCAAGGAAAACCGACTCTTCCCCGCAAAATTTTCAAATCGGCAAACTAATTGTTGAATTTTGCGCAAAAATAATGTATAATTGTTTTTGTACAGGGGAAAAGGCGGCTGCTTTGTGCGGATCCGTTCGCCCTTCAACACAGGCTTTATCAGCAATAAGAAATAACGGAGCGCTATTCATGAGCACCGAATACAATCCCGAAGACTATCCGCAGCTGCTGCGGGACTTCGCGAACTACAAGGCAGTCATCCAGGGATGCTCTCCCCGGACGATAAACGAGTATATGCTCGATATCCGCACCTTCTGCCGATTCCTTATCGCGCGAACTAAAAAGATCAAATACGGCACAGAGGAGTTTGACTCGATCTCTGTCGAAGACTGCGGGATCGAATTCTTTGCGTCGGTGACAAAATCCGACATATACGATTTTCTCTTCTTCTGCGAGCGAGAGTGCGGAAACCGTCCGGCAGCACGGGCGCGAAAGCTGTCCGCGGTCAAGGCTCTCTTCAAATACCTTTCGGCAAAGCGGAACCTCATTGAGGAAAATCCTACCTCTGATATAGAGACGCCGAAGAAAAAACAGGCGCTTCCCAAATTCTTAAGCTATGAGGAATCGGTGAAGCTGCTTGACACCGTAAAGAACGACGCCTCGGTCAGACCACAGAGCGCGAGGATCAGAAACTTTGCGATGATAACCCTGTTTCTGAACTGCGGTATGCGTCTTTCTGAGCTCGTCGGTATCAATCTCGGAGACATCGACCGTGATCTGAGATCGGTAAGAGTCGTCGGGAAAGGCAACAAAGAGAGGATCATCTACCTCAACGAGGCCTGCCGGTCGGCGCTTGAGGAATACATTCCGGTAAGACTTGCCGAGAACTATACCGGCGTTCCTTCAAAGGCCCTGTTTCTCTCGTCGCGCGGCGAAAGGATAAGCAACCGCGCGGTCCAGTGGACGGTCGAAAAATACCTCGATATGGCCGGCCTCGGTTACAGACATCTGTCGGTCCACAAGCTCAGGCATACCGCCGCGACGCTGATGTATCAGAAGGGCGGCGTCGACGTCCGCGTGCTGAAGGAGATACTCGGTCACGAACAGCTGAACACGACTCAGATCTACACTCACGTATCGAGCGCTGAGATCGAGGAGGCAATGAGAAAGAATCCGCTTTCTGACTATTCGCCGCCAGAGCCTGAAGTCTCCGGGGAGGAAGAAAAGCCGGATACCGCCGCGGAAGATCCCCAAAATGCAGGCGAGGACTGAATCCCGTTCTCCGGATATTTTTCTGTTCTGTTTACAGGACAGAACAGAAAGCATTCAGTTCACCGCCTGACTGAAAACAGGAACACAAAGACATATCATATTACAGGAGTCACCCTATGGAACTCAAGAACTTTTCCCTCATATATCCCGACAGCGCCTCTCTGGAGAGACATTACGCCTCGCTTGACCGGCCGGATATCTCGGATTTCGTGACAGATGAGCTGGGGCTGTCAGAAATATTCAATCTCAAGAACGGCTCGCTGTCCGAGTTCTTCACGACCGATCCGAAGGTCATAAAATACCGCACCGAGACATTTTCCGACATGCTCTCAAACCCCGGCCTCATCAAGACACTGAACAGTCTGCTTCCGATCCTCAACGACATCCTTGAGCTCCGCAGACTCGAGAACGAGGGCGGGGACACCAACGACTATCTCTCCTCGATCACCGAGATCGAGCTTTACATCTCATCTGTCGACACCCTCGACGACGGTCTGAACGAGGTCCGCGATACTCTCAGTGGAAGAGCCTTCATCACTCTCTGCGACTATATCAGCGAACTTGCCGAGTCAGACTACTACAGCGAGCTCAATGAGCGGCTCTCAGAGCTCACCAAGCGCGTCCGGGAGATCAAGAGCGTTACAGTCGGGGTAAACCTCGACGCGCAGCTGAGGCCCGCAGAAGCCGGCGTGCTGTCGATCAACCCTGAAGCCTTCAGATCGGGCGACGTTATCGAGAAGATCCTGAGACTCAATTTCAAGGACGACGAATACACCTGCATAGCACAGCTCGTCCCCTTCGGAAAGAAGGAGACCGAGACCCAGAAGGCGGCTCTCACGCGGGCATTCAACACCGCCATCAATGACGTCTACAAATCCTCTCTCAGATCCTGGAAGAAGATAATACAGCAGTATGTGCTTGAAAAGACTGATTTCCTTCTCAATCTGATCCCCGAGATCGAGTTTCTGATAAAGGGGACGCGCCTCATGCAGGCCCTGGAGGCCAAAGGGTGCGCTCTCACCGCCCCGAAGATCGCTCCGATGGAGGAATGCGCCTTTGTCGCTCACGGTCTCTACAACCCGCAGGTGGCCCTCAAGATCACCGGTCCTTCGGTATCAAATGATCTGATCTTCGACGACAATGCCAGAATATATGTGCTCTCCGGTCCGAACAGAGGCGGAAAATCTGTCATAACCTGCGCGCTCGGGATCGCTCAGGCGATGATGCAGCTGGGAATGCCGGTCCCCGCCGACGACGCCGTGATCTCGCCGGTCGATGCCATATTCACCCACTTCCCCACCGGCGCCGACGATACGATCGACAAGGGACGCCTCGGCGAGGAGTGCGCAAGGCTCAACGAGATATTTGAAAAGGTGACCGAGCACTCGCTCGTGCTGCTTGACGAATCGCTCTCCTCCACAGGCTCCTACGAGGCTTCATACATCGCCGCTGAGGTCCTCTCGGGCTTCTCGATAGCCGGATGCAGGACGCTCTTTTCGACGCACCTGCACGAGCTGGCGGGCTTTATTCCCGAGATCAACGCGAAGACCGCAGAGACGGGAGGAAAGCCGATAGACACACTTGTGGCAGGCATGAACGCCGGGCAGCGCTCCTTCAAGATCTACCGCACGAAGCCCGACGGCAAGAGCTACGCGAGGGATATCGCAGACAAGTACGGCCTGTCATACGAATCGATCATCTCAAAGATCGAGAAGAACAAGGCAAAGGATCAGGCGTGAGCAGAACCTTCACGCTTTAAAGAAAGACGGAGAGTTAAATAATTTGCGGGGCCGCACCGAAAGTCTGACTTTTGGCGCGGCCCCGTATTTTTCGTTTTCTATCTCTGTCAATATATCATTTCAGCGGGATCTTTACCGTTATCTCGGTCCCGTTTCTGAAGACGTTCAGCTCGACAGTGTCTCCGACGTGATGACGGAAGAGTATCGACCTTATCTCTTCGGTCGTTTCGACTCTCTTTCCGTCGATCTTTGTGATGATATCCCCCACTTTAAGATAACCTTCGGCCGAAACTCCGCTTCCGACGCTTATGATATAGGCTCCGGTCGCGCCGGCGGTCACCGATGTCCCCGCTTCGTCGAGGGTATAATCTTTTCCGGCTTCGACGTCCATGCAGGTCACGCCGAGGGAGACTCCCTTTTCCGCCACGGCCGATCCTGAATATGAGCCCTTCTCCTTGATTTCCGAAAGAATGGTGACGGCTCCGTTAGACGGGATCGCGAACCCCATTCCCTCGTAATCCTCGGCCAGCTTCATCGTATTGATCCCGATGACCTGTCCGAGCTGATTGATGAGCGGTCCTCCCGAATTGCCCGGATTGAGATTTGCCGATGTCTGCAGCAGCGTCATCCTCTTTTTCACGAGACCGTTCGAGTCGTAGATCTTTACGTCGCGGTTGATCGCCGATATGATCCCGGAAGTGACGGTGCCGGCATAATCAAGCCCCGCGGGATTGCCGATGGCGACAACGTCTTCGCCGACGATGACGCTGTCAGAATCGCCGAATTCGGCGACCGTGAGCTTGTATGAGCCGGGATCGATCTTCAGTAGCGCCAGATCAGACAACTCGTCTCCCCCGATGAACTCGGCGGTGAACTGAGTCGAATCGCAGAGAATCACCTTTATCTTCTGAGCATCGTCGATAACATGGTAGTTCGTCGCGATATAACCGTCCGCGGACATGATTATACCTGTCCCGACACCCGAGCCTCCCGGGAGAGTAACCGAAACGCCGACCGTGAAGGGGGTGCACTTTTCGGCGATCTCGGGAATGGAAAGGGCGCCCGAATCGCTGTCGTATCCTTTTTTCACAAAAACGGTCCTTACAGTGCCGTCTCCTCCGGTCGAAGGAGAATATCCGGTGATCAGCAATACACCTAGGATCACGAAACATACGGCAAAAAGGACGGTGACGATGATAGCATAGATAAGAGTGCCGTTCCGCCTTTTCTTCTTCTCTGCCTTCAGATCTGTGGCCAGCTGCTCCTCAAAGCTCCAGCGGTAGACGGGCGCGGCTGAAGGTGAGGATACCGCAGCAGGGGCGTCCGGCTCGCTGCTGCGCTCATCCGGATTATTATCGGAATGCTCTTCCGGGAAAGATCCGGTATGAGGCGAATCCTCTCCGAATCCACTGTCCTTCTCTCTGCGGTCGGTTTCAGAGCGTACTGCCCGGTCTGAAGCTTCCTGTACGCCGGGAGCGGTTTCTGTTTCGGGCTCAACGGTTACACTGGCATCCTGCTCTGCGGACATGGCTTCATCATTTGAATTAACCTCAGGGAGGTCAGGGTTTCCGGCATATTTATTATCTGTGTCAGTCATTGTCATTTTCTCCTTATCAGCCTTCTGTTTCGAGAGACTCGGGCAGCGAGAAATAAAATCTTGCGTAGCTTCCAGGGACGCTCTCAAGCTGCAGTCTGCGCCCGTGTGCTTCAATAATCGTTTTTGAAATAAACATGCCGAGGCCGGAGCCGCCTTTGTCAAGGCCACGAGTCCTGTCGGCTTTGAAGAACCTATCGAAGACATACGGCTGATCCTCGGGTGATATGCCTTCCCCTTCGTTCATTACCGAAATGAGTATGTCGCCGCCGTCTCTTGTGAGAGAAACTGAAAGGCGGCCCTTCTCTCTTGAAAACTTGACCGCGTTGTCTACGATATTGTATATTACCTGATAGATCCCGTCGCTGTCGGCAGTGACATACAGATCATCCTCATCTGCGGAAAAATCGACGTCAAGCTTTTTTTCTTCGATCTTCTGCTCAAAAGAAAGGAGGATAAGCCTTGCGGTCTCGCAGATATTGAAGCGCTGCATGACAAAGCTTCTGTCGCCCGCCTGGATCCTGGAAATGTCGAGAAGAGATGAAACAAGTCTTGAAAGACGCAGGACCTCCGACTTTATCAGCCTCAGATAGTGCTCCTGTTTGTCGGGCGGGATGGCGCCTTCGAGGATGCAGTCGATAAAGCCGGATATCGTCGTCATCGGTGTGCGCATGTCGTGGGAGACGGCGGAAATGAAACCGCTCCGCATCGCCTCCAGCGAATCTACCGATTCGGTAAGCTTTCCGACCGCGGTTATGAGTTCCCTGATTTCTTCTGGATATCCCGCGTCGGGAGCGGGCAATGCCGTATCTGACTGGAGGCCGGTATCACGGGAGGGCGATGTGCGCGCGCATGAGTTTTCGATCGCGTTCCTTATCCCGACCAGCGGATCACGGACCTTCTTCTTATAATAATGAGACAGGACGGTATTGAACAACGCGGTCTCGATAAGCAGTATAAAGATAAAGAGAATGAATGAGATCAGCGAGATCAGCGTTTCGTATTCCCTGCCGAAAAATGAAATGAGAGCGGCGCAGAAAAGGACCGATGCGGCCGCGGTTAGTATGACGGCGGCAGAAAAGATCAGCGTCGCCACCGAGCATAGGGATGTATAATCCGAAAGACGGGCGGTATGTTTTATTTTTTCGTTTTCTTTCTTTTTCAAAAACATCCCCGTCCTTTCATTTGCTTTTCGTCAAAAAAGGCGCGATGCCGCGCCTTAAATGCAAAAGTGGCAACAGAAGAAACCCGGTAATCCGGATTCAGTTGACCTCGAATTTGTATCCGACGCCCCAGACGGTCCTGAGCTGCCATTTGTCAGACAGGCCCTCAAGCTTTTCGCGAAGTCTTTTTATGTGAACGTCGACCGTCCTTGAGTCGCCCAGATAATCGAAGCCCCAGACTTTGTCCAGCAGCTGGTCGCGGGTAAACACCCTGTTGTAGTTTGATGCCAGGAAATAAAGCAGGTCAAGTTCCTTCGGAGGAATGTCTATGCATCTTCCGTCGATCTTCAGCTCATATCTAGCCTTTGAGATCTCAATCCTGTCGAACCTGATGATCTCGTCGTCGGTGACCTCTTCGATCACGTTGCAGCGCCTTAGGACCGCCTTGATCCTCGCGAAGAGCTCATTCATGTCAAAGGGCTTGACCACGAAATCATCGGCTCCCAGCTCAAGGCAGACGACCTTGTCGACGACCGATCCCTTGGCGGTGATCATAATGATCGGTTTCTGAGAGATCTTGCGGATCTCGGTGCAGACGTCCTTGCCGCTCTTTCCGGGGAGCATTATATCGAGTAGCACGAGATCGGGATCGTATTTTCTGAAAAGCTCGATGGCCTCGTATCCGTCCCCGGCGCTTCTTACGTCGTACCCTTCCTTTTCAAGGTACTGACTAAGCATATCGCATATATTACTGTCGTCATCAACGATGAGGATCTTGGTATACAAAAGAGAATTTCCTCCGCTTATTCAAAGATTGTTTATATTATAACACATTTTTTTTGATTTGCAAATAGCATTTTCGAAAAAAAGTTCATATTTTCGGCATTTTTAATACTTTTTCTTGAAATCATTTCCCGATTGTATTATAATTGAAGCCGATCAATAGAAGAATACCCGAAAGGAACTCTGTTTTCAGATGAAACTCGGAATAGTCGGACTGCCGAATGTCGGCAAAAGCACACTCTTTAACGCACTTACCGGAGGCGGAGCCGAATCCGCCAATTATCCCTTCTGCACGATCGAGCCGAACGTGGGCATAGTCCCGGTCCCGGATGAGAGACTGGACAGACTGGCCGAAATATACTCCCCAGAAAAGTACACCCCCGCCACCGTTGAATTCTTTGATATCGCCGGCCTGGTAAGAGGGGCCTCTCACGGCGAGGGCCTTGGCAACAAATTCCTTTCTCATATCCGGGAGTGCGACGCGGTGATACACGTTGTCAGATGCTTTGACGATCCGAACATAATCCACGTCGACGGAAAGGTCGATCCCGCCGGAGACGTCGAGACCGTCAATTTCGAACTTATCCTGTCGGATATTGAGATAGTAGACAGGCGTATCGAGAGAACGACAAAGCTTCTTAAGACTGACAAAAAGCTGGCAGGTGAGCTGGAGTTTCTGTCAAAGCTCAAGGCTCATCTTGAATCTGGCAAGACCGCGGCGTCATATCCCGCAGAGGGGGACGAAGCCGCGATACTTGCGGACATTCCCCTGCTCTCTGCCAAACCCGTTATCTTCGTTGCAAACGTCGATGAGGCGACCGCTGCCGGCGTTCCCTCGGAGAACGCGTACTATAACGAACTGAAGAATGTCGCCGAGGAAGAAAAGGCCGGACTTATCGCGCTCTGCTGCGGGCTTGAGGCCGAGATCGCCGAGCTTGACCCTGAGGAAAAGCAGATGTTCCTCGACGATATGGGCATCAGCGAGCCCGGACTCTACAGGCTGATAAGGGAAAGCTATTCCCTGCTCGGTCTCATCAGCTTCCTGACCGCAGGACCCAAGGAGGTCAGGGCTTGGACTATCAGAAAGGGCACGAAGGCTCCGCAGGCAGCCGGTAAGATCCACAGCGATTTCGAGCGCGGGTTCATCAGGGCCGAGATCGTGGCTTACGAGGACCTCATGAAATGCGGCGGAAGCATGACCGCCGCAAAGGAGGCGGGGCTTGTCCGCAGCGAGGGAAAAGACTATGTGATGAAGGACGGGGACGTGACGCTCTTCAGGTTCAATGTCTGAGCGCTAAACGCAGTACCCATAATAATACGGGGGTGTTAAAAACTCGTTATCCGAGTTTTTTAACACCCCCGGCATTATGCTGTCTCAGTATATCTTAATATTCCCTTCTCCAAGGATTATCGTCACCGAATAAGCATCGGCACCGGTCACAGGCGAGACAGAAGGTTCTTCCGTCGAGGTCGTTTCCTCCTCGTCAGGTGTGTCTCCCGGCTCGTCTTCCGAAGGCTCCTCTGTTTCGTCTTCGCCCGGCTCTTCATTCGAGTCGATGTCGATATAATTCTTTTCGTAGTAGTCTCCGTACTTCAGCTCGTTGAAGTAGCTGATCGTTCCGGCCCCGGCCTTGAGATAGAGATTGAAGCCGGTGAAATCCTCTTCGATCCTGTCGTAATCGACAGATCCGCTCTTGATATTGACATACATCGAGCGGGTGAAGGATGTCGATTTGACCGAAGCGTAGGCTGTTACTCCGTCAATCCTCAGATCGTTTACCGATGTCGCGAGAAGATTTACCTTTGAATCCTGAGTCGATTCGATCTGGATCGAGGATGTCGTCTTTACGTTGCTGATCGTGACGTCGCCGTCGGTAAGATTCAGCTTATAGTCGCAGTTTATCCTGAGATCGGACAGGGTGATGTCGGCTTCCGAGCTAATCGTGAGGTTGATCGCCTCGGCGTTGTCGGTGAAATAAAGATTGATCTTTCTTTCACGGTCCTTGTATTTGAAATAATGCAGATAATCGCGGAAGCCGTTGAAGTTGATCTTGAGGTTGTCAATATCGATGAGGTTGGTTATCGCCGTCTTGTCCGACAGCTGAAGAGTCGATTTGCTTACCGACAGATCGTAGGTACCGTCGGGGAAGTTCACAAGCTCGATATAGTTCGATTCGGCGCCGCCGTAGACGTTGACGTCGACTTCGGTCATCGTGATAACGAGCTTGCGGACAGAATCTCCGTTGAATTCCTTCTTGGTCGTATAGTTGCTGTCGGCGTCTCCCGTCTGGGTGAAGATCGCGACTCCCTGATCGTTGGCCATGTTCGTCGCCGTAAAGCAAAGAAGAATGCCTACGAGCGCGAGCATCACCGATATGATAAGGAATATGATTGATGTCGGTTTCATTTCTGCTTACTGCCTTTCAGCACGGGCTATGAGTTTCTTGATGTATCTCAGCCCTTCTTTGGTCTTTGTGAAAGCAAAGCCGAGAAGCTTTGCGAGCATCTTCATGGCAAATGGGATAAGTCTGACCGCGAAGTTGTAAACCAGGATACCGACGAAGAGGACGACGGCTCCGACCGTGACGCCGAGACCGATCTCAAAGAGACCGACCGGCACCGAGCCCTTGATCATCATTATCACACCGTATACTATGCCTACCAGCGAGACGGTCACTCCGGCCGCCACGAAGGCGATCAGGAGCGCGACTATCGCGATGAGAAGCAGCGCGAGAAATACCCAGAATACGAGATAGATCGCGATCGCGATCAGCGCAAGCGCGAGGATGAGCGGGATTGCAAGGATGAAAAGGACTGTGAATGCGGGCGATCTTACCGGCGTCTCGTCAAACTCGGCGTATGTGTAGTCGTCGATGTCGTCAGGACCGTCGTTCCCTGCTTTTTCCTCTTCACCTGAAACCTCTTCGGCATTCTTATTATCCGGACTGCTTTCCGACTTCCTGCTCTTTTTTCCTCCGAACAGACCGCGCCGGAATTCCTTTACGTCTTCTTCCTCAAAATTCAGAGGATCATCCTCGGGAAGAGGTTCGGACTTATTATCGGCAGCGGAATCGGGAGCCTCGGCTGCTTTTTCCTTTTTGGCTTTGTCTCCGCTTTTGAAAAAGGACACCGGAGAACGGAGTTCGGGTTCGGGTTCGGGAGACGCCGGAAGTTCTTTTTCGTCGGACTCCTTTTTTTCTTCGCTCGCGGTCGAGGCAGGGGCTTCGGCAGCCTTTTTCTCTTCGGCGGGACCGACCTCCGGAGCGTCCTCGATCTCAAAGTGGCCAAATCCGATATCAGGCATATCCGTCACCTGATCGGACGCCGCGCCCTCGGCGATTTTCACGGGGTCCTGCTCACTTATCAGAGCCGAGATCTCGTCGGCCATATCCTCAACGGGAATGTCGATCTCCTCCATTCCCTCCTCGTCAAAATAGGCGGAGACAGATGTGATCTCGGAGTCGATCGTCTCGGGAGTCAGGCCCTTTTGTGCCAGAACCTTTCGCAGTTCCTTTAAAAACTGTGATTTTTTCATTAGATTCCTCATAAAGAGTTAGAGTGCAATGAAACAATAACTCTTCAAACTGAATAAATAACTTTTCAAAAGAGTATAAATGTGATATAATACTGCATATGCGGAAAGGGTATTCCGCTCATAAATATACAGTTTCAATATATTTTATCACAAACGGAGTATAAATTCAAGATGCGAATGAGAAAAAAGAAGCATTCGGCCGAAAGAATAGCCGCGTGCTCGGGATATCTTATCCCCGACACTCCGGGTAGTGATCCCCGACTATGCTTTGAAAAACAGTCTCCGCTCTATCTCGAGATAGGCTGCGGCAAGGGGGATTTCGCGCTCGGGCTGGCAAACCGTAATCCGGATAAGAACATAATCGCGGTGGAAAAGATACCCGACGTCGCGATGTTCGCGCTTGAAAAGGCGGCGGGTATAAAGCCCGGACCCGATCGCGGAGAGGACGAACCGGTTCCCGGAGCGCTTTACGGCAACATAAGGTTCATCATCTGCGACGCCGTCTATCTGGCCGACCGGTTTCCACCCGAAAGCGTCGAACGCATCTATCTGAACTTCAGCGATCCCTGGCCGAAAAAGGGATATTACAAGCGCCGGCTGACGGCTCCCGGGTTTCTTGAGATATACAGAAAGATACTGATACCCGGAGGAGAACTGCACTTTAAGACCGACAGTCAGGATCTGTTCGACTGGTCGCTTGAATCTTTCAGGGATTTCGGGCTTGAACTGCTCTTTTCCACCCGCGACCTTCACTCAAGCGAGGAGGCGGCCGGCAATATCATGACCGAATATGAAAAAAGGTTTTCGGAGGCCGGCATGCCGATCTATTCGGCCCATGTGAGATTTCCTGAGAGTCTTGGCAGCCCGGAAAGGAAGACAGATGAAAGCTGAGGCTCGGTCAGGTATAATACTTCTCGACAAGCCCGCCGGCATCACCTCCCAGACCGCCGTAAACGCCGTCAGGAGGGCTTTCGGCACAAAACAGGCCGGACATACCGGAACGCTCGACCCGCTCGCCACAGGGCTCCTGGTAGTCCTTGTGGGCCGCGCCGTTAAAGCATCTGAATACGCGACCTGCGACAGAAAAAGATACGAAGCGGTGATGAAGCTCGGGACAGAGACCGACACCGAGGACATCACCGGCGAGGTAATCTCCGAAAAGAGATTCGATCTTTCCGACGGCGATATCATCGCCGCCTGCGAATCCTTCACCGGCGAGTATCTCCAGACACCGCCGATGTACAGCGCGGTCAAGGTAGGAGGCAGGAAGCTCTATGAGATCGCGAGAGCGGGAGGCAGCGTCGAGCGCGCGGCAAGGCCGGTCGTGATCTATTCTCTTTCTGCTAAAAGGTTCAGTGACGATTCATTCTCGCTTTCGGTCGAGTGCTCGTCGGGAACATACATCAGGACGCTCTGCGCCGATATCGGAAGGAAGCTCGGCTGCGGCGCCTGCATGTCTGCCCTCCGGAGGACGGCTGTCGGTGACTTTACCCTCGACGCCGCTGTGACACCCGACGGGCTTGCCGACGCGGCAGAAGCCGGGACCGCGGGTGATCTCCTCATCCCGGTCGAGAGGCTCTTCTCCGGCCTCGGCGAGATCCGCCTTCCTCCCTTCTACGAAAAGCTCATGCGGAACGGCTGCGAGATCTATCTCTCAAAGCTCCGCTCCCCGGGAGGCGTCCTTCCCGACTGTCCGTCAGGCACACGCCTGAAGGTCCTCACCGCCACCGGAGACTTCTTCGCCCTCGGAGAGGTCGGCGACTGGCCGGAAGGAAAAGCGGTAAAAGCGCTGAAGCTGTTTGCATTATAGTATTATCCCCCGCGTCCTCACGGACCCGGGGAATAATACTATATTGGCCGATCTCAGGCTTCCTGTGATTTCTTGTAGTCCTCGACGATCTTCTGGGCGATGTTGGCAGGGACGGTCGAGTAATCTGTCACCTTGTATGTGAAGGATCCTCTGCCCTGCGACATGGCACGGAGAGCGATCGGGTAGTCAAGCAGCTCGGCCTTGGGAGCGAGCGCGTGGACGGTGGTGTATCCCTTCTTTCCGGCGGGATCCATTCCCATGATGCTGCCGCGTCTCTTGTTGAGATCGCCCATGACGTCGCCGACGAGGTCCTCGGGAACGGTGATGTCAAGATCTCCGACAGGCTCGAGGAGCACGGGAGCCGCCTGCTCGAGGCACATCTTGTATGCCATCTTGGCAGCCGTCTTGAAGGAGATTTCATCAGAGTCGACCGGATGGTAGGAACCGTCGTGGAGGTCGGCGCCGAGGTGCGTCATCGGGAATCCGGCGACACCCTTCTCCATCGCCTCGACAAGTCCCTTTTCAACGGCGGGGTTGAAGTTCTTCGGAACGACGCCTCCGACGACCGATACGGTGAAGGTGAGTCCGGGATCCTCGGCGGGGGCGAATCTGATCCAGACGTCGCCGAACTGACCCGAGCCGCCGTTCTGCTTCTTGTGGCGGGCGTGGATGTCGACCGACTTCGTGATCTTCTCGCGGTAGGGGATCTTGGGAGTCTCAAGCTTGATAGATACGCCGTAGCGGGATTTCAGCCTTGAGGAGAGGACCGCGAGATGCATGTCGCCGAGGCCGGAGATGACCATCTGCTTTGTCTCGGGATCGGTAACGTATCTCAGCGTCATATCCTCTTCGACCATCCTGGCCAGCGACTGGGAGATCTTTCCCTCGTCCTTCGCGGTCTCGGGGATGATCGCCTGAGTCATATAGGGTTCGGGATAGCTGACCGTCGCGTAAGCCTCGGTCCCGCTCTCCCTGAGGGTGTTGCCGGTGTTGGTGTTCGAGAGCTTGGCTATCATTCCGATGTCGCCGCAGGAAAGCTCGTCGACTTCGGTCTGGGCCTTGCCCTTGACGGTATAGATATGGGCCATCTTTTCGGAGGCTCCGGTCGCGATGTTGTTGAGGATGGCATCGCGGCGGAGAGTCCCGCTCATGACCTTGAAGAAGGACATCTTTCCGACGAAGGGGTCGGCGACCGTCTTGAAGACGAATATCGAGGCGGGTCCGTTCTCACTGATGGCGACCTTGCCGCCGTCGGCAAGCTTCTCTTCCTTCTTCGAGGTGAATTTCGGGAAGGAATCGACCGCGGCCGAAAGGAGAGTGGAAACGCCGGCAAGAGTCAGGGAGGATCCGCAGAAGACGGGGACTATCGATCCGCTGACGATTCCGTCGTGGATGGCGCCGGCGGCCTCTTCGCTCGAGATCTCCTCTTCCATGAGGACCTTTTCCATGAGCTCTTCGCTTACCATGGCAAGAGCCTCGTTGAAGCTTTCCTTGTGATCGTTGGCGACCGAGAGCAGGTCGTCGCTCATGGCGACCTCGGAGGGAACGCCCTTCGCGTCGAACTTGAAGGCCTTCATGGTGACGAGGTCGATCAGGACGATATCCTTGCCGTTCTTCACCGGGACGGTGACGGGGCAGACCGAAGCGCCGAATTTCTCCTGCAGCTGTCCGAAGACTCTGTCGAAATCGGCCTCGGGATCGTCGAATTTGTTGATGAAGAAGGTGCAGGGCACTCCGGCTTCTGCCGCGTTGTCCCAGGCGAGCTCGGTTCCGACTTCCACGCCCGACTTGGCGTCGACGAGGATTACGGCGTTCTCGCTCACTCTGAGGGCCTGCTTGACTTCGGCTACGAAATCAAGATAGCCGGGGGTGTCGATAAAATTGATCTTGCAGCCGTTGAAAACGACCGGCGCGACCGAGGCGGAGATGGTAAATCCGCGCTTGATCTCTTCGGGATCGTAATCGCAGACGGTGTTGCCGTCGGAGGGCTTGCCGAGCCTGTCGGTTCCTCCGGTCACATAGAGCGCGGCTTCGGCGAACGAAGTCTTTCCGCATCCGCCGTGACCGAGCAGAGCGATGTTTCTGATTTTGGCTGTTTCGAATTTTGCCATTTGTCTTCCTTTCCGGGTTCCGGAGGACCGGAACTTATATCTTTATTTTTTTAATCTTAACAAAAATGAAAGCTGACTGTCAGCGCTGCCAACAGTCCTTGAGCAAGTCCGCAGACGCAACTTTTATTTTATCATATTATTGTTGATAATGCAAGATGTTTTTTCTCAATTGTCACGGAACCTGAAGAGCCTCGCCGCGTTGAATGATGTCAGTCTGATCATCTCGTCGGGTGACATGGCGCGAACAGACCCGAGAACTGCTGCTGTGCGGAAGATATAATCGGATCGGTTTCTCCTGCCCCTGAAGGGTTCGGGGGCAAGATATGGGGCGTCGGTCTCGAGAAGCAGCCGGTCGGCCGGGACTGAGGCGGCAACAGCCCTTACTCTCGGGGCGTTCTTAAAGGTGACGACCCCAGAAAATGAGATATACCATCCGCGTCTGACAAGCTCGGCGGCCATCTCGGCGGAACCCGAATAGCTGTGGAATACGCCGGTGACTCCGGGGTGCCGGATGACGGTCTCAAAGCAGTCTCCGTGGGCGTCGCGGTCGTGAACGATCACCGGAAGACCGGTCGATTCCGCAAGGCAGAGCTGCATCTCAAAATAATCTTTTTGCGCTTCCCTGTCGGTGTCATCGTAATGGTAGTCGAGTCCGGTCTCGCCTATCGCCACGATGAGGTTTCTGCCCGACGATCTGTCGGCATCTATCATGCCTGACAATATCAATGCGGAATGCCCGGGTGAGACCTCGCCGGAAGTCTCTGTGGGGTGGACGCCAACCGCGGCATACAGCCCGGAGCGCCCGAGCGACTGGGCATAGACAACGGCGGAATTCGCGGTGCTTACCGAGACGTTTATGATCCTTCCGACACCGTTTTTAAAGACCTCGTCAAGGAGCGCGTCAGCCCCTCCGGGATATTCCGAAAAGCTTTGGTCGGTATAATGGGCGTGGGTGTCGGTGATAAAACCGAATCCCTCTTTCGCTTCTTCTGTCATAATACGCGAACCCGGATCAGCGTACCCTTTCGCCGGGAGGAGTCTCGGGATCGAGGAAGACGACACGCACCGTATCCTCTCCCGACGCGAGCAGCATTCCCTCCGACTTCTCTCCGCAGAGGACGGCGGGCTTCAGGTTTGCGACGACGATGACCTTTTTGCCGATCAGCTCATCAGGACTGTAGAATTTCGCGATACCCGAAACTATCTGACGCTCCTCATACCCGAGGTCGACCTTCAGCTTCAGCAGCTTTTTCGCTTTCGGGACTGGCTCACAGGAGATGATCTTCGCAGTCCTGAGCTCGACGTTCATGAACGAATCGATCGTGATCTCGGCGCAGCCCTCCGGCTTTGCGGGCCTGTCGGATTTGCCGGCGGCAGCCGCGGCCTTTTCCGCGGCTTTGGCGAGCTCGGCGGCCTCGTCGATCCTGGCAAACAGCACCTTTGACTCAGAGACCCTGCCATTGCGCTTCAGCGCGCCGAAAACGAACTCGGCAAAGGCGGCGTAATTAACGCTTCTCTTTTCCTTAATGCAGCTGAGCTCCTCTTCGCAGCCGAGCAGCGAAAGGATGGTTTCAGCCGAGCCAGGAATGAAGGGATAAAGGAGAACGGCGGCAAATCTGATGGCGGACAGCAGGCTGTATAGGACGGTGGCAAGCCTTTCGCGGTTCCCGGGATCCTTCGCGAGCACCCAGGGGGTCGTCTCGTCTATATACTTGTTTGCCCTGTCGAGTATCTTTACGACTGCGGCAACTGCGTCGGCGACACGGTAACCGTCCATCGCCGCGAACATCTCGTCGCGTGAGGCAAGGCAAACCTTTTCAAGCTCGAAATCAAGATCGGTGAACTGTCCGGGATCGCGGATCTCGCAGTCGAAGTACTTCTTCTGCATGTCGAGCGTTCTCTTGACCAGGTTGCCGAGGTTGTTTACAAGGTCGTTGTTGTATCTCTTGAAGACCCTTTCCCAGGTTATGCTTCCGTCGGAGTTGTAGGGCATCTCGGCCAGGGCATAGTATCTCACTCCGTCGACCCCGACCGTTTCGGCCAGCTCGTCGGCGTAGATAACATTGCCCTTGGATTTGCTCATCTTGTCCGAGCCGAAGAGGAACCAGGGGTGTCCGAAGACCTTTTTCGGAAGCGGCAGTCCGAGAGCCATCAGGAATATCGGCCAGTAGATCGTGTGGAACCTGATGATGTCCTTGCCGATCATATGGACGTCGCAGGGCCAGAGCTCTTTGAATCTCTCCGACTGCTCTTCGTAGCTTTTGTCGGGGTCGTATCCGATCGCGGTGATATAGTTGGAGAGGGCGTCAAGCCAGACATAGACCACATGCTTCGGATCCGACGGTACCTCGATGCCCCATGAGAAGGAAGTTCTTGAGACGCAGAGATCCTGGAGCCCCGGGAGCAGGAAGTTGTTCAGCATCTCGTTCTTGCGGGACTCGGGCTCGATGAAGCCGGGGTGGGTGTTAATGTAGTCGATGAGACGGGGAGCGTATTTCTGCATATTGAAGAAATATGCCTCCTCCCTGGCGCGGATGAGCGGAGCTCCGCAGTCGGGGCACTTGCCGTCGGTCACCTGGGAGTCGGTGAAAAAGGACTCGTCGGGGGTGCAGTACCAGCCCTCGTAGTATCCCTTGTAGATATCGCCGTTCTTTAAGAACCTTTCAAATATCTTCTGCACCGTCGCGACATGGTAGTCGTCGGTGGTGCGAATGAATTTGTCGTATCCGACGTTCATTTTATCCCAGATCCCGCGTATGACGCCGGCCACTCCGTCGACATAGGCTTTCGGCGAGAGGCCCGCCTTTTCGGCGCAGTTCTGGATCTTCTGGCCGTGCTCGTCGGTTCCGGTGCAGAAATAAACGTCGTAGCCTCTGCATCTTCTGTATCTGGCGACAGCGTCGGTCATGATAGCCTCGTATGTGTTTCCGATATGCGGTTTTGCCGAGGCATAGGCTATCGCGGTCGTAATGTAGTAAGGTTTATTCATAGATGAAGTCTCCCGTGAGGTTGTATTTGTTATCCTCCGTCTGAGCGGAGTTCAAAAAGAGTCTTGCGGACTCGGCTCGCTCTAGCGCGAACAGCGGTCCGAAATGTATAAAGTAAAGGATACCGAGCGTAAGGATTGAAAACAGATATCCCGCGACAGATCTGATAAGTAGCCTGAAGTATAGCCCGGCGGGCATTCGGAATTTCGGAGGCAGACCGGTCTTTGCCGATTCCGATATGATCCAAAGATAATGTCTGTCTGTTATATTCAAAAAAACATACAGCGGCAGAAGAAGGAGGATAACAGCCAGATAAAGAGCCGACGGAAATTCCTTCAATGGATCAGTCAGAGTCACCGCAAAGGCGATTATATAATAGATCGCCGCGGCGGAGATGACCGGCAAATAAGAGATGAAGGAACGGAAAAGATCGCTGAAAAACCGTTTAGGCGAGGAAAATGAGGAAAAAAGCAGTCTCATGTCGGCATATTCTTCGACAGATACTCCGGCCACCTCGCGGCGGTATCCGGCTATGAGCGGCAGAGAGAGCAGAATCCCAAAAAAGAGGGAAAGGCAATCGACTGTCAGATCCGCGACTGCTTCGTTTTTGATTTCCAAAGCATGCACTTCATATATCAGGAATTCGGCGACTGCAGCGGGGATATAATTGCCGAGAAAGAAGGCGGCGAGGACCGCAAGCAGTGATACCGCCAGCGGGATCCTGGCATCCTTCCTTTTGAGAAGGAGCCCGGCCCTGCGCCTGATCAGCGCGGGATCCGGAGTCACGGCAGCGGAAACAGTCGGGGTATTTTGAATAATATTATTCATTGCCATAAGTTTTCTTCACAAGCTTGTGTAGGGTAATATCTGAGGTGAACAGAAGATGTGTTTTATAATGCAACCTGCGAGCCCCCGATAAAGACGCGTTCGATATTCAGCCTGCGTCGCCCGGAGGTGTCGTCTGGCCGGCAGAGGCAGAGGTCGGCTCTTCTCCCCTCTTCGATAAGACCGCATCTGTCTTCGATCCCGACCTCGAGCGCGGGGTTAAGCGTCGCGCATCTGACCGCCTCGGTCACCGGGATGTCGCAGAAGGATGCGAGATTTCCGACCGCGTCGGGAAGCGAAAGAGTGCTTCCGGCAAGAGCTCCCGAAAGAGTCCTGGCGACTCCGTCCTTTACGACCGCAGCGCTGCCGGCTATCATATACTCCCCGTCGGAGAGACATGTCGCGGCCATCGAATCGGATATCAGTACCAGTTTCTCTGATCCTGTCTGCCTGTATGTGAACCTTACCATCTCGGGACAGACGTGATGTCCGTCGCAGATGAGCTCGCAGTATGCGCCGGTGTCAAAGGCGGCAAGGACGGTTCCTCCGTCACGGTGATGGACGGGAGGCATGCAGTTGTAGAGGTGGGTAAAGGATACGCCGAATCTCTCTTTGAAGCTTACAGCTTCCTGATAGTTCGCAGAAGTGTGACCGAGTCCCAGCGTCGCTCCGAGAGAAATGGCTGTCTCTGCAAATTTCTCTCCCCCTTCCCGCTCGAGAGCGGCGGTGATATGGAGAGGAAGGCCGGCGACGCCGGCGAATTCTGTCAGCTCAGTGCTGTCTGGAGGAACTATAAAGTCGGGGTTGTGAGCTCCCCTGCGAGCGGGATCGATATATCTGCCTTCAAGATGAATGCCTTCAAAGACCGAAAAAGGTCCATTGACGCCGGCGAAGCGGGAAAAGTTCTTTATTCTTTCTGCTGCGGCAGAGAGAGCATCGAGGCTGTCGGAAGCAAGCGTCGGCATCACCGACGTGATCCCGTCACGCGCGTATGAGCGAGCCATGACGCCAAGGCCGGATTCATCAGCCGAGCCGAAGTCGAAGCCGCAGCGTCCGTGAGTGTGGACGTCGACAAGTCCGGGGATCAGCACAGCCCCGGCCGCGTCAATGACGGTATCGACACCGCGTCTTTTTCTCCCTGCAGGAAGGATCTCCGAGATTATGCCGTCATCGATCTCAAGCGTTCCGGGACGCAGTGTCCCGTCCCGGACGTCAAGTATCGACGCGCCTCTGATTTCGGTCGTCACTTTGGCAGATCACCTGATTTCTTCGATATCGTAAGGCGTCGTCTGGTAGACGAAGTAGTTGAGCCAGTTGGAATAGAGCAGGTTAGCGCAGCTCCTCCATCTCACCACGGGAGTGGCTGTGGGATCGTCTCCCGGGAAATAATTCTCGGGGATATCTATCGGCAGTCCGGCGTTAAGATCTCTGAAATATTCTCTTGCAAGGGTATCGCCGTCGTATTCAGAATGGCCGGTCACGAAGATCTGCCTGCCCTTGTCGGTCATGCAGACGAAGACTCCGGCTCTGTCGGAGGTGGAAATGATCTTGAGCTCAGGGCAGGCCTCGATGTCTTCTGTCCTGACACCGGTATGCCTTGAATGCGGTACCCAGAACTCGTCGTCGAAGCCACGGAAAAGGATCGAGCCCTTATGATCGACTTTATGACGGAATACCCCGAAAAGCTTTTTCTCAAGCGGTATCTTGCCTATCCCGTAGTGATAGTAAAGTCCGGCCTGAGCGCCCCAGCAGATATGGAAGGTCGATGTGACATGTGTCTTAGACCACTCCATTATATTGCAGAGCTCATCCCAGTATTCGACCTCTTCGAACTCCATCTGCTCGACGGGCGCTCCGGTAATGATCATTCCGTCAAATTTCCGGTGCTTGATCTCTTCAAAGGTCTTGTAGAAGGCGATCATGTGATCGGCCGATGTATGTGTTGATTTGTGCGTCGCGGTCTGAAGGAGCTCAAGCTCGACCTGAAGCGGCGTGTTCCCGATAAGCCTCGCGATCTGGGTCTCGGTCACTATCTTCTGAGGCATCAGATTGAGCATCAGGATGTGCAGAGGACGTATATCCTGCGTTATGGCCCTGGTCTCTGTCATGACGAAGATGTTCTCGTCAAGGAGGATCTGGGTGGCAGGGAGAAGATTTGGTATCTTGATAGGCATTGCTGTCTCCGTTGATATCTCCGGCCGCCCGGCAAAAAAGCCGGAGCCGGAACTAAGGAATATGATAAATTAACGGCGGTATTTGCCGATCAGGGAATGATTTCGTCAGACCTTTTCAAGCGCCGCAGAAAGGTCGGCGATGATATCGTCGGCGTTCTCGATTCCTACCGAAAGCCTTACCAGCCCGGCGGGAATATTCGCGGCCGCGAGCTGCTCGTCGGTGAGCTGGCGGTGAGTCGTGCCCGCAGGATTGAGGACGCAGGTCCTTGCGTCGGCGACGTGAACGACTATCGAGGCGAGCTTCAGCGAATCCATGAACCTTACGGCTCCTTCCCTTCCTCCCTTTACCGTGAAGGAAATGACTCCGCAGGTACCTTTCGGCATATATTTTTCGGCAAGCGCGTGACGCGGGTCGGAGGGGAGCGCAGGCGCGCTCACCTTTTCGACCTTTTCATGCTTTTCCAGGAAGGAGGCGACCTTGAGCGCGTTCGAGCAGTGCCTCTCGACTCTCAGGCAGAGCGTCTCAAGGCCGAGATTGAGCAGAAATGCGGAAGTCGCCTGCATGATCGCGCCGAAGTCGCGCATCAGCTGGACTCTGGCTTTGACGATATAGGCCATAGAATTTCCGAAAGCAGAAACATAGGCGATCCCGTGGTAAGACTCGTCGGGCTCGGTAAGCTCGGGATAGCGGCCGCAACTCCAGTCGAAGACTCCTCCGTCGACTATCGCCCCACCCAGGACCGCCGCGTGTCCGTCCATGTATTTTGTGGTCGAATGGACGACGATATCGGCGCCGAATTCGAAAGGCCGGCAGTTTACCGGTGTCGGGAAGGTATTGTCGACGATCAGCGGGACGCCGATGCCGTGGGCGAGCGAGGCAAAGCGTTCGATATCGAATACGTCGAGATTGGGGTTTGAGAGAGTCTCGCCGAAAATGAGCCTTGTGTTTTCATCCGCCATCGACAGGATCTCATCGTCGGTCATATCCTGAGAAAAAAATCTTGTCTCGATGCCGAATCTCGAAAGAGTCACGCCTAAGAGATTCACCGATCCGCCGTATATCGACTGTGACGCAAGTATATTCTGGCCGGCGGAAGTGATGTTGAGGACCGAGATAAGAACCGCCGACATGCCGCTTGAGCAGCAGAGCGCCCCTGTACCGCCCTCAAGAGCAGCGATCTTCGCCTCGACCGCGGCGACAGTCGGATTCGAGATGCGGCTGTACATATGGCCTTCCTTGGTCAGATCGAAGAGCGCGCCGACGTCGTCGGTCGAGTCGTATTTGTATGTCGTGCTCTGATATATCGGAAGGATCCTCGGTTCGCCCGAAGCGGGAGAGTATCCCGCCTGGACGCACAGAGTCTCTATCGCATAATCCTTTTTATCTTCTTTAGTAACCTTTTTGCTGTTCGGATCCATTTTTGCCGCCTCTTTGAATAGAATAATTGTTGCCTTTTACAAACTGATTAATTATTATATCATATTTTCTTAAAAATATAAAGAAAATTTTGAAAAAAACGGCCTGAATGAATAAAAAAAGGATATCGGCCCGGTCTTTTGACTTTCCTGAAATAGCTTATCTCATTTTTGCGGCTTTTTTTGTTTAAGGCAATACCGCACAAATCTTTTTAGCTTATAGAGTGGTTTGTAACAGTATCGCAATATGTTTGTGATATAATAGAAATATGAACAAACAATTGAGCATTTCCTTCGTAAATGATGAATTGAAGGACGTTAAAACGAA
>JAEEGL014300403.1_pt1 | contig 65554 bp, 50 predicted proteins | sample 9134231 | NCBI WGS metagenome assembly JAEEGL01 (sample SAMN16246548, study PRJNA631951) | gut metagenome | biome: gut microbiome; feature: rumen; material: fiber-attached | host: Bos | place: Iran: Karaj | collected 2018-10
AGGTGTTCCGCCGGCGTATTGACCGACGTGTGGCTTTCCGGCACGATGAGATCCAGTTCGATCTGAAGCGGCGTATTGCCGAGAAGACGGGAAAACTGCGTTTCCGTCTGGATCTTTTTCGGCATCAGGTTGACGAGCAGGATCCGAAGAGGACGGATGTCCTGGGTGGTCGCCCGTCCTTCGGTCATGACGAAGATGTTTTCCTGCCTCAGCGTTTCTACCGCAGGCAGATGATCCGGAATTTTGATCGGCATTTACTTGACCTCATTCAGTGCCTGTTCCACGTCGGCGATCAGGTCTTCCGCGTTCTCGAGACCGCAGGAGAACCGGACGAGTCCGGCCGGGATGCCCGCTTCCTTCAACTGTTCTTCCGTGAGCTGGCGGTGCGTCGTCGAAGCGGGATTCAGGCAGCAGCTCCGCGCGTCCGCGACGTGCGTCTCGATCGCACAGATCTTCAATGCGTTCATGAAGGTTTCCGCCGCCTCGCGGCCGCCGTCAATCTCGAAACTCACGACGCCGCAGGAGCCCTTCGGAAGGTATTTCTGCTGCAGGGCATGATAGGGATCGCCCGGCAGATCGGAATAGATGACGCGCTTGATCTTCGGATGGTGCTCCAGATATTTCGCGAGCGCGAGCCCGTTTTCGCAATGCTTCGGCATCCGGACGTGCAATGATTCCAGCCCGAGGTTGATGTAGAACGCGTGCTGCGGCGACTGGATCGAACCGAAGTCACGCATGAGCTGCGCCGTGCATTTCGTGATGAATGCGCCGCCCATTCCGAAGCGTTCCGCATACACGACGCCGTGATAGCTTTCATCCGGCGTGGTGAGGCCGGGGAACTTGTCTTTGTGCGCCATCCAGTCGAACTTTCCGCCGTCAATGATCGCGCCGCCGACGGAGCTTCCGTGGCCGTCAATGTACTTCGTAGTGGAGTGCGTGACGATGTCCGCGCCCCATTCGATCGGCCGGCAGTTGACCGGCGTCGCGAAGGTATTGTCCACGATGAGCGGCACGCCGTGCCTGTGCGCGACGCGGGCGTACGTTTCGATGTCCAGCACGGTCAGCGCGGGATTTGCGATCGTCTCGCCGAACAGGGCTTTCGTGTTCGGACGGAAGGCCGCATCCAGTTCTTCCTCGGTCGCATCCGGCGAAACGAAGGTGAACTCAATGCCCATCTTCGCCATCGTCACGGCGAAGAGATTGAACGTGCCTCCGTAGATCGAGGAGCAGGAAACGACGTGATCGCCGGCGTTCGCCACGTTGAACACGGCGAAGAAATTCGCCGCCTGGCCGGAGCTCGTCAGCATGGCCGCCGTGCCGCCCTCCAGTTCCGCGAGTTTCGCAGCCACGAGGTCGTTCGTCGGATTCTGCAGGCGGGTGTAGAAATAGCCGTTCGCTTCCAGATCGAAAAGCTTGCCCATGTCCTTGCCCGTCGCGTATTTGAACGTCGTGGACTGGTAGATGGGCACCTGTCTCGGCTCACCGTTTCCCGGACGGTATCCGCCCTGAACGCATTTGGTCTCGATATTATAGTCTTTCATGTTCCGTCTCCTTTGGAGCGCCCGTTTTCACGCGGGACATCATAACTTTTTTATTGTAGCATAAGCGCTTTTTCAATGCAATCGGTTTGCCTGAAAAACTTTCCGTTCCGTTTCCGTGCGCTCCGTTTCTGCGATGTCATTGACAATTCGGGAATTCCGGGTATAATGGAATTGAGAAGGATCTCGGGACGACTGAGTCTCGGGCGGTCGAACGAAAGAAGGAGGGAGCAAAAGTCATGACTTTTCAGGAAACCTTGAACGACTATCTCGCGAGAACTGAAGCCACACAGGCGGATCTTGCCAAGTTATCAAGTTTGAGCGGCAGCACCATCAGCCGTTACCGTTCCGGGGACCGCTGCCCTTCGATCGAGAGCCGCCACCTTTTGCAGATCGCGGACGGTTTCTTCCTTCTCGCGAAGGAAAAGGGACTCGATATCCCGAAAAAGCAGATCTATCAGGACTTCCGGAATTCCATCTCGGGCGGTCTCACCGTGGAATACAGTACCTGGCTCCAGAACCTCACCTTTCTGTTAAAGTCCATCGGGATCCGCGGAGGAGCGCTGGCGCGCGCCATCGATTACGACCCCTCTTCCATCTCCAAGATCCTCTCCGGCTCGCGAAAACCCGCAGACGTGGGCGAATTCACGTCGAACGTGGCGGCCTATGCCATCCGCGTCGCGGCCGAGACGAGAAGCCTCGAATACCTTGCTTCCCTGCTCCGTTTTCCGGAGGACACGCCCGTTTCCGAGGCGGCATTGCAGCCCGCCCTCATCCGCTGGCTGGGATCCAATGAGGAACCGTACGGAAAAAACCCGATCGGCGGATTCCTGGAAAAACTGGACCATTTCAGTCTCGACGATTATCTGAAGGCCGTGAACTTAGACGACGTGAAGCTGTTCACGCTGCCGCACCAGCAGACCACGGTCAAGCTGTATTCCGGCATTGACGAACTATTGACCGCGGAGATCGATTTCATCCGGGCGACGCTTCTCTCCCACTCGACGGAGGATTGTCTCCTGTATTCGGATTTCCCGGCATTGACGAGAGATCCCTCGATGAACTTTTTCAAACTCTGGATGGTCGGCATGTCGCTTCTTTTGAAGCGCGGACTCCGGTTCGACCTCATCGTGGACATCAGCAAGCCGCTCCGTGAGATCGCAGTCGGAATCGAAGCATATCTGCCGCTCCTGATGACCGGTCAGATCAATATTTTCTATCTGAAAACGCCGGAATGCGGCAATTTCTGTCATCAGATCCGCGTTTCCGGCGCCGCCGTGCTCGTCGGGATATCGCTGCAGGGACGTCTGGAAGAAGGCCGGTTCACTCTGACGAAACGCCGCGAGGATCTCCGGTTCTTCCGGCGTCAGGCCGAGCACCTGCGCGCCAATGCTCTCCCCTTAACGGAAGTCTTCCGCGAAAACCGTCAGAAGGATTATCTTGCCTGCATTGACGAAATTGAAAACATAAAAGGGAACGTCCGTTTCGTGACCGGGTCGCTTCCGATCTTCTCGATTCCGGAAGACGTGCTTCGGGACCTTCTGAAGCTCAGAAACATTGATGAGAACAGCATTGCCAAGATTTTGAAGTACCGTGCACGGTGCTTCCGTTCCATAATGAGAATTGTGAAAACCCGCACGTTCACGGTGGAATATCCGGACCTGACCGAGGAAGCGTTCAATGCCGATCCGATCTGTCTCATGCTCTCCGACGTCTTCTTTCCCGAAGACGTTCCTTACACGTACGAAGCCTATGACGCGCACAGAAAGGCCATGAAAGAGTTCTCGGAAAAGCATCCGAATCTGATCCTCATTCAGGACAGCAAACCGGCATTCCGGAATCTGACCTATTCCGTCGCAGGAGACGAACACGTCATCATCTCAAAAAACGTCTCGCCCGCCATCCACTTCTGCATCCGGAATCCCCGGATCGCGCAGGTATTCAAGTTCTTCATCCCGCCGCTCAGGGACTGACGCGGGTCAGTCCGTTTTCTTCGACGGTCTTTTCTCTTTCCAGCTTTCGCATGAAGAGCACGAACATCGTTACGGCGATCCCCGTGGACAAGAGTTCCGCGATCGGGGTCGCCAAAACGACGCCCGTCGCGCCGAGGCCGAACGAAAGCGAAAGGATCCCCATCAGAGGAATGTCCAGCACGCCCTTTCTTAAACAGGACAAAACGAGCGACTTGATCCGCTGCCCGGTCGCCTGAAAGACCGCATTGAACAAAAACGTCACGGAGCAGAGCGGCACGGCGAAGCAGACGACCCGCAGGAACGCGGATCCGAACCGTATGCTCTCCGGCTCGTCAATGAAGAAGCGGATGAGCGGTTCGGCGAAGATCTGGAACAGCACGAGACAACTGAGTCCGATCATTTCCGAAAGCGCGCCCGCAAAAAGGATGGACTTCTTCATCCGTTTGTAGTTTTTGGCGCCGTAATTATAGCCCACGAGCGGCGTCACGCCCATCGTGATGCCCATCATCGTGTTGAATGCGAGAAGATTCACCTTCTTCGCCACGCCGAGTCCCGAAACCGCTTCCGTTCCGTACCCGCTCACGTAAACGTTCGCGAAGATGTTCGACACCATCGCAAGCGTCGTCTGCAATGCTGCCGGGAAGCCGATCGCGAGGACCTCGCTCGGGATCTTTCCCTTCAGCGAAAAGTCCCTCGGATTCAGAGTAAATACGGAATGCGGATCCTTCCGGTGCCTATAAAGATAGATCAGGAAAAACAGGAAGGACGCGGTATTCGAGAGCATCGTGGCAATGGCTGCGCCGATCACTTCATTGCCCTTCGGAAGCAGGACGAACATGAACAGCGGGTCCAGGATGATGTTCAGGACGCCGCCCATCGACATGCCGAAGCCCGCCTCCCTCGAAGCGCCGGTCGAACGGACGAGATGGCCGCAAAGGTTGTTCCCGACCGACGGCAGAGCGCCGATGATCACGACCCAAAACAGATAATCGTAAGCAAACTGATAGGAATTATCATCGCCGCCGACCGCGTAGATGAGCCAGGGTCTGGCAATGAAGATGAAAAGCGCGTAGACGACGGAGGCCGCAAGGCCGAACCAGAAACTGAACGCGAAGACGTGCCGCGCCTTCTCCGGATTCTTCTGGCCGAGCAGCCGGGAGATCAGGCTCGCGCCGCCGGCGCCGAAAAGATTCGCGATCGCGCCGGTGATGATGAACAGGGGCATGCAGACGGACATGGCCGCCACGGCCGCCGCATTGCCGGTCCGGCCGACGTACCAGGTGTCCGCGTAATTGTAGATGATGTTGATGACCTGGGTGATGACGGTGGGGATCGCGAGCGCAAGCACTGCCTTCGGGATCGGCGCCTGTTCAAAGATATAGGTCTTGTCCCGGGATCTTGCGCTCATAAACTTCAGACGCTGCCTGTCTCTTCCGGAAGCAGCGCCTTCGCCACCTTTTCACAGTCTTCGTAAATACAGAGATTTGCAAACCCGTCCATACTCGTTCGCGACAGGTTGATGAGCACGAGTTTGTCGCCCGGATAAAAGCGGACGAAGGAAGCTGCCGGATACACCACGAGGCTCGTGCCGACGATGATCATCATGTCGGCGGTCCGGATGGCTTCGACGGTCTTGTCGATGACCCGCTCGTTGAGCCCTTCCTCGTACAGCACGACGTCCGGCCGGATCATGCCGCCGCAGGTGCATTTCGGCACGCCCTGCGCCTCGTAGACCGTCTGCATCGAATACTTCCGTCCGCAGCGCACGCAGTAGTTCTTGTGCACGGTGCCGTGAAGGTTCAATACCTTCGTGCTGCCGGCCTTTTCATGCAAGCCGTCGATGTTCTGCGTCACGATCGTCACGTCGTGCCCTTCCGCTTCGAGACGGGCGAACATCCGGTGTGCTTCGTTCGGTTCCGCATCGGGGTACAGCATTTTCCCCCGGTAAAACTCGAAGAATTCCTCGGGATGATCCATGAGGAACGAGTGCGAGACCATCTCCTCCGGGCTGTACGTCCGGTGCAGTTTCTGCTGATAAATGCCGTTCGCGGACCGGAAATCCGGGATCCCCGAGGGCACCGAAATGCCCGCGCCCGTGAAGCCGACGATCTTGCGGCTGTCCCGGATCATATCCTTCAGTTTCGCAATGCTTTCGTTAAAGTCCATCGTCCCTCTCTCCGCTTTTCGCCGTCATTCCACGACGTAGTCAAAGTCCACCGGAATAAAGACCTGTCCGTTCGGCGTGCGCGCCTCGATCGTGACACGGTACGTCCCGGGCTCCAACGCGCCCGTCCGTTTCACGGGCGAAGCGAATCCCTTCAGGCTGAAATGATACGCGGTGCCGTCGGCGATCTCCGCCCGGTTGAACAGGTGGCTGTTCAGGCGCTTCCTCTCTCCGGTCGTCCGGTTTTCCGCGAACAGCGAAACGGTCGCCAGCGGATAATTGCTCTCGATCCGGATGATCTCCGTGCCGTTTAAGTCGTTCGGGGAAGAGATCGTCTTCTCGGTGTTCAGCTTGACTTCCGGAAACTCGTACTTTTTCGTGCCCTGAAATTCGGCAACGGTCATCGGGATGTAGGCTTCGTCGAAGAGGCGTTCAAAAGTGTACTTGTAATCGACGCGGCCCTGCGCGTGGTATTTCTGACCGGTCGTCTCATCGATCTGCTCGAAACCGCCGGGACGCTGATCCTGGATCATGACGTAGCTCTCGGTGCCGTTGATCGAGCCGTCCGCGTTCCGGACGACGACAGCGTTTTCCGTCGCCATCATCGTATGCCCCATCTTCACGTGATCCTGCCAGACCACGATGTCCGCGGGCTCTAAGAGTGCGTAACACTCGAACATTTTCTGACTGCCGTAGCGCTTCACGATGTCGTCCGTGAAGTCCTTGGAGTCCGCCTTCCCGAAGGACGGCGTGGTGAGATCGTAGGTGTAGTCGCCGAGCGGCAGCCAGCCGTTCTTGTACACCATATAGTAGCATTGCAGGACGCCGCGCATGCTGTTCGCGACGGCAAAGATCGCCCAGCCGGCGGTGCCGGAGCAGCTGCTCCCGATCGCCCGCGTGAATGCGGGGCCGAGCTGCGCATTGTAATCGGACGTCAGCTCGTCAATGAGGAGACGTCCGGTCCGGAGATTCAGATAATCCAAAAACGCGTATACGCTGGTGTTCGGACCGGTGTAGGGAATGCCGGCATAACGTTCGTACTGTCTGAAAGGCGTGGAAGAAATCGAGGTCGTGACCTCGAAGTCCTCGTTCGAGTACCATTGCACGGTGAGCGCCTTCCGCATGAGATCGACCGCCGCCGCGCGCATTTCCGCGATCGTCGGCTCGTGATCGAAGATGTACTGCGGATAGTCCATGATCGGGGAATCGACGGCGAAAATGTCGATCTCCTCGGTTTCGGGCACGGTGCTTTCCGCGACCGGTTCAGTCACGGGTTCCGTTTCCTTTTCACCTGACGGAGTTTCCTCCGCAGGCGCTTTCGTGTCCGAGGTTCCCGCGCCGCAGGCTGACGCAAAGATCATCATGACGGCGACAAGAATCAGGAGCCAACGGTTTTTCTTTTCTTTTCTCATCATTTTTCTGCTTTCCTTTTATGTTTTCCCGGATCTCTCACCCGGGTCCTATTCTCTTCAGTCTTACCCTTCTGCTGCCGTGACTCTTTCCCCGTTAGGCAATGTCACTACGAGCCGGAACCGCTTTCCTCTGCTTCCTTCGTCCTTCCCGAACCCGGACGGGATGAACCCGGCGAGCGGAAAGTCAAAAGCAAGCCCGTCCCGGACGTCGTTTCTGGTAAACGCGTACTCGGCGGAGGTTTTTTCCCTTCCTGACGCCGTCTTTTCAAAAAGCGACACGAGCGCCATCGGGTAATTCGAGCGAAGACGCGATTTTCGGAGGTTTTCCGGGGTGAAAGGCACTTCCGCGGAGAGTTTCACCCATGGCTTCTCAAACGGCTTTAACCCCTGAAATTCGGCCGTTGTCGCGGGAATGTATCCCTCGTCGTATAGCATTTTGAAGGAATACTTCGCATTGACGCGGCCCATGTTCCGGTACATGGCGCCCGTCCGCTCATCGACGGTCTGAAATCCGCCGGGCCGCTGATCCTGAACGAACACGTAGCTCTTTTCGTCATCCAGAAAGCCGTCCTCTTTCCTGTAATTCAAGACCGCCGGTCCGATCGCCATCATCGTGTGTCCGAGTTTCTTCCGGTCCTGCCAGACGACGATGTCGCCCGCTTCCAGAAGCCTGTACGATTCGTACATGCGTTCCCGGCCGTTCAATGCGCAGATCTCATCGGTCGATAAAGGCGAGTCGTGCCCGAACTCGTCGATCGAAGTGTCGTATTCATAAGGGCCGAGCTTCAGCCAGCCGTTCTTCGGCACCATGTAATAGCACTGAAAGCACCCGCGGACGCTGTTGCAGACGGACGCGACCGCCCAGCCGACGGCGCCGGAACAGCTTAAACCCGCGACCTTGTTGAGGGCCGTCGAAGCGTCCGGATAACCGAGTTTTTTCAGTTCTTCGGTTTTCAGCCGTCCGGTCTTTTCGTCAATGAACTTAAGAAATCCGAAGAGGCTCGTGTTCGGCCCGGTGTAAGGAACACCCGCGTATTTGACGAAGGGATTGAACGTGCGCTTGGAAACCGACGTCGTCAGTGTGATCGGCTCCTCGGTGAACCATTGCACGGACAGCGTCTTATGCATGGCGAGGACCGCCATCTCACGCATTTCCTGGACCGTCGGTTCGTGATCGAACGTGAACTTCGGCCACGACCCGATCGGACTGTCCACGGAATCGATTCGAAGATATTGCATGAAGGGTCTGCTCCTTCCCATGTGTTTTCTGCAAAACGGAGCTGATGCCCTGCACCTTTTCGTGCCTGTGCAACAGCCCCGTTTACCGAACTTCCTGCCCTGAATAGTCAGGGCGGGATGTCATTGAACTTTATACTTGTAGCTCGTCGTATCCGTCGTGTCGTCTTCATTCGTGAAGGTGCCCGACGTCACGCTCCGGCCGCTTCCTATGAAGCTCGTCGGGTCATTGACGAAGTAGCCGCCCGCGATCGTCAGCGTGCCGGTGTTCTTCGTCAGCGTGCCGCCGAAGTGACCGCCCTGGAGCTGGACCGTGCCGGTGTACGCGTTGACGTTTCCGGCGACCCGTCCGCCGCTCACGGTCACGACCGCCGTATCCTTGACGGACTGCAGGTTCTCGGCGATGGTGCCGCCCGTCATCGTGATGACCGGCGCGCTGCCGTCGTTCGTCGAGACGGAATTGTTCGACGTCGTCGTGCCGTTGTAGACGCCTCTCGTGGTGATGAGCGCGGTGCCGCCGATGTTCAGCGTGCCGCCGACGCGGATGTTGTAGCCATTAGACTTCGCCCAGCCCTTCGAGACCGTGCCGCCCTCGATCGTGAACGTGCCGCCCTGGTAGACGACCACGTTTCCGCCGCCGTTATTCACGGAAACGCCTTCGGTCACCGTGCCGCCGGTCATCGTGACCTTCGCGGTCGTATCCTTCACGATGCAGATATTTCCGCCCATGCCGTATGCCTGGCCGCCCTTGATGAGGACGTTGTCCCGGATCGTCGTCTGGGAACTGCCGCGGAGATAGAAGTTTCCGCCGTTCCGGCTGCCGGTGCCTTCGAGCGCCCGTCCGTCGAGGACCTGCACTTCATCCTTCAGGATGAGCTTCCGGCTCGTGCCCGCCGCGCTGATGTTGCCGCCGCCGGTCGTCGCGGAACCGTTCAGGACTTTCGTCGTGCCGCCGAGCGTCGTGGTCGCGTTGCCGGTCATGTACAGGTTTCCGCCTTCCGGAGCGGAACCGTCCCGGATGACCGTATCGTAAGCCGTCAGATTGCCGGCGAGATACATCGCGCCGCCGCTCACGGTCGCCTTGCCTGCGATCACTTCGCAGTTGTAAAGGTTCAGTGCGTCGGTGTTCTTGTTCATGTACACCGCGGAACCATATTTGCAGGTGACCTTCGACGCGTCGAGGAGCGTGTTGTAAACCGTGACCGCGCTGCCGCCGTCGATCGAGAAGAGGCCGCCGCCGTTCGCGAGATCCGCCGTCATGACGTTCTCATACTTGCCTTCCGACTGGCAGTTCGTCATCGTGATCGAGCTCGCGTTCTTCACGAAGACCGGACGGTTGCAGTTCGCCGTCACAGTATGCCCGTTCAGGCAGATGTTCACGCCCGTCACGGCGTCGTAATTCAGCGTGCCGGTGATCGAGACGTCGGTCGCTAAATACCAGTTTCCGGCAGACGTCGGAAGCCCGTACGCGTACGACCACTTCTGCCAGGTGAGGTCCGCGTGGCTGTGTCCGTTCGAGGTGATCGCGCCGCTGCCGCAGATGCAATGCGTGTGCGCGGGCTCAGGCGTGGAAGTCCCGACCGTCGCTTCCGCGAACATCCGGCCGACCTTCAGTTCATCGCCGTAGTTCCAGTGCGATCCGTCCGCTCCGAGGACCACCGCATTGCCGCCCTCGTCGTATCCGTTCATTTGGAACTGGCTCGTCGGGATGACTGTCGCGTCGGAAACGATGCCCGGCAGCGAGTTCTGCATGGCAATGAACGCCCGGCAGACCGCGATCCGTTCCGGAGTCGCGTTGCCGAAAGTCTCGGAGATCTCGCCGATGACGACCGGCAGTTTCGAATAATCCTGCCCGGTCACCGCCGAAACCTTCTGACGGACGCCGGCAATGAAAACAGGAAATACCGACTTGTACTGCGTCGTGTACTCTCTGTCCGATTCGCCCTGCATCCAGTCGAAGGTCTTGAACGTGATGTTCTCGGCCTTGTAGCCCATCGTCAGAAGTTCGTTGTAGACGGTCTCGATCGAATTTAAAAGACCACGGTACAGAAAACCGGTGTTCCGGTTTTCGCCCTCCGCGACCGACTGGGCCGTCTCGAGCTCGGTCGGATACCAGGTGCCCTTCTGGTTGTACATGTCGAGCGAGCTGCCGGTTGCCTCCGGGGACAGCGTACTGTCGTCCTTCTTGTACCGGACAAGGCTCGTGCCGCCCGCCGCGTACTTTAAGATCAACGCCTGCTTGTCGTCCCCTTCATACAGAGGATTCAAGACCTGAGCCATGCCGAGTTCCGGACCGATCGCGGTTCCGCTCGAACCAAGGCCCTCCTTCACCGGCTGATAATCCGGATGATAGTCGCCCTGCGAGCCGTCGACGTAATTCCGGAGCGTGTAATACAGCACGTTTTCATAGGAATTGCCGTCCCGCTCGCCGTCCTTCGCGCTCGCGAAGGTGGAGCTTCCGTTCGCGTTCGACTGTCCGGACAGGATGTAAATATCCAGTTTGACACTGCTGTTGTCTTTGGTGAGTTTATGCGCTTTCTTCTCGGAATCCCAGACGACGTTGTACTTCTCGTCATCCGATGAGAAGTTCGCGCTGTAATCCGTTTCGGAAGCCGCGAAGGTATCCGCAGCGCTGACCGAAACGCCGATCTTCGCGCCGGTTTCGAGCGCGCCGCCGAGTTTGATCGCGCTGCCGGCCGCCGTCAGGTTCGACCCGGTATTGCCGTCAATGACCGCGTTTCCGGAGATCGTGATGTCGCCGGTCTTGATGTAGACGCCGCCCTCGTTGCCGGTGATCGTGCCGCCGTTCATCACGAACGCGCCTTCCGCCGCATGATAGAACACCGCGACGCCGCCGCCCGCAGAAGAGCCTTCCGCTTTACCGCCGGTGATCGTGCCGCCGTTCATCACGAACTTCGAGCCGGTATCCCAGACGCCGACGTTGCCTGCCGGCTGTGAGCCGAAGCTCTGGCCGCTCGAGATCGTGCCGTCGTTCATCGTCGTGAGACCGTTCGTGCAGATGTTGCCGCCGATGCCGCCGCTCGAGCCGCTCTGCGTCGCCTTGCCGCCCGTTAAGGTCGAGCCGTTGATCGTCAACGACGCGTTGGCCGTCAGATACACGTTTCCGCCGGACCGGGCAGAGCCGTTTTCAAACGTCGTGCCGGAGAATTCCGTCTCATAGCGGTAGAGATAGACGTTTCCGCCGTAAGTCGTGGCCGTGCCGTCCTTCACCGTGCCGCCGTAGAAATGAGACTCTGACGCAACGTAGATGTTTCCGCCGGTGACGTCCGAATGACCGCCCTCGATCGTGCCGCCGTACATGTTGATGACGCCCGTGCCGGAAAGATGGATCGAACCGCCGCCCAGGGTGGCCGTGCCGCCCTTCATCGTGCCGCCGTACACGTTGACCGTATCATTCTTATCCGTGTAGATGACGCTGCCGTAACTCGTCGTGCAGGCCGAAGCGTCCAGCGTTCCTGCGTACAGGTTAAAGGTGCTCTCAGACAGGGAGACGATGCATCCAGCCACGCCGGAGCCGGAGAACGTGCCTGTGGTCCGGACCGTGCCCTTGCCGCTGCAGTCCGTGATCGTTAATGTGGAGCCCGCCTTCGCGTAAAGGGTCTTCGTCACCGTGGAACTCACGGTATAGCCGTTCAGGCAGATCGTCACGTCAAGGCCGGTGAAAGACTGCGATTTCGTGAGCTTCACGTCCGAAGTCAGGTAATATGCCTTTCCGTTCGCATCATCGCCGGTCGGCAATGAATCCGCCGAAGTCCACGGGATCCATTCGGGATTCGAGTGCGCATGGCTGCCTGCCGTCAGCGCGCCGTCGCCGCAGACGCAGTGCTCGTGCTTCGTGACGTTCACGGTGACCGTCGCCGACGCAGAGCCGAGTTCCGGCTTCATCGTGATGACCGCCGTACCGACGCCGACCGCCTTCACGGTGCCGTTTTCATCTACGGTCGCGACTGAAGTCTTGTCGGAAGTGAACTGCAGTTTCTGATAAGAAGCCTCCGTCGGAGTCAGCGTATATTCAATGGTTTCCGACGCGCCGACCGAAAGATCGATCGCCGTCTTCAAAGGCGTGATGCCGGTCACCGCCACGGGTTCGCCCGCGACCGTGACGTTCAGGGTCGTCGTCGCCGCGCCGTCCTTCGTCTTCACGGTGACGGTCGCCGTGCCCTCCTTCGTTCCTGCTTTCAGAACACCGTTCTCATCGACGGAAACGATCGAAGGATCGCTGCTCTCATAAACGAGCGCAGTCGTCGCAGCATCCTGAGGAACGACCGTGAATGCCGGTTTGTTCTCCTGTTCTTTCCGGAGGGAGATGTCGGTGGAAGCCGTCGTGATCGCGGTCGCCTTGCCGGTTGCAAGGACCAATGCGGTGCCGTCGCCGATGCCGACGATATAGGCCGGATCCGTGCTCTTGAAGTACTTCTCTGCGCCTTCCTCGTAATTCGTCGTGAACGCGCCCGCCTGTGAAGACGCGACCGGGATGCTGCCGCCGGTAAGCCCGTCAAGCGTTGCCTTGCCGCCGTTGAAGTAGAAGCCGGTGACGCCGTCAGCAAGTCCTTCGAACGTGATCTTGCCTTTCAGGATCAACGTGCCTGCCGAGACGCCGACCGCTTCGTTCTTGCTGCCCTTGCCGCCCTTCACCGTCACGTTGTCCAGAATGACCGTGGAACCGGTGTTGACGCTGAGCGCGCCGCCGAACTTTCCGGCCTCGCCGCCGATGAGGGTCAGGTTGTGCAGTTCCAGTTTATGTCCGCTCGAGGTGAAGAAACCGGATGCGTTCGCCGGGGTCTTCACGTTCGACGCGTCGTACGTGCCGCCGTAGAAGGCCATGTCCGCGTTTCTCGTGAACGCGATGAGACCGGCGATGTCGCCTTCCTTTTCCTGATACTTGCCGGCCACGACCTTGCTGCCCTTCTGTTCGCCGATCACGGTCAGCTTCGAATTCTCGCCGTAGCCGTTGAAGACACGCGCCGTATCGGAGCCCGTCACCGTATAGCCGTTCAGGCAGAGAACGACGTTCGCGTCCTTTGCGATCGAGACCTGAGAAGTCAGCGTGACATTGCCGCAGAGATAATAATGACCGGTCCCGGTCGGAAGCGAAGCCGCCTTCGTCCACGGGGTCCACTCCACGTTCTTGCCGCAATCGTAGCAGACGTGCTTGTCCTTGTGCGCGACCACCGGATAGGACCGGGCGACGACGTAGACGATCACCGCCTTCTTGTTCCGGTCGGTCAGTACGTGCACGCGGTCGCCGACGCGGATCTTCGTCTCTTCGCCGGAATAATGTCCTTCCTTGCCGTCATCGTAGAATCCGCTGACGTTGTACACCTTGCAGCCGGAGGCCTTCGTCTCCTCGCGGACCTTCATGTAATCCGAAGCCTTCGAATCCGATAGTTTCTGTGTCGTAAACTTGTTTCCGCTGATGGAAAGAACGTCCGCCCAGCTCGAGGTCGAGCCGCCGGTGTATCCTTCGACGGAAGCGTAATGAATGTACTTGGTAATGGTCTTTCCGTCCGAAGCGAGCTGCAAGCCCATCGCCCTCGCCGCGAAAGCGTCCATCTGGTCCGCGATGGACTTGTCTTTGGTCTGCAGCGTGACCTGCTTGCCGTCGACCGCCATCAGGAACTCGTAATAACCTTCCGCGTTCGGTTTCCGGGTCGTCTCCTTCTTCGTGGTGTCATACTTCCGTTCCACGTTCCAGTAGATCTTGCTCTGGTAATACCGGTTGACCACATAGATGAAGCTCGCGTCGCCTTCCGCGTCCACGAGGCAATGGATCTGATCCCCGACCCGGAGCGTCGTCGGTTCACCGACGAAACTGTCGTACCGGCTGCTGACGTTGTAGATGACGGCGCCGTCCGCGACCTTTAACGTCACGGTCGTGCCCGCATCGGTGCCTGATCCGTACTTCTTTGCCGTGAATTCCTTTCCGGAGGCATCCGTGAATTTTTCAATGTTGTACCAGCTCGCAGCGCTTCCGAAGTATCCGCGCACCTTGTTGCCGGCAGTCGTATGAACCGCGGTGATGACGTCGCCTTCCAGCGTTAAGCCCATGTGCTTCGCCGCGATCGAGTCGATCTTGTCCGCGATCTCCTTGTCCTTCGCCTTTAAGGTGACCTGCTTGCCGTCGACGGCCATCACGTAGGTGTACATGCCGTTCGCATCCGGCGTCCGTTTCGTGGACTTCGCAGTCGAATCGTACTGTCTCGAAACGTTCCAGTAAACGCGGGATTCGATCCTTCTCGAAACGAGGAAGATCACCTGGGCGATGCCGTCCGCGTCCAGGATGCAGTGCACCGTATCCCCGATCTCCACGGTCGCATACTCTCCGCCGTGGTCATCGAACGGTCCGCCGACGTTGAAGACCCGGCAGTTCTCGCCCATCGTGATGGTCGTCACGTTGCCGTGATCGTTTCCGGAACCGAATTTCTTCGCCGTGAAGACCGTCTTTTCATCATTCTCAAAGCCCGTGACGCCGTACCAGCTCGCGCCGGAGCGTCCGCTCAAAGCGTCCTGACAGCGGGTGACGTGAACGACGTACCCCTCCTTGTCCATTCTGGCCGCGAAGCACTTGAACGCGTAGGAATCGATGAGTTTCGCAAGTTCGAAGATCTTCGTCTTCAGAACGGTCTCCTCGCCGTTATGATAAACGGTGAAGACGTATTCGCTGTCCTCGTTCGGAAGACGCTTCGTATTCTGGATGTCCGAGGCCCATTGCCGGTCGACGTTCCAGTAGAAGCGGTCAAGGACCGGGACTCTGGCCGGGAAGACCACGACCTGGAGCTGGTTCTCAGGATCGTACCGAAGAACGCCCAGGTGATCGCCGATCTTGAATTCCACTTCGGGGGCGGGATCGATCTTATTCATCGTATCGTAGACCGGAATGCCGCCCGTGACCGGGATCGTCACCGCGTAACCCGCCATGTTCTCATCGATGTTCGCGCGGATGACGCCCTGCTCCTTGTCGTATTTCTGCAGGTAACCGGATTCGAGCAGCAGCGTGTACCCGCAGTCCTCGATCTTCTTCGCCGCGGTGATCATGTTCTCCTCGTCATAGAGAATGCAGGAAAACTCGCGGGAGTCGATCACGTTGACAATGGGATACTTGTCCGTAAGGAGTTCCTTCTGCACGCCTTCGATCGAAACGACGATGTGATAGAGACCGTCGTCTTCCTTCTTTCTCGATGAAAGACCGCCCTCGGTCATGCCGGAGTAGTACTCGAAGTCGAGGTTGTACGCCACCGGGATCTTCTCTTCCTCGTCGGCGGGTTCGGTCTCACCGGTGCTCTCGTCCGGTGTTTCCGATGTCTCGGCAGGCTCAGTCTCCTTCGGTCCGAACCAGTTCTTTGCGTTCAGTCCCACGATGAGCCCGCCCGCCAACAGAACGGCGAGGATCGGGATCAGGATGAACAGCAGTTTTTTCTTTGATTTCCTGTTTTCTTCCATGGTGTCATTCCTTTCAAAAGAAATAGATGAAACCGCGGCTTCTACGACAAATCACCGAGCGCGGCAAAAAACCTCAGATGCCACAGCATGAATCATCAAATTAGATAACCGCAAAAGTTGTGGCACTGTTTATTATATCAAAGAGTAGTGGAATTGCAAAGGAAAAAAGTCGGAAAATGGAAAAAACAGTGAAAAAACGGCGTCAGACTTCACAGATCTCTTCCGCGCGGGAGATCCGGTTTGCCCAGCGTTCGGGATAAAACTCGTAATAGCCTTTCTTTCCGGACCGCCAGTTTTTTGAGAACAGCGGCACATTGGCCCGCAAGAATGAGGGAAGACCGATGACGGGAAGGTACAGCGGGCCTAAGATGAGGGACTGCAGGGAATGACCGTATTCGTGACGAAGGATGAACTTTTCCCGTTCCTTGGCGTAGTTCCCGAGAAACAGAAACATGCCGAGACTCATGGATCCCGGCCTGTTCCAGCGAAACACCGCACACTCCCGGAACCGTTCCGCTTTCCGGTCCGGGTGCGAGATTTTCACGAAAAGGGCAATGACCGCCCCAAGCAGGTTCTGAAAGACGCCGTACGTCCATTGGATCACGGAAAAGAGTACGGGATGTTCTTTCCGTTTCATCTTGAAAAAACCACCGTTTCTTCCAATGCCCGGACCGCTTTCTCGAGCCCGGCAGCGTCTTCCTCGGAAAACCTGCCTTCCTTCGGGCTGTCCAGATCGAGGACACCGACGATCTTCCCGCCGGACCTGACCGGAACGACGACCTCCGACCGGGAGGCGGAATCGCAGGCAATGTGCCCCGGAAACGCATGGACGTCCGGCACGAGCACGGTCCGTGCTTCCTTCACGGCTGTTCCGCAGACGCCGCGTCCGACCCTGATGTGGATGCAGGCCGTCTTTCCCTGGAACGGTCCGAGGACCAGCGTATCCTCGTCCCGAAGGAGATAGAATCCCGCCCAGTTCAGATCCGGGAGCGTTTCGTAAATGAGCGCGGAAATGTTGGCGAGGAACGGCACGTACCACGGCTCCTCTTCTCCGAGGGCTGCCACCTGTTTTTCGAGCAAACGATAGTCTGTCATTTCTGATCTTCTCCGCTCTTTTTCGGCCGGAGATCTTCGTAAAACGAAAGCGGAACGAAAAGGTCGCCTTTTCCCTTTCCGAGCGCAATGTCCGGCTTCGCGCTGCCGTGGAAGTCGGAACCGCCGCTGTTCTTCAATCCGAAGCGTTCGGCTAGTTTCTCCAATGCCTTCGTTTCCTCCGGCGTGAAGGTGGTGTAATGCGATTCCAATCCGGCAAGCCCCGCCTCCTTCGCTTCCGGAAGGAACCGGACGAGTTCCTCGTGAGTCTGCTTCTGATACGGATGCGCCAGCACCGGCACGCCGCCGTACATGACGATGAACCGGATCGTCGTCAGCGCGTTCAGGCGCTTCGGCGGCGTATAGAATCCGCAGTCTTCCCCGAGGATCTTCTGAAACGCCTCCTGCACGCTCGAAACGTACCCCTTGTCCCGGAGCAGCCGCCCGACGTGCGCCCGGTTGAACGCCCTGGCGTCGGTCATGGCCTGCGCTTCCTCGTACGTGACGTCATATCCCGCCGCCCGGAGCGATTCGATGAGCTGACGGTTCGATTTTTGCTTCGCGATGCTCATGAGTTCGACGTAGTCCTCGATCTCCGGCCAGCTTTCTTCCGGGAAAAAGAGCCCGACGATGTGAAGTTCCTTGCCGTCGTACTCCGTGGTGAACTCGCACCCCGGAACGGTGACGACGCCTTCTCTTGCGCCTGCTTCCATGAACTCCGGAAGTCCCTTCCCCGTGTTGTGATCGGTCAATGCAACGGCGCCGACCCCCTCTTTTTTCGCAAGTAACACCAGTTCGGACGGGGTAAGTGAGCCGTCCGAAAACGTGGAATGCGTATGAAGATCGCAAAATTCAGGTTTCATCGTTTTTTAGAATAACATTTTTACGGGGATTTTTCAATGTGTTTCTGAGAAGCAAGTTCTCAGGAAAGGGTTGAAAAAAAAGCACTTTTATAGTATTATGAATAGTGGATTTTTAGCAATCACATAATCCGCAACAGTTTAGACAAAACGGAGGTGCGAATATGCGTTTTACGGCGGCGGGCGACTCACTCATTCAGCAGCGGATCCCGGAGACCTACGAAGGCTTTGAAGAAGTCCGGGAATTCATCCTGCGCGGCGACGCCCGGTTCTTTAATCTCGAGACGACGTTGAACTACGAAGGCGACTGTTTCGCCTCCCAGTTTTCGGGCGGCACGTACGTCCGCACGGTGCCGGAAGCCTTCGGCGACATGCTGACCTACGGCTTCAACATGACGAGCTTCAATAACAACCATACGATGGACTTTTCCTACGACGGCATGCTGCAGACGAAGGACGTCATTGACGAGTACGACGTGGTGCAGAGCGGCGTCGGAAGGAACTTGGACGAAGCGAGCGCGCCGCACTATCTTGATACGCCCGAAGGGCGGGTGGCGCTCATTGCCGTCTCGACGAGTTTCGATCCGTCCATGATGGCCGGAAAGCAGGCGAGGCGCGTTCCGGGACGTCCCGGCGTGAACGGGCTCCGGAACACAAAGACGATCGTGCTTTGCAAGGAAGACTTCGAGACGGTCTCCCGGATCGGCGATTCATTGAACATTCAGGCTTCTCTGAAGGCGTCCATCGCTCAGGGCTACGCCCGGGCGGAGGAAGGCGTCTATCCGTTTGACGGCGTCCGCTTCGCACTCGGCGAAAAGAACGAGATCCGGAGCGCCGTGAACAAGGAAGACATGGAACGGATCAAACAGGCGATCTTCGACGCTTCGCTGCAGGCGGATTACATTCTGGTCTCCGTCCATTCCCATCAGAATTACAGCAAGATCGAAGAAGTGCCGGAATTCTACGCGGACTTCTGTCATCAATGCATCGACGCCGGCGCGAGCGCGGTCATCGGACACGGACCGCATCTTCTCCGGCCGATCGAGATCTACAAGGAGCGGCCGATCTTCTATTCGCTCGGCGACTTCATCCTGCAGCTGTACAGCGTGGCATTGGCGCCCGAGGATTTCTATCACAAGTGGGATCTGACGAGTGACGCCTCGGTGCATGAACTGCTCGCGAAGCGGTCCGCAAACTTTACGCGCGGGCTCATGGAAAATCCGGTGATGCGGGAAAGCGTGGTGCCGTACTGGGAGATGGAAGACGGCAAGCTTACGAAGCTGGAACTTCTGCCGGTCGAACTCCCGCTCGGCGGGAACCACTCGGTGCAGGGCCTTCCGAAACCCGTGAAGGAACCCGCGTTCTTTGAACGTCTGAAAGCGCTCAGTGAACCGTACGGCACGAAGATGGAACTGAAGGACGGAATCATCCGCTGCAGTTGGTAATAAGAAAGGGTAACACAGAAGATGAAATGGTTCAAGAAACTCCTGGCCGTCATGCTCGCAATGCTTCTCATTGCGCCGCTTCTTTTCGTCAGCGGCACGGCGAAGGCAATGAAGAAGCCGGGCCGGATCGACGGCGTGGACTACACGAAGATCCGTGAAAACAAGGATCTCTCCATCCCGATCGAATTTCAGGTCGGCACCTACAAGTTCCAGGGAGAGCTCGTCAACGGAAACGTGCTGTCGCAGGACGAGATCGACAAGGTCGTCGATCAGGTCATGAAGCAGATGAACATCACTCCGGGCATTCTGGAGTTTTCCGTCGACGTCATTGAGCAGGCGAAGCATCTGAAAGGCTTCGACCCCGCCGCCGCGCTCCGGATCGGCCTCAACATTGCCGGCTACGGGACGATGGTGGACATCTATGATATGTATCACGGAACGAAGGAGATCCCGGCGGGTCTTGCGGGCATCGTCATCGGCGAAATCTCCGGGGAAGCGGTCAAGTTCCTGACCGGCAAGAAATGGGCGGACGTCGTTCTGAACGCCTTCCTTGCCACGAAGGACATTGCCGCCGAATGGACGCGGATCGAGAAGGAGCGCGAGATCGCGGAACTCGCGATGCAGCGGGAACTGCTCCTCTCCGTCTTCTACGACGAATGCAACCGGAGACTCGAGAAACTCGAGAAGGAAAAGGGCACGAACAACTGGAAGATCAAGGTCAACGACGCCAGACGGAAGGACAAGACGCTCTTCGGCATCGGCGTCAAGCAGATCATGTGGCTGAAGGTCGACATGGAACGCGCGAGCACCTACGGCGAGAAGACCGTGACGAACTGGAGCGGCATTTACAAGGGGTCGATCGAGATCCAGATGTGGCACGATCTCACCCAGTTTGACAATAATTTCGCGACGCTGTTTACGGACCAGACGGTCTTCCGGCGCGTGCAGAACATCTACGACACCCGTCCGGACTCGGCGAAGGAAAAATCCACGCTGACGAAGATCATCACGATCCCGGATGCCGAGATCCAGGTCGACAAACGGAACACCGTCGGCACGACGCTCTCGAAGAACCTTTCGCTCAAGGGCGCCGAGGACGTCTCCGCCTTCAATCTGAATCACGTCGTGAAGTACGCGCTTTCTTACGGTCCCTGGGACAACGGCGAGTTCCATGTTTCCGGTGCGGGCGCCGAATATGAAGCGCACGTGACGATGGAAGAAAGCTGCTCCGGCGACGTGCTGGAAGGAAACCGTTATCCGGCGATCGTCTGGAACACGCACGAAAACGTGGCCTGGGACAGCCTGACCGCGCCGATGGGCACCGGCTGGGGAAAACGGGAACTGGCCGGAAACGGAAAATATAAAGTCGGCAGCCCGGCAATGGCCGATTACCAGATCTTCAATGATCTTCGGGACAATCAGATCACGCTCTGGATCAAAAATATCAAGAAGGAGGCGAACTGATGAAGAAGCATCTTTTTCTTGTAATTGCATTGATCGCCTTGATCCTGGGCGCGCTCGCGCTCTTCTCCTCCTGCTCCTGCAACCCTCTGGAAGCCATCAAGGATCAGCTGACGGAGGATCCGACCGAAAACGAGTATGTTTCCGGCGAGCCGGAGACGTTTTCTCCGGAAGAAGAAAAGGTTCAGGAAGTCCTGACCGGGAAGAAGGACCTGGACGCGATGTCCGTGGACGAGCTCCTGGCCTACGTCGACGCATTGCAGGACGAGGACAATGAACTCCTGAATCAGGGCGCCGAATACGACCTTCTGTACAAGGATCAGGACCAAGTCGAATTTGATGCGGACGCCGAGATCGGATTCAACTATGCCGAAAACGCGAAGGTCGCCGCCTTCTCCGACGAGCCGTGGAAGGAAGGGGATTTCGAGGTCCTCGACATCACCGCCGGGATGAGTCCTGCGGAAAAGGCGGAGTATGAAGCCGCGATGCAGGAACTCGAGAACTTCGACGCAGAGGAATTCCAGTCGGGCATGGACGAAATGCTGCAGGGCATGGAAGGCTTCGATGATTATGATCCGGATACCGGGGAAACCGATGATTCCGGCGACACGCCTTCGCTGCTCGACCGTTGGCCGGACAATGAGATCACCCGCCAGGCGCCGGTGCCTCCGTTTGAAGGAGCCATCATCACGGAAGATGAGGACAGCGTCACCATGTATGCGACGAACGCAACGGATGCTGCCGTCCGGTCCTACGTGGAGGCGGCCAAAGCAAAGGGATTCACGGTGGACGCGAACGAAAACGATCAGGAGATCGCAGGCTACAGGATCTATTCGTACACCGCCGAAAACGCGGCCGGCTATCAGCTGAACGTGTCCTTCGTCGGCGGCGCGGCGACGATCATCATTTCCAAATAAACGAGGGAATTACCGGACCCCGCAGGGGCGCCGGATCCAATATTGCAAAAAAGGAAACAGAAATCGCTAAAGGAGAAACAAGATGAAAAAGCTGTTTACTAGTTTACTGGCTGTGATGCTCATCGTACTGGCATTGCCGCTTACGGTCTCGGCGAACGACGTGCTGACGACGGGAATGCTGACGGCGACCGGCGCTTCAGACCTGCCGTTTGAACTTACCCCGCCGCAGAACGTGACGCTCGCGCGCACGGATGAATTCAGCGACTCCCCGACGACGCACGGCCTGTCCTATTCGGTTCCGAACGACCTGAACCAGTTCTTAATCGGTCTCGAAGAAGCGGAGGATCAGGAAGCGTATCTCGCGAAATACGGGTATTACGAGTTCTTCGTGTCGCTCCAGATGGACTGGGCTTTGGACGACGTGGACGACCCGGTATCCGGCTGGCATTACAACAAGTACTGGGATTACAATGATTACTACGGCTTCGGAAAGGACGATGAAGGCCGTTATCATTACAGTGACTGGGACATCGTCGAAATGGGTCTCGGCAGCAATGAGTCGGTTCAGAGCGCCTGGGTCTTCCGCGGTCTGCCGAACGATGACCGCTGGAACGGCGATCCTGAAACCGGCTATGTCGGCGTCAAGGATCAGCTGAATCCGGACCAGTACCGTTACGACGAGAGCGAAGAGACGCTCTACATCGACTTCAACGAGCATACGATCTATGCCCGGATGCGTTTCGCCTTCTGGGGCACGAAACTCGACGGCGACGACCGCGAACTCTTCGCGTATTCCGACTGGTCGAACGTGGCTTCTGCCGGCAAGGACGGCGAAGCATTTGAACTGCCGACGACGCTCCCGAAGCCGGAGATCTCCAACCTCTACCTGACGGACGAAGAATTCAACGACAACCCGGTCGCGGCGTTCACGCTGACGGTTCCGGACGAACTCGCCAAGACGGCGGCCGGAATGGAAGCGAGAAACGGCATCCTCTGGATCGCAACGCAGGCGCGCGTGAAGGGCGATGCGGATTGGACCGATATGGGCAACACCGACTGGACCATCAAGACCGGCGAAATGAAGTGTGCGCTTCTGCATCTTGTGAACGATGCCCGTCCGACGATTGCGAAAGACACGGAGATCGAAGTCCGCTGCCGTTACTGGGCGTCCGGCGCAGGTCTCGAGGAAGACGTCGAAGGTCCGTGGTCGGATGTCCTTTCCTTCGGAACCAGTGAGATCGGCGGCAATGATACTCCCGCACCTACGGAAACAGCTCCCGCGGAAGAAGTGAAGCCGGCGGACAATGCCAAGGATTCCTGCCCGATCTGCCATTTCTGCCCGCAGCCGCTCGGCCTCTGCATCTTCATCTGGATCGCGATCATCCTGCTTGCGATCATCCTGCTGATCATCATTATCGCGGCGATCAAGAAGGCCAAGAAAAACGAGCAGAAATAAGGAGTTGACGTTCGGCGAAGATGATCGGGCATCCGCCAGACAAGGTTGACTGACAAAAATCACCGGTCTGTTGATTATCTCAACGGACCGGTGATTTTTACAGAATAAATTCCCTACGAATACCTGTAACAATCAAAAAGCATTCTGCATCCGTGTGCGGCTGTCAATGAATTGAAACATATCTGGGTCTTCTGCTGCCGCAAGGATCGCCGCAGTATTTTCTTCATTGAAATCATAAAGGTAAACATTGATCTTATTGTAGATTTCGCTAATCCCGAAGGCGAGAATGCCGTGGGAGTAGCCGGTACCGGAGTCCGGCTCACTCATCTGTCTTGTGAGTGTATTCATAGCCGCAATCTGTTCTGCTCGGCCGTATTTCACATAACGCACATGAACCGGCATCAGATTGTTGTCGTTTCTGTTCTTCAAATGATAGGCAGTAATTTCCTCCGTATAGGCTTCGCCGCCACGTTTTACACAGACCACCACCGTCCCGGCCGGTGTCACATAACATCCTGCATTATAATCGCTCCACAGATCGGATGGTGTTCCCACCGGCTCCGGATCATCCGGCGTTTTCGCCCTCCCAAATTCATCCGGAAGAGTCCATTCCGTATCGATACCCAAAAAAGTATTGATTCGCAGCATGTCCCCGTTACTCAATTCAATGCCCGCTTGTCCGCTATAGGAAAATGCTCCGCTAACTGCCGTATAACTCAGAAGATCGCTGCTGCCATCCGAAAACACTAGACGGACATTTCTCTCATAACGGGTAACTGGGCCGAGCTTGCCCGAAAGATAACAAGACTCAACAATGTCTTTTACCTTCTCCGAACGGAAAATGTGCTGATGTTCGAGGATCGCCTCCTCCGTTCCCGGAACGTCTTTCATACATTTCAGAATCTCAAGGAATTTCGTGATCGTCTGGCGGTCTTCGATTATCTTCGTAGCTATCTCATCGACATACTCCTCCAGTTCGGCGTACGGCATGGACCTTGCCGCAAAGGAAGAGTCCGAGGGGAGCACTTCAATACGGACAATGTCTCTGTCATCGGTCGCCTGACAGAGCACTTCCAGTCTTTCCCGGTAACCATATTCCGCTTCCTTTTCCACATCTTCCGAAAAGAGCTTCCGCCATGCACCTTCCTGAAAACTCATAAACAATCCGAACTGCCAGGCGCTTAAGTTGCCTTCCGAATCTTTCCGAAGAAGATATTGCAGATTCCGGATTCCCTTGAGCCTATACCAACTGCAGTCACAGGAATTCTGACAGTCCTTATTGCCAGAAATATCAGAGATGACCATGTTCGAGGAGGACGGACCTTCTTGTAACAGGTCGCCCATGTAAGAAGAAAGATCCCCCGTGAGAGGAAGCCTGTCATACATAGCGACGTGATCCCCGATGCGAACATAGGCAACGTCGACTGTGGATGTATCCGCAAAAGCAGGTCCTAATGCGGCAATTCTTTCTGCAAAGTCCGTAAAAGTATCTTTGTTTTGTTTTCCGATCCCGAGCAGGATGCCGATCGTAACAAGCGACAGCGCCAACACTGCGGCTGCGAAGAGTGGAATCTTCCGCAAAATGGCTTTCTGTTTCGCCGTGCGTGTATTTGTCCGCGCTTCTTCCCAACTTCTCTCAAGTTCTTCGTCAGTCAAGCCGGACAGAAACGCATCCGTTCTATCTGTAACTTCAATCATTTTCAGCCTCCATTTTCCAAAAAAGCCCTTAGTTTTTTCCGGAGACGGAATAACGTCACTTCGATCTTGCTCTTGGAAAAGCCTGTTTCCTTCATAAGTTCTGCGATGCTTTCTCCATAGAAGTACCGATGAACGAAGAGATACTGCTTCTCCTCATCGACGCAGTTCAGAAATCGGACAATACGGTCGTCTGCCATAGCGATCGCTTCGTCCTCTGTATTCATCGATGCATCTTCCAGCACTTCCGCCAATTCATCCGTCAGCGCCACGAACTCTGCATTCCTCTTTGCTGCACCCTGAGCCCGCAACCGCATCATCGCAAGGTTTCTCAGGATCCGGACAGCATACGCAAAGAGATGCGCCGGGTTTTCAGGTGGGATGTGCTTCCATAGAGCGAGATACAGATCATTGACACACTCCTCAGCATCTTCCGGACAAAGAAAATTCTCCGCAATCCGCTGGAGGCGAACGCCGTAACGTCCGGCCATTACCCGGATTGCTTTTTCGTCGCGGGCTGTAAACAATTCAATGATCTCACTGTCAGTCATTCCTATCATTCCTTTTCATCGTTTTGTATCCGGGACTGATTGCCGGCTTTCATCCCTTCACTTATACAGATTCCAAAAATGATCCTTTGCTTACACGCAGTCTGCGGATATACATAAGGGCTTGATTTTGTGATCAAGCCCTTGCGTACGTTTTTATCTTTCCTCCTCCACTCTTTCGGAGATCTTCTCCCCGCGAAGCGCTTTGAACCTCTCATTCACCTCTTTGAGCAGTTTGTAGTCCTTGTCCGAATACTTTTTATACTCAGAGATCGTGTAATACACGTTCCTCTCAAAGCGGCGCAGATTCTCATCGGTGCGTTCATAGATGATGTTGTAGTCCCACGGGCTGTAGTCGGTGACGAAGAGATCGCTGTCCTTCCGCTTCGACAGAGAAATGAAGTTTCTCTCCTCGAGGAATGCCGCAAACTGCAATGCATTTTCTTCCGAAACCGCATACGTCGTGACTTTCTCGGGTTCCTGGAAGTCTTCCCGGTCGTAACACACGATGATCCACGCCCCGTTCTCGTCCTTTTTCAACTCTTCATGGTGACGCGCCCCGCGCATGTCCGAATACCCCGGGCTGTACCTGAATTCCTTGAATCTGCACTCCTTCATGATCTTCTTTCCTTTCCCGGACAGGTCCGCCGGCTGAAACTTTTTCTTGCACAAATAGTAAATCAGATACACGACCATTTCCACCGCAAAAAAGACTGCAATGTTCACGAACGGCATCACAAGCGGCGCCACCCTCGTGTCCATCATCCCGAAGGGATCCGCCTCCACGAAAAACCAGTTGAAATCGTGATCGTAGCTACCGGCCGCACCCCGGTAGAGAATATTTCCGAGGATGGCCCAGAGGGTCATTGCCGCAAGCACGATGAGGTCGCGGCAGCAGGTTTTGAAGGACAGGCCTTTCTCATCAAACGCCAGCGTAAGGAAGCCGTACGCCGTCATGACGCCGTGGAACAAAAGCGTCTGCACCACGCGGTAGCAAAGCGGATGCACGGCGTGCCACATGACGCCGGCCGGATAGATGAGGTAGACCAGATTGGAAATGAAACCGAGCAGCGTGAAATGGATGCGGTACGGTTCCAGCGCCTTCACGTACCTCGAAAGGAAACACATGACGCACATGGCGGTGCAGACGTGGAACGGCAGTTTTTCAATGTCGATCATTTCATAGGCGAACGGCATCAGGAAGAAGTCCGCCATGTAGAGACCGAAAGCTATGTCGCTGAATGCTCCGGCAGTTTTCATCCGAGCGGACGCGCTCTTCTTCCGGACCGTGAAAAAGGCGACGAGGATCATTGCAACCGCGATCAGAATGTAGCCGAAATGCCACGGACTGAAGCACCGGAAGATCTCCCCGCCCTTTTTATCAGACAAAAGGTCATGCAAAAATGCATACATAAAGCATCACTCCTTGACCGCCCGCGTGGCAATGAACGACGGGATCCCGAGTTCGTGCAGCCGTCCCTCTCCGTTCGTATCCTCGTAGAGATTCGTCAGTCGGAACCCGGCTTCGAGCTGTCCGCCGATCTGTTCCTCCAAAGAATGCGAGAACTGGACGCCGGAATCCGTTTCGCTAAGCTGCCGCATCTGTTCCGGATCGATAAGAGGATTGAACGGCAGGTGATTGACGATGCGCTCTTCTTCGTCGTCCGTCAGATGGTTGATCACGAGATCCATTCCGGCAATGAGGAGCCCGCCCTGCTTCAGCACGCGATGGCACTCCTTCCAGATCGGACGCACCTGTTCGACGTAGCAGTTCGAGACCGGATGGAAGACGACGTCAAAGTACCCGTCCGGAAACGGAAGGGGCTTCGTCATGTCTCCCTGAATGATCGTGATCTCGTACCCTTCCCGCTCCGACAAAAGTTTCTCGCTTTCGATCTGACGCGAAGAATAATCGAGCACCGTGCACTCCGCGCCGAGTGCGGCAAAGACCGGCATCTGCTGTCCGCCGCCGCTCGCAAGTCCGAGCAATTTCTTTCCGCGCAGTTCCCCGAACCATTCGTGCGGCACGGGTTTCGTCGGCGTGAGATACACGTCCCATTGGCCGTTTTTCGCCTTAAGAAACGTCTCGTGGTCGATCGGCCTGCCCCATTCCCAGCCTTCCTCGACCCAGCGGTCAATGGTTTCGGCATTGATGTCCTGATAATTCATTGTGCGGGATCCTCCTGCATTTCTGCTGTCATTTCAGCCTGCGGTTGACTGCTTCCCGGTCAGTATCCGACCTTCTCCCAGCACTCGAACGGCGCAGCGATCTCTTCGGAGATGTAGACCTGCGTCTTCTTCGTCTGCAGCATCGAGCTCGGAACATAAGGCGTCACCGGACCGTGCGTCACGAGACGGGACGTCATTCTTTGCCACGAGGAGAACGTGCAGTTCGTCAAAAGTGCGTGGACCTCGATCCGCTCTTTCGCTCTCATCACATCCACCGGGCCGATCGTAGCGGCTTTCGGCGGGACATTGGCGACGTCGCCGGACTGACCGAAGCAGCCGTGCAACGAATTCTGCATGACCGTCATCGGATGCAGCGTCACGATGCGGGCCGGAAGATTCAGCCATTCTTCAATGTCGTCACGAACGAATTCGGAGACCGGATCCACGAACGCCACGTGGCCCGTCCAGCCGGGGCTCGTCGAAATGATGTCCGCACCGCCTTCGGTCACGTCGTTGATGATCTTCGAATAATCGTTGATGTTCTTATTCGTCGGATAATGGACGTTCTCCATCGGCATGCGGAGCTTCGGATCGATCTGGTACACGAGATACTTCAGCATCGAATGCACGAAACCGCCCTCATAGGTCTCCGGGGCAATGTTCCCCTGATCGTCCGCCCATTCGTCTTCCGCGAAGACGTGGACCTTCGAGCAGTCGACCTTGAAATAGTTGATGAGCTGTGCAAGCGGGATGTAGGTGTCCGGCTCGGGGTTTCCGAGGATCATGGAGAACGGGCGGCCCGCCTCGGACGCTTCCTTCAGCCGTGAGAACAGCGTCGCAATGAGCACCGGATGCGGGTTCATCATGACCTTCACGTTGAATTCCGGATGCCACCAGGGCTCTCTCTTCTCGAGGTCGGTGCCGGAAAGTTTCCGGACGCGCTCGCAGACTTCACGGTCCTTGAACGGAACGAATTCCGAAGGATGGAAGGCGAATTTGGTCGCCGGATCGATGATGATGTCTTGCATATGTGGAATCCTCCTGAGATGGATTTGTTTACTCAAACTTCAGCTCGCCGAAATCCGCCGGACGGTGAAACGTCTTCCCTTCCGTGACCGGACTCCAGGCCAGATAATGCGGGTGTACGGTTTTGTCTCCGCATTTGTAAAAGTTTCCGTAGATCTTTTTTTCGGAATGCGCCGTGTAACGCGGAAAAAGGCGCCTTATGAAGGCGTGCGGTATCTGATACGTAATCGTCCATCCGTTCCCGTTTCGCGTGATTTTGCGGCCAAAAGGATCGTTCTCGAGAGGCATGAGACGAACGAGGTCCGGAATGCCCGTTCCGATCCCCAGAAACAGGAGTCCGTTCGGGTTGAATTCGACGTTCAGGTAGCGGGGATCCCAAAGCGCCGTATCGATCGCGGCCGCAGGCATCGAACGCAAGTCTTCTCTTGTCCCTTTTCGAACCGTATACGTCTTCATTCTTTTCACGCTTCGATGAGTTTCCCTTCGAACACGACCTGCTTCAGCTCATACTCTCCGTCAATGACGATGAGGTCCGCCCGTTTTCCGGTCTTGATCTCGCCGCGATCCGTGAATCCCGTCGCGTCCGCCGGGTTTTTGCTCGCCATCTTAAAAATCTCCGGCATTTCGGCGCCCGTGTGCTTCGAAAAGTTCTTTGCAGCCTGCAGAAGCAGCAGTTTGCTCCCCGCGATCTCTCCCGCCCAGTCGAACAGGATGTCCGTCGCGCCCTCGTAATCTCCGGTCTCCGGCACCGGACCGTCGAAGACGCAGGCGTCGGAAATCAGGATCACGCGGTCGTCGCCCTTGATCTTCCGGACGAGCCGCTGCATGTACGGATCGACGTGGATGCCCATCCGGTCGGAAATGATCTCCGCATAGATCTCATCGTGGTACCAGACGCATTCGTCCACACAGACACCGCGGCATTCGGGATATTTCGGAAGCGTGCCGGTCGCGTTCGTGTGATGCGTTCCGATGCAGAGTCCGTACGGCATCAGCGCTTCGATCTCGCAGGGCGTCGCCTCGCTGTGACCGACCGCAAACCGCACCGAGGGATTGATCTTCTTCGCATCCTTCACGAACTCCTCGATGTTTTCCCGTTCCGGCGCAACGACCCAGACCTTCGCGTCTTCGCCCGCCGCTTCGAGAACCGGCATATAGTCTTCCCGCCTGACCGGTCCCTTCCACGGATTGCTCTCCCGGTCGCAGCCTAACTTCGGGTTCATGTACGGCGCTTCTGTGTAGAAGCCGGCGACGTTCGGCGTCTTTCCGGTGTGCATTGCCGCCTTGATGACGGCGAAGTTTTCGACGAGTTCGTCCTTCGTCATGCTGAAATACAGCGTCGGCAACACAGTCGTAGTGCCGTTTTTTAAGAGCGCGGCGGCCGCCTTTTCCGGATCCTCGTAAAACCAGATCCCGCATCCGGCATGGCAATGAATGTCCACGAGGCCGGGGCCGACGAACAGCCCTTTTGCATCGTAAACTTCCGCTCCGGAAAGGTCCGGGCAGTCCTTCATTGCCCCGAATCCCGTGATGACGCCGTTTTCGGCGGTCACGAACGATTCCGGCTGCAAACGGTCCGTTAACACGAGCGTCGCATGGATGATGGCCAACATGGTACCGATTCCTCTTTGTTATTTCGTCATGTCGAACCGGAAGACTTCCTCTCCCGATTCCTCGATTTTCTGTAACACCAGCCCGGCGAACGCAACGTCGAGCATGCCGGTGCCGATGATCTGCGCGTAAATGCGGTCGTCCGGATCCGTCCGTCCTTTCATCTTCCCCGCCAGCACTTCCGGCACGACGATGTCGAAGGAATCCGCCGTGATCTCGCCCATCTCGGCCAGTTCCTTCAGATTCCCACGGTGGAGCGACTGTCCGACCTGGTCCACGGCGATCTTGTCCGCCTTCCGGACGACGTCAAACGACGTCTCGCGGAACGAGCCCATCGTCATAACGAGCGAGCCCTTCTTCAGCCACGGCTCCTCGACGAGATCCGCATTCGCGTTCGTGATCGTGATGACGACGTCGGATCCCCGGCAGGCTTCCTCATTGGAAGCGCATTTCACGAAGGTGAAGGGCGCATCCGAAAACCGGGCAATGAACCGGTCCATCGCCTCTTCGGAGATGTCCGCGAGGCGGATCTCCTTCATTTCAAGCACCTTGCTCATGCAGAGCAGGCTGAAATAGGCCATACGGCCGGTGCCGATGATCGTCACGACGTCGGTCTTCGCGGCCAGGACCTTCGCCATCACGGCGGGCTGGCAGCCGGTTCGAAGATCGTTGATGTAGTCGCCGCTGACGAGCGCGCGAAGAATGCCGGTCCGGGAATCCGTCACCAGCACGTTCGCCTTGATGAACGGGAGTCCGAGCGCCCGGTTTCCCTCATAGCCGCCGACGACCTTGATGCCGGCGGTGTCCGTCGGACCGATGTATGCGGGCATGGAGTTGAACCAGCCGGGCACGCCGAGTTCGGACATGTCGGTCGTGATCTTGTTCGGCATCACGACCTTGCCCTCGCCGTACCATCTCCAGGTATCTTCGACGCATTTGATCCCGTCTTCGATCGATAAATGCCGGCGAACCGTTTCCTCGCCGATGATCATTGCCTTTTGTTCCATTTTACTCTATCTCTCCCTCTCTTTCAATACGGTAAAGGATCGCAGAATCAGCGCCTCTTTCCTCTGCAATGCGAGCCGGATGACGAGACCGGCGGGTTCTGTCTTCATATTACAGTAAGACGATGCTTTTCGCAAGGAAAACCGGGTCGTTGGGCCTTTTCTTGACGGTTTCGCGGAAATCTGTTATTGTAAGAAATGCGGAGGGCGCCGCGGATGACGCGTAAAGCCGGCAGGGCGCCGCAGCCGTCAGGAAAGGAGTCAGAATCATGGAAGAATCCAAACTTGATGCTTTCATCAAATTACAGAAAAAACAGCTGCTGGTCAGCCGGATCAGTCTCATAACAGCCGCCGTATTCATCGCTTTGATCGTCGCGGGCGGAATCCTCGCATTCGGTGCTTTCGGCCGGGAGATGGAGGTCCTGAAACAGCAGAATGAAGAATTGAGGATCGCCGTCGAGGAAAACGGTGATTTCGACGTGATGCCTCTCGTCACCGCGCTGAACGACGTTGCGGGCAAAATCGATTTTGAGGACTTCAACAAGACCGTCGTTGCCCTGAAAGAAGCTGCGGCAAACCTGTCGAAGATCGACACGGAGCATCTGAACACGCTCATCGAAGACCTGGATCAGGCTTCGACGGGATTGAACAGCATCATCGGGAAATTCCGGAAGCTCTTCGGGGGCTGACCGGCTGGGCGGTATGCTATACAGGGAGCGTCCCCCGGGATAGCTGCACGAGCGTTTCTGCGTGCTCGCTCCACCCGAACATGTCGTAGGGCCGGATCCGTTTTACTTCGTATCCGTGTTCCGTGAAAAACTGAAGATCTCTGGAAAGCGTCTCCGGATTGCAGGACACATAGATGACCCGCTCCGGAGATACTTTTATGACGGCGTCCATGAACGCTTCCGTCGAGCCGGAGCGCGGCGGATCCATGAGAACGACGTCCGCATGCTCTTTTTCGGCGGCCATGCCCTGCAGAAACGCTCCGGCGTCTCCCCTGAAGAACCGGGCGTTTTCGATGCCGTTCGCCTTCGCATTGCCGATCGCGTCCCGGACGGCGTCCGGATTCAGCTCAATGCCGATGACCTTCCCCGCCCGTTTCGCGAGGGAAAGACCGATCGTGCCGATGCCGGAATAAGCGTCGATCACGGTCTCCGTGCCCGTAAGCGCCGCAAATTCCGCCACGCCGGCGTACAGTTTCTCCGTCATCGGGGAATTGACCTGATAAAAGGAGGAGGGAGAAATCGAAAAGGTGAGGCCGGACAGGCGGTCTTTGATCCGCCCGGGGCCGTACAGCACCTTCGTCTGATCGCCGAGCACCATGCCGGTATCCCGGGCATTGACGTTCAATGCGACCGTCGTGATCTCCGGATGCGCCGCGCGGAGCGCCTTCACGAAATCGTTCTTTCCGGGCAGGATCGGAGAAGTCAGGACGAAGACGACCATGATCTCGCCCGTCGCATGTCCCCTCCGGACGAGGACGTGCCGGAACAGCCCGTTTTTCCGGGTTTCGTCATAGACGGTATAGCGGAAGGACCGGATCAGTTTTTCCGACGTCTCAATGATCTTCTGGGCGGCGGCGTCCTCCAAAAGGCAATGTCCCGCCGGGACGACCTTCCTCGTCCCCTCCTCATAAAAGCCGGAACAGACGGTCCCGTCCTTTTTCCGGTAATAGACGTGGTGAACTTTGTTCCGGTAATGGAACGGGTCTTTCATGCCGACGATCGGCTCGATCCCGTGAAACTTCCCGAGAAGTTCCCTGACCCGCGCTTCCTTTTCCTTAAGCGAGTCCTCATACAGAATGCCGGCATACCGGCAACCACCGCATTTGTCCGCGATTTTGCAGTTCAACTGATCTTTCATACGATCTTGTTTTCTTTCAAAAAGAGAAACCCCGCCGGCAGTCTGCCGAAGCGGGGTTTCCGGTAATGATAAGTTACAGTTTGCTGATCGCCTTCGGCTTCACGTCTGCCGGGATCGGCGGCTCATAGCCGGTCGGCGCCACGTTCTCCAGATGCTCTTTCTTCGCATCTTCGAGCACTTCCGGATACTTGATGAGTTCCACGGCCGTCGCAGCCATGATCTTCGCGGCGTAGCGGGCCATCTTGTGTGCCCACGGACGTTTGCCCTGGGAAACGGCCTGCCAGGAATGCGCAGCCGTTCCGACCGCCCACGTCGCAGCGTTTAACTGAACGGTCGGGCAGACCCAGCTGACGTCGCCGACGTCCGTGGAGCCGTGCTGCTGATCGCTCGGTGCCAGCGGACGGACTTCGGGATGAAGCGGATTCTCGGGATCCACGCCCGGCATTCCGGCGAGCCCTGTCTTTGACAGTTTCTTTGCAAATTCCAGATCCTCTTCGGTCGGAACCGGGACCGGGATCTCTTCCATTCTCGAATACATCACGTGAACGAGCACGTTGTTGATGACCGTATTCGAGCAGGCCTTGATGAACTCGTGAGACTCCTTCGTCTCCGTCATCAGCGCCGCGCCGGCCGCGATCTTGTTCACGCGTTCGTAGAGTTCCTTGACTTCCTGATTCTTCGGCGCGCGGATGAGGTAGATCGCCTCCGCATGTCCCTGCACGACGTTCGGCGAATATCCGCCGGTATCGGTGATCGCGTAATGCACCCGGCAATGATCCGTCATGTGCTCGCGCAGGAATTGCACGCCGACGTTCATGAGTTCCAGCGCATCTAATGCGCTTCTGCCCGCTTCCGGCTTGCCGCCCGCATGGGACGGAACGCCGTCGAAACGGTATACGACCTGATAATTGGCCAGGGAAAGATTCGTCTTCACGTTCGTCGTCGCCGCCGGATGCCATGTCACCGCCGCGTCGAGTTCGTCAAACGCGCCGTCTCTCGCCATGAACGACTTTCCGGAGCCGCCCTCTTCCGCCGGCGTACCGAAGAAGATGACCGTGCCTTCCGACTTGGACTCTTCGAGATATTTCTTGATGCTGATGGCCGCGCCGACCGAAGCCATGCCGAACAGGTTATGACCGCAGCCCTGACCGCAAACCTTTCCGGGGATCGGCTTCTTTTCAAAAGCTTCCGCTTCCTGCTGCAGGCCGCTGAGTGCGTCGAATTCTCCCAAAATGCCGATGACCGGCTTGCCGTGACCGAACCGCCCGCTGAAAGCCGTCGGGATCCCGGTCAGATTCTCTTCAACTTCGAAGCCCTCTTTCTTCAAAAGATCGACCATGTAGGCCGCCGATTTGAACTCCTCAAACGCGGTCTCGGCATTGTCCCAAAGGTAATCGCCGAGGGCGTCCAGCATGTCCGCTTTTTCGTCAATGACGCTTAAGTACGGGTGCTTTTCCGGCACTGTGTTCTGCTCGCTCATGTCTCTTCTTCCTTTCAGAGAAATATGTTTTAGACTACTTGTCAGTATAGAATATGCGCCTCGAAAATGCAATCATTTTCGGTTGAAAGAGGCGATTTCCTATGGTAAAATATTCTTGCAAAAAAAACAAAACATCCCCGGGAGGTCAATTATGCTTTGCATTCGAAACGGTCAGATCCATGACGGCATCCACAAGGCCGCCAAAAAGGCGGACATTCTCATTGACGGAGGAAAAATCGTCAAAATCGGACAGAAACTTCCGGTTCCGAAAGGCACCGAGGAATTGGATGCCACGGGAAAGATGGTGTATCCGGGCTTCGTCGAAGCGCACGGTCACATCGGTCTCGACAATTACGGCATGGGGATAGAAGGCCATGATTATAACGAGTCGAACGACTCCGTGACCCCGCAGATGCGCGCGATCGACGGCATTCAGCCGGCCGATTTCGGTCTTCGCGAGGCGGCGGCCGCCGGTGTGACCACGATCGGAACGGGCCCCGGCAGCGCGAACGTGCTCGGCGGCACCTTCGTCGCGATCAAGACGGTCGGCGTCCGCGTCGACGACATGGTCGTGAAGAACCCCGTCGCGATGAAATGCGCATTCGGCGAAAACCCGAAGCGGGTCCACAAGGGCAAATCCGTCGACACCCGGATGGGCAATGCGGCGAAACTCCGCGAGGCGCTCACGAAGGCACGCGAATACCTGAAGAAAAAGGAAGCCGCCGAAGCCGACGACTCCAAAAAGGAACCGACTTTTGATTTCAAGTGCGAGTCATTGATCCCCGTCCTGAAGAAGGAGATCCCGCTGAAGGCGCACGCCCACCAGCTGAACGACATGTTCACGGCCATCCGGATCGCAAAGGAATTCGACGTGGACCTGACGCTGGAGCATTGCACGGAAGGACACCTTGCGCCGGAACTGTTCGCAGCGGAAGGTTATCCGATGGCAGTCGGTCCGACGTTCGGAAGCGCCACGAAAATTGAGCTCCGCAGGAAGACCTGGGAAACCCCGGGCATTCTCGACAAAGCGGGCTGCAAGGTCTCGATCATCACCGACAGCCCCGTCATTCCGCAGAAGTACCTGCCGCTCTGCGCCGGACTTGCCGTGAAAGCCGGCATGGATCCGTTCCACGCCCTGCAGGCGATTACGATCAATCCCGCGAAGCACCTCGGCATCGCGGACCGCGTCGGTTCCATCGAAGCCGGCAAGGACGCCGATCTCGTCATCACGAACGGCAATCCGTTCACCCCCGAGACGACGGTCCTCCACGTCTTCATCAACGGCAACCCCGTTGATCTCAAACCCGCCGATACGACGACAGTGATATAAAGGCATCAAAAAGCCGGGGGTCTGCAAAATCGCAGGCCCCCGGCTTTTTATACCCTCTTAATCCGATATATCCGCGTCAAGCGTAATACAAACCGAATACTCGGGATAATGCTGCTGGATCTCGTCGTGAAGTTCTGCCATGCGCGCCTCCCGGTTCTTGACCGAGAAGTCGATGACCATGTCGAACTGGATGATCTTCGTTTCCTCGAAGAGCCGGAATCCGTGCATTTCCAGCACTTCCGGATGGACGCTGAGGAGCGAGCGGATCTCGCTCTCCACGGCCTTCGGCAGGTCCTTCGTTTCATTGACGGCGTAGACCGAGAGCCCGGCCATGATGACGCCGGTGTCCTCGTAGACTTTCCCCGCGATCTTCCGTTCCAATACGTCGAGTTCTTCCGCCGTCATCGTTTCCGCCACGGCAATGTGTGCCGAACCCATGTATTTCTCCGGACCGTAATCGTGCAGGATGAGGTCGAACACGCCCTGCACTTCCGGGAAGGACGCCATGCTTTCCCGGACCTTTTTCGTGATCTCCGAATCGACGCGTCTTCCGAGGATGTCACCCGCGGCGTCCTTTAATACGTCAAACCCGGACTTCAGGATGAAAAGCGAGATGACGGCGCCGAGCCACGCCTCAATGTTGACGCGGAAGAGGAGAAAGATGACGGCGCCGACGAGCACCGACGTCGAAATGACCGCGTCGAACAGTGCGTCGGTTCCGGACGCCTTCAGGGTATCGGATTTCACGTCTTTCCCGGTCTTCTTGAAATACAGGCCGAGGAAGATCTTCACGACGACCGCCGCGCCGACCACGATGAACGAATAGATCGAATGATCCGGCACCTCGGGAGTGATGATCTTCTTGATCGACTCCACGAGCGCCGTCACGCCGGCGTACAAGATGATCACGCCGATGATCATTGCGCTTAAATGCTCGATCCGTCCGTGTCCGAGCGGATGCTTCCGGTCGGGGGAACGCCCCGCCAGTTTCGTGCCGACGATCGTCACGACGGACGACAGGGCGTCCGTCAGGTTGTTGACTGCATCCAGAATCATTGAAACCGAATGCGCGAACAGCCCGACCGCCGCCTTGAAGCCGGAAAGCAATACGTTTGCCACGATCCCGAGAATGCTGGTCCGGACGATCGTTTTTTCACGGTTCATTGCCAAAAACGCTTCCTTTCACTGCTTAGTAATTCTCTTCCGAAAGCTCGAAATATGCCTGCGGATGATCGCAGACCGGGCACTTCTCAGGCGCCTCGGTGCCGACGACGATGTGCCCGCAGTTCCGGCACTCCCAGACCTTGACCGTGCTCTTTTTGAAGACTTCCGCTGCCTCGACGTTCTTCAATAACGCGCGGTACCGTTCCTCGTGGTGCTTCTCGATCGCCGCCACGCCGCGGAACCGTTTCGCGAGTTCCGGAAAGCCCTCCTCTTCGGCCGTCTTCGCGAAGCCCTCGTACATGTCGGTCCACTCGTAGTTTTCGCCTTCCGCCGCCGCAAGAAGATTCGCGGCCGTGTCCCCGATGCCGTCCAGTTCCTTGAACCAGAGCTTCGCGTGCTCCTTTTCATTCTCAGCCGTCTTCAGAAAGAGCGCCGAGATCTGCTCGTATCCTTCCTTCTTCGCCTTGGACGCGAAATACGTGTATTTGTTTCTCGCCTGCGATTCGCCCGCAAATGCGGCCAGAAGGTTCTGTTCCGTCTTGGTTCCCTGATACTTGTTGCCCATGCTCCGATCCTCCTTATAATCGTTGCTGCACTGCGGATCTCCGCATCCTTATTTTTTCGGCAAAAGCCGTTTGGCCCTTACTTCGGCTGCAGCCCCAGATAGTTTGCAATGCCGATCGCGTCGAGCACGCCGAAGTGCTGCTGCTTTTCGATCGTGTCGATATACGTCACGTCGTGGTCCATGAAGCAATGCTCCACAATGACGCCCGGAATTCCGCGGTTCGCCGCATGGCGGTTGATCGCGTAATAATCGAGCGGATTACCGAATTCATCGAAATACTGATTCGACGTCGTGATGACCGCGCCGCGATTCTGAAGTCCGGTCGTCGTAAGCTGCGCCAGGATACTGTTCGCAAGATTCCGGCAGCGTGCTGTCACGCTCGCCTGCGCCGAGATGAAAACGAGCGCCCCGCTCGCGCTGTGATTGTTGCTCGCGTTATAGTGCAGGCTCACCAGAATGTCCGCGTTGTGATCCTGCGCAAACTGCGCCCGCGCTTCGAGGTCGCGCGAAAGATTCACGGAACTCAGTTCCTGGTCGTTGCTTCGCGTGAGGTAGACCTGCACGCCCGTGTAATGCGCCTCCAGGTACGCCTTGCAGGCCAATGCGGTGACGAGATTCATGTCCGCTTCGTTCCGGCCGTAATAACTGGCGCCGGCATAGCGTCTGCAATGGCCCGGATCGATCACCACGATCTTGTCCGGATCCGGAATGTTCACCGTCACGGTGCAGGTCGCCGACTTTCCGCCGGCCGACGCCGAGATCACCGCCGTTCCGCGATCAATGATCTTCACGAGCCCGTTTCCGTCCACCGTCGCGACGTTCACGTTGTCCGAAGAGAACGAGACCGAGCCCTCCGATGCATTTTCCGGCGTCACCGTCGCCTTTAGGGTGAAGGTTTCTCCGCGCGCCGTTGCGGTGTGTTCCGTCTCGGAAAGCGTCACGCTCTCCACTTCGACGTAGGGCAGGACCGTCACTTCCACCGACGCGGTTTTTCCGTTCACCGTCGCGGTAATGACGGAGGTGCCTTCTTCAACGGCAGTCACGAGGCCGGTCCCGTCGACCGAAACGGTTTCCGGCTGTGCCGAGACCCATGAGACCGTTTTCGGATCCGTCGTGTCCGCCGGCTCGTATACGACGGAAAGCTTCGCCGTAAAGCCCTTGATGACGGACAGCGACTCCTGATTCAGCCGGATGGACTGCAACGGAGACAAGACCGTCACGGTGCAGACCGCACCGAGGAGCCCGTGGTTTGCGGTGATGTGCGCCGTTCCGGGCGCGACCGCAGTGACGTTTCCCGCGCCGTCGACTTTTGCGACGGAGGCATTGTCGGTGGAAAACGTGATGGTCCGCTCCTCCGTGGTATTCCCCGGAACGACGGCCGCCTGCAGCTGGCCGGAAGCACCCTTGTTCAAGGTCATTGCCGTCTGGCTGAGCGCCACGCCGGTGACCGGGATCACGACCGAGATCGTTGCTTCCGCCCGGAGTTCCCCGCAGACGGCGGTGATGATGGCATTGCCGGGTCCGGCCGCATGGATCGTTCCGTTTCCGTTCACCGTGACGACCGAGGTGTTCGAACTCGTCCAGGTCGTCGTCGTATCGCTCGTCGTGTCGGCCGGATTGTAGATGAGCGGTAATTGCACCGTATCGCCGATCCGAACCGTCATCGACTTGAAATTAAACGCAATGCTGCTCAGCGTGCTCTTCACGGTGATCCGGCATTTGGCTTCCAATGTGCCGACCTTCGCCGTGATTTCCGCCGTGCCGCGTCCCGCGGCCAGGATCCTGCCGGTCTTTTCGACCTTCGCCACCTTCTCGTCGGACGACGAAAACGTGATGCATCCCGGCTTTAAGAACGGGCCGAGTTCATATTTCAGCACAGGATCGACCTGACTGTATTTTTCCAATTCATATGCTTCCGGCTCGAAACGGAGGAAGAGTTCGGGTTCCGTGACATGCACGACCCGCTGCTCTTCCGTTTTCCGATTCCGGACCGTGACGGTTGCGGTGCCCCCGCTGATCGCACGGAGCCCGCCGAACTCGTCCACGGTCAGGACCGATTCGTCGGAAGAGGAATAACGGACCTTCCCGGACAGGACTTCTCCGATACGGATCCTCGGGGAAAGATATGCTTCTTCGCCGGTGAACAGTTCCAGCGGCTCTTGCTCACCGGGGTCCGGAGGCTCTGCGCTTTCGCTGCTTTCCGGCACCGTTTCGGTTTCGCTTTCCGGTTCCGTCTCGCTTTCTGTCTCAGGGTCCGTTACGCTTTCTGTCGGTCCTTCCGTCAGCGTTTCTTCAGTGACGGCTTCCGATGCGGACCCATCTTTCAGAACCGGCACGTCTTTCAGCACGAGCAGTAAGGCAGCCAGTCCTGCGACGGCGACCATGATCCCTATGCCCCAGAAGAGAGGCTTTCTATTCGGTTTTTCCTGATCGTTCTGCATACGCTGCCGTTTCAGCACCTGCTTCTGTCTCCGTAAAAGACCCGGGCGACGGCCTCGGCCGCAGCCCGGTATCTCATTGCCCGGCGAACCTTCGGAAAAGGGGCCGCCTCATTCAAGAAACTCATCGCCGTCCTCAAGACCCGCTTCTTTCATCTTTTCCACCGACATCTGATGCTTGATCTCCTTCCAGCGCACCTTGAAGAGCAATGCCCCGAAGACGACCGGGATGAAGGTGAATATGAATATCGGAAACGTGAATGCGTAAAGGATCTTCTTCCACGTCTTCGTATGGATCCTCTCCCATTCCGTCACCGTCGTGATCCCGCCGACGAGAAACACGAGCGCATACGTGCCGACGATCAAACGGACGAACGACCAGACGAGGCTCATGACGTCCCCGCCGGTCACCAGCGCTCCGATGACGAGCGGAACTCCGAGAAGAACGGAAAACAGCGTCAGAAAATAGGCCGGCGCAATGTTCAGGATCAGGTCGACCGCCGAAAAGCCGTGTTTAATGCTCCGAAAGATTTTCCCGAAACAGCCGCGGATCACCTGAACGTAGCCTTTGCCCCAGCGGATGCGCTGGTTCCACGATTCGGACATTTTGGCCGGCTGCTCGTCGAAAAACTCCGCCTGGAAACACATGGCAATGCGGCGCTGTTTCGAGATCATGTCTGCGGAAAACTCGAGGTCTTCCGTCATCATGTGATAGGGCCAGTCCACGATCTCGTCCGCGATCTTCCGGCTGAAGAGATAGCCCGTGCCGGACACCGTGCAGCTCACGCCGAGCAAGTGTCTCGGATAATGGAGATAGCGGGTCTCCCGGAACCACCAGAGTCCCATGCCCGCCGTGATCCAGTTCTGCCCGTAATTCTTCGTGTTCCGGTAACTCGTGATCACGTCGTAGCCCTGAGAAAAGGACCGGTTCATCTCTTCCACGTAGTTTTTCGCAAGGACATTGTCCGCGTCAAACACGAAATATCCGTCAAACCCTTCCGGGTAATCTTCATTGATATGGCGGCGGAGCGCCTGAAGAGCGTACCCCTTGCCCACTTCTTCGTGGTTTTCCCGCTCGTAAACGACGGCGCCCTCTGCCCGCGCTGCTTCGGCCGTACCGTCGGTGCAATTGTCCGCCAGAACGAACACCGTCAGGTATTCCTGCGGATACGTCTGCGCCTTCAGGCTCCTGATGAGATCGGCAATGACCGCCTCCTCATTCCGCGCGCAGATCAGCGCCGCCAGGCGGTGCAGCACGACTTCCTTGTCGCGCGGTTTCTCCTTTTTGAACCAGGAAACGGGGATATAAAAAAGCTGATACGAATAGCAGAGCAGGAAAACGGCGCTGATCACGATATTCAGTATCTCGAAAATTCTGATGAAAATATTCACGGTTTCCGGTACAGCGGGACCTTACGGATCCCTCTCCTTCTTTGATCTGTTCGTCAAGCCGCTCACGTCAAGTCTCTATATTATACCATAAAGGGCAATGGAATTCCACCCGTATTTTTCCGCCGCCGGAGCGGTCAGGTCCTGCCGGTCTTTTCCCGGGTCCAGTCGTCGATGAGTTTTCTGAGTTTCATGAAATACGGTGCGATCGTCATGTTTTCCTGCCCGTAGGTCAGTTGCAGATCATACTCCAAGGGAAGCCAGGTCGCGAGGTCCGATTCGTCGTGGGCGATCAGTGCTTCCAGCCGGTCCAATGCCTTGTAGACCTTCGCTTCGCCGGTCTTCAGTCCGTCCATCTCGTCGAGAAGCCCGAGCCACTCCGACCGGACGGGTTCCTCGAAAGACTCCACCCATTCGATGAGACGCCGGTCTTCCTTCTTCTCGTCCGCTTCGGACTTTTCGAAGGCCGGAATGTCGCCGGTGAACGACTCGCCGAGGTCGTGGATCAGGCACATCCGGAGCACCTTGTTCATGTCAAAATCCTGAAAATCCGGTTCTTCCCGAAGGAGCATCGCCATCAGGGCCAGACGGAACGTGTGATCCGCCACACTTTCCTTTCTCCCCTCTTCCGTAAAGCAATGCCTCTTCTCCGTTTTCAGTTTCCCTATCTGCTTCAGGACATCCAGCAGCATCTCCGGTCTCATGACAGTCCCCTCCTCAGCGAAGCCGGGCTTCCAAGCCCTTTTTTATCTTATCTCAACTGCAATGAAAAAACAAGCGAAAGGCAGGGATAGAAGGTTGAGTTTTTGACCTATATGGAATATAATAAAACTAGACTGATTATTTATGCCGATTATCGAGATAACGACACCGTCACATTACAAAGGACAGGTGCCGCCATTTGAATCACACAGATGCCGGAAGTTGACCGGAAATCTATAGCGAGAGGCATCGAGGAGCGAAGCGACGAGGCGAACGAGCGGTGATTCTCCGGTCAAGGGAGGCATCGTCCGTATGAGATATATAGGCACCGTCCGTCCGAGATATACAGGGGGAGTTATGGAGAAAGTTACGTTTGCGATCGCCGGCATGGGGAACCGGGGCACGAAATACGCCCAGAAGCAGTTTGAGAATCCGGACGACATGCAGGTCGTCGCGATGGCGGACCGGCGTCCGATCCGGTTGGAGGCGGCGAATAAGTATCTGAATCTGCCGCCGGAGCGCATCTTCTCCAGTGTCGAGGAAATGCTGGAGGCGCCGCGCCTTGCGGACGTGATGATCATTGCCACGCAGGACGCGCAGCACAAGGGACACGCGATTGCCGCGCTCGAAAAAGGCTACGACCTCATTCTCGAGAAGCCGATCGCGAACCATCTGCAGGACGTCTTCGACATTCAGGAAAAGGCGAACGCGCTCGGAAGGCGGGTGCTCGTCTGCCACGTGCTCCGCTATACGCCGTTCTACCGTACGATCAAGAAACTGCTCACGGAGGGGCGGATCGGAAAGATCGAAAGCGTGGAAGCGACGGAAGCCGTCGGGTATTATCACATTGCCCATTCGTTCGTACGCGGCAACTGGCACAAACTGGCGGATTCGGCGCCGATGATCCTCGCGAAATGCTGCCACGACATGGACCTGTTCCTCTGGCTGACCGGCGAAAAATGCGAGAAGGTGACCTCGTTCGGGTCGCTCGATTATTTCAAGAAAGAGAATTGCCCCGCGGATGCGGCGGACCGCTGCGAGGACTGCAAACGGACCTGCCCGTTCAATGCGGTGAACTTCTATCTCTCCCGGATCCCGGGCTGGCCCGCGAACGTGCTGAATCCGGAACCGGATGAGAAAAACATCATGGAGGCGCTCCGGACCACGGATTACGGGCGCTGCGTGTTCAAAATGGACAATGACGTCGTGGACCACCAGGTCGTGAACATGCTGTTCACGGGCGGCATCACCGCTTCGTTCCAGATGAACGGCTTCAATGCGACACAGGACCGTTGGATCCGGATCTTCGGCACGGAGGGCGAGATCTACGGAAAACTCCGCGAAAACAAAGTGCATCTTGAACGGTTCAACGAACCTGCAGAGGTCATTGACCTTACTGAGGAAATGAAGAAAATGAGCGGTCACGCCGGCGGCGATTCCGGGCTCATCCGCGACGCGATCAAGTATTTCCGGAACGAGGAATTCGACCGGATGTCGATCACCGAACTCAACGAATCCGTGGACAGCCACACGCTCTGCTTCGCGGCGGAACGGTCGCGTCTGGACGGCGGAAGACTCGTCGAACTCAAAGATTTTCACAAGGAATAAACGAAATGTTCATTGCAGACCGATGGAAAGACTATGAAGTCCTGGACACGTCCGACGGCGAAAAGCTCGAGCGCTGGGGAAACTACGTGCTCGTCCGGCCCGACCCTCAGGTGATCTGGCAGGACGTCAGGGCCGCGAAGGAATGGAAGAAGCCGAACGCGCATTACCACCGCTCGAACAAGGGCGGCGGCGAGTGGGAGTTCTTCGATCTCCCCGAAGAGTGGACGATCTCCTACGACGAACTTACGTTCCATCTGAAGCCGTTCTCCTTCAAGCACACCGGGCTGTTCCCGGAACAGGCGGCGAACTGGGACTGGTTTTCCGGTCTCATCCGCAATGCCGGGCGCCCCGTCAAGGTATTGAATCTCTTTGCCTACACGGGCGGCGCGACGGTCGCGGCCGCGAAGGCCGGCGCCGCAGTCACGCACGTCGACGCCTCGAAGGGAATGGTGCAATGGGCGAAGGAAAACGCGGCGTCTTCCGGTCTTTCGGACGCGCCGATCCGTTACCTCGTCGACGATTGCCGGAAATTCGTCGAGCGCGAGATCCGGCGCGGCAATCATTACGACGCGATCATCATGGATCCGCCGTCCTACGGACGCGGACCGAACGGCGAAGTCTGGAAGCTTGAGGACGCGTTTCATCCGCTCGTCCGTCTCACGGCGGAATTATTGTCGGATGAGCCGCTGTTCGTACTCCTGAATTCTTACACGACCGGGTTTGCGCCGGGCGTGCTCTCCAATCTTCTCGATCTCGAGATCACGTCGAAATTCGGCGGGACCGTCGAATCCGATGAAGTCGGGCTGCCCGTCCGCGACAAAAAAGCCATGCTCCCCTGCGGTTCTTCCGGCAGGTGGACGCGGCAATGACAAAGCGTTCCGATACGGAATACACGAAAGAAACATGAGGTGAGATCATGGCAAAAGAAGTTGCTTACGTAGGCTGCTACACGTTCCACGGGAAAAGCCAGGGCATCGAGATCTTCGATGTAGACGGCGAAGCCGGGCGCTTCAAACGGCGCTCTTCCGTCAAGGTCGACAACTGCGCCTATCTTACGGTTTCCGACGATCACCGCTTCCTGTACGCGGCGGTGGACGAGGGGATCAGCGCCTTCCGGATCAAACCCGACGGCGACCTCGAGTTTCTGAAAACCACCTCGCACCGCGGGATGCGGGGATGCTACCTGAACATCCATCCGTCCGGAAAGTTCATCGCCATCGGCGGCTACCACGACGGAAAAATGACCGTGCTGCGTCTCAATGACGACGGCACGGTCGGTGACATCACTTTTGAATTTTACGACAGGGGCATCGGCTCCGTCGCGGAACGGAATTTCCGGCCGCACATCAGCTGTACGGAATTCTCGCCGGACGGCAAGCTCCTCCTCGCGGTGGACTCCGGCATCGACCAGGTCAAGGTCTTTCTCTTCGACGAGACGACCGGCAAGGCCGTGATGAAGGATATGATCCATTGCGGCGTCAATTCCGGGCCGCACCGTCTGAAGTTCTATCATTTCGGAAAGATCGTCTACATCCTGCACGAACTCAAGAACTACGTTTCCGTCTATGACGTTTCCGCAAACGAGCGGGGGCTCCCGGTCTTTGAATTAAAACAGACGGTCGCGACGCTCCCGAAAAACTATACGGTGCCGTCGGCCGCCTGTGTCATTGATTTTTCTTCGGATTTCAAGCACCTGATCTGCGCCAATGCGGGCGAGAACACGATCGCGATCTTCGACATCGATTCCGAGACCGGTCTCCTGACCCTCCGGAACATCCTGCCGGTCAGCGGCGATTATCCGAAGGACATCGACGTCTTCCCGAACGGAAAGTTCCTCGTCAGCACGAATCACCACAGCGACAGTCTGACCTTCTTCCGCCTGCACTTCGACACCGGAACGATCGTCATGAACGGTCTGGAGATCCCGGTCGACAATCCGAACTGCTTGCGGATCGTGGAACTGAAGTAATTACTTCGCCTCGTTCCACGGGACCGGCTCCGCAAACGTTCCCGTATGATAGCCGTTGATGAGACGGATCATCAGAAGGTTCAGATACTCGTGCACCGCGTCCGGAAGCTGCGGATCGAAATGCGAGTAGCCGATGCCGGAATCGTCCGTCATGAAGATGAATGTGCCGCCGGTCAGGATCGCTTCGGACCGGGCCGTGTACTCCGTCAGTTCGTCCGCACCGCTCGCCATGATCGGGCAGATCCGAACGCCCTGCTCCGCCGCAGACGCGATCGCGCTCTTCAGCCGGCTCTGATGCTCAGAATTGCCGTGTGCAGGCGCGTCAAAGACGTGGAACAGGAGTTTCGTCGAGCCCGTGGTCCAGCCCTTGGAAACGGCCATTTCAAGCGCCTCGTCGAGTGCCTCCGGCGTATCGCCGCCGCCGGCCGCCTCCTGCTTCGTCAATACCGTGTAATGACTCTCATAATCCGCCGGATCCGTCACGTCCTTGAACTCGACGTAGCGGAACTTCTCTTCGTCGCCGTCGTCCCGATAAAAGAGCAATGCCAGTTTCACCCGGGAATCCGGATTCGCCCGTACCACCTGCTTGATCACGTCGCCGAGTTCTTCCCTGAGGTAACGGAGTTCGTCTCCCATCGAACCGGTCACGTCCACGACGTACATGAGTTCAATGACGTCCGCGGTCTTTTCCATATCATCAAGCGTTTCAAACGTCACGGCCACTTCCTTCTCGCCGTTGACCGGAACCGTATGCACTTCCGAAGACTCGGGGGATGTGACGGTCAATGTGCCCGCGTTTCCGCCGAAGACGTACGCGATGCCGTTCCGGTTCGTCCGGGCCGAGTACCGTTCGCCGGATGCCGTCGTGAGCGTGACAAGCGCGTCGAATAACGGCATCCCGGCAAACGTGACCGTGACTTCGATCCGGTTCAGCGAATCCAGTCCCCACGATGCGAAGGTCTGTTCGCCGGACTCTCCGTAATACGTGCCGGAAAACTTGCCGGAAGTTTCATTCTGCTCGTTCTTTAAGAACAGTTCTTTCCACTTGAGGTAATGCGCATTGTCGTCCCACGCCGCAGCCGTCAGCTGACCCGGTTCAGGAACAGGGGGCTCGGTCTCGGGCTCCGTTTCAGGCTCCGTTTCCGTATCGGTTTCGGGCTCGGTTTCTGTTTCGGTTTCAGGCTCGGTTTCCGTATCGGTTTCAGGCTCGGTTTTCGTTTCGTCGATCAGCTCGGTTCCGGGCTCCGCATTCGTATCGGGATCTTCCCTCGAATCTCCCGGCGCCTCGACTTCGCCCGGCGTGGTTCCGCCGTAGGTGCCCTTCCCGCCCGAAGTATCGAAATAACCGGTGTCTCCCTTTCCGTCTTTCGAGTAGTATTTACCGATCTCGGCCGCGGAGAACCCGGTTTTCTCTTCGCCGGTGAACACGAAGTCACCTTCTGCGAAGGTCGCTCCCCCGGGCGCCGCCGTTCCCGAATTCTCGATTGCTGCCGCCTCCGTCGTTACCGCAGCATCCACTCCGCTCGCGGCATTGTTCTTCGGTCTGACGATCGAGTTCACGCCGATCGGGATCGCCACTGCCGCGACGACCGCAGCCGCCGCGATTCCGACCCACTTCACCCAGGAACGCTTCTTCTTTCCGATCAATGCGGGGACGTTGTCCTCCGCGTCACGAATGAGGTCGTCGCCGATCTCGTTCAAGGCATTGTTTAATTCATCCGTCTTTTTCATTGCCAGATTCCCTCCTGTTGAAGGACGGTTTTCAATTTCTCCCTGGTCCTGAAGAGCGCGGTCTTCACGCGGGATTCCCCGGAGCCGAACCGCTCGGCGATCTCCTTGACCGAATCGAAGTACCAGTAGCGTCTGAGGAACATCCGCCGTTCGTTCTCGGGAAGCGTCCTTAAAAACGCGTCAATGATGCGTCCCAAGTCCGCCGCTTCCACGGCTTCCTCCACCGGATTTCCGGGCGCGGCCGGAATGCACTCTTCCAGCTCGTCGAGCGACAGGTTCGTTTCGGTCCCGCCCCGTTTTTCGGCGGTTTCGGCCCGGAACCGGTCGATCGAGATCCTTCGGACGATCTTTCCGAGATAGGTCCGCAGGTCTTCCGGATGGTGCGGCGGGATGCTGTTCCATGCGCCGAGATACGCGTCGCTTTCGCACTCCTCCGCATCCTCGTCAGAATGCAGGATCCCGAGCGAAATCGACCTCACATACCTCGAGTACTTCTTTTTCGCTTCTTCAATGGCCCGCTCGTCGCGGTTTTCAAACAAAGAAACGATTTCCCGGTCTTCCACGCTGCTCTCCTTTTTTGTCCTTCACCCATCTACTCGGAAGAAAAACCGATTGGTTACAAAAAAATACGGGCTGTTGATCTACTCTCCATTATGGTATGTCCTTTCGGGGACCGCTCGCGCTTAGATTCTCGCTTTTATCAGCCCCTATATTATTTCTCAAACATTGCCCCTTCTACTCTGAGACATAATTCGTGATACACCGGAAGGTGGTATTCCTGGACTTTGTAGGTCTCGGTTTCGGGGACGCGGATCGTGACGGTCGCGAGGTCCGACAGTTTGCTTTCCTTTTCGCCGGTGAGGGCAATGACCTTCGCCCCGCGCACGAGTGCCGCCTTCGCCGCCGAAACGCAGTTCTTCGAGTTCCCGGAGGTCGAGATCGCGATGAGGACGTCGCCTTCCCGGGCGTAGCCGTAGGCAAGCTGCGCATAGACGTCTTCCGCGCTCACGTCGTTCGCAAACGCCGAAAGGATGCCTGACTGCGACGGCAATGAGATTGCCCGGACCGCCTCCTGGAAGGCCGGCATATCCTCGCCGAACTTCTCGCGGTACGCCTGCTTCTCCGCTTCGGACACAGGGCGCTTTTTCCGGAATCCCTTCATCAGCTCACCGACGATGTGTTCGGAATCCGCCGCGCTGCCGCCGTTCCCGCAAACGAGCACGGTCCGGTCCGCCTTCGCGGCTTCAACGAGGATGCGTCCCGCTTCGTCGATTGCCTCCCGGCAGCTTTCCAGCGCGGGATACCGGCCGAAAAGCGAATCTTTTTCAAGTCCGAGCATGGCGACCGCGATCGCTGAGACGTCGCCGATGCTTTCTCCGAGCACGGCCGGAACGATCTTACAGACTGCAAGATTCTGCGGAAGCGCTTCTTCCCGGAGCGTCTTTTCCATTTCTTCCCGGAGAAGGTCTCCGGAACGGGCGAAGATCGAGCCCGCCACGATGACCTCCGGATTGTAAAGATCCACGAGAGCGGCCAGTCCCTGACCGAACTTCCGGCCGCATTCCCGGTACACTTCCTTCGCGGTCTCATCTCCCTCCCGGGCGGCGAGCGCGATCGTTTTCGCCGTGATCGACGGAAGGTCCGCCTCGGTCCGGCAATACGCCGCGGGGGTCCCTGCTTCAAGCGCCTGTCTCGCGTATTGCTCACCGAGCTGCTTCAATCCGCCGCCGGAACAGAAACCCTCGAAGGAGCCCTTCTTTCCGTAGCCCACGGGGCCGTCCTTCTCCAATCGAAGGTGACCGGTCTCCCCTGCGCCGAACGACGTGCCTTCATACAACTTGCCGTCCAGAATGACGCCAGCGCCGAGCCCGGTGCCGAACGTCAGAAAAATCATGTTCTTCGCGCCCTTGCCCGCGCCGAACTTCCATTCGGCCAGCGCGCCGGAATTGGCGTCGTTCATGAGAAACGCAGGGGCGGAGAACGCTTCGGAAAAGAGTTTCGTCACCGGCACTTCCTTCCAGCCCGGCAGATTCGGCGGCTCTAAAATGAGGCCGCGTACCGGATCCTGCGGCGAACCGCAGGAAATGCCGATGCTTCTGACCGGGTCTCCCTGCAGGAGCACGCGGGCCGCATCGATGAGAAGCGGGATCGTTTCCTCCGATCCCGTCGTCTCAAAGGCTTCCTTTTTCAGTATCCGTCCGGTCTCATCCGCTATGCAGACGGCGGATTTGGTTCCGCCGATGTCCACTCCGAGATAATACATAATACCCTCCCGATTTCGGTCGCGCATTGCCGGACCGTCAGTTTTTCTCGATCCGTGTGAGCGTCACGCTGATTTCCGGCGTTCCGTACGCGGGATTGAAGAGTTTCGCGACGTTCGCCTCATACCAGGCCTTGATCTCCGCGTCGCTCATCTCGCACTTTTCACCCTTCGTTCTGACCGTGATCGTTACGATTTGTTCTTCCGTCATATCTTTTCTCCCGTTCTGTCTTTTGCCGGTCGTCCGGAACCGCGTTCCGGACGACCGTTTGATCTTTTACCAGCGGAACGTGTTCCTCGGGCGGAACCGTTTCTTTAAGTAGAACGTCAGTCCGACGAACAGCCCCGCCAGAACGACGAGGAACAAAACGAAGAATCCGTCGATCATGATGAGATTCTTCATCCGGTCCGTAGCGCGTTCTTCCGTTTCGGCTTTTTGCTTGTAGATCGGGCTTGCCGTCTCCGCCGTGTTCGAAAGGAACACGGAGCCCAGCGGATAGCCCTGATATTTATAAGTAATGAGAATGCCGCTCTCCGCCGCATTCACTTCCTTTTCCAAACGGTCGAAGGTGACGTTGTCGGGAAGCAGGATCGTGTCGCCGGAATGGATCGAAAGGAGTGTCACGTCTCCGGTCGGGATCGACAGAGGCGACGCCGTGAAGCGGTTCTCCATATTAAGCGAGGTGTCAAGTTCCGCCGGCAACACGGGCTTGAAATAATGGAATCCGTAATCGAGCAATGACTGCGTGGAAACGTACTGGTCGCCGCTCTCGCATCCCATGACGACGACGATGAGCCGCATGCCGTCCTTTTCCGCATAGGTGACGAGGTTGTATCCGGATTCCGTCGTGTGCCCCGTTTTTCCGCAGACGACGGAGTCGTTATAGTATTCCGATGAGGGACGGATCATGAGATGCGTGTTCATCATCGGGATCTCCTTGTTCAGGAGCTCGTCGGCGTGATGCACGTAGGACTGCGCGGACGCGATCTCCAGGAAGACGTTGTTGTTGCAGAGGACCTGCATGAGCAATGCAAGGTCGTACGCGCAGGTGTAGTGGTCCGCGTGATGCAGGCCGTTCGTATTCCGGAAGACCGTATTCACCGCGCCGAGCTCGTGCATGCGGTCGTTCATCTTCTGCACGAACGATTCAATGCTGCCGGAAACGTGCTCCGCAAGGGCGTTCGCGACTTCATTGGCCGACGGAAGCAAAAGACCGTAGAGGCATTCTCTCAGCACCATGTCCTCGTTCCGGCGCATGCCGATGTGCGAGGATCCGGAGGGGATCATGACCGCCTTTTGCGAAAAATGGACGATGTCGCTCAAAGAACTGTTTTCCAGTGTCAGGAGCGCCGTCATGAGTTTCGTCGTGGAGGCGGGATACATGGCCTGCGTCGCATTCAGGGCATACAAAATCTCGCCGGACTCGGCGTCCATGAGGATCGCGGTCCCTGCTTTGATCTCCGGTGCTTCCGGCCAGTCCGAGGGAATGGATCCGATGATCCGGTCAATGACCTCGCGGCTCGCTGCAAAAGCAGGCTCAGCGGTCCCGGAAAGGACCGCCAAAGCCGTCAGCACGGAAAGTATGACTTTTTTCAATCTCTTTTTTCCCACTTTTTCATAAGCAGCGGCATGAACACGCCGCCCTGCACGCTTCTTGCAATAAAGCGCTCGCTCGTTCCGGTCACGGTGTCGTACCAATCGGAGAACGGCACCCGCGTCGGGGTTTCTTTCAGATACTTCGCCATCGGCGCCGCGAACCGGCTGAACTGGGCGCGGTCCTTCGAGAGCGCCGCCACCCACATGGACCAGTCGGATTTCGTGTAAGCGGCACGGGAATCGAGCGGCAGACCGAATTCGTTCTGCTTCGTCTCGTAGAAGGCGAGTTCCTTCTCGTAGAAGGACTCCGGGAAGAGATCGAACCCGAACAGCTTATCCCAGACGACGTTGTATTTCTGGCTCCAGCCGATGCCGTCGAACGTAAGATAGGTATGTCCCTCGGGTGAAGTCGCGCGTCTGATCCAGCTCTCGGCAAGCGATTCCGCCTTTTTCCGGTATTCTTCCGCCTCTTCCGTCTTTCCGATCGCGTTCAGAATATAGCCGAATGCGGCAATGCCCATCACGGCCTTCGCGGACAGGTTCACGTTTCTCGCAAGGTGACCCGCAAAGTCGTCGGTGCAGAGCTGCTCGCCCGGATCCTCGCCGTACTCGAGAAGGTAGCGGCACCAGGTCCGTAAGAGGTCAAGGTTTTCTCCGGCCAGAGCGAAGTCTCCGTCCGCCTTGCCGGCCGCCGCCAGCATGAGCAGCATGTTCGCGGATTCCTCCACCGGCATCTGCTTCTTGAAATCGTAGGCGTCGAATTCCGCCGGATAGAGATAGAGCGGCGCCGGCGTCACGCCGTCCGCCTGCAGTTTCGGCCGGCGGAGCGAGGCGTAGACCTGACCGATGAGCGTCGGATAGCGACCCGCGTCGTGGGGTGCGAAATCGTAGTGCCAGATCGGCATCTTCGCGAATTTCAGGATCGGGCGGCACATGCCGCGAACGAGTTCGGGCGCGGCTAAAAGGAACAGCGGCACCGACGGATAGCTGACGTCCACCGTGGCGGCGCAGCCGTTCGAATCGTCTTCCTTGGAAATGAAGAGAACGTCTCCGTTCCCGTCGGCGACGAGCTTGTGCGCGGCAATGGTCTGGCGGTACGCGGCCGTCACGATGAGCGCGTAATCCGCTCCGCCGACTTCTCGTGCCTCTTGCAGAAGATCATTGTCAAACCGGCGGCAGCGTTCGAGGATCTCGTCCTTCCGGACGCGGAACTCTTCCAGCGCTTCGGTGATCGTCTTTCCGTTCCGCGCGTAATATGCGGGAAGGAGGCGGCCGAAATAGTTGATCGAAGCCGTGTCGTCGTAACCGACGAGCAGGGTCGCCGTGCCTTCCTCTTCCGTCGTTTTGAAAAAGCGGATGCCGACGTGCGGGCTTCCGGGGGCATCGTCGATCTCTCCGTCAGCCGAGGCCAAGAACAGATATCCCCAGTCGATCGTGATCTTATCTCCGGCGCCGGAGACCGGTTTCTGCCGAAGCTGTCCCATGTAGCCGTATTTCATGCCCTTGGACTCAAAGAAATCGATCCGCATCGGCGGCACGTTCGCATCCGCGCTGCAATGCTTGTCCGGGAAAGTCAGCCCGTAACTCACCCGGTGCGGTTTTCCGTCCGTGAATTCCGTCTTGAACTCGACGTAGGTGATCGGCGCAGAGAGCACGTCCAAATCATCCAGAAGCAGCGGGGACGTGAATTTCACGGTGAACCGGACGCCGTATTCTTCCATCACGTATTCCGAGGAAAGCGGCGTCACGTTTTCCGCCACGAGTTTCATCGGACTCTTTCCGCTCCGTCCGAGGAAGCGCATCAATTGTCCGTCCACGGAAACGTACGAATAAATCGGCTTTTCCACGTCCGACCAGTGCCTCACGTCCGCAGCCGTCGGCAGAACGCCCGTGTCCCAGAGTGAGAAAAACGGATCATGGATGAACAGCGGTACGGCGGGCAACGAAGAATAGTTTTTCATAAGCATCGTCCTTTCATCCTACGAGATGGAATACGTTTACGAGCAGAAGACCTGCCATACCGTAATAGGTCACGACGGCAATGAGGTCGTTGATGGTCGTGATCAGCGGACCGGACGCGACGGCGGGGTCCACCTTGATTTTGTTGAAGAACATCGGGATCAGCGTGCCGACCATGCTCGCGACGATCATTGCCGTCCAGAGGGCGAGGCCGACACAGCCGGAGTACAGGAACGCCTCACCGGCGGCCTTTCCCTGAAATACCATGATGTAGGCGCCGACGAGACCGAAGGCGCTCAGGCCGAGAATGCAGCCGTTCGTGAGACCGACGCGCATTTCCTTCAGCACGAATTTCAGTTTCGCGGTGCCGTTCAGGCTTTCATCCGTCAGAACGCGGATCGTCACGGCCAGTGACTGCGTGCCGGAGTTTCCTGCCATGTCAAGGATCAGCGACTGGAAGCAAATGACGAGTGGGATCACCGCGACGATGCCCTGGAAAATGCCGACGACCGACGAAACCACGAGTCCGAAGCCGAGCAGGGCAATGAGCCACGGAAGACGTTTCCGGACGCTCTTGAAAAGCGGCTCGTTCAAATCTTCCTCTTCGGTCAAACCTGCCAACTTCGCGTAGTCTTCGCCGAGCTCGTCATCGACCGCTTCGACGAGGTCATTGGCCGTGATGACGCCGATGATCTTCGAATCCTTGTCGAGGACGGGGATGGAGTCTTCCGAATAGGAACGGAGTCTTTCGATCTCGTCCGAAATGTCGTCGTGGTCTCCGACGTACGGGTAGGACGTCGTGATGATGCTCTCGAGGTCGCTCCCGTCACGGGCCCGGATCAGGTCCTTCAGGTCAATGGCGCCGTAAAAGGTGCCGTCTTTTTCCGTCACGTAAATCGTGGAAATGTTGTCGTTGTCGCCGGACTGACGGATCAGCTCCTTCATCGCCGCCTTCACGGACAGGCCGCGTTCGATCACGATGAAGTTCGTCGTCATCATGCTGCCGACTTCACCGTCCTCGTACGAGGTGATGAGTTCGATGTCTTCCTTCGCCTCTTCGTCCATCTTTTCGACGATGAGGTCACGGTATTCCTCCGGCAGCTGTTCCAGAATGTCGACCGCGTCGTCGGCGTCCATCTCTTCCAGGATGTCCGCGGATTTCTCCGCGCCGATCTCACGGAAGTAATCTTCTACTTCTTCCAAATAGGCGAAGACTTCGGACGTCCGCTCCACGCCGAGTGCCGTATACAGCTTTTTCCGTTCCTCCTTGGAGAGTTCCGGAAACGCCTTCGCGATGTCGGCGTCGTGGTACCCGCTTAAGGTCTCGGCCAGTTTTTCCTGAGATTCGTCCGAGCGGATCGCGTTCAGGATCTCCTGCACTACGACCGCTTCATAGTCGATGTCTTCGGGCGCTTCCGTTTCTTCGACTTCTGCCGCTGCCGTCTCCTGCAGTTTTTCTTCCATCGGTTCTTTCAATCTTTCTTTCTCTTCCATAACGTCCTCCTCTCCGGAAGCTACTGTACGCTGACCAGCAGATTGTAGCGTTCGTTCTTCGCCTTTTTGTCCGCCTTGCCGGCGCCGAAATAATTCACGATGTCGGCAATGACCCTCTTCACGCTGTATTCGTCGTCGCACTCCAGATCCACCGTCCGGAACGCGAGATAATCGTGATTCTTTTCCACATAGACTTCCAGCCACGCCGCGGGGGCATTGCCCTGCATGACCACGACGTTGTAGACGTTCAATGCCAACGGCTCCCAGTCGGAGAGTTTCGCGGCCGCCTCCTTCACGATCTCGTCGTCGGCCGGAAGCGGCTTCACGGAATACGTCTTCTCAATGTATTCGCAAAGCTCTTCGGACGTCTTCGGTTCCAGTTTGAGATCCCGGATCTTTCTCCGTTCCGTGATCCGGTTCCGCTTCGCCTGCTTGCTGTACCGGCCGTCCGCCCCGCCGCCTTTCGACGTGTAGCCGTGGACCGTCACCTTCACTTTTTTCCCGAAAAGAGCCATCGTTTCCTCACTTTCCGAAATATGCGTCGATGCCGTTCGCCATGCCGAGCGCCATTTTGTCCTGGTAGTCCGGCGATGCGAGCAGCGTGCATTCTTCCACGTTCGTCATGAAGCCCATCTCAATGATCGTCACGGGGATCGTGCTCCAGTTCGAACCCGTCATGTCATTGCCGTTTAATACGCCGATGTTCCGGGCGCCGGTCGCCGCCGAAGCGTACTGACCGATCAGTACGGAAAGCCGCTCGCATTCCGCGATCAGCGCGTCGCTGTGGTACGGATTTCCGGGCTTCGTCGAGTAGGTAAGAATTCCCCGCACCGAATGATCGTCCGATCCGTTGCAATGGATTCTGATGTAAATGCTCGCGCCCGAGGCGCTCGCTTCCTGCGCCCGTTCTGCGTTCGTCAGCTGACGGTTCGTCAAAAAGACGGTGTATCCGCGCTGCTCCAGGACCGCCTTCGTCTTCATGGTCACCTGATAATTGATGTCCCGCTCGAGATAGACCTGCCCGTCCGCCGCAGTGCCCTGCGTGCCCGTGGACAGTTTCCGCTTCGTTTCGGTCGCGCCCGGTCCGATCGGCTCCACGCCGGGGATCTGACCCTCCGGACGGTGTCCCGCGTCCAGGCAGACGATCTGTCCGTTCCCGGGCCGGTATTCCGCCTTCGTCACCGGGACGGGCGGCGCGGTCGGGGCTTCGGTCGCCGGCGGCACGGGTTTTTCGTAGGCGCCGTACGAAACGACCGTATAATGCAGATATGCCGTCGTGTCGTGGAATTTGATGATGTAAAACGCCTTGTCCGTGCCCGTCACGTCGAAGACGTCGCCTTCCGATGCGGCGCCGATCACTTCGCATTGCAGGTTCGGCTCCTTCCGGACTCTCGCGGAAGGCACGGTCACCATGACGCGGTATCCTTCCACGTAATCGAGCATTACGGCTTCTTCACTTTCCGTTTCCGGCGGAACCGTCGTCGGAACGTCTTCGGTTTCTTCTTCCGTGGGCTCCGTCGCTGCCGTTTCGTCGGCCGGAGCGTATTCTGACGTCTCCGGTTCGGATTCCGATTCCACTTCGGTCTCCGTCACTTCCGTCGCAGGAGCCGTAGTCACCTCGTCCGATGCTTCCGTTTCCCGCGTGCCCGGGCTTTTTTCCTCGATCCCGCAGCCGGAAATCAACGCAAAAAGCAGCACTGACCCCAAGATCAATGCTGCAAATCTAAAGATTTTACTCTTCGTTCTCATGCTCATGGTTTTTCTGCCTTTTCGAAAAAGATACAAACTCCCCAATCTAATTCGGAGTATAGCAAAAAAACCGCGGAGATTCAAGTAATAATCTGCTTCCGGGACAATTCTCCCCCGCTTACTTTTTCTTCTTTTTTCCCTTCACCGTCCGGATCAAAAACACCGTTCCGATCACAGCCCATGCGGCCAGGATCGCTGCAATGAGCCAGACCGCCGTGCCCGGCAATGCCCCGAAGGTCTTCTTTCCCGTCGATGCGCCCGTCTGGAGCTGATCCAGCCGGTACAGGGACGTCATGTCGCTGTAGAGTTTCTCGATATAGGCGTCGTCCACGGTCTGCTTCCGCCGGATGGCTTTCGTGACGTTGTCAATGAGATCGCCTGCGGCGTTCCGAAGCGCCGCCGAGCCGTTGAAGACCGGCGTCACGAAGGTGTTCTCCGCATTCTTCAGAAGGATCTTCGCCGCCCGGATCTTCACGGAATAATAGGTGTCATTGTCCTCGCCTTCCCGGGAAAGGTAGTCGAGATAGGCGGGATCCTGCTGTGCCTTCAGCGTGACCGGCACGTAGCCTTCCGTATGCGAGTAATTCGCCTGCACCTCGTTCGTCAGAAGGAACTGGGTGAAGAGCCAGGACGCCAGCACTTCCTCGGGATCATCCTTGTTGAAAAGACAGACGGACGGGCCCTGGGAGATCATCTTCGGATGCTCCGTGTCAAACTGCGGGATCTCCATGACCGCGCAGGTAAACGGCCGGATGTCGTTGTCGTGAATGTCGGAAAGCGGCGCGTCGGAGCCCATCCAGGTAGAGCCGGCGGTCGAGTCGATCGCGAAGACGCATTGGCCCGCGTTCAGGAAATTGGCGGGATAACTCGAGATCTTGAAGGTCGAGAACGCGCCCTTTTTCGCGTGTTCGGCGATATTGAACAAAAGCTCGGTCGTCACGTCGTTGAAGATCTCGATCTCGCCCGCGTCCGTCGAATACCCCGCGCCCTTCTGCTTCAGCATCTGAATCATCATATTGTCCGTGGACTTGTAGATGAAGGGGAGCAGGACCTTCTGCCCGTTCAGTTTGAATGTGCCGTCCTCGTTCTTCGCGGTCGCCGCATCCGAAACCTCCCAGATGAAGTCCCAGGTCAGTTTTTCCGGCAATTCGTATCCGAGCGCCTTCACGAAATCGACGTTCACGTAGCAGGCTTCCGTCGAGCGCATGAACGGCAGCGCGTAATAGGCGCCGTTCACCCGGCACTCTTCCAGAAACTCCGGAACGATCTCCTCTTTTTTCGGAGCGTCAAACTTCACTTCGCTGCCGCCGAGTCCGTATTTCTCATCCGTCATCAGGCCTTCCAGCGGCACGACGACGTTCTCACCGGTGAGGTACGTCGCGATGTGGTCCGGATAGGACACGCAGACGTTCGGCGTGGTCTTCGTCGGGATGTTCGTGATGACGTCCTGGTAGATCGTCGCGTAATCCGTATACAGGCGAATGTTCACGTGAATGTTCGGATAGATCGTCTCGAAATCCCGGATGGCCTTCTTGTAGATCTCCACCTGGACCTTGTTCGTGTCGTTCTTCGCCCAGAACGTGATCTCGTACTGCCGGTCCGCATCCAGTCCGTCGGCGATCCGGAATTCGTCCGTGACCGCCCGGCCGTGACAGGCGCTCAGAATGAGGAGCAGAAAGAGCGGCAAAAAGAGCGCAAAAACGCGTTTTTTCATCCCTTTGTCCCTCCTCTCGACACGCCGGCCATGATCTTCTTGTGGAAGATCAGGAAAATGATGATGAGCGGCAATGAGATCACGACGACCGCCGCCATCATTGCCGGGACGTTCTCCCGTCCGAAGCCGTTTTCTCGGATCTCCTGGATGCCGTTCGAGACGAGATAGTACATTTCGTCGTCGGTGATGAGTCTCGGCCAGACGTAGGAGTTCCAGCATTCGATGACTTTCAGGATGATGATCGTGACGATGGTCGGCCGGGAGATCGGCAGCATCACGCGAAGCAGGTACTTGAAGTCGCTCGTGCCGTCCACCTTGGCCGCCTTGTAAAGTTCGTTCGGGATCTGCTCGAAGTTCTCCTTCAAAAGATAAATGTAGAAGACCGACGTCACGGACGGCAGGATGAGGCCGAGGTACGTGTTCCGCATGCCGAGGTTCGTGATCGTCTGGAAATTCGTGATGATGACGAGTTCGTTCGGGATCATCATGAGCGAAAGGAACAGCGTGAATACGAGGTTCTTTCCGCGGAATTCCAGACGCGAGAACGCGAAGGCGGCCGGGATGATGACGATCATCATGAGCCCGGTCGTCGCGAGCGTGAAGATGATCGTGTTCAGGAAATACCTGGCAAGCGGCACGGCCGTGAATGCCGAGCGGTAGTTCTCCAACGTCGGCGCGGGCGTATAGAATTTCGGAATGTATTCCGCATTGTACGACCCGTAGGATTTCACCGAGGTGAGGATCATCCAGTAAAACGGGAAAAGCACCATGAGAGCCCAGAGCGTCAAGAGGAAGTAGGTCACGGTCCGGGAGACGATCTTCCGGCGGACCGCGCGCTTTTCGATTTTGTCAAATCGATTCTGATTCATGCATCCCTCCTTACGATCTCAAGCTTTTCCGGCTGATCATGAGATTGATCACCGTGATCGTCAGCACGATCGAAAACAGGATGATCGCCGCTGCCGAGGCGTACGACGGATAGCCGCCGCTGTTCCCGTAAAGCATGTCGTAAATGTAGCCGACGATCGTGTTCATCCCCGCTGCGTTCAGGTTCGTCCCGAACAACGCGACCGCGTCGCTGTAGGCCTTGAACGCGCCGATGAAACCGGTGATCACGAGATAAAAGATCATCGGAGATATCATCGGCAACGTGATCTTAAAGAAGATCCGGCTCTTCGAAGTGCCGTCCACCCGCGCCGCCTTATAGTATTCCTCGTTCACGGACGCGAGCGCGCTCGTTAGGATCAGGATCTTGAACGGCATCACGATCCAGATCGTATAAAACGAAAGCACGAACATCTTCGCCCAGTACGGACCTTCGATGAAATCGACCGATTTCCCGCCGAAGGTCTGGATGAGCAGATTGATCATGCCGTCCGTGTAGTCCGTCTTCTTGAACAGGATCATGAAGACGAGGCCGACCGCCAGCGTGTTCGTCACATACGGCAGAAAATACACGGTCTGGAACAGGTTCCGAAGCGGCTTGATCGAACTTAGGCCGAGGGCAATGAGCAATGAGATCCCGGTCGAAAGCGGCACCGTGATGATGACGAGAATGAACGTATTCTTCACGGCCTGCAAAAAGTACGGATCATGCAGCACGTAGCGGTAATTGTACGCGCCGACGCCGAACGAGGTCTGCGCGGCCGAATTGTAGCCTTCCTCAAACGAATAGACGAACACGTCGATGAGCGGATATACCATGAATGCGCCGAGGAAGAGGATCGCCGGCAGGAGGTAGAGCCATGCTTTCAGATTGTTTTTCTTCATATCCTCACCCTCCAAACGGGATCCGTTCTTCGGTTTCGATATCGAAAAGATAGGTCCGGAACGGCTTGATGTCGAACTTCACCGTCTCCTTCGTCCGGTCCACTTCGTTCTCGGAACTGATGATGGCGCGGACCGTCGGCTTTTCCGCCGCGGGATGCGCGGCAATGACGCTCGTATCCCGCCCCATTTCTTCCACGCGTTTCAGGTCCATCGTGAACCGCCCGGTCTCGGAAAGAATGAAGCCCTCCGGCCGGATGCCGACGTACACTTCCCGGTCTTCGACTCCCGGAACGTCCAAAACGGACTCTTCCCCGAGGAAGAGCTGCCCGTTCCGCACGGTCCCGCGAAACACGTTGATCTCCGGAGTTCCGAGGAACTTTGCGACGAACAGATTGACCGGATCAGTGTAAACTTTCTGCGGCTCGTCGACCTGCTGGATCACGCCTTCCTTCATCACGATGATGAGGTCGGAAATGCTCATGGCCTCTTCCTGGTCGTGGGTGACGAACACCGTCGTGATGCCGGTCTCCCGCTGGATCCGCCGGAGTTCCTCCCGCGTCTGCAGACGGAGTCTGGCGTCCAGATTCGACAGCGGTTCATCGAGGAGCAGGATCTTCGGCTGTTTCACGAGTGCTCTCGCGATCGCGACCCTCTGCTGCTGTCCGCCCGACATTTCGCTCGGCTTCCGGTCCATCAGCTGATCGATCTGCACGAGTCTCGCGGCCTCTTCGACGCGCCGCTCGACCTCTTCCTTCGGGAGTTTCTGATCCCCCTTCAGATTTCCGAGCGGGAAGGCAATGTTCTGCCGTACCGTGAGGTGCGGATACAGCGCATAGTTCTGGAACACGAGTCCGACCCCGCGGTGTTCCGCCGGCAGTTTCGTCACGTCGTCTTCCTCGAAGAACACCTGTCCTTCGGTCGGGATCTCCAGCCCGGAGATCAGATTCAGCGCCGTGCTCTTGCCGCAGCCCGAGGGACCGAGCAGACCGATCAGTTTTCCATCCGGCAATTCGATGTTGAAATGATTGACCGCGATCACGTCCGGCTGACCTTTGGTCCGGTTGGCAAACCGCTTCGTCAGCTCCTTCAGTACGACTTTCATAGGCTCATTGCCTCCTGATTCATTCCGCTTTCTTTCCGGTGTACCCTGCGATCAGGGCATCCATCTTCGCGTTCCATTCCTCGTCCAGCGTTTCTCTCGCATTCGGATCCTCGTCGAACCAAGCAACGATCCGCTTCGCGCCTTCCTCGAACGGGATCTTGCAGACGAAATCGGGCACGAATTTCTTGATCTTGGAATTGTCGAACACCGCGCTCACCGCGTGGTCGCCGAGCAGGCTTTCGCGGAGACCCGGATCGAAATCACCGATGTAATCCGACGCGATGTGGATGAGATTCGCGTCCACTCCCGCCGCGTGCGCGAGGTACGTATAGATCCGGTTCCAGTCGAGCACTTCGTCGCTCGTGATGTGGAAGGCTTCGCCGATCGTCGCCGGATTTCCGAAGAGTCCGGAGATGCCGCGCCCGAAATCGGTATTGTGCGTGATGGTCCAGAGGGAAGTGCCGTCCCCGTGCACGACGACGGGCTTGCCCTTCCGCATCCGCCAGATGATCGAATACGGGTCTTTCCGGCTGTTCATTGCCATCAGCGGATTGAAATCCGAATAGGTCAGCGACGGCCGGACGATGACTCCCGGAAAGCCTTTTTCAATGTATTTCCGGAGCGTCATCTCACTCGCCACCTTGTTTCTCGCATATTTGCTGTGGAGATTTCCGAGCGGCATGTCTTCCGTGATGACGTAATTCGACAGCGGTTTCCGGTACACCGTTCCGGAGGAGATCAGAATGTACTGATCCGTGACGCCGTCGAAAATGCGGACGGCCTTTTCCATGTCCGCCACGCCCTGGATCCTGAAGTCCACGACCGTATCGAAATGGTAACCCTGCAATGCGGCTTTGACCGCCGCCTCATCGTTGTAATCGGCAATGAGCGAATGCGCTTCCGGGCGCATTCTCGCCTTACTGTTTCCGCGGTTCAGAACGTAGAGCTCGTAGCCCCGCTCTTCCACGATGACCTTCTGCACGCCCGTCGAGATCGTGCCTGTTCCGCCTACCAGAAGTACCTTCATGATTTCCTCCTTGCCGTCCGGTCACCCGGCCACGTTTATGATGATTTCCATGCCCTCGCCGGATTTCATGAGTTCAATGCCCTTCGCGAGGTCCTTTAACTCCAGCCGGTGCGTGATGATCGGGTCGAATTCAATGGCGCCCGTCTCAATGACCGTCACCGCCTTCGGCATCGTATCGTTGATGATGAACGAACCTTTGATCGTCAGTTCCTTGCCCTGGATCGGGCCGAGGTTCGGGAGTTCTCCGTTTTCCGGAAGACGGCTCGTCGCGAACGAGAGGATCGTGCCCCGGTATTCAGCGACGTCCACTGCGACCGGCAGCTGCCGTCCGGCGGCGTCGATGCAGAAATTCGCCCTTCTGCCCCAGAGTTTCACGAGCTGCTCTTTTAAGTCAGCCGCAGGTTTGAACACGGGGAAGCCGAGTTTCTCGGCGATCCGGATCCGGCCGTCCTTCGGTTCGACGCAGGCCACCCGCGCGCCGCATTTTCTCGCCAGCTGGGCGAACATGAGGCCGATCGGACCGCAGCCGAAAACGACGCAGGTCTCTCCGGGATGGATGTCCAGTCTCGAGAAGCCGTTCTCCGCGCAGGACAACGGTTCCGCGAAGACCGCGTGCTCGAGCGGCACGTCCTTCGAGATCGGAAACGCCAGGAATTCCTGTGTTTTAATGTATTCGGCAAACCCGCCCGGCACCGTGATGCCCATAAGGCGCATGTTTTCGCAATGATTCCGGTACCCCGCGCGGCAGGTCGGACAGACGTTGCAGTACGAGTTCGGATTCACGACGATCCGGTCGCCGACCTTCAGGTTCTGCACGGCCGGTCCGGTTTCCGTGATCTCGGCGACGATCTCGTGTCCTAAGATCCGGCCCACCATGTCGCCGTAGGAAGAACCCGGTTTCGTGCTTAACCCTACGTCCGTGCCGCAAATGCTTGCAATGAGCACCTTCGCAATGACGTCGTCCGGCGCTTCGATCATCGGCTTCGGAACGTCTTCGATCTCAAATCTCGGCGAATAGTCCCTAAGGACCGCCGCTTTCATCATCTCCATGGCTGGTTCCTCCTTTTTTCCTACTTCTATGATAGCATAACTCGAAGGAAAAACAAGAGAAAAAGCAGGAACTGAACGAATTCAGTCCCTGCTTTTTCATGACCGGGCCGGACACGGCCCGAGCAAGTCATACCTTATTTCAGGATCTTGAACTTTCCGATGAACGGAGCTTCCTTCGCCTTGCCCTGCGCAGTCGTGATGATGAGGTACAGCGCGAGCGCGAAAACGGCGATGTCCGCCAGCCAGAAGATCAGCGAAAGGATCCAGCCGAGGACCGGGATCCAGCCGAGCGCTGCGGATACGATCGCGGCAATGATGCTGATGGCCGTCTCGATGATGGCGAGCACCAGACCCTGATTCGCATGGAACCGGGCAAACTTGGACTGCGGCGCCGCGAAGATGGTCACGAGCACGAGCCACCAAAGGTACGCCAGAATGCCCATTCCCTTGTTTTTCTCAATGTCTTCCTTCTCGAATTCTTCCGTACGATCGACGAATCCGAATTTCTTTTCGTCCATGATCACTCCTCCTTTAATTCGATCATTTTCGGCGACGGCATTCCTGTCCGAATGCAGTCAACCGGCATTCTGCCACAAATTCCTGTGCCAAGGCTAGTATATCACAGGTTTTTTACGCTTTCAATCCGTTTTTTACGTAAACCGGTCAATGCTCTCCGAGTACGATGAGCCGTTTACCTGCCAGATCCACGCTCTCGTCAAGCCCCGGATTGAAGGAAGAAACGAGCCGTCCGTCCTCATCGGTCAGGAAACCGAGAAGCACGTATCCGTCCGACAATGCCGCCGAGCGCGCCTCGCGAACCGTCACGGTCCCCGAAAGGCCGAGCGACGCCGCCTCCTTCAGGTAAAGTTCATTGCCCTCGTTCGACAGGATCTCCCGGAACACGCACTCCAGTTCCGGCCGGTCGGCGAGCTGCGACAGGAACAGGGAGATCATGTTCGAAGCGACGACGAAATCGGTGCCGTCGCCCTCGTCCGCAAGACGCTGGCTGAGTTCACGCCTAAGCTCCGCCGTGATGCTGAACGAAAGATTCTTTTCTTTCCGTAGCGTGCGGAGATTGACGATCCGCATAATGTTGTCGACGTCGGCCTCGTTCTCCTCGGCACCGTGGTCGCTTAAGACGACGACGTGGCCGGCCTCACGGACGAGCGGCTCCAGTTCGCCGGCTTCCCTCGGGACCGTCTCGCCGCCGAATTCCACCGCGATATCCTCCCGTACGGAAGCGATCTTCTCTTTCTCCTCTGCGTCCGCGCCGACGATCCGGACAAAGGCCGCATTCTCCGGGAGTTCCTGAAGGATCGTTCCGATCTCCTCATTGACGCCGAGGATCAGGATCTTCTCTTTCTTTTCCGGGGCGGCTTCGCCCTTGCTTCCGGACTTCGGCGTCTCCCCGGCTTCCGTCAGGCGAAGCGCGGTCTCGTCCTCCGCAAACGCGAGGATCTTCCCGTCTTCTGGCACCTTCGTCTCCGCCGTCGGATTCAACCGGTACTGTCCGTCCGCGAACACGCCGATCGGCACGCCGCCGTCTAACCGCGCGGTGAGTTCGCCGAACGTAAGCCCGCCGGCGCCCTCGACTATAGTTTCGACGAGATTGTCTCCGTCGTAATCCAGGAATTCCATCAGGGTCTGTGCAAGTCCCGGCTGCGTGCAGGAATGGGCAATGACCTTCGAAAGCGTCCGGTTCGCCAGAAGCTGCGTGACGTTGTGCGCCCGGGCATATTCGGCCGGGAGCAGGTATTTGCTGTCGGCCACGACCGAAAGCACGTACACGTCACGGTTGTTCTCGCCGAGGATCGACGAGACCGCGAGCAATGCTTTCGCGGTGTTCACGTCGTCCGCAGGATTCACGATCACGGCCTGCGCCCGCTCGATATGGCATTTCGCAAGCGACGCCGGATCGAAGACGTCAATGCTCCGGCAGACCAGTTTCACGTGTTTCGGAAGCTCCACGTTGTCCGCGATCGCTTCTTCCATCTCGGTTTTCGGGCAATCCCCTGCGACGACGATGCAGCGTTTGTTGTCCGCCGAAGCGTCGACGATCTGCTTGATCAGAGTGAACTCGCCCGGCACGAAGCCGAGGATCACGATGTGGCCCTTTTCGAGGATGGCCGAATTCCCGTTCTTTAAATTATTGATCTTCTCTTCGATTGCGCTGGAGAAAATACCGATCAGCACGCTCGTGACGAGCAGTCCCGCGAGCGCGGCGATCCCCATCAGGATCAGGTACCCGATCGATCCGTCGCCGAACGAGGGCATCCACGCATTGATCACGGTCGACATCGTCTCCCAGAACACGCCCTTCGTTCCGAGTTCCTCATCCGCCAGTCCCGCGGCGAGAATGATGCCGCCGATGACGAGGATCACGAGGATCGTGGCAATGAGCAGGATCCGGATGAGTCCCAGACTGCCCTTGGACATGCGATCGTCAAACCAATACTGAAACCGTTCCTTGAAAGACGGACCGTTTTTCTTTTTCTTCATCTCATCCCCCTTTACGTTCCAAG
>JAEEGL011980139.1_pt1 | contig 65545 bp, 46 predicted proteins | sample 9134231 | NCBI WGS metagenome assembly JAEEGL01 (sample SAMN16246548, study PRJNA631951) | gut metagenome | biome: gut microbiome; feature: rumen; material: fiber-attached | host: Bos | place: Iran: Karaj | collected 2018-10
ATTTGTCTGTCTCCGGGCTCTGCAATCCATATATGTTCTGAGGGTCCTGTCTCCTGCAATAGAAGTTCATGTTTGTGTGAATGTAGAACCTTCCGTTTGCAAATGTCATATCATAAAGTTCGTCATCATACCTCAACTCGGACTGCGGTACCACTTCCCTCCAAATGAACTGACGCAACTTAGGCTGGAATATGGCGTATCTCGGAGCATATTCCTTCTTCAAAACCAACATATACTTCTTGTTCTTCAGACCGTTCGCAAGTTCATCCATCTCTGCTTGGTCCTTTGCATTCACCCACAAAGAAATGAGACAGCCACCTCCAGAGAATTTATCATCATAACTAAGCAATCGTCCGACCTTGGTTCCGTCACCATTTTCCTTGTTGTAGATTATGAACTCCATTCCTTCAACGAAATCCATATTCACGGGAGATGTTGCGGACAAGGTATATACTGTAACACCCGACTTAATCTCTTGTGTATCAGGGTCATATGTTTCCACTACCTCTGAGCCTGTTGAAACATAACCTGAATCAAAACCGATAACTATACCATCAGTCGAATATATTTCATCGGATAACTGCCTGATTTTTATGGGGGTATGCGGATTGTAGAAATATCCTTCGGGGTTCAAATTTCCATAAAATACGGCACCATCACCATCGACGAGGTTAAGCGTAGTGGATGATATTTCAAAATGCCCCTCATCTTTCTGAGTTAACATACTTCTATTGAACTCCTTGACTGTTCCTTGTGTTGTTGCTCCGAAAACAAGTTCATCATCTACCGCTCTCATCATCTTTGCACCCATCAGGTTTCCGCTATTGACATTGAATTCCATAAACACTCCATCAATGTTGATTGTTATGTCTGTATTGCTTGCCGAAATGTTTCCTTCAAATTCAAAATCACCAGAGTTGGATATCTCCTCATTGAACGAGAACATTGTAGACCAAGGACCAACACTCTTGATATTAACGTTTGCCATTGATTGAATTGCATACGTCATGTTCATTCCAATAGTGTGTGAACCGGTGTTACTTGTCGTATATCTCATTGTATTTGAGGTAATGTTCTTCACTGTAACATCAGTTTGCGTTGCGTTTGCGGGTATGGCGAATGAGAAACTTATACTTCCCTCACAATCAGGAGAAGTTATGGTCATCTGCATTGTCTTCCCTTTGAGTGACTGTTCGGTTCCGATGTTTATTCGTACCTTCGCTGTCGGTTGTAGTGTTGCCGTTACCATCCTCTCGAGTTCTTTGCCCAATACGGTGATATTTCCTGTTCCCGTAAGGATAATCGCTGTATCGGGGTCAATTTCCGTGTTGGTATATTTCGCACAAACCTGACCTGATATTGCTCTCGGGGAACTGTTTCTACCGACTACCTTACCTGCGTTCGGTCCCGTTCCAAAGATGGTTGCCGCAATATTTGTTTTTACATCTCCCGTCAAATACCAAGTAGATGCAGTTGTTACGTTTTCTGGTGGATAAACCTGTCCTCCTTCGGTCTTCACTAAAAATGCCCTATACTGTTCTTCTCCGTTCCATTCAATTGTTTCTGAGGTCGTTGCACACACCACGAGACTATATAGTGCTTTTCCTTTACCCAATATCCACGTAGTATTTGTAAATGAGTTGGGTGTCATTCCTTCAACTCCGAAATTACTTCCCGCACCAAGCCTGAATGATTCCAATGTACCGTTCCTTAATGTAGTACCAATTGAGTTTTTGATTTCGAGCGTATAAAGTGAAGCATCTTTCTCGATTACGCCACCATCAATCCTTGCAGTAAACGTATCTCCCAAGTCATAAATGTAGAACTCGTTGGAAGTGAGTAACGTGTTTTGTGAAGTATTAACCTCCATTGCTCCGTCCACCGCAACACCAAAACTTTCAAACGCATCGCCTGCTTCCCTCGTATCAATCTTAATCGTAGTCTTCAGCCCGTCAAATATAAATTCACTTCCGTCAATAATAGACTTTGAAAACCACCTATTCTTCAAATATTGCTGATTTAGTTGACTCCAGTTTGTAATTATGCCACTGATTTCTGAATAACTTACGTTGCTGACATTTCCAACACAAGAAGTAATTTGAATTGTATATTCCGTTGCTTCCCCCTCTTCTCTTTGGAATAAAAATTCTTCTGATACCGAGTTGCGTCCCTTCGGAATCGTTACCGTTCTTCCTTGTTTGCCATTTGCTTCTGATGAGTGTGTACTTCCTCTCTGTGTTACCGAAAAGACAACCGTTGTATCTTGGGTGGTTGCAACATTCGTGAAGTTGATGGTTATATGTTCATCATAGTCGGGAACAATTGTTACATAGATGTCTTCCTCATTGCTAAGTTCCTCACCATTACCATCAATACAAGTCACTTTTACTTTTCCTCGAATATTGCCATCAGGTTCTACGTCTGATTTCTTAACAACAGTATTCTGAACCATCCTTGCATAATCATTAACCTGGTCGGGGTCATCAAGAAGTTCCCACGTACTTGTTGTGCTTACCACCTGTGTACTGATAGGAATTGTAGAACCACTTTCATATTTCTCAAGTACCGCCTCATACACAGCAGGATTCAAAGTTGTTGCCGTTGCTTCCAAAGGACTTACGACTAACTTATAAACATATTTAACCTCATCCTCTCCCTTAAGTAAGATACCATAAACTGCACCAGAGGAGTTCGGAATATATGCAAATAAGTTAACGTTGTCTATATCGGTTTTACCCGTGTTGTTGTTGATACATTGTACTGTTTTTCCGTTCGGTTCCAATCCAAGACATCTCTGGTCATTCTCTGGAACCCATTCAAGTTGAAGAATTCCGGTGGGGTCAATATCTTCCTCAATTACTTCCTTAACGTTTTCTTTCCCGCTGATTCCGTAGTTGATATACCTAACTTTGTTTATTTTAACTGCCGCTGTTGTCTGACCGCCGAAAGGAATAACCTTGTCCTGAATTGTCAAACTAACAATCTCATAACCAATCGGGAACTCTTTTTCCCCTTGTGTGATAGGGAAATCGAAGGTTTTTGCTGTTGTTCCTTTGTAGCCTGTATCTGGTGGTGTTGACAACGTTCCATAGGCATATACTGTTCGTGCTGATTCAGTATTGTTATCACTGAATGTAACAGTATATTCGTCTTCCCCCGTCTTTTCAATGTTGATGTCTGGATAAATGCTACGGAGTTTTAAAGTACCTTCGTGTGGTCCGGGTTCAGAAGTGACTTTAATGACAGATTTGAGTTCATTTCCCGTTCCGTGGTGTGGTACTGTATCTTTGTCCGGTCGTGCATCAATTTGTGGGTCTTTTTTCCCGTCATCGTCAATATCTCCTTGTGTGTTTTCTGATTCCATGTAATCAAAATCATCCCTGTCAATCTCATCGGACTTTATATCCCTGTATTCCTCGGTCAATGTCTCCCTCTGTGCCGTGTTGAACCTGTGATAAAGCGGCATAATGATGTGTTCGACAAGATTATATGTATCATAGCAAGCAACATCGCCATAAAATTCATCTTCTCTAAATTCGTCATTAACATATGTTCCTTCAATGGTAATGTCATCTTCAACAACGGCAGGAACACCAGAAGCACCAACCCACCCAAGCATCTCAACCGTAGGAGCGTCGATACCTTCAATGTTATGCATCTTCCTTATATTGTAATCCAATGTATCGTTACCGAAGTCGAATCCTGATGTCACCTTTCCGAAACAATGTGAGAACTCGATATCCTCATCCTTGACAATCTTTTCATCATACCATTTCTCGTGACCCTTGTTTCTCTTTACAATGGTAAGATACAAGGTAGTTACGGGTCGACCGAGATTATCCACAAGACCTGCAACATCAACATCATCCGTATATATGATTTGTACTGCTCGGTCCCCATAAATTGTCTCCTGATAAGCGGTCTTGTTGATTTCACTTCTTGGCTCTTTTTCATCTAAATCTCTGTATTTCTTGAACTTACGGAGATAGTAGTTGAATTCACTTCCATTGCTTTCCTGTCTGATGAAAATCTTGAATCCGTCAGGTAGGTCAACGAAATCCACAGGTCGTCCATCCTCAGCCGTTTCTGTACTGATTGGGATGATATCTGCTATGTCATCATAACCAACCGAGAAGTATCTGTTCATGTCATAGCCTTCGTAGTCGCCAACCTGCTGTACCCTGACCTTCTTGTAATATCTCGTAAGAACACCATCCTTAACATAGTAAATCCTCACATAATTACCCTTTGAAAGTCCGTGGTCAAACAGCGTCTTGAATCTGACGAGTTTTATGCCGTTATTTGTGTATTTTAAGTCGGTTTTTAGGACCACCAGTGCGTTTAATCTTCTATCGGAGTCAGGAATAGGCGGCGTATCATTAAGTGCGTTAAAAGCCGCCGTATCGCTTTCTGCGGGATATGTAATGCAATAATCCCAATTCTTCTCCAATCTCTTTCTCCATTTGTTGACCTTTGGAATAAATGAGAACAGTGAGCGGTCTGGGTACATATCATAGAACTCGCAGGGCTTATTATTGTTCATTACCCTATTAACCGAAATTTCCTTTCTTCCGAGAACTGCATTAGGGATGTCGATGTAACCAATGTTTGTGAACCCATACCATCCGTTTTCTTCACTGATTTTTGTAAGATAAGCCATAGGCATGCTTAAACAGTTATCATATTGATACATGTGTCTTTTAACATAACCTAAATGTCTGAAACTTCTTCCACCTCGTTCTTCAACTACTTTCCCCTCATTATCAACCATATAGTCCTCGATGGTGTTAAACTTATCGACATTCTCACTTGATTTCTGTGCATGAAGAAAATCCTCTGACCTTAGCAAGTGGTTATTGAAAATGTCGTAACCACAATGATAAACGATTCCACCAATGTCGGGGTGTGAATATTCTGTATCCTTAACCGCCTGTTCCTTATCGACCGTCTCTGTTGTGTTTATGGTACCATTAGGAAAAACATCCGGTCTTTCTGATACCTGAATTGGTTCATATAAGAGAGAAATGGCTGAATCCGAACCTTCTTTCCATACGGGTTCAGTTATAGCATTAAACAAGACATTGGTACAGAACGGGTTAACATTGAAAATCAGTCTATATTTCTCACAATTATCCCTCTGTGTATTATAGAGTTCATATAGGCTCATCGTCTCGGCAGCAGAATCGAACGGCAGTAACCTTTGTTTTCCTGTCAAGTTTACCGCTACGTTTGATTCAGAATTGACTGACAACTTGCTTCTGTTCTCTTCTAAAAATACTTCCCTTTGCATCTTTAATTCTCTCTTTCAGGTTGTGTTATTGTTTCTGATGGATGATTATTGCACTTTAATGTAAGCTTTCCTACGTAATTATCACCAAGGTTTGCAAATGTTACGTTGGTCTTCTGGGCATCCGCACTGACGTTGCTTATAGAAGAACTGATGCTACCGCTTGAACCCTGAAGATTTGCAAGTTGAACTGTTCCACTGTGACTTTGTTCGGTTATTGTAAGTGTCACAGGTATTGATTCATGATTTGACTGACTTCCCGTTGCTGTTGTTGAAGCCGTACCACCGCCTGAACCGTTGAAAGATGTTGTTACTGTTGTTGTACCTCCTTCTCCGTCCGGGACAGCTGCCGACCCGCTACCAGAAACGCTAACACTCGCACTACCTGTACCATGGGATGTTGTTGATTCTGTGTAATTAACGATACATAACAAATCAACGGTAAACGATAATTCATCCGGCCAATCCGGCGATACGCAGTCAAAGTTGTAATTAAGACTAACAACACTTCCATTCGCTTGTGTTGTACAAACGCCGGTAAATTCAATCGTTTGTCTTGCCTTCTGTATAACCTCAACGGTTGTTTCATCAACAATATCGGCAGGGAAGTAAGGAATGGATGTTATACCGACCTTTACCTCATCCTGACTCTTGTTTTCTTTCATTGTAACAGTGAACACATATTTTCCTGACGGGAAGTGTGGTCCACCATTACCGTCTTTACCACCTTCAGTATCCCATAATTTAGCGTTCTCATCGGGAAGACCTTCACGTTGTATTTCCCTAATCCTTGTCTTTGTCATAGCAGTCTCTCCGATATACCACGAGTTTTCAATTGATTCGGTACCAATATTTGAATTACTGCACGTGATAGTAACATTATCCCTTGTTGTGGATGTGATGACAAGAATCCATTCGACATCAGAGTTAACGGTAATGTTGAAGGATGAACCGGTAGTGGAAACTGAATCGGTATCCGTAGCCACATTCGTCTTTGACTGTTCTCCTTGTGCCTCACCATTTTCAGATGCTCCGTTTCCAAAGTCAAACACCTGAATATAGTATTTGAGGATATAAGTTTCGTTACGACCATTCGTTTGCTTACACACACCAAGAACTTCCATTGTGCATAAGCCATTCTCGTCGAACGAAACGGGACCTGTGAACTGTTTCTTGTTTGATAGTGTAATCTGTTTTCCGTTCTCGTCAGCCCATTTGTATGCATCGTACGCTTCTTTCACATATCTCTCGAAGTCCAAATTCTCGTCAAGGTGTATAATCGGATTCTTAACGGGAACCAGATTTCTTTCAGTAAGTTTCTCATATAAGGTTTTAAGACCCTTTCCATTCTGTTTCTGTGCAAGGTCTTCCATTATGTCGTCCCTTAAGTTGCTAAAATTACCAATCTTGACGGGAACTCGTTTCATCTCACCGTTGTCACCGATTATTGGAATATCAACCTTTGCAATATTTCTAAGCCACGTATCGTCGAAAACGTTGGCATATACGATGTTACTACCCGCCACGTTCTTGAGTCTGTCGTCCTTCGCAAAACAAGCGACTGCGGCTGACGGATGGAACTTTTTCTGAGCGTCATTTGCATAAACCCAAGCAAGGTGTGATATATCTTCTCCTTCTCCGTCATATCTACCCATATAAATGTCGCTCATCTTTCTGTCCGTAATGTCGTAATACCTGAGGAAGTTACCCTCACCGTCATCGTATTCAGTACCCTCGATATTACCATAGAGCAATCTGTCGACTGTAGTGCCTGAGCGTTCCTTGTCTGTGTGTTCAAATATAATGTAATCAACAAAATTTGCTTCCATTGAATCATTGACTGATGCAATTTCGGGGAAGTACGGCTGAGTTATCGCACTGAATTCCGCCTCTTGTGACTTCTCGAACAGGTCTTTAGGATAACCCTCTGTGAATGAATAACTAAACGAGTTCTCAGTGTTCTCGTGGTTGTAATACGGGAATCCGAACAAATTCATCACACCACCGTCGTAAATGTTGAATTTTTCCTTTGCGTCGATTATCATTGTTCGGCCACTTGTATATGTGCTATTGTCATTTCCTGTCGCAGTATCCCTGTCTGTCGCATCATTCTCCGTCCACTTATCGTCTGTCAAAGGTGGTACAAAATACTCCTTACCGGCATTGTCAACCAAATAGGTGGCATCTTCCGGATAGATTCCCCTGATTGCATGTCCACATATAACAGTTTCTTCCGGATTCTGTGAAAGTTTATTTTCAAATGTTACGCCATTATGAAGTTCACCACCGATGTAATAAGGTTTGAGTGAGTAATCCAACGTGAAACCTGCATCCATATCGAATTTGTCAGGTACAACAACACGGGCCATTCCCAATGTAAGGAATTTAACGGTTCCAAAGAAAGGTCTATACAAAACAGGGAACTTAAATGTTGGATATACTGTTGCACATCTTAACCAAGCTGGGTCGTGAGATGCGGGTTCGTCACCATAATAAACACCTTCATTGTCGGTTATCATAAACGGAAATACAATCTCACCATCTTCGAAAACAACAATTGCGCCCTGATTTTCTTTCAAACCATTTCCGCTGATTTGAATTGTATTTCTTGTTGTTGCGCTATGATTAATGGGAACTGAGGTAACGTTTGTCACAATGCAATTTGTCAATGCATCTGCGGCAGAACGTCCATCAATCGTATATGACATCTTGCTGAAAGGAATTCTCGGGCTGTCATTTTCATTTGAACCCTGATATGTGCTTCCTGCGTTCTTGGCCAACCACGTAGGATAATGAATATCCGTATCGTTAAGTGCGTATCCGTCAAACATATCATAGTCATTCTCCGAGTAGCCACTTTCACCAATCTTATAACCATTTTGATACCTTTCAGGGTAACCGAATGTAATTGTGGAGAATTTTTCGCCGTCGTAAGAGTGACCGATGACGCTACTGTTAAATCCAATGTCGTCATTCACCAACTGCCTGAACATAAACATTTTAAGTGCCCAATCTTCCTTCGTGTCTCCGCCATATCCTTTCCACCATTCGCCATCGCCAAGTTCCTGCAAATGATGATTTTTATATCCCCAATAATAACATCCATATAGAAGGTCAAGTTGTGAATTGTCTTTCATTGTGAACTTTGTAATGAAGTATTCTTCAGCTGACTGAGTATGTCCCGATTCTATTGTATTACCTGAATCGTCGTGTACCTCATAATAGCACCATAACCTCATTGAAAGTTCTTGGTCTTCCCCTACAACATACCCATTGCCGAAGAAGCGGTATTTAGGGTTTCCTTCCGCATTCGTATATGGCTCAATGTTTCCTCCATCCAAAACACTACCTCCATTGGCAAAAAGTTCAATATATGACGATTTTGACTCTGTTAGTTCTGTCTGCGTTATTCCTGTTTGTATCTGACAGTACACGTTATCAATCACAACCTCGCCATCAAACGCGACATAGCCACCATTACGACCGTCTACACCCATCACGTCTCCTACCGAACCATGGTTGGCGGTCCTATAGTTCACGATGTCATAACCTGTAACGCTGATAATGGAATCACCCAAGTCAACGGTAATGCTCTTTGATATTTCTCTTGCATCCTCAACTGTAATTGTATATACACTGATTGGAAGTTCGTAGGTAAGCACATCTTTATTTTCGGTAACTTCCTCCATTATCCTACCATTAATTTTAACAAACTCATTTTTTTTGTTATCCTTAATTGAAATAAGGTAAGAAGGAATCATACCGTCAATTGTAAGTCTGATTGTTCCGCGAAGGTTACAAATATCTATGTCTGTCTTGGCCTTGATTTGTGCATCTGTTATCAATGAGCGTTTTTCACATTCAGAGAAGAACTGACGCTTAAACTCATCGAGGGCTGTGGCACCATCTTTAAGACCGAAATAAAAATAGAACGAATTTTCATATTGCGGAATCATACCCTCTGACAAACTTGGATTAATCAAAAACTTTTCAGATTGACTTTTTCTTGTAAGGTCATTCAAACCCATCCTGAACATATAGTAATCTTTGGAAGCATCCTCAATTGTCCTTGTTTCAGTATTTCCGCTTTCTTCAGGGTCATAATCATCAGGCATACTCCAACCGTTAATAGCGAACATCTTTTCCATAACGCTAACTTCGTCAACTACGTCGGGGGCGGTGTGGTTGTATGGTGTGTTGTTAAGGTATGTGTATTTACTGAATGTTCCGTCGAAACCATTAGGACGCATAAATTTGAAGTCATATTTAGGGTAAGCGGTATTCTCGTCAATTCCTGTAGCCAACAACTTATTATGATTCATTGTGGCAAACATAGTTCTAAAGGCCGCATCGCTGATTTCGTCTTGTGCAATGAAGCCCGTAGGAACCAGATATCTGTATTGTACGTCATCTTTTTCCTGATTATAACCCCTGACGATTTCGTGTCTTTCTGACATTGTTGTACCAACCTCGCAAATACGCTTAAGGTTTATGCAGGATTTGATGTTTGTCTGTGAGTTATTGCAGGACAGACCAAGGAAATGACCGCCGGGATAGTACAGGTATTTCTGTTTAAGAAGGTCATCGGTAATCGCATCAAACGGGTTAATGTTAGGGAACAACGCCTCGGACTGCTCACCAATACCGAGGATATCCTGACCGGGACCCGTATAGTTCCACGCAATACCGGCGGCCTCGGTCACGGCAACGGGGTCATCATATGCCTCGTAATTTATCTGCTCACTTGAACTATTGACTGAGTATGCCTTAGTTACGCCGTTAAATGTTGTTAACTGCCTTCTTAAACCGCCATTTTGTTTTGCTAAATTGGTTGTCTCACTTTGTTTCTTGCAAATTGTTGCTCCGGTGGTTGTAAAAATATATGAATCGTCGTCAACATTTGTAAGAGCAAGGTTTGTCGGCATTTTGTAACTTGAACTCTGAAGATGTTTAAAAGCCTGAGGGATACCATTGTCGTCGCAGTCATTGAGGGAGCCGAGTAGCACAATGTCAGTAGCAAACAGAAGTACTCGCTTGCCATAGTTCATATCACCTTCCCATTCACAAGGTTTAAGGTAATAGACGTACTGATTTCTCATTGTCTTCACCTCAGTCACAAGTCCGTTCTTCTTACCGAATATTTGCATTCTCTGCATACCTGTTGCCTTATGACATTTCTGTTCCTGAATCGTCGCCTGTCCAATAACCTTCCTTACTCTCTTGCTCATTTGACGGCCTGACACCTTATCCGAGCAGCCGAGTGTAGAAGTAACCTCTGTAAACGGCTTACCTTCTGAACCCTTGTAACGGAGGGAACATTGTTGTACAAGATAACGAGATTTCGCTGTACCTGCCCCATTAGCGTTCATACAACCCTTTACTTTAATTTTCTTACGATTCCAAGTCCAGAACATAAAAGTTCTCTTTGTCCTCACTATTCGCTTCCAATTCGGCAAATAGATAAGACCATTAATCCAATCGTTATAGAAGTCAAACTGAATAACTTTATGTTCCTGTGCGAGTTGCATTTCAAGACATGATACAAGGTAATCAGTATCCGTAGTTATACAAATACCATCGTTCCCATCATCATTTTGGTTTTGTGTGTCGACAGAAGTGTTGTCTTCAAGACCCTCCATTTCCTCTTTATCTTGCAGCGTATCATATGTGTGCTGCAACATAAAATAGTCGCCACCATAACTAAGATTACCACCAACTTCTATATCAACTTCATCGTGTGTGAACTTTGTATTAGCACCAGGGGCAAAATACCACCCATCAAGGTCCTCGCATAATTTTTCACCGATTAGGATATAAGTGAATGATTTTGATAACTTTAAGATTTTGTCCGTTGAAATAATCCTTCCTAAAAACTTTGTAAGTCTGTAATTCAATTTATACACCAACTTGTTCAGCAAATACGCCAGCCTGATAAAGTTCTTAAGGATAGCACACATTATCCTGAACATAAGAGGAAGTCTGATTCGTATGTTGTTGTAAGGAATCGGGTTGTTGTTTCCATATATGTTGCAATGCTTGATACCACTGAACCTCTCATTCCTCCAGTTCTTGCTCTTCTGAAAACGAGGAATATATGACTTAATCGTATAGACATTATTCCAATATAGGTCACGGAAAGATTCATCCTGTGTCTCGCTACCGAAGTTATAGTCAACATTTCCGTGCGCTGAGATTGGTGGATTGTTAGGAATCAACGCCTTTGACTTGTAATAGTTGTCATTATTTTCACCGAAGTCCTCCAATGATAACCTAAACCTAACCCTTGTTCTTGTCGGAATACCTTTGCTCGGGTCATCAGTAGGCACCATGTTTCCGTATTCGTCGGTCATCATATAGTCAAGGTTCATAGGGATTTGATAACACCACACACCGTTACCATCAATCACCTGGTCACCTTTAACCTCAATCTGTTCAATGTTTCCTCCCGGTGTCTTCCTGATAATCTCAATCGTTCCCTTACCAGTCGTCAACTCATCCATTGCACCCATATTATTCGTAGGGACACATTTCTTGCTGATACCGTTTGAAGTGTTATCTGTCACCACGCTACCCATAAAGACACAGGTAGGTTCAAATGTAAAAGAAATGAATATGTCAGCCCTTGTAATTCCGATTTCCTCTCCTTCGCTGTCGTTACCCCAGAAAGGAATTACATTGACACTCTGATTCTGTGAAAATATCTGAGAGAGTGAGGATAATGTCGTACCGGTCTTAAACATATTCGGGTTCTCAAACTGCTCCATCGTATATCCCTTGTAGACAAAATCTCGCGGCCTCTGAGAAAGGATACCACAGTCTGAAAGGTCGAGGTCCATGTGAAGTTCGTGATTACCCGTAGGAACACCACAAATCATATAGTCACCGGCATTGTTTGTCCTTGTCGTATAAACATAATAACCGTCAAATATCTCTATAAGGTCGTCATTGTCAAGAAGATATGATTTTGTTGGAAAAGTACCTACCGGTTGATGGCAGTCGTCGATTTTCTCGTTTGGAAGAAGATTATACCTGACCCCCTTTCTGTTTGTCGTGGATGTCTTTGTGTAAGGGTAGAGGTCAAGTTCGGACAAGGACATATTTTCCGTATCCGCCTCAATGAACACGCTTACCTTCGCATTAGGCACACCGAAGTTCTCATTTGCCAAGACACGACCGACAATCACACCATAGTTAGCGTTATGCAGTCTATATGTGTCAGCACCCTTCAATGTGAGTGACAATATCTGAAAGGAATCGTAATCCTGGTCGAGTTTCACATTAATGAAATTCTCGTCACCTGAACCAACATTCGTCTTAATCCTGTATGTTTTGTTGTTTTCCGACATATTTCAATCCTAATAACTTACCTATATTAATTGTCTTTCCACTGAATATCTTAAAAATAATGAAGACAAGGAGAAATGGAAGACTTATGACCACCGCAAGAAATGTCAAGAACCTGTAAATGAACTCTTTAACTCCAAATCCAATCTCTTCGGAAGTATCAAGGTCTCTCTTTGCATCCCCATAATGCTTCCTAAAATAAGCCAAGTCCCTGTTAGTCTTGCAGTTACAACCCATATTATCTCTCCTTAATCTTAACCCTGATATCTGTTTCGGGGTATTTTATCTCAAGCATTGTGTCTCCGTCGCTGTAAATGATTCCGTCGGATGCTTCAAGGTCAAGTCTGAGTCTGTTGTTCGTTGATGTGTTGTCCCCGTCCTTGTAGCAACTTGTCTCAACCACCACTTCCTGAGTCGTTTGTGTGGATGAGTATTTCACGCCGTCACACTCATTATAGACCCTCACATCAATAAGGTTAAGTACACCATCCACCTTAGATATCTCTTTCTCGATGTCGCCAATGAAGATATCGTCACCCATCTGATGCTTGTTGATATCCATGTATTCCTTGACCGTATTTATGATATTCTGTACCACATCCGCCTTGTTGTAGTTCCTGTCAATGTAAGCGTCAACCTCAAATGAAAGATTAATGATTTTGCCCGACTTAATCTCCACGAAATCATTTATCATCCTGTAACCCGACAAGTAGTTCTGTATATTGTCGATAAGCGTTACTGGAAGGACGGCATCAAGTTTACCGCGATAGTCAATTCCGAGTAGGTAGAGCATAATTTTGTTGTTGTCCTCTGCTGCGCCTACCCTGAACGGAGTACCATATCTTGCAGGCATTTCAAGAACCCTGTCAATGTAGTCCTTAACCGTAACACATCTTTCCTGTGAACCGCTGTTGTACTTAATCATATACCTGAGTTCTTCCGGTGTTGGCATATCCTTACCTGAAACTGAAGGGGTCGTACTCTCCACGGATATTGAACTCTTGATGCTTGAATTGACCATTGCACCATTCGTATCGCTAACAGACTTCATTTCAATGTTAAGCGTTGATATTGTGTTGATTGCGCCCTTTGCCAAATTACTTGCAGAACCACCACCTGAACGATAAAGCACAAAGATTGTCGTTCCCGGATTAGGAAGCACACCCAATGAATCGTTATTTATAGTCCTCATTATCTGATATTTAGCAAAGTCAGATGCTTCAGATAAGTCCTGTCCGAGTGTTCCTTTGTCAAACCCTGCACCGAAAATCACCTTAAGATAACCATTGTCCGTAAACTCGGTCATGAATTTGTGCTTCAGGGGTTTCCATTCGCCCTTAGTAATTGAATATGTTGGAACAATGCCAGAAGTCGTGAAATAACCATATTTATAAGCAACCGGGACAAGATTTTCGTTTGTGTCCTTTTCCGTTACATCACCCCACCTGTTTTGCTGAATCAGACTTTCTACCTCGAAGAATCTCGTAGTCGTAGGATATCTCTCTGATGTTTCCTCGGGCATATAGAACTCACCATAAGAAGGGAACGCCTGAAGTGCATTACCATCCTTCATAAGCACACTCTCAACATTCATCACATCCTCTACGGGAAGCAGAATCTCCATAAACGGCTTGATATCCCTTGAAGTTACGACCTGTTTATAAACCCTTGATTCACCCGCAACAACGACCGCCAGCTTCGTAATCTTGAACTTGCTTACCGAACCGCTTGCATCAAATACGGGGGTGATTGTCCTGTCACTGAAACCATCATCATTGAAAGCCTCTGAAAAGTTGATATCATAAAGAAGTTCAAAACTCTGCGTACTTGAAGCGACCTTTGTTCCTCTCTTGATTACGGGAGCATAAGACCAGTCAGGCTCATCGTGTTTTCCTGCCTCAGTGCTTGTTTTAGGCAAGATACAGGTAAAACGGACCTCAGCCATTGCACCTTTCGGACCGGGAATCTTAAACCCATTGTTCCTCGCGAGGTTGAACAATGAATTTGCTTCCTGTGCGCTGTTTATGTTCGTCTCCTGAAATACCCTGTCAATGTGGTATGATAATGCATCTGCGGCATCAGCGTTAATGTCGATAAGCCAAGACCCCACACTCGCATCCGTATAGTCAATGCTTAAATCCGGATAATACTTCTTTGAAATCTCTATCAATGCGGACTTAAAATCATCGTATGTCCTGTTAAGATAACTAATTCTTCTCTCACTCATAATATGTTAGATTTTTACTGCTACTTTTGTTTTTTCCGTCTGATTTCCCTTCGTTACTGAATACTCGACAACCACTATCTTTCCGTGTTCATCCTTGTCGTCGTCATATACTTCAACCCTGTCAAAACTAACCTCAGGGACATATTTTCCGATTTCTGTTTGTATATCCGACATAAGGTGTTCATAAGTGATATCATCAGAAGGCTCAAATATGTACTTAATGAGGTCGGTTCCAAAGTCAGGATTTCTAAGTCTCTGTCCTTTAGGCGTAAACAATACGTGCAACACTTTTGACTTTGTGGCATCGGTAATGTTCTCGTTAAGGTCAATGTATATGTTCTCGTCATTTTCCGAAGAGAACGGATATTTTATTCCAAATTTCTGTATAACTGCCATAATCGGTATCCTTTTAACAATGCATTAATATCACTTATAAATAGTTAAGGTCATATTTTTACCCTTTCTTCAATATAACCTTTTCTGCCCCAATAATAAACAAAAAACCGGAAATGATAAACACTTCCGGTCCATAGAAACAAGTCATAAGTTATATTAGGTGTACATATTTTCTTCCATTTTCTTATAAGGGAGTTTGTATATCTTCTCGGGTTTGAAATTATGCTGTAACCACAATGTCCAAAGCCTTTCACCCAAGAAACCTCCAATCTCGGTCTGCCACTTGATTGCTTCCTTAGGTACATTCATCGGGTCAGGGTATCTAATGTATTTTCCTGCACCAAGATTTCTCGCCACATGGATATAAAGGTCAAAGATATCTCCAATCTTGTTCTCCCTAATCCACAGACTAAGGCAATTGAACAGAAATTCGCAGTATCTGTCATAATCCTCAGCCCTCATAATGAAACCGCTTGAATAGTACAAATCCTCGCCGTTCTTAATGTATTTGTCCCAGTCCTTAGCGTATTCAGGGAAGTTAGCCTTTACCAATTTCTCCAACGATATCAGGTCAAGCATACAATTTGAGAACGCATAGCCGCCCTCAACCGTACTCGCAGGAATCACCATAGGCTCCTCTTTCGTAGGCTTCATATGGTCAGGGTGATGGAATGGCTCACAGGTAATGACATCATACTCACTGAAAATCTTCTCAAAGTCAGTGTCGTCGTCAATTCCAATCAGCGGCCTACGATACTGCATCTGTCCCTTGTATTTAGCGTCGTGTACATTTCTCCAAATCCAGAATGTACCGGTGTTTTCAATATAGAAGAAGTTTGATGCTGATATGTTTTCTCCCGTGTTATCCTTCAATTCACACACATCGGTACCATTTGCCGCTCCGACTTGTAATGGTGTAACATATTTATTGTCAAGGAATTTAAAGTCTTTCTTAGCGTAGCATAGCGTGAAAATCTGTACATCCTTGCTCTTTTCGCCGGTATAAGGGAGCAAATAACTGAAGTCAATGTTAAGTTCCTCAGAAAGAATATCCACCTTCTCCTTCGTAATCTTGTTTGTGCGGAAGAATCTGGTCTCAACAAGGTTCTTAATCCTGCTTCCATCCCATAATTGGTCAGGAAATCCTCTCTGCATCTTCCAAGCATATTCCCTCGCGGTCTTCGTCGTATAGTGCCTGAAGAAAGCAAGGTCAAAGTTATATGGGAATGTGAACGGTGAGGTAGGGTCAACAGATACACCGATAGCGTTACAGCACCTTAGAGGGTTGGACGGCGTATGCGTAACTCCCTTCCATTCAACCTTTTCCAAACCTCCCCTTACAATCGTTGATACATGGCAATTCTCAGGGAAGTTATAGGCAACCGGAGTATCATAAGGAATCGGCTCAGGAAATCTCTCAAGCAGCGTACCTTCCTTATAATCAGCAACATCACTATCACCGAATGTCATAAGGTTGATATGGATTTCATCAAAGTTAACAAATTGAGGCAGAGTTAGATAATCTTGAATCTTCATCGGTTCCATAAAGTCAAGATATTCGTCACCGCAGTCAATGAAGAGAATCCAGTCATATTCCTTACCGAATCTGTCATAGCAGTCCTGATAAGCATCCAACTGACAATTCTTCTTGCCTCTCCAATCATTATAAATTACATATCCGTTCTTGATTTCCTCCCCGATAACATCCTCAAACCTCTCGCCATCAACATCATTATTATCGTAAAGGCAAATGTTCGTAACTCCGATTTCCTTGTACCAATCGACATATTCCCTGACATATCTGTTCTCGTTCTTGCCGATACAGCAAACCAAAGTCTTCAGTTCTTCTTTCTTCTTGTCTTCTTCTTCCATAAGTCCGTATTCTTCAAATTTCATTTTTACTCTTTCATATTCTGCTGCCGCTTCCTGATTGTTATATACAGTACCGGCCGGATGGAATAAAACTACGCGGTCATCGATAACAACCCTGAGTTTAAATTTCCTTGCCGCCCTGTTAAACATATCGTTAATTCCCCATCCATGTTTGTTATCCACGTAATTCAGTTTAGGGATAACATAATCTGCAACCTTACAATTGACAAACTCAAACCATCCTTCTCCACATTTCACATCCCTCATCTTTCCTGTGCCCTGATAATACTGATGGACATTCGTAGGGATTACCATCGTTGCTCCATTACAATATGAACCCTTCGCCGCTGATGCTTCCCACACACCGATGTCCTGTCTCTTAACTACTTCCGACACACATTCTATGAGTTTCGGAAAGTTCTCATCGTTACATTCAACATCCGTAGTAATAGCCATCAACCACTTACCACCGTCTTTTTTCATAATCTCATATGCCTTCAACGTAGAACCGCCAAAATAAAGGTTGTGACAAAGAAGTATGTGACTGTCATTAACATCAAACGGACACTCGCCACCGTTATCCAAATAATTCGTGTCGATGATGTATGTATTGTAAACCGACTTAAGTCTGTCATACCACTTCATTGTATTCTCGTCGTGTTTGTAGTTCAAAAGACAGCAAGTAATCTCACTAGGACCAACCAACTCATCATAAAGGTCCTGTTTTTCTCTTGTCCAATCGTTGTAATCATAAAATTCTTTGAGATTAATGGATTTTTGTCCCGTCTCGAAGTCAACGTTTGCATAACCCCTCTTGAGTTTGAATTTGCAGTATTCTTCCATTGTCTTGAAACGGTAATGACATAACCACGCATTATCCCAAATCTTCTCCTTGATTACGTGAAGTTGGTTGTTATCGCAAATATTTCCGTGACAATCTACAGTCTTGTTAGGGAGGTACCATCCGTGTTCTCCGCCGGGTTCGTTAATAAAGTGGAAGTCTGGAACCCATCCGTGTACAATAATTTTAGTACTCCTGTTTGCAAGTTCGGCTGTCATTGATTTTTCCTTAATTGTCTCCGTAAACCTCGTCCTTGAATAATTTCCGTTCTCTACCCTTACGAGTCCGCTATCCGAGAAATTCTTCCAACAAACCCTGATAATGTCCGTATCGCTGAATATCTTCTGACTAAAGAAATCCTCCGCGTTTTTCCCATTATCAAATTCAAGAAACTCATCAACATCAAAGAAGGCAATCCAATCATATTTATCGCCGTATTCATCATAACAGGACTGATAAGCGGGAATCTGTGGTTTATTTGTATTTCCCCTCCAATCCTTTACAATCACGAATCCGTTATCAATATAATCAGATATGACCTCCTCGAAACGTTCACCATCCACGTCGTTATTATCATAGAGACAGATATTTGTGAAACCTATCGACTTATACCACTCGACAAATTCACGCAGATACCTATTCTCATTTTTTGCTATCGTACAAAGTAATGTTTTCATTGTTCTTCAGATTTTTTTATAAGTTCATTAAACAACTCGGTTTTTTCATCCGTTTTTTTGTTAATCGTGTAAAACTTGGAAAGACTAAATAAATTTTTTACAAATTCATCGCTATATCCTTTAACTGTCCACCCTCTATTTCTTTTCCATACATATTCCTCGATTGTCTTATATCTATAATGGTTTAACCAAGCATTTTCCCAACATCTACCATTATGCATTGATTTCCAGTCGACTTTTTTACCTGCACAATTAACCGCATTTTGTGCTTGACTAATTCCATTCATATGTGCTCCATCTACGGAATCTTGTACCTTTATTTGGCCAAGCCGCCCTCGTAAAATTCCTTTATCCCATCCATTTTCATAGTATTTCTCATTAGCGATTCTTGTAAATCTATTGACTACATTATAATTTCCATCAATAACACGAACAAGGTCATTATCATCAAAATGTTTCCAAGAAATTCGAATCGTTTGTGCATCTTTGAAAAAATCCTCAGAAAAAAACTCCTCAACATTCTTGTATTTTTTATCAAGTTCCATGAATTCGTCAATATCGAAAAACGCAATCCAATCATAATTGTCTCCGAATTCATTATAACACAATTCATAACTTGTCTGATGAAATCCTTTCTTACCCCTACAGTCCTTTACAATTACAAACCCATCCACAATATAGTCGTTGATTACATCCTGAAAATGCTCTCCTTCAGGGTCATTGTTATCATATAGACAAATGTTCGTGAAGCCGATTGATTTATACCATTCAACCCACTCTCTAATATAGTTGTTTTCACACGCGGCTATAGCACAAACCATTGTTTTCATAAGCAACCTAATTTAAAACATATCTTTCTCTATCCAATTCTTTGGTGGGTCGACAAACCAATTAGAAGGTATTACGGTTTTTGAATCCGGTTTTTCACCCAGCCACGCACACCACCATCCAAATGAACCATTATATGCGATGTGGTCTTTACATTGAACTCCTGCATATAAATCTTCAATTGCGTTACTATCTTCAGAATAAATTGCATCAGGAAACCATAGGTTATTTTTACACCATCCTATGTCATCACTTGTTATAAACACCCTCTTTCCTTCAAAATGTTCATGATAAGCAAACTCATACCAAGATGGGTTTAAAGCATGTCCTAAATTAACATAATCCCCCCTTCTTACTGAAATATGTACACAATTTGACAAGTCTCCATATTTTTGGTTTATTTTTTCAAGAACATCATCCGGTGCCTTAAACCACTCTTTTACTTTTTCTTTATCATAATACCTCTCGTTTCCATAATAGCCAAAAAGATATACAGGGACAAAATCTTCAAACTCGCCTATTGGATTGAATTGGAACGTTTGTCTTTCATACCATTCAATTCTTGGGGTTGCCATAAAATCAACTCTTTCAAAACGAGAAATAATGGGCTTAAACTCATCAATATCTCCTTGTGCATCGTTAAAAAATATGTAATACTCACGTCCGCATCTTTCTGCATAAGATTTTCCTGCTGCGATTTCCCACATACAATTGCCTAATCGTCCTTGGAGCATACTTACTACTGGTGCTTTATAAAATTCCTGTTGTTCAACCATTATTTTAACATGCTTATTTAATTTTTATTTCCACTCGTTTCCATTGTCGCCCTCAAATCTGTCAATCTGTTTAAATGTTTTCCACTTCGAAGGGTCAAATTTCTTTAACATAAAAATCGTTGTCAATCGTTCACTCAAAAAACTGCATATCCTTGACTGATAACTGGCCTTGCTTCCGATTCCGTTTCCGTATTTTATGTACTGACCGAGATTATTTTGAACGTGAGCAGTAAAAGAAGCATCACTACAATAGTCTATTCCTGCTATTTTGCAATAATCAAGAAGTACTCCAAACATAAATTCACAATATTCATTAAAGTCTTCTTTCCGCATAACAAACATATTTCCCTGTAAAAAGAAACCATTATTCAACACCTTTTCAGTCGTTTCAATATATTCAGGAAATTTATCTTTTATTATTCCGGCACAAATACCTAAATCGTTAATATTATGGCAAACTTTATAATTCAATGCGATATTTCCTATATTCCATGGGTCGGGAAGAATCACATCTGTTCCGTTCTCAAAAATTTTCTCTATATCCGGTAACGGCTCTATCGCAGAATTTCCATTGAAGTCAAAAAAACGGCGATAATGGTTTATTCCTACATATGCTTTTAATTCAACATTCTTCCAAATATGATAAAATCTGGATAATTCACAGAACCCAAGATTTGACAAATATCCATCTTCCCTGATTATATCTATCTTTTCCGTCGTCACATCGTCATCCTTACCACAAATAACCTTAAATGTTGTGTCTTTTGGCTCATATAACAACGGTTTATGGGCACAGATAAAAATATCTACATTCTCATTCATTACTGCCAGTAACTATATAATCCTTTTATTATTTCGTAGTTTTCCCACTTATATTGTCTTCTATTCGGTTGACTCTTAGCCCACTCCCACATTTCCTTAAGACCATCTTCAAGTGATATGTTCTGTTTATAGTCAAGTATTGCTATTGATTTATCGGGCTTAGGTACTGCGTGTTTGACCTCGTGTCTCGGTTCTTTATATTCAATTTTATTGTATCCGGTAATATTACACAACGCCTTAGATGCCTCATTAATTGAATAACCCGTTACGCCGCCTAGGTTGATTATTTCCTTTGACGCTTTCTTATATGTTGCGGCATTCCAAAAACAAGGAAGACAATCATCAATATAGGAAAACGCCCTGGTCTGCTCACCATCACCATAAATCAACATTGGTTTGTCGTTGAGCGTCTGATACATCCAAATACCCAAGACATTACGATACTTGTCCCATATATTTTGCCCAATTCCATAAACATTGTGAGGACGGATAATGCACCAATCAAGTCCGTGCTGTTCTCCTGCAACCTTTATGTCCATTTCGCATGCGTACTTACTGATAGCATAGGGGTCAATTGGGTCAGGTCTGTCATTCTCATCAAATTGAACACCTCTTTTTACACCCCACCCATATACACTCATTGAAGAAGTATATACCAATCTCTTGATGTCATGATTGATGCATTCGTTAATAATATTCACGGTCGACAAAATATTGTTTGAATAATTGAACTTACGCATAAACGGACTCAAACCTTCTGCTGCATAGGCCGCATAATGAAACACATACTCAAATTCATGTTTATCAAATATGTCAGTCAAACTATCCGTTGCAAGTTCTCTTTTGTAAAAAATAACCTTCGGCGGAATATTTTCAATATACCCACCGAAAAGATTATCAATACCAACTACCTCATATTCAGGGTGTTCGTCAATGACCCACTTTGCAAATCTGGAACCAATAAGCCCAGCCACACCCGTTATTAAAATGCTTTTCCTCATATTATTTAAAATAAATTGTAATCCTCTTCATTTTGTCTCCGGTCCTTGTGAACTTGATTCTGTCAATCTCGTCAGCCTTAAACTCATAATCAACCTCTTCTTCACCTTTATCGGGCTCAAAATACTCAGGTTCTACGCTATATGTCGTCGAATAATCATAATCTTCATAAGGTACAGTAGATACCATTGTATTATCTCCTGTTAATGATGCATAAATACAAGGATTCGTAATGTCTTCGACCGATTTATTATCGTCTTCTTCATCCTTGGCAACACATTCCGCATATCCGTCATGAGCATCCACAACCGTTGTTTTCACATTGTCCATAAGGATACATTCGAACTTAACAACTTTCCCATTGGCATTCGTCTCTATTACACAAGTTCTTTCTACCGGACTTGAGGTATCTAACTCATTTTTAACAACGAAAAACAAGTTATCTACAACCTTTGCTGGAATACTAATACCATCCACCCTTGTTTCAATCTGTGTATTCAAAAGTGTCCTCATTAATGATTTCATTTCCATATCACAACAAGAACTGCAAGAGTTTTTCCCTATCTTGGCATCCATTGTTTTTCCATCAAAAAAACCAATAATATCTGTATCCTGACTAAATGTGACATACGATTCAGTCTTGGTATCTGACACGCCTTTCAAGTTCCCATTTTCAATTCCAAAGCGTTCTATTTTCGGACCATTTTCAGTTTCAACAACATCGGCATAAGCATGAAAAATGCCATATGATAAATTATTTACGTTATCAAACAAATGTTTCTTATTTTCTTCTGCTGAAACACCACCTATGCAAAAGAAATCTTCAAACGGGAGTAACCCAATATAATATCTTCTTCTTACTTCCATTTCTTAATATGATATAAAATTATTTTGATTATTTTTACCTACAACTTGACTTATATAATATTGGCTGAATTTTGCTTGCTCATAATATCTCTGCAATCTTCTCTTAAACTTTTTGATTTTCATATCTCTCTCAAATACGCTACATTGACCTTCCTCCGGACAATTCTTTAGTTTCACGCAAGTAGAGAATAATGCACACCCATGGCATATATCCAACGTGGGCATCTTTTCATCCCATTTTTTAAGCATGGAATAATCAATTTTGATATCATCTAAGTGCCCGATAAATTCATCATCAACATGGTGCTCACACAACCCTATGTTCCCGTCTGGTGCAATCAAAAGTGAACGACCATCATCTGCACCACACATAACAGCCCTATAAGAACGGTCCAATAAATTACCACCCTTCCCGTTTTCCTCCAACTTAATGTTTATTTTATCAATACACTCGAACAACTCTTTCTTTTCGTCGTCAGTTCTTTTTTCCACCATATTACATTCGAAGATGTGCATTGTATATATGTTGACATTGCTTGCATAGCCGAAACGTTGTATAAGTTCGTCCACAAGATTACTCAAATCAGCATAATTGTGTTTTCCTACGTTTAACCTGATATCAATACCGACACCATATCCGGCCAACGTACTGATATTGTTCATAATCCTTTCATATGGGTTCGGGTCGTTTTTATAGATATAGTTCTTCGATTTGTTATAAACATCCTTTGTCCCATCAACCGTTATCTGTACGTGGGTTAAACGCCATAATTCAACACCCTTCTTAACATTTTCATCGGTAAGAAGATAACCATTGCTCACCATTTCGGAATAAAAGTCAACGCCCGCCTCAGAAAGTCTTGTGCAAATTATATCTATCGCCCTAATATTTACAGTAGGTTCTCCACCAAACCAATAAAGTCTTATTTTCTGTCCTTTAAAACATCTTTTGATGATATAATCTGCTGTTTTATGTGCAATTTCCTCAGACATAACTTTCTGTGGCTTTCCTATTTCATAACAGTAGAAACACCTGGCATTGCACGAAGTTGTTGGAAGTATTGTATATAGGGTCGGATGCTGTATATCTCTCTTATGAGTGGTACGTACTGCTTTTTTTAGTTTTTCTACATTCGCGGTTTCATTCACATTTTCAGGAATCAAAAATCTGCCGGTATACAATATATCCTGACCGGAAAAACCGTTCTTCTCAATCGTATCATACTCATCATAGGTTAAAAACACGACCGACATTGTTACGCTATTATAAATAAGGTAACCCCCATCATCCTCTTCTTCCAAGATTACATTATAGGGAGAAAAGACATATTTTTTGCCAACCTTAAATGTGTTTATCCCTAAGACAGACACAGATATATCCATCGGGTGTTCCAAAATAATCATTCCTAATCTTTGTTTTCGAGATTATCAATTCTGTTTTCAATATCTTTAAACCTGTTGTCTATCTTCGCCAACCTATTGCTGATGTCGTTCAACTGTGTCAAAATTTCCGTAGTCGTATATTGCTGTCCGTTCCTTGAATTTGAGACGAATTTTTTGTATTCCTCTCTCATACTTGCCTTCAATCTATTCCTGTTCCACCACTTTACCGGTTCGTTACAATTTCTAAGGTCTTCACACATCTTCAAACGAACACAATTAGAGAAGCAAGGGCAAGTATTACACAAATCCCTATCCAAAATCTGTTCCTTGAATTTTGCTACTGTATCCCAGTCATATTCTGTCGGTTTATCTATGTGTCCGATAAAGTTATTCTCGGTGTAATGTTCGCATAAACCCATATGACCATCCGGTGCAAACAGTATTTCGTTTCCGCCATCAACCATACAGTGATGAATAGAAATCCCCCGTCTTATGCCATTTTGATTGTTAAGTCCATTTTTTTCTAGTTTATCGGATATTTCTTCTGCCTTTTTGAGCACTTCCCACTGTGCATCAACACCTCTGGAAATGCCATACCCATCAAACAACGGATAACAATAAGCACCAAACTTATTTTTATTCGGTATCTTTTCGACTAATACATCCACCAATTTCAACATGTCATCCGCATTATACATATCCATATTCATTCTAACGGATATTGATATATTACGGTCAAGGAGTCTGTTAATGTTGCTTATTACGATTTCAAAGGGGCTTCCATTCTTTTCTTTATCATATACGTAATTTTTTGCAGCGTTGTACATCCTTTCTGTACCATCGAGCGTCACCTGTATATTATTGACGTTCCAATCATTCAGTGCCTTATCAGCATTTTCGTCGTTAAACAGATATGAATTGCTCGTAAAGTTACTATGGAATATAACTCCGTTTTCTTTGAGTTTGTTGCATATGTGGTCTATTACTTTAATATTTACAAGCGGTTCACCACCAAACCAACCGATACTGACATCTCGTTTCTTTTCATCCGCCTCGTAATTTTTAATAATGAAATCGGCAATCTTATCCGCCGTCTCTATTGTCATTGTTTTCTTTTTAACGCCCTTCTCATAACAATAAAAACACCTTGCATTACAAGCAGTTGTGGTTAAAATGGTATATTGTGACGGATTTTTGAGATAATTTTCGTCAAGTTTAATTTCATGTTCCTTGCGGTATTTCCTAATTAGTTCCCCTTCATTCCAATCTTCCGGTACCATAAAGTAATTTCTGAACATAAAATCGACAAAATCTTTTTCGGTTTTTAATTTCAAAAATTCTTGGTATTCAAAATTATTTACAGAAACAAATGATTGGGTCAAACCATTATAAATCAGTTTAATCCCATTCATTTCGGCAAACTCTAGAAGGTTACATAGTCTGTACTTTACTTCGTCTTTCTTTTTTTGCGGACCGCCTAAAAACTCTAATACTTCATTTGTTGGATGTATAATAGCATTCATTATATTAACATTTACATTAATATAATGAAAAACACTATATTTGTCAAGTATTTGGTTCACAATAACCGCAGCCATTTGTAGGGCAATCGGGGGTGTTTGAATTGCAAGTACAACTTCCACCACCACTCGTTTCTGTATTACAAGTGTTGCAAGTACAGTTATTTACTGAACAATATCCGCAACCATATGTAGAACATTCCGCAACACAGTTAGTATTGCAAATACATGAAGTGTTTCCGGGACAATCATAATCATCATTGCACGTATTGCACGTACAGGCGACCGGTTTTGTTGAATCGTCTTCACAACTATTGCAATAACAAGCATTCGCCGCACAATAACCGCAACCATTGGTATTACATGTAGGATTGTTACCACTATCGCAAGTACAAGAACTTCCACCACTATGATTATCTCCATCACAACCATTACAAGGACAGGTATCACTAGGACACGTCACATTATCGTTTTGACAAGTATAGCATTCACAACCTTGATTTTGGCAACTATTACAGGTACACCAATTTGCTCCACAATAACCACACGCATTAGTGGAGCACGATTCATTATTGGAGGCACACACGCCGAGGCAAGGATATGATGAATTCGTATTGCAACTATTACACCCGCAAGGAGCATATGTCTTACCATCACAAGAACAAACATCTTGACAATAACCACCATAACAATCGCAAGTTGACGGGTCATTTGAACTGTCGCAACCACAATAAACCCTGCAATTCCCATAGGAATAACAACCTGAAGGGATACCATCTATATTGCAATTGCACTGGCAGGTACTACTCGGTTCCCTATTACTGAAGCAAGTACAAGTGCCGCCTTCTCCATTGCAAGTATTACATCCACAAGGTTCCTGTCCATAACAATTATGACAAGAACATCCCCCCACATTTCCTACACAAGTACAAGGATTGTTACTGTTACATGAACACCCTGTATTTCCAACGCAACTACAAGGGTTATGTGCATAACAAGTACAAGAAACGCCACCACCAGATTGTTGGGTATCACAAGTGTTGCAAGAACAAGATGTTTGTGAATAACACTTATTGCATTGGCACGGGAAGATATTATTTCCTGAGTTACAAGTACATGTACCTTTTGTTTCACACCAGTACTCATTACCGCTGTGACATGAACATCCACCACCACCTGTATCGGTATTACAAGTGTTGCAAGTACAATCTGTTTTCGAATAACACCCAACAGAAACACACACGGGGTTATTGCCCGTATTGCAAGTACATCCGCCAGAACCACTGCTATCGTTTTGACAAGTATTACAAGTGCAATCAACCTGAGTATAACATAAGTCACAAGTACAGGATATTGTAGTTCCTCCCGCAGACATACCTGGAGCCCATATTAAAGCACCCCTATAATACAATCTATTTATGTTTGTATTACCCCTATATCCCAGTTTTGTTGGGTTCGCTGTTCCTTGCTTGTGTATTGACATTCTTTTTTTTTGTTTAACTAAAAGTCCTCTTTATATAAATATAAACAATTCTGCTTTATAAAATAAATACCGTTTAAGATTTTCTGTACCTAACTATGCATATGCCCTGATATCCTTTTCCGGGGGGCACTTTCGTCGCCGGCATTCTCTGTGCTCCGCCTCCACCACCTGCTCCATAAAACGAACCATCACCCCCCAATATTTTTGTGGTCCAACTATTTGTATAACCAGCAGAAAAACCGCCTCTACCTCCTCCATAATTTCCACCAGCATAGCCAACATCGTTACTATATGCTGTGGATGCTGTTCTTCCCCTTCCGCCGAAAGCACCGTAATAGTTCGGGTCGAGGGTGTTAAATGGATTTCTTGTTCCGTTCTGTGCTGATGCACCGGTTGTTCCTGGCGTATTTGCTTGTGCTGTTGGTTTATATGTTGTTGAACCTGGCACTGGTTGGAAAATTGTCTGTCCGCCGGTTTGTCCTGAATTACCGCCGGCTCCTATTGTTATTGTGACACCCGTAGCGGTACCGACGCTTATGCCTGTCCAAGAGTAATAATTACCACCTCTTCCACCATATCCCTCAGTTTGACCATAACTTGATGTTGTACCTGAACCGCCGTTACCACCATTTACACAAAAAATATCCATATAGTTCATTCCTACCGGTATCGGATATGTGCCACTTTTCGTGTATGGTATTATTATTTCATTGTCTTCATCTTTATCATACCTTGCATATCCGGAAATAATACAAAAACCATCTCCGGAATGCCCACTTTCCATGGTTCCACTAACGGGAGATGGAAATGTCCGAAATATTCCATTTATAAATTCGGTTGTATTAGCACTATAAGAAGCACACAAAGTTTCGCCGTCCCTTATATAATACGATGGCGTAAGAAGGCAACCTTGTGGATAATATTGTGCTGTTGTTGAATTATATATATAACCGGAACCACCACCGCCTGGGGTTGGGGAAGAACCATTGTACGAGCCGGCCGCACCACCATACCATCCTCCGCCTCCCGGGAAAGATAACTTAGTGTCATCATCATCACCATAATATTCTATGCCGTTTGCACCATTACCAAATGTTCCTGGATAGTTATATTCGTTGCCACTGTCTCCACTTCCATCCTGTCTGCCGGGTCCGCCACCATATTTGTACCTATTTCCACTGGACCCTCGAGCATAGCCATTACTTCCGGTTGTACCACCACCATACCCTCCATATTCACCAACAGCGCCATATCCAGTTTCTAAAGTAACGCCACCACCACCGGCAACTATAACTCTGGAAAATAAGGAATCTTCATTTATCCTTATATCTGTTCCACCTCCGCCGCCGCCATAATCTAGGTTATTCCTTATATCAGCAGAGTTACCTCCACCATTGAAACCACCTACAAGTGCCCTATATAATGTTATATGTGAATCATCGTGATAACCGGCTCCACCAACATAAACAAAAATCTGTTCATCGTTTGGAATGTTAAGATATCCGTGAGAATAGCCACCTTTCCCTCCTTCTGTTAGGTTTGGTCTGTCGTAGTAATATCCACCTTCTGCACCCCAAACCTCCAAATAGTACTCTCCCTTCGGTAAATAAATTGCCTGAGCCTGACCTGTATAGTCAAACTCCATCTTTCCAAGTTCAATTTTAATTTCTTCTCCGGAACTATAGCCCCTTCTCATAAATGTTACTCCATATTTTCGTCATCATTTTCTTCAGGAACTACCTCTTGTTCAGGTACTTCTGGCTCAATCGGTTCATCGGGTTCAGGTATTTCCGGTTCAACAGGTTCATCCGGGTCAGGTGTGGGTTCTTCTCCTCCGTCCGGGTCAACAACCGGCTCATCCATAAACCTTAATTTTTCTGGATACATTGTTGTAAAATCATAATTCTCGACCTCTTCAATGGTACCAAAATTGTTAATTACTGCTGCGTGATGCTCCGTTACCCCAACACACTGCATAGCATATAGGTTAATCATATCAAGCATCATTATACCCATCTCCGGAGTAATATCATAGCCCATAAACGGAATACTCTGAACTCCTAATCTTTGTGCGCTCTGTAATGTACTTAAATAATTGTCCCTCTCAGCAGGATTACGCCACATCAAATTACCTGCTATATAGAAACCGTTAACCGCATCAGAAGAGTCATAATCATTCAATTCTTTGATTTTACGTGCTTTAATGTCGGCAAGTGTGGGTTTATTTTCTTCATCCGTTATAGCCCTCTTTATCTCACTTCTAGTGCAACCAGGATGAGCAAGGTAATATTGTAATTCCTTGCCGTAAACCAATCTAAATTGTGGATAAACAGTACTATCTATTTCTTCCTCGCGTTCAAAAACATCGTCGCTACCTTCAATATAATAGTAAAACATTGTAAATCATTGTATTATACGGCAGTCATTGCTTTACTACCGGTTATTATTAGTAAGGTTCCAGCACACACATAGGACAATTCCAAATATCCTCCCGGCGGTACTTTGAATGACGTGCTTGTAGATATCCATCCGGATTTAGGAACAATTGTTATATCACCTGAAGTTCGTGTGTTCTTAAATAAAATATAATGGTCATATCCCGGATTTTGTACTGTTCCTGCTAAAGTAATTGATGTTGTCGTGCCTGAACAGATATGGTATGTTCTTGCTGCGGTCGTGTTAAGTGTTACAGTAGAAGCCATTGCGGTTGTTCCTGTGGTCATCGCAACTGATTGTACTGTACCTGAAATTGCAAACAAGGTATCTGGGTCATATGTTGATAGGGCATCATATTGTGTCTGTGTGAGTGAACAAACAACAAGATTACTTACTTTCTTTGCGTTGCTATACACAGTACCGCCTGAAATATAGCAGTTTGCATTAGTTAGAGCGGCGGCATTACTTCCTTGGGTACTATGACCGAGTATAAATGCCTTTGCTGATGAAGCACTATCCGTAACCTTTGTATCTGAAACCGTAGGAATATCACTTGTCAATGCAATGGTACCAGACTTGGAAGCAGGTAACAAAACGATATTCGTACCCCTGTTCATCGTAAGTCCGGATACATTAAGTAAGTGTTTTAATGGATTGATTGTTACTGCTGACTGCATGTATCGTACTGTTGTTCCTGTAGTTGCAACAAGACCGACTGGCACATTTCTAAAACCATCAGAGGGGTCATTCAAGAAGTTAAGACCCATACCTGCACTAAAGTGTTTCAATGCACTGAATGTCTGCGAACTACCAAGGTTAACGACCTCATAACTCTTATAATATAATGTTCCTGCGGTTCCTGCATATATACCGGGAACGATTGTAGCTTCGGCTGATGTACCACTGAGGCTTCTTGTTTGGAAAAGGACATTCGCCGATTGTCCTGTTTGCCAAGTAGCCTTAACACAAGTATCATCACCGGTACCTCCACCGCCGCCAGAACCACCACCACCTTGTATCTCAATGTTACCTTGTCCTAAAATAGATTGGCCGTTGATTGTCTTTATGCTTTCACCGTTGATAAGTTTGTCTTGCTTTCTTGCATTAAGGTCATTAACTGCTGTGGCAAATACGAATTCAAGGTCCTCAGTATTACTTTCAACATCACTTACCAATGCGATTGTACCTGCCTTATTAGGGACTTGAACCGCATTTGTACCATTCATTGTTATGGCACTGACCTTCAATAGATGTTTGTTTGCGTCATATGTAAAACCGGAATCAACATACTGTATTACGGTTTGGTTATTGTATTGTGAGAACGGAATACCTCGCCATCCGCCAGTCCAAGACGTAGCTGTTTGAAGTTTATAACCATTACTGAAAGTCTTTACTCCTGCAACTGTTTGAGCATCAGCGAGATTGACAACTTCGCTACTATTGCTGTACAATTTACCACCTGACATATAGACACTTCCACTGGCAACACCCACATTTGTGTCAGCAACATTAGCTTTACCAACAAGGTATGCTTTTGATGCGGATGCTGTTGTCTTAACCTTTTCATCAGTTGCAGACGTTAAGACAGCACCTGTAGTAATTCCAACAATATGTCCTGCTGCATCGTATGTTATACCCTTGATTGCTGACGCAGCCGTTGCTGTCGTTGTTCCGCCTGTCTTGGTCGCTGTTGATGCAGTATAGTGGTTTCCTACAGAAGTTACTTTTGTATCGGTATCAGTTGTTTTTGCTGAAACCGTCGTACTTCCGTCAAATGTGGCTATTAAAGTATTATTTTTGTATATATGTAACTTGCCGGTTGTTTGCGTTGCTGTATCGGCGCTTAATGCCTTCGCTGCCAACGGTTTAACTTCTATCAAGTTTGTACCATCATAGTAGAACATAGGATTCACCATATCAAGATAGAAATAGTTTGCACTACTATAAGTTCTTCCAACCCTTATATAGTAAAAACCTGTTTCGAAATAAGTGTTAAGGTTAATTGGTGTTGTAGCAGTATATGGTACAAACCGATAAAAATCAGTTACTCCAGTTGACAGATAGAACAAACCACTACCAGCGTTTAGTGTTCCTTTAAGATATATCGTTGTATAAACAGGGGCAGCAGCATTGAATGTGTAGGCCGCGGTAGTAGCTGCAACTGACTCATAGACAGCTGCATGGCTTATCGTGGTGTTTGCCGCGACCCTGGATGAAATAGCTGCATAATAAATCTTGTCTGGTCTAAATCCCTTTGTATTAACCGGTTTTGTCGTTCCTGTACCACCTGATAGTACTAAAGGAGTAAGTCTTTCATTAACATCAAGACCACAAAGATTATATGCATTAACACCATTTTCGTCGGTCCTGTAATATGCGTAATATGGTCTGTTGTCATATGTGTTGTTTCCATCAACATAGTTACTTTCAATCACAAAACCATTCGTATAACTATGTCCTGATGTAAGTCCAGAACTACTGTTTGTTGGTATTAATGCTGTGCCAGTGGCGGTTGTTCTATAGGTAACGCATATTTCGGCATTTGTACTATAATGCGATGTCATTCTAGTGCCGTATGCATACCATAAGGGAGCAGCATCAAGACTATTGACTTTGAGCGAGTTCCAGTTGCCATTATATCCATGGTCCAACTTAATCTTAAAGCACATGCCATCAGTCAAGGCAGTAACATTAGGGATTGAAACAGTATATACACCCCTGACACTACCCGCTGTTGTGTAAACCTGCATTGTGCTTGTATTGTCAGATGTCTTTGCACTATTAACTTTGTCGGTATCAAGAATAAATGTACCAGCCTTGTTTGGAACTTGAATAGTATTATCACCATTCATTGTTATGGCACTAACTTTCAATGTTTTTCTTCCTTGGCTATATGCAAAACTATCATCACGGTGCATTACACCTGAATCCCAATCATCCTCCCATGGAATTACATTATATGTCGATGAATTAGCGGTTGTCAAATTTATGGATTGAGCAATGGTGGCACTGTCTGCTGTACTTGCACTTTGAGCAATGGTGGCACTGTCTGCTGTACTTGCACTATATATCTTATTAGTTTTTCCGTATGTGATTGCGTGATTGCTTACCGTCAGTCCAGTCATAACCGAAGAGGCTGTTTTACTTACAGATGAACCTGAACTATAAGAAAGTTGTGTCTGCGCGGTTATCGCTGTTCCTGACGTGATTGACAATACGTGTTTTTTGCTGTCTAGGGTGATTGTCTTAATGAAGTTACCTGCACCAGCTGAACCCAGTGTGCTTGCAGTTGTGGAAGGTGTGTAGTGTCCTGATTCGGTTGTTGCTGTATCTGTATTTCCTGTAAGGTCACTTGTTAATGCAAATGTACCTGCCTTATTCGGTACTTGGATAATGTTTGTACCGTTCATTGTTATGGCACTAACTTTCAATGAATTCTTTGCCGGGTTATATTGGAAGTTATCATCATAAACAAGACTCGTTGGAATTGTTGCATGGGAGAACCACACATCTCTAAAAGAGTCTGTACTTGATACACTTCTATTTACTCCACTTGCCGTAATTGCACTATTGACCATTACTGCTGTAGTTTTAAGTCCTACGATTGCGTGACTTGCTGTACCTGAAGCAGTGAGTCCGGTTACAACTCCTGTTCCTACGGTTCCAGCAGTAATAGTTATTTCAGAACCAGAGGTGAAACCCGTAACATGGTTCTTTGCATCCAAACTAATGGTTTTCAAGAAGTTACCTGCTGCCGTTGAACCTAATGTTTTAGAAGCCCATGTTGAAGATGGGGTATAGTGAGCGGATGAATCAATACTAATCGTTGTTGATGCACTTTCCCCACCAATCATAATGGAAACTGTGGCCCCATTTGCACTGAATGCCTTAATGAGTCCATATGCCGGTCCTATAAACCTCGAAGGACCTGTAACTATCAAATCTTTTAATTGTGCCATATATTAATAAATATCCGCTAATTCGTTATATTTCATAAAAACTGTGCCCTCTAACCTCCCCAAACTTAAATATTTGTGCATTGTCATTTTCGTTCAGGTTTTCAAGCATGTCTATGTATTTTATTCCGTGTAAAGATATAGACATGTTCGGTATATTCGTTATATCATACATTCTTAAATTTTTGATATATAAATCTGTGCCCATTTCACCTGTATCTCCATAAACATAATACACAAAAAAATCTCTGTATGATAAATATGTGTTGCCAGATACATAACTACTATATGATTTTGTACAAGTTTTGAATATATCATCATTTATTGTAAATTTATAATACGCTGTCTGCCATATATCTGTATTGAAATTCGCACTGACAGGATTATATGTAACAATATTTGAAGGAGCGGGAGAAAGTCCATTACCACCCCATCCTGCCATATTAGTCCAAGTCATACTGTCTAATTTATGACTAGATTGCCCTCTGATATTGAAAGTAATGACATATGAATGCCCCTTTTGAAGATTGAGAAGATTATCGGTAGATATTCCGCCCTGTCTGATTACCATACCGCCGTACATAACATTACCATCGGTTGATTGTGTCAAATTAGGGTCTCTAAAAATACGAAGCCCATCGTCAGTCAAAGTAACCTTACAATGCGTTTGCTCATACCTACTCAAGTACCTCAAAAACTGCTTTTTCTCTATCCCATAATTTTCTTCTTCCAGCATATTCATAACATTACACTCCTAACATTAAATCTCATAAAAATCTGTTCCACCAACAAATCCATTCTTATAAAAATGCGCTCCACCTACTTCTGTATCCGGTAGATTTTTCTCTGTCGTCCTAAAACTATCTGTCTTAATCTCACTCTTTTTTGTTATGGAAGCAGTCTTTAATGTATTATTTGTCACTTCCCTTATTGATAAAAAATGTATCTTTGCAACATTTCCACAAGTTTCTCCGGTAACAGAACCCGTCCAATTATTTAATACCCTAACCCTAATATATTTAACCGGATTGCCATTTGCATCATTAACTAAAGTAAAGGTGCCGAAAGCCCTGTTATGGTCATATTTTGCCTTTGTATTGACTATATAAGAACAAGAATCATTTGAAGTTCCTGTCTTATTGGCATCGAATTTTTCAATACCGATATAAAACTGATTACCTGAACTATTTGAGTATATGGCATCCCAATAGTAAGTTACACCATCCCTCTTTACCGGAGTATATGTTGTACCGTCATCAGCGTACATTTTAAGATGGGCACCACCTGTAATTTCTAAATCACAGGTATCTTCGTTCCATACATAACTACCGGAACTCTTATAAAATTTGTTTAAACCGTGTACCAATTCGCTCATACCATTAAACCTCTATTAACTCTCCGGCATATATATTACCATTATTGTCTATACTAGCACCTAAATTATACAACTCTTTAATATCTTCCGCTGAGAGAGCAGTGGCATAAATTCGAGCATCCGCTGTGCTATAATTCTTGCTACCATAGGTTGTTCCACCATCATAATTACCTATATACAAGTTTCTTACGCCGCTTGCCAATATTCCGGCCGCAGATGTAGAACTTCCCGCAACCTCATCGCCATCAACATATCTTCTAATTGTGCTCCCATCAAACGTTGCAGTAATCATATGCCACTCACCATCAGTCACGCTTTTACTTGCTGTCGTTACAACTTTTCTACTTCCATTAATGTGAAAACCTTGTCTAAATTTACCGGAACTATCAATTGACATTTCGTATTGTGCTGCGCTATCAAACGGCATATTATAAGTACCGTATCCTGCTTCACTTCCTTTAACCCAACAGTTCATTGTAATCTGATAAAGCGGCATTAGCATTGAGGTCTTTACGTAATTCGACCTGCCATCTCCAACCATTATTGAATAACCCGGTCTTGGACAATCCTGTTTTGTTTCAAGGGTCCCTATGATTTCCCCATTATTGCCAAATCCAGAATCGTCATATACAGTCAAATTTGCATTATTATCCTTCAATGTTATGCCTGCGAGATATTGATAAGTAGATAAGGAATAAACTCTTAAATATTTAGCCGCTTTTAATCTACGAACATTATTAGGGACAAAATCTACGCTCTTCAATGTCCAATCTACCGTATTTGCACTGGTTGCCGCATAAGGATAATAATAACCAGAACCGGCCGTAGATTGTGACACTGAAAGACCTGCATTCTTCGTGGTTCCGGTATATGCTGATGTTAATGGGATTATGTTATTTGTTTTATCTATATCCGCCTTGTTTATTCTTAAAAGGTTTCTTGTATATACCAATGGCGGATAAAGGTGACCCGTACTATCCATGTAATCAAAAAACGCGATATATTCATAATTTGACCCGGTTGTTTTCCATCCGGAGGCGCTAGCAACGTGTACCTCAGTATCGCCTGACTTCAATGGCTGTGCTAATGTAGTTAAAGATGCTGCATATGTGCCTTCTGATTGAGGACAAGTTATTTCCAACTTATCAACATCATATGCCGGTAGCGAAATATAGCAATATGAACCCTTGTTTTTCTTTATGTACGCTGAAATTGTATATGTATGGTCTGAAATGATTGGTATATATTCTTTTGTCATATTACCGCTTGTATAACTGTGTGTAATGCCTAACCCACTCGGAACTTCAGTCGTTACGGCAGCTGTTGCGGCAGTGTTTGTCCAGTTTTCCAATCCGCCCCATCCATTTTTCACAAGATTGCCATTACCTTCATTTAGCATTGCGGCAAACTTATAGTGCAAGATAAGTCCCTTCGATAATTCGCTTACTTCTTTTTGAGAAAGCGCATGGTCATAAATCCTAAAGTCGTTCAACCTTCCATTAAAATATTTATTTTCCGAACTGGATTCTGCTCTCCCGATTCTTATTTCATTCAAACCACTATTAAGGGTTGCGGCAGCGTATGTTTGTCTCGTTACTTCTGTTCCATCTTTATATATTATCCAACTACCATTGTCATAAACTAAAGCATAATGTGTCCAAACTCCTGCCGTTGGTTGGCTAAATGAAATACTTGTTAATGAACTGTGTTTGCTATCCCTAAAGTTTAATCCGGTCGTATTTAAAGTTAATTGATGAGTCCCGGATTTTCTAATAATAAATGACCCATACAAATCTCCACTATTTGAAACGACCCAAAAACATATAGATAGACACGGCTTTGAATCTATATCTAAACCATTAACTTGAAAATAAGATGATGTGCCATTAAAACTATAACAACTACCTGTTTTACCGCTATTAGAGACAGTAGCACCAGTATTACCAACAGTTGCATTAGTAAGTCCTTGATTTCTCGTGTCTCCGTTTAATGGTAACCAAAATAGTAATGACATAACTTAATTTATTCTTCTATTATTTCATATGTAAAAATATTCCCATAATTGTCAATACTTGCACCTAAATTGTATAATTCTTTGATATCCTCATCAGATAAACAGGTTCCATAAATCCTAAAATCTGATATATAACCAGGAAATTTATAACTTGTTCCTGTATCCCACCCACTAATTACTAATTTTGTTCCTGTTACTGATTTATATGTTGTGGCAGTACCCTTATACTCACCGTCTATATATAATTTTGCTTCAGTACCGTTCCCACAAAGAACATAATGATGCCAATTATTGTCTTGAAATGGGGAAAAGGCAACTGATGTACCATTATTTTTAAATGGATTTGAAGCGCCATCACCCGTATTTAAACAAAACACATTACTTGTTGGATAAATATTTAAACGATTCCCGTCTATGAATCCCCAAGCCATTTTATTAGTTAATGTGTTTGTTTTAGCCCACCAAGAAAATGTATAATTGTCTGAATTATACTTCATATCCGGTACTCTAATGTAAGAAGACGTACTTGCCCCAAAATAAATTGCATTATTGTATCTTGGGCTTCCGGAATATGTTTTTAAAGTACCATACACTGTGCCATCATTCCCATATCCAGAGCAATCACAACATATTGGAATACTGGTGCCAATTGTATAAGGTGTTGGGTGGTCATTCAATTCTATTTGGAATCCAGAAAAATAAACATAGTAATCCTCAACCGCATCATTATAGATTATAGACATCTCTCCGTATTTCCCTGTCTGTGCACTTGTTGCAGTAAACGTATGAACTACTCTCTGCCATTCCGTAGTAAATTTAACAGATGTAGGTGGAGTTATATAGTGATTGCTATTCGTTACTGAAGACCCATTAATATTAAAGCTATATGTTGAATCAGTATAATTTCTATCACTTTTTACATAAATTGACATTGTATAAGTTTTCCCGCTCTCTATCGTTATGTCGTTTGCGGTTTTCCTGTATATACCACCTGTTCCGCCCGATGTCTTGTGATAGACCTTATAAGGATAATTGTTATAACCACCATTAGGATAAAATGTTACTGTTCCTTTATCACCGCCCCAACTACTTGCGTTGTATGCATTTCCATATGTTTGATTACTATAATTGACAGAAGTGCCGCCTAAGTTTGTTGTCTTTTCGGTATATTCATCGTCTAATTTATAATGAACTACAAGTCCCTTCGATAATTCACTCACTTCTTTTTGAGAAAGTGCATGATTGTATATCCTAACATCACAAATGTTTCCATCAAAAAAACTACCAGGATTTGAACCATTATTAACATCGTGTCCTATATCTGTCGCATTTGTATATGTCGTTGATGCCGGTGTACTTGATTGTCCGCTTACACTTAATATTCCGTCTATATAATAGCAAGTTTTAAGCGTACTGTTATCATGAGTCGTACATACATGGTGCCATTTTCCATCCATAGCACGATTTGTTGTGTCTGTTACTGAGTTTCCTGGTATATATTGATTCTTTACCCAAAATCTAAAAGCATAAGTTATTGAAAGCCAACATCTGTTTTTATCCGTTTTAATCCACGCACACACACTAAATGAATGGTTATTCATTGTTTCCCGTATTGCTACGCTCGTATTAAAACGAATATATGTCAAACCAGAATCATAAAACTTATAAGATGAACCAAATACTCCTTCCGTTACAGCAGAAACTGCATTGATGGAGGATGGAGTATAAGGAACCAGAAGCCCCTTATTCTCTATCTTTCCATCCATCGGTAACCACACTAAGAGCATATATCGACCTCTTTAATTTAACTTATTATTAAATAAACACGAAGTCAATACATTGGTTCGTAGTGTTGTATTTCATCACTGCTTTTTCCTCAATCTTGTATTCTGTCGCAGCAATTGTACCTGCTGACATATAAACATTTGTGTATGTCTGAGCGGTTGCGTTTGTACCTTGTGCTGAGTGACCGAGAAGGAAGGTCTTACCACTTGAATTTGCATCTGTGACCTTTGTATCTGTCGTTGAAACCTTGGCACCCTCGCTATACAACGCACCTCCTGACATATAGGCATTGGCGTGTGTAATACCTGATGAAGTGTCTCCAACTGCCGCCTTACCAACGATGTATGCCTTCGTCGTGGCTGTAGCAGTTTTAATCATCTCATCTGTTGTTTTCGCAGATACAATCGTTCCTCCGCTATATGTTGCTATTCTTGTTCCGTTCTGATATATGTGAAGCTGATGCTGTAGGTTCGTTGCTGTTATTGCACTTGATACCTTAAATGTGGATACGACCGTCCTTGCACTATCAGCAGTACTTGCACTATAGACCTTATTTGTCTTTCCGTAGGTTATTGCATGATTTGATACAGTTATGCCTGTTACAACTGATGCGGCGGCCGTACCAACTGATGTACCTGAAACATAAGAAAGTTGTGTCTCACTACCTGAAGTAATTGACACGACATGCTTCTTACTATCCAAACTAATGGTTTTAATAAAATTACCCGCAGCGGTTGAACCTAATGTAGTCGACGTTGTGGAAGGTGTGTAGTGTCCAGTTTCAGTTGTTGCTGAATCCGTAAATACTGCATTAGATGGAACTGATTTTGCTATAGTGTAACTTGAAACACCTATTGTCCTATTACCTTTACCTACAATAACATTACCATCGGTCAATGTAGTCGCTGTTGTTGTTACGGCACCATCGAGATTCTTTTGAATAACATCCCATTTATTATTTGCTCTCGCTATGATAAAGTCACCCGTTTCTGCTGTTTGTGCTGCTCCGGTTGCTGATTGTGCTGCGGTAAGAGTGATGCTAGTACTTGCAATATACATATCACCAACCTTTGTAGAAGCAGACGCAGGAATCGCAGAAGTAGCACCCTTATAGTTAACTGAAGATGAAAGTGCATTATCTATGTCACTTGTTAATGCAAATGTGCCTGCTTTGTTAGGTACTTGTATTGCATTTGTACCATTCATTGTTATGGCACTGACCTTCAATTGGTTGGTTGCAGGATTATATTGGAACGCATCTTCACTGACTGGCATTCCATTATATGTTCCATGAGACCACCATATACCCCTAAATGAATTATCCGGATTTGTTATTGTAAGAATCGTTACCGCTGAAGCCGTCTTTGCACTATTGACTTGCACTGCGGTTGTCTTAAGTCCTACGATTGCGTGATTTGCTGTACCTGAAGCGGTGAGTCCGGTTACTACTCCGGTTCCTACGGTTCCAGCAGTAACTGAAGATTGTGTATATGATGTGAGTGCAGTTCCTGATGTGATTGACAATACGTGCTTTTTACTATCAAGGGTAATCGTTTTAATGAAATTACCAGCACCAGCTGAACCCAGTGTGCTTGCAGTTGTGGAAGGTGTATAGTGGCCAGATTCAGTTGTCGCTGTATCAGTATTGTCCGTTGCGGCTGTTGCTATACTGATGATGTGTCCTTTACCATCCTTTGTAATACCTGTGATTCTTGCTCCGGTCGTTGTCGCTGTGGAGTTGTTTGAAGGTGTATAGTGACCCGCGTATGTTGTCGCAGAGTCACTGAATGTTACGGTTTTATTGTCAGAGCCGTTCCAAGTACCTATCGTAGTACTGTTCTGCTTCATTGTCAGCGTGTGGGTCAATGTGTTTGCACTATTGACCGTTATTCCACTGATTGAAATGTCTCCACTACCCAACAATGACTGACCACCGACCGTCTTTATGTTTGTTCCGGAGACCAGTTTATCCTGTTTCCTCTCATTAAGGTCATTAGCAGTGGCAGCAAGCATAAAATCCAATCTCTCAACATCTTCCTCCAATGCCAATGTACCGGATGAACCAGGGAGAAGTATGCTTGTTGTTCCATCAGAAAAACCACTGACTTTCAATAGGTGTTTGGTTGGGTTATATGCAAAATTACTCTCGGTCCATTGTATCCTATTAAAAGTTTCGGAGTTGGAGAATGGTATGCCTCTATACGTGTCAGCGGTAAATGATGTTGAAGAACTTAATGTGATACCATTAGGGAAAAACTTGACACCAGTTACTGTTTGAGCGTCAGCAAGATTAACCGTCTCACTATTGTTACTATAAACCTTACCCGCTGTTACATAAGCGTTTGCGTGGGTCTGTGCGGTATTGTTGATTGAAGTACCTGTGTGAGCAAGTATATATGCTTTCGTTGTGCCGGTATTGCTCGTAACCTTTGTATCAACGTTATCGGTTGCGGCAGTTGAAATTCCTGTAACGTGTCCCTTTCTATCAATTGTAAGACCCGTGATTCTTGCACCCGTTGTTGTTCCTGACACAATTGTGGAAGGTGTGTAGTGTCCTCCGATTGTGGTTGCCGTATCAGTAAATACAGCACCGGCGGGAACAGATGTTGCGATTGTATAAGCACTTGTCTTAATTGTCCTGTTACCGTTTCCTAACACGACATGATTTGCTGAAAGGTCACTACCAGCTGTTACTGCACCATCAATGTTCTTCTGTACAACATCCCATTTATTGTTCGCCCTTGCTATTAAGAAATCTCCAATCTCCGCATTTTGTGCTGCTCCGGTTGCTGATTGTGTGGCAGTCAATGAAATAGCACTAGCAGCAATCCATAAGTCACCAACCTTTGTAGAGGCGGATGCCGGTACGGTTGACGTTGCACCTTTATAGTTTACAGAACCAGCCAATGCACTATCAATATCACTTGTCAATGCAAATGTACCTGCTTTGTTAGGTACTTGTATTATGTTTGTGCCGTTCATTGTTACAGCACTGACTTTTATTGCATTCTTTGCTGGGTTGTATTGGAACTGAGTATCGGTTGCTCGTTTTGCTTCTGCATCTGACCACGAAAACCACACATTTCTATATGCGTCAGCAGTACCGGCAGTACCTTCTACGCTTATTGCTTTATCTGCTGTACTTGCACTATATATCTTGTTGGTTCTTAATAACGTAACACTATGTCCCTTTGTTCCACCTGTTACTGCACCATAAACAACACTCTGTGCAGCACTATTCGTAGAACCTGAGTTTGTAATTGATACCGATGGCGACAATGTACTTTGTGCTATGCTAGAACCATCTCCAATAAGTACATTTGTTGAAGAAGCAGTTAAGGCAAAACCACCTGCAAAAATTTTACCTGTACTTGGTTGTATGGATGCCTTTGATGAAACATAAACTTGGTCCGTTACAGCAGCTCCGTGTCCGGTGACGTTTCCATCGTAATTTTTACCTAAAATAATCGGTCTATAACTATCCGTTGTTGACTCTGACTGATATACTTTCTTGTCATAAGTTAATGCTGATGTCGTTACAGAGCCATTAAATGATGCAACCTTACTACCGTTCTCATATATGTGAAGTGAATTATATAATGTTCCAGCACTATTTGATGTTATTGCTGATTGTGAGGTGATTGCACTTACTGCTGTCTGTGCACTTAAAGCCGTTCCACCACTTAATGCCCTTGTTGCCAATGGTGATATCTCTATAAGGTTCGTTCCATCAAAATAGAATAGCGGGTTGTTTTCATTAAGGTAATAATTATTTGCACTACTATATGTTCTACCGACTCTAATATAATACCATCCTTCTTCAAAATAATCAGTAAGTGTCAATGCCGTTTGATTATATGGAACAAACCTGTAAAAATCTGTAACTCCGGAAGATAAGACAAACATTCCGGATTCATTTAACTTACCCTTAAGATAAATTGTTCTGTATGCCGGACCGTCTCCATTGAATGTGTATCTTATACCACCACTGATTTGCACAGCATCAGCAATAGAACCATGAGGCAATACTGTATTTGCAGCGGCAGCACTACCCTGATTATAATAGTAAATCTTATCTGGTCTGAATGCTCTTTGATTAACCGGTTTTGTTGTTCCGGTACCACCAGACACAACTAATGGTACTGTTTTTTCATTTTCATCAAGACCGAACAACATATACTGATTCATTCTCTCCGGACCTGTATAATATCTTGTATAATACTCATACAATTGATACACGTCATTAGAATCATAATACGAATCAACAACCCAACCATCCTTATATGTTGTGCCAGATACTAAACCTCTTGCGGTTGCTGTTGCTTGGAAGCTACCGGCGGATGTACGGTATGTGAGATGAAGTTCCGACCATTGTCCAAAATGTGAAGTCATTCTTCCATTATATGAACGCCATATAATTTTTGAACCTAAACCATTGACATTTAAAGTATTCCAGCTTCCATCATAAGTCGTACCTAGACGTACTTTAATCGTTAATCCATCGTAATATTCTGTTATACCACTGATATTTGCGCTAAAGTATCCTGGTGTAGAACCTGATGCTGTTGTTGAATATGTCGCGTACGGGTGTTCAAAATAAAGTGCCGGCTTATCGTCATACTTCTTTATTTCCAAAAATGAGTTGTTTGCCCCAGATGAGAAGTTAACTGCAATTTCACCATATGTTAATGCGCTTGGGGCCAATATTCGGCCTACCACCGAACTTCTTTTATGCAGAAGTTTTTGTTTTGTTAGAGCCATTTATATAAATGTTATGTTAGAACCCTATATAGGATTATTATTGTTAGTTTCTTCCTTATAAATAGCCCATAGAAACAAAAAAAAGATAGGCGTTTAACCTATCTTTTCCAAAATTTTTCAGTGACATCCACCCAATTAAAACGAAGTCTGTCACTCACTATAATTCCTCGCCCTTCAGAATCCGGAACCTTCTTGTACATCCTCTGATTTGTCGTCGGAGAATTAAGTGGTCCGGCTTTCTCATCATAGGGACCGATTTTAAGATAATCAAACGTGTTCCAATAAAAGACATCCTGAATTTCCTTCCTTCCCGAGTATAATGCGAGTTTAAGGTTAGGGTAAAATCTCTTCAACAGCAAAATCGTCTCCTTTAGCGTTTTTTCGTCGTTTCCTTCGCCCATAAAACACAGACAGGTTACACCATCATTCTTCTTCAAAAGTCTGTCCAGTGTCTTAAAATCGAGCAAAGAACCGATATTTTGTTTAAGGTACGGACTATGACATCCTTTGCAGTTGTTTTGGCAGTTCGAAATGTTTATGCAAAGGGTAACTTCGTCCGGGATTTCCTCAAAAGTAATGTTTGTATCTTGCGGAATGTATTTTATCATGTCTACTTCTCGTCTTTCAAATCCTTCCCATCAGCATAATATCTCTCGCCCTCTTCAACCTGTCTTGCATCGGGCATTGAAGAGACGCGAATCATATAACCGATAACCCTTGTAAGGTAATCAAGGTTCTTACTTCCACATTTAGGGCAAGTATCAAGTGTGTGAATGCTATTATATCCACAATCGTTGCAATGAGTATTCTTGACATTGAAAGTGAAATAGTTGCATCCTTCCTTTGCTGCCACCCTAAGGAGTTGTCTGTACTGCGGTTTCGACAAATGTTCATTAAGATTCATATGCAACGCGGAACCACCATCAAGATACTGTACATAATGTCTTCCATGGAGTTTGAATTTCTCTATCGGGCTTACATTCGTGTCCTCGGGGTTGTAGAAATATGAACTATACATAATATGCTTCGGTGATACATAATAACCATCTCTCTTATCCCACTTGTAATTCTTGTTGGACAGATTCTCACCGGGCACGAACTCAGTATTGAACATACACTCCTTCGTCTTGTCCTTCTTGTTGCAGATGTTGATTGTTTCAAGGATATTGTTAACGAACTTCCTGTATTCCTCATTGTCGCTGATTTCAAACCCACAGAACTCGGCAGCATCGGTAAGACCATTGACACCGACCGTGAGATACTGCCTCTTCATGTCAATGTACCCTGCGGAATAGACATCGAGCATATTGGCGTTGTAGAAGTCCTTGATAATTGCGTTAAATGCGGTCTGATACTTGTGGACCCTCTCGGTAATCTCAATGATGTCGTTCTTGATATATTCGTACATTGCATCATCAAAGTCACCCTCGATAAGCGGTTGTCCATCAGGTAAATCCTCATCGTAGTTGTCCTTCCAATACCTTCTTACCGCATTCTGAATCACTCTGTTGAGGTTGATTGTCATAACGCTCTTTGAACCCGTAGAGACAGATGCCGTACCCATTGAGAACTGATGCGTTGTGTGATTGTGTTCCTCGTCGCTTAAGTCCAAGTCATTCAAGGAGTTACGCAAACGGCAGCAACTACTCAATGAATCTGGGCTGTCTGACAAGTAGCAGAAGAAACTATGCCCCTCGCTCCACATTTCGGAAGTGAAGTCAGCATAGTCCTCATCAACCATATCTTCTCCATTTGTAAGAAGAGCCATTGTTTCAACCGGGAAGGTAAGAATATAGTTCCTACGCTCGTTATTGAACCACTTCATGAACTTCTTCTGCAACCAAGACAGGGTTTCCCATTTCGGAGCGGAACCATCAGGGAAGCGGAACTCACCGAACACACCCTCGAAATAAGGCTTGTCGAAGTAGGACACATTCCAAAATACGGTTTGGTCAAAACATTAAATAATCTTGGACTGATTAATTTAACATTGTGGAGCACCTTTTGTGTAATATTATTTACACCCGCGTGTTTCTGTACCCGTATCAATAGGGACATACTTTCCTACAAAGGAAATGCTCTCTACACACATTAGATGTTTTTGTATGTATCTCTTTTACAAATTCTCCAACACTTCTTATATTCTAAACCAAGTTCTTTTGCAATTTGATGAGGATTTTTCCCTTCATCATACATGGCCCTTATTTTTAAAACCATTTCCTTATTAATTGATGCACCATTTGGAAGAACATTATTTTTAGGTTTTCCTAAGTATTTCCAATTTCTTCCTAAATAAATTCCCTGAAAGCCAGCAAACGTAATTTTGTCAGAATACTTATCATAAACGGTTTTAATGTTTTCACCATTTTCTATCTGCTTTCTTATATCAAGGACTTCATCTTCTGTAAGTTTCGTTGTGTTGTTATTTTCCCCACTATTTGAACGCCAATCACCACCTCTTGTAACGTTATATCCGTTTTCGTGTGTTAACGTCTTGAATTTCTTAATCAACTCAACTTCCTTACTTTTTGCTTCTTCTAAAGTAACATCAACATAAAGTACTAAGAACTTAAAGTTTTCTATCCCATATTTTCTAAACGCCTTATACAATGGTTTTTCAATATATTCCGTCTTACTGTTTTTATTGTAACGCGTCTTATGAAAATTAAACCGGGATTCAATGTTTTTTGTTATTCCAATGTAGGATTTTTTGTTAAGAATGTTTATTATTTTGTAAACATACATAATTCATCTAATTTGGTTCGGGATTATTCCTATAAAATCATTTGTGTATTCTTTATATAAATAGTTTATATGTTCCAAAAAGCATACTGACTTTGTAGGACCTTCCCCGAAGCTATGCAAGTATTATTTACTTATGCATTTCTGCTGCTTGCATAACCGAGCCTGATAAAGCTCTTAACGCAGTAAGGGCACAAATCTACCCTCTATTACCGGCCGGCATATTCATTGAGTGAACTACCTGCTGAAAACAATTCTCGATTACCTCTTCCAACGTCCTCTGCTTTCTGTTATTCTCCACCACCTCACCAAGTCTCTCAAGATAGTTCTCTCCGTAGTCCTTGCGAATGAAGTAATCCATATACATAAGGAACTCAGGCGTAGCGACAGCACCCATAAACTGAGACGATACAGAATAGACGAGGTTAATGAACTCACCGCAAAAACTCTTAAGGTCTGTAGGAGCAACACTTTGTCCACCAAGACTCTTAAGACCGTCAATAAGGAATGGATACATCGTAATAGCCACACAATACGGATAACCGGGTGTTCCTGATTCATCGTGTTTGTATAGTACGTGACTTTCGAGGTCCTTGATATATTGGTCAGCGAGTTTCTTTGAGAACATAACCTTAATCTTGTTGTGCATAATGTATCGGTTCTGCTGAATATTCTCACCTTTATGAATTTCCTGTCCAAGCGTTACAATGTTCTTGTGTGATACGTTTGAGTTGGCATCATATTTTGAACCAGTGGCGGCGTTGAGTGATGCGATGTAGTTCTTAACAAAGTCATCATTCTTTTTCAGTGACTTGTTGTTGTTCGCTTTGTCCATATACGCCTTAGCCACCTTTTTGTTTATGGACATTAGTGCTTCCGAAATTTGTCTTTCAATCTCTGCGGTCGTAATCCTGTCGTAGATATATAGACCATTGTTGATTGCCGTCAAAATTACATCATTGCATTCTTCACCGACGGCCTTGTACGCTTCGCAGATACTGTTCTTAACTTTTTCAGATGAATACTCCTGAAAAGAGCCATTACTTTTTCTTACTTCCATACTTTTTCTTCATCCTCTTATTATTATTGTTATTAGTATAAAATAAATATGAAAACCCCACGATTATCACTAAAAATGGCGGGGTTTTTTCACTTATTTTTGCCTGATTTTCATAACTTACTATAAATCAAACTCTTCGTTCGGCTTAATATAACTCAGGTCAAGACGCTCCATTTTCTCCATCTCTTCATTTACCATAGTCTTTGAAAATGAATCACTTACGACATTTTTCATATCATCGTCATTTTCTTTAACCTCTTGTTTCTCAGGATGTTGCTTCTTGTACATTCTATCCGCAATTTGCCTTGTCATATCAATCCTTTCTCGTTCCTTCTGTTTCGCCTCCTCATCCTTCCAAGCCATCATGTCATTGTACTCTATCACTTCATCACAAGAAATAGTCGATGTACCATTGTTGAACTTGATGTTATTCCACACGACACCCGAAATACCACCTCGATTCTTCAATACTGCGAGGTTTGCCTTGTTCTGAGCCTGCATCGGGACCGACCTTGCAATGGATATGATTACACTTGCTGCCTGAACCTTTACGATTGAGCCGCCTGCTTGGTCCATTGTTACGATATCCGGGCTTGTGATACTATCCTTGTTACCCTGAGTCGGAACCCATATCGCAATGTCAAGTTCCTTAGCGATATTTTCAATCTTCCTCATTGTATTTGCCTGTCTCGTCCACTCCGAATCACTGCTGAAGCCACCTTTCTCTACTGTAAGGCACTCGAAGTAGTCAATTATAACGAGGTCGGGCTTAAATCCTGTGTTTATCAGTCGCTTAAGGAAGATTTCAATGTCGCTTGCAGATTTTGTGTGTGCTAGGAATGGTTTGAGCCTCAGATTCTTCTTCATTGTCTCCTTATCAGGGTAGTTGTCAAGAACTCTGCGTATTTCCGTGATGTCTGCCTCGCTTCTTGTCAAATCCCTTGCCTCAATGTCCTGTCCTGACTCCTGCGTTGCGATTCGGGAGAAGTGTTTCCTTGCAATATCCACATCATCGTCCTCAAAGTATATCTGCAACACTTTATAACCCTCGTTTCCGTTGAGGTCACACTTGTAGGTGCTTGCGTATGAGGCGATTGCAGTCGAAAATGTACTCTTTCCGAATCCTGCCGAGCCAATGATGACACCAACTTTCTTCTTTTCAAGTCCTCCGTTCAATACTTGGTCCAATTTCTCAACTCCTGTGGGGATTGGTACCTTGAACTGCTTTGATAATGCCTTGTCTTCCAAATCGAATGGTGAAAATCCGAATTCATCCTCCTGACCGGCCAACGAAGCATCATCCAAAAGTTGCTGACACTCATCAAATCGCTCAATGTTGCCTGTTCCTGCTATCTGTAATATCTTATTTGCCACATAGATAAGGTTCTGCTGCTTGAAAAACTTGACTGCGGTATCCTTTACGACATTACAACCCTCCAAACTTGTCTTTTTCAGTTTTTTAATGAGTTCATCGTATTCCTCGACCTCAGTGTTTGTCTTTGCCTTTGATTTCAGAACCGTACCCATTGTCTCATAAGATGGTACGACATTCTCTTTTGAGTAATAGTCTTTCAACACACCCACGAAGACACGCAAAATGCTCTCCGTGAATGCGTTTTGGTTGACTATGGTTGATAATTCGCCGAAAAATCTGGGTTCCTCGATGAAAACCTTCGCCAAACGATACTGAAAGTCCTCGCCAAGATATCCGAAGTCATCCTTCTTCAATTCCTTTCCCATATAATCGGTAATCTCCTTTGTTAAATCTTGTTATTTTTCGTTTGTTTTACCCGTTTTCTTGATTGGCTCCATAAGAGTGTACCAACTATCGTCCTGAGATGAGCAAGTGAAGCAAATCTCCTTGATTATACGCCACACGAGGTCGGTCTTACCCTCGCACATCTTATAAAGAAGGTACTGCTCCAATGAAAGACGAGACACATCATCCCCGTCATAGCGGTATTTCTTGTTCGAAAGGTCAATCTGGTTGCGAACGAACTTAGGATAAACGCCCTCCCACACTACAGAGCATACTTCACGATGTTCATCCAAGTTCCATCCGTTGTCGTAGAATGAAAACTTGTACTCCACCACATCATCATCAGAAAGTCCGTTTGAGAACTCCCCGTCATCGAACTTGTACTGAGCAGGAAGAATACCTTTCTCCTCTCCCCAGAAATAGTTTTGTTCATCGCCCTTGATAACGATTCCTTCCCCGAGCATATGTTTCTTGCGGTTTTCCTCCTTTGAGAAGTAAGCCTCAGCCTCCTCCATAGATTCGAAAACCTGAGGGGCAAACAACTCGAGGTAAATCTGTGTCTTGGACTTAAGGTCCTTGTCAATCATATCAGCACACACCCTCATAGTCTCAGGAAGGTCAAAACTCCTGAAAGAGAGCGGATTAAAATTATTGATTCGGAAATAACGCTGACAAATAATGTTATCTCCAACAGTGAGACGGAATTCAAACCTTTCCCTATAATCCCTGGTCTGCTCCGCGTTTCTTTTTGTGTTTTCTGCCATAAAAATGTTAGAAATTAAAAGTTAAACAATACCTACTGCTTACAATTTGTTAGTAGGGTTACTACAAATATACAAAAAATATTATCTAAAACCAAAATCATCATCGAATTCAAGGTCGAGTTCTTCAACGAGGGCGATTCCACGTTCCATTACATCCTTGGTGATTGTTCCTTTCCTGTATTCGTTACGGAACCAACTTGTAATGTCAACATCGTCATTTGTCTCGATTGCCAACTTGATTTTTTCCTTGAAGTTCTTGTCGATTTCCTCCCACCCAAAGAATTTGATTCCGTTTTCAATGAACGGCTCTCTTCCGAAGTGTCCATAAGTCGCGGTCGGAAGATAAATCGGGTTCTTAAGACCAAACCTTCTGATAATTGCCGCCGGTCTGAGGTCAACTACTTCACGCACAGCATTAGCAAGGGTGGCATCATCATACTTACCCGTTCCATTCGTGTTGACATAGACCGAGAGAGGTTCTGCCTTACCGATTGCATAAGACAACTGAACCGTAGCCTCATTAGCAAGACCGGAAGCGACGATATTTTTTGCGATGTAACGAGCCATATATGCTGCGCTCCTGTCAACCTTGCTCGGGTCCTTTCCAGAGAACGCACCACCACCATGAGGGCAAGAACCACCATAAGTGTCGACAATAATTTTGCGGCCGGTAAGTCCTGTGTCACCCTTAGGACCACCGATAATGAACTGCCCCGTAGGATTGACGAGAAGGTCATAATCCGTATCGAAGAGATAATTGAGCGAAGGGCAGCGCATTTTGACCTCCGGAATCACATTCTCCACGGCATAATCCCTGACCATATCCTGAGTCATATAATCATTATGCTGTGTTGAAATGAGGATTGTCTTAATTTTTAATGGTTTACGACTATATCCATCGTATTCCACCGTATATTGGCACTTAGCATCAGGTCCAATATTTGATGACGGATTAATAGCACATTCTGAATAATATCTGTGACGCAAATCATCCATAACCTGCATCGTGACATGAGAGAGGACAATCGGTACGGGCATAAACACGGAAGTCTCATTGCAAGCATAACCGAACATAATGCCCTGGTCACCTGCTCCCTGCTCAGATTCCTCTTCATTGTCAACTCCCTGTCTGATATCCGGGCTCTGTTCGTGAATCGTTGAGATGAGTCCAAAATTATCGGGGTCAAAACAAAAGTTAGGAGTATAGCCAACATTGTTCAATACTCCCTTGATTGTCTGTTTGATGTCTACATAAGCGGTGGAATGAACCTCTCCGCCAACAAGAACGAGACCATCCGTAATGAATGTCTCACACGCAACCTTAGATTCCCTGTCCTGCCTTAAGAATTCATCGAGAATGGCATCGGAAATCTGGTCCGCAAGTTTGTCAGGATGCCCAGAAGACACTGACTCACTGGTAAATAAGTAATTTTCTTTCATTAAACTAAAATTAAAGGTTAAACTATAATCTAATATACAAAAAAAGATGGACAAACCAAAACGGTTCATTCATTGTCGTCAAACCGATTCTCATATTTCTCAATCGCACTTGGTAGGATTGGTTTGTAACTAGTATCCTTGAACAATGGTGATGTAAGAATCATATCAGCGGTTGTCCTGTTTGTGGCAAAGGCAATGTTGTAGAGCGAAGCGAGACGGGTAAGTGCAGATACATCAGTCTGGTGCCCCTGAGTGATTAAGTTGTCACAGAAAAAGATAAGTACATCAATCTTTCCTTCAGCAATCATAGCACCAATCTGCTGGTCTCCTCCAAGCGGTCCGGATTTAAGACATGTAACTTTATCGGTAAACGGGTGATTAGAAAATTTTGCGTTAAGAGCATTGTCCCATACAACATCTGTCTCAATACTACGAATTAATTTTCCTGTCGTTCCCGTTGCAAATAGATTGTGTTTCTTTAACTCATTCATGTTATAGATAACCCAATCAATTAACTCTTTCTTTCTGCCATCATGTGCAACTAATGCGATATTCATAAATCCTCCTTGTTAAATTATTCCAAAATCTTTGTAAAATCCTCTATTTCCTCGTTAATGTTTGTTAAATTAAGCGGGAAGTCTTTCATTTTGACACCCATGTTTTGAAGGTCTTTCTTACTGATTGCCACTGAAATTGTGTTATAGCCTCTATTTCTTGCACATATTAGCCTGCACCTAATATTCCTTCCATATAGGGGTAACCCAATCTTGGTACTTCTTTCTCCACTTTTAATGAGTCGTTCTATCAATCCGGAATCTAATGTCCTGAGTATTTGATTTGCAACGGGCACCAATGTACTTACGCCTATTTCAGTAACCGTATTTTTCTCAGGTACAACATACGCTATAATATCCGCCTCACTATGCACGGACCAACCAACCTTCTCCGGATAAACGCTAAAAATTTCGACAAGAATATCATCCCACGCTCCTTTTCTATACTTCTCCGATACATAGACTTTCCTTCCGCTATTAGAAGTTACCAAAACGTCCCTGTCCTTTTGCTGATTTATTCTACCGGTCTCTGTGTTATAATCTTCGACGCTTATATCCTGTACACCCCAAACTTCACGATAAAATTTGTCCATAGGAGTCCTCGTACTTTTTTCAAACTCGAGGTCCTTGTTAAAGTCGTGTACAATTTCACCAAAAAAAGTATTCATAACTAAAATAACTTTAAATTTCTGCCTTCTTCTTCGATTCTGTTTTTTGCGATGTTAAAGTATTCCTCGTTCAGTTCACAACCAATAAATTTCCTATTCAAATCCAACGCAGCAACACCGGCCGTACCACTTCCCATAAAGGGGTCAAACACAATATCCCCTTCATTGCTTGATACTTCTACAATTTTACTAAACAATTTAATCGGTTTCTCTGTCGGATGCACTTTACTTTTGCCGCAAGAAAATCTTAACACGCTGCTTTTACAATGTTCATTAAATGTCGCCTTAGGAAATTTGCCAAATACACAACACTCCACACTCGACAGCCACACTTTATCCCCGTTCATTGGAGATGGATTAGTCTTCTCCCACACAACTAACCTTGTCGACAATCCGTTTTCCCTGAATGTCTTTTTAATGAATGAAACCTGCTCGATTCCACAAAATACATAAATGCTTCCTTTTGTAACTCGCATAAATTCATTCAATGCTTCTTCAAGGTTAAACTCAGCACCATCAGCATCCTTTTTATCGAGATTCCTTAGTCCGTTGCTTTTTCTGTTGACCTCATTGTAAGGAATATCGGTAAGGAGAAGGTCAACGCTTTTCTTCTCCATTTTCTTCATATATTCAATACAATCCCCGTTATATAAATCAATTATCCTCTCTTCCATCTTTTATTCTATCTAATGCTTTTTTATAATATTCCTCGTTCAATTCGCAACCAATAAAACTCCTATTAAGATTCTTGCATGCTACGGCAGTTGTTGCGGAGCCGAAAAAGCAATCCAACACAAAATCCCCTTCATTCGAGTGTTTTTCAACCAAAGCCTCAATCAATGCAAGCGGTTTCTGTGTCGGGTGAAATCTTCCTTTATCATGGCATATTGGAAATTCATATATTCCCTTGTCGTACTCGCTGTGAAATGTCGGTTTACCACCTTTAACTCCTACAACTGCTATCTCCCTCGCATTCGTAAGATAATTGACCTTGCTGTTTATCGGAACCGGGTTTGTCTTAATCCACTCAATGAACCTAATCTGCTTGAATCCTGCCTTCTCATAATAATCTTTCAGGGTTGTAATTTTCCATATGTCATAAAAACATATAATCGTTCCTCCCGGTCTGAGAATCCTATAACACTCCTCTACCACCTTGTCAAGCCCCGTAAATCCGTTGTCCCACTCACCAAAATCCATTGAAACCCTGAATCTGTCCGTATCTCTTCCTGTTTCCTCACCTGACTGAAAATTTGTATCCCTTGAGACTTCATACGGAGGGTCAATCAACACGAGGTCAACAAAATTATCCCTAATTCCCGGTAAAAGGTCAAAACAACTTTTATTTGAAACTTCTATCATTTTCTAATACTCAGTCGATGCATAAAAACTTTGACCACACTCAGGGCACTCCAAATAATACTCCTTCACACCATTACTAACCTCACCGCACTCGTCATCCTCATAAACCTCGATTTCCTCGCCACAAGCAGGGCAATATGCATACATTCCATCTTTATCTTTGTGTAAATAAGCAGTCATACTCATATTTTTTTATATAACTTTAAACCAATTATTATATGTCATTCTTCGGGGTGAATCATTTTTAAGTTTATAACGCTTCACACTAAACCTGCTTTCTATCTTAGGAGTATATAACCTAACAAGTTCCGGATGTGAGTCTTCAAATACCTTTCCCGTACATGCTATTACCATGGGATGTGCATGGTCGTCCGTCATTTTCCCATTTTCTCCTTATATCTCCGTATCTCCTTGTCAATGAAATACTTAAATGGTTCAAAAAATCTTGCAAAACGTGTGCTGTCAGACAATTCATCAATCCCGTCCTCCACCATAATCCTGAACAAGTTATCAAAACTCCTGTCCGTAGGGTCCTGAACTTCATACATTGTCGCGTCCATTTCCTCCTTAGCCTCATCAGTAATCAAAGGTTCCTTAAGACTTATGATTCTTTCATTGATGTCGTAGAAGTCCCCATCATAGTTTCCGTTACACACTCCGTTGATAATGTTCTCGTGCCACTTCAAGGGCTTTTTCTTTTCCTTCACCCTCTCGTCAATCAATGTCTGTGCGCGTTCCTTTATCTCGTCAATCGTAACCGGTCTCTCGTTTATCTCAGGAATCAGTTCAACAAGCCTCTTCTCGCTTAACCCATTGATTCCCTTGATATTATCACTATCGTCCCCGAGCATAATCTTCTTGACGAGGACATTTTCAACCGGTGTTCCTCTATAATCCTTGAAGTTCTTATAAGACAGATACTTACCCAATTTCTTATCATAGACGCAAACATCTTCCCTGATAAGTTGGGTAAGGTCGTGGTCTGTACTCATAATAACCACATTCTCGTTTTCCTTCTTGTTCTTGATGTAGTATGCGATAAGGTCATCTCCCTCTGTATTCTCGTCAAAGACCCACCTGATAAAGAGTTCGTTGAGACATTTCAGTATGATGTCCCTCTCCCTGTCAAAGTTCTCCCTGTCCTCGATTTCCTTCGGTGTCTTCTCCTTCTTCTTGTATATCGCCTTCTCCATGTTTCCGATTGTGGCGTTCAGTTTCTTCCAATACTCGCTCTTTCCGTATGATGAGTTCGCGTAGTCCTTGTCCCTGTTCGCCTTATAATCGTTGTATATATTGTAACGCAGTATTCCGGAATCATGGTCGTCGAAAAACACATAGACATAATCCAGCCTACTGCCAATCTTGTTCATTATGATTCTTAATTGTAGCAGGAACTGAAATACACCCCCATAGTGCTCACCTCTCGTATTCCGTTTCGTGTCAGCCATAGAGATTCGCAGGAGATTGTTTCCGTCGACCAATAATGTGACGAACGACTTCTCCTTTGCTACTTCGGGATGTTGCTCTATTATGCTTTTCTTTATAGGTTGCACCATTCTTAGTCTTCCCTCTCCAATATCTTAAGGAACATATCTTCAAGGAACTGCTTCTTCTCCATATCGTGTTCCTGAGGATTCAACGATATCCACTCGATGTTCCTGAGTTTTCCTTCCTCGATGTCTTTTTTCACAGCGGTCAATGCAGAGTTAATCATTCTCTGAAACTGCCCAAAAGTAATTTTTCTGCTTTCTGATTCCATTTCTATAAGTTTTAAAAGTTTACATTACAAATATACAAAAAAATAACGGGAATTCAAAATGAAATCCCGTTACTATTTAATCCACTTCATTTTCCTCTGACTCACCGAATGTTATATCATCAGATTTTATTTCAGCCTTGCCATCGGATAGTCGCTTCATGATAATCGGAACCTTTGTCTTCTTGTATTCGTCCTGTTCTTCCTTGTCCATACCAATGATTCCGAATCCCGTACAAATAAACTCTCCCTCATAAGTAAGGTCATAAGGACTTGGCAACTGATTCTTCAACACCTTAATCTTCGTCTGTACGCCCCAATTATAGTTAAGTCCCTTGCTGGTTGCGGTGAGTTTCTTTACTGACGCTTTAAGTTGTCCGCCGAGAAGAATAATCAATCTGCTCCTGTAAGTGACTGATTTTCCGCCCTTTAACTCCAAACTCGGTGGTGCCATAGGATTCGTCGTCCCGTCAAGCCACACCTTGTTTACCATTACCATCGTATTTGTGTAGGGCGAAGATACCTTTCTCGATGAAGGAATCGCACTATCCATAATGTCTTGGAATGCGGCGGAAATAGTACCTGCGTCAAACATATTGTTACCAACCTTGCTGTTATAAGACTTGAGACCGCCAATACTTCCTACAGAGTCCCATACGAACAACAAACCCTGCTCAATGTCCCCGTTTGCCTGATATTCCAAGAACTCATTGATTGAATAGACCATATCCTCAATAACTGCTTTAGCCCTCTTCTTCTGAGTCCTCTTTCCTGTGCTGTAGTCAATATCGCCGTACCTGTCAATGAGAATGGAGTTGTTGAAATAGAAGAACGGACCATCGTATTCAATGATTCTGTTCTCGGTTGTAATTGTAACTTCACCTGTTTCGGGGTCAATATTCTCAACATCGACATCACCATAAACGGGAGTTGCGTCCATACCCATATCAATCGCGTAATTGAAGTCAAAGTTGTTCTCCGTATCGTAAATGACCGGAATTATACCCTGTCTCTGTGCCGCTACGATTGCATGGTTGATAAGTGTTGATTTACCAGTGTTTGAATGCCCTACGATTGTACTGACATAACCCATAGGAAAACCTGGTAACTTCACTGCATCCTGATAGGCTTTCGGCATAATCAACCATTCAAGAGGTTTGTCGGCATTACTCGCACCATTTATCTTTCCCTTATCAACACTAACACCAAGCCCCATTTTGCTCTTGATGTCTGATATTGAATTCTTTTTCTTTACTTCTTTCTTTTTAAGCGGTTGTGCCATATCTTTTTCTTTTATTCTTATTATATTCCATATATTCTTGGAATCTTATTTTTAATATCGTCAAATTCGCTGTCTGAACGAATAAACACATTATACCACCAATAAGAAACTTGCCATCTTATTTCAACAACAACATCGTTTTCCTTTGCTATTTCCATTCCTTTCTCAATGTCTTCATCGTGTGGAATAGTATTACATATATAAGTTTCTTTCTTCTTTAACATTTCTACTCTTCCTCCTCTTTCTTATATAACTTATGTCCAATCTTTGTAAAATAACATCTTCGGCATAATGAGACATATCGGTCATCCCCACCAACCTCTACTTGTGCTCCTTCCGTAACTATCTGTCTTTCAGAATTTACCCTTGCATTGACTATGGTCTTACTTCCACAATAGCAACTTGACTTTATCTCTTCCACGCTGTCTGCCAACTCGAATAATCTCTTTGAGGCCGGAAATAACCTTGTCTTGAAATCCGTCCTTAATCCGTAACAAATAATGTTGATTCCCATATTATCCGCTATCGCAACGAGTTCTTCAACCTGCTCCTCGGACAAGAACTGCGCTTCATCCACCAATATCCACTTCAACTTCTCTCCTGATATCTGTGTGTATGTCGCTACGAGTTCATATATGTTTGCCTCCTTGCCGATGCTTACACATTCCCTGTCACCCAATGCCCTGCTATGAATAACATTTTCCCCATCCCTGTCGTCTATCTCACTTTTTAAGACCATGAATGGGATATTATGTTCTTGAAAATTATATGCTGTGGCAAGAAGATGCATACTTTTGCCATAGTTTATTGTTCCATATTTGAATAGAACCTTTCCGTGATTACACATTTATGTCATGTTTTCTTCAATTATAAAAGGGTCGGAAATCCCCCATTCGTGTGAGGGACTTCCGTTGCCCTTGAAAGTTTAGAACGGCAAATCATCTTCATCGTTGATTGTGATTGATGCTGCGAAATCTTTCTTTTCAGGTTCCTTAGCGGCTTCTTTAATAGCGTCTTCAGCATTTTTCACATCATCATCCGCCTTCTTCACCTCGTTTCCGTGAGCAATGTCGTACTCTTCCTTGTCGACCCATTTTCCAAGGTCTCTGTCATACCAAGGAATACGCATCTGAGAAACAATGTTAAGATACTCGTAAGGCTTGATTGCAAACACATCCTGCCATTTCTTACTATCATAAATCCACTGCTTCATCTGATTTTCATCTTTTGAGAGCGGCGTTGAAAATCCTGCATCAGATACTGCCGGTGCTGAATTTCCGTCGGTGATAGTAATGTTGAGGTCGCGTCCGTTGTAAATGTCAAGGATGTTCAATGTCTGACCTGCTGCCTCTGCCTCTTCCTTACGGGTTTTGTAGAGACGCATAATCTGATTGTAAGGGTCGGATTTGTCCTTGTCCCGGATATTGAACTTCCAAAACTTAACGCCTTCGTCCTCTTTTCCACGCTGAATACAACGCACGATAACCGTTTCTCTGTGTAAGTTTGCGACTGAGATTTCCTGCCAAGCCTTTTTCTTCACAGGGTCATCCGTCTTTGTCGACTCTGAATAAGCCTCACGATTCAATTCACAGAAAGGACATTTGTTGCCGAATACCTCATGGTCGATACCGGGTGTCTTGTTCAGGCAGATATATGATTTATACCCGCTTTTTGAAACTTCCTTCGGTACTTTTACATTGTGAGTATAGACCTTCACGAACGGATTGCCTGTGTCGAGGTCCATTGGCAGTAACCTGATTTTGATTGTTTTCTCGGTCTGTCCTTCATCCAACCTGACATCAAGATAATTACGAGTGTCAAAACTGCTGTTCTTCTTGTCTTTGCTGGCCGTTGTTTCTTTTTCAAGATTCTCCATTGCTTCAGGAGTAATGTTCGGTAAAGTAATAATGTTACCCATGATTAAAATAAGTTTTTTTATAAGTTATTATTAAGAAATTTATTACTATACAAATATACAAAAAATTCTATTAAAAAGCAAAAAATGCGGGCTAATTTCTTAAAAAAATTAACCCACATTAAGGTGTTAGATTACGAATTGTTAGTAACCAAGAATATCCCTGAGTCCCATTCTCGTGCGCTCATCTTCCAAACTCTTTGAAATGCTGCGCCAATCGGTAATGTTGTCAATGTCACCCTTCGTAATTTCGTACTGAGGTTCACCGACTCCGTTGTTATCGTCCTCCGGTGAATAGTTTTCAGGAGCATCTGACTGCCAATATTCTTCTGGTGTCTTAACAAACGGACCTGACTTCTGTGAACGAATCGTCATTTTCTCAACTGCGGTAGGATTTCTCTTCTCCATCTCAGCCTTGAATGCGTTGATTTCGTCGTCATTGTCAGAGATTCGTTTTTCAATGTCATCGAGAGCCTGCATAACTCTTTCGAATTTGCTTGAGAGAGCATCAATCTTTTCTTCGGTCTTCTCCTGACTCTTCTCTATCTCATCGTTGTTATCTTCCTCAGGCTGTGCTTCGGGTGCGGCGTTAGGGTCTGCTCCCATCGCATTAGGGTCACCACCCATTGCGGGGTCTGCCGGTGCGGGCTGTGGGCTGAAACCTGGTGCCTCTGCGGGTGCTGCCGGTGCTGCTCCACCTGCTGCTGCGGCATTAGGGTCATCGGGCATTCCATCGCCGTTCATATCTCCGCCCATAGGTGCTGCTCCGCCGGCCATAGGGTCTGCGGGTGCTGCTCCTCCTGCTGCCATCGGGTCTATGGGTGCTGCACCACCAGCCATAGGGTCTGCGGGTGCTGCTCCAATTGCTGCGTTAGGGTCGTCTTCTGTCAATCCATCATCACCAATGGATGTATATTCAAGAATGCATCTCTTGAATTTGTTCTTGATTTCGTTAATATCAGTCATTTTAGTCGTTGAGTACTTGTCTGTTATCTTCTGTCAAAACAATCTTTGAACTTTCCGTGCGTTCAATAAGTCCCCTGTCTTTCTTAACAATCTTTACATTGCTGTCGCTAAGTCTGTCAGCGATTTCCTCAGCAATATTTACTTTATCATTTGCCATATCTTTTTCCTTCTTTTTCTTCTTATTATTAGAAATGGTCTTCTTTTCTTCCTTTTCCGGTAATGTGCTATCTTCCACGACTTTAGGTTCCTCGACTTTAAATGGAACTTCAATTCGTGGAAAACTTATCATTTTATGCTTAATTATCTGTTTTGCTACAGCCATAAAAACCGAATATTTTACTTATAAATAGTTTGTTATGATAAAAAATCAATTAGAATATAGGTATGGCAACACATATAACTGGTTTTTGAACTCGCTCTTAACCTTGTACGGAACCTCATCCTTTATGAATGCATTGTTCTTCCCACCATACATCGCCCTGAAAAACTCCTTCCTGTCCATATTCGCATAATCAATGTCATAAAGGGAGAGACCGATTATGTTGTTGTTACCCTCGTAGTAAATGTAGATTATATCGTTTGAGCCGTAAATAAACTTCTTCCTGTCATCCCTGAGAGAATCCAAGAATTTGTCAATTGTTTTGTCAGATGCAGTAAAGACATTCAGAAACACATATTTCATTGACTTGATAAAGCGGTTGACTACGATTTTCCTGAATCTGACCAAATCTCTTTCCTGCACCTCTCTCCTTTCCCTGCTTCCCCAAGTCCAATAAGTGTCTTCATTAATCTTCCACTCGATGATGTTTGCCTCAGGATATAGTTTCTTTGTCTTCTCCCACCCAATAACAAGTGTAGGAAGCCCAGGAATAAGTCCATCAGGTTCCTTCACAACATTGTACAGACCATCGTTTTCAAATCGTCCGTCGGTCAATATATTTGCGATACTTTTCATATGTTACCAAGCCAATGATACAAAAAAATAATGGAAAAATCAAAAAGACTTTCCCATTACCTTGTTCCGCCATGTCCGCCGCCTGAATATCCATCTCCACCTGCCTTACTTGCCGGTCTGCTCAATCCGCTTTTCTTAGGTTCTGTTTGCTTTTTCCATTCCTTGCTTCCCGCATCATAGACAATCGAAGCATCATTTCCGTCGATATATGTCCTGTCGTTTGAACAAGGCGCCATAAAGTTGTTCATATCCGTCTTGACTGCCGCGTTGCTGATTTTCAAGTTGTTAAGAAGTGTAGGCATATGGAATCCGGGTGAAAGCGTATTTCCGTCGTTTTCTGCATATCCTATCTGATTGTATCCAACTATCTTGACATTAGGGTGCGCCTTGTTGAACGCTAATATGTACTGCTGAAGGGTCTTAATCGTTGCATCGGAGACATTGAGTTTACCGCCACCATAAGTCCCGTAAAATGCGAGATTCATACTGCAATACTTATAGTTCTTCGAAGATGTTGTTGCTTCTCTATCAAACATATTTGTATCGTTAACCGAATTTCCAAGATGGTACCAAGGATAATGAATCTTGCCTTCCCCGTCAATGTAAATGTTGTAAGGAGGATATGAGCCATGATTCATTACCGCTTCCTGATATTCGTAACCACAAGAATGGACGATGAGGTACTTAACCGTTCTGCTCTGTCCCTCAGGATATTTGTCTCCGCCGTATGAAGTAAGCACATTTTCATCAACCTTGTCATTATAACCCATTGTAGATAAGTAAGTTATATCAAACCCATTACCAACAGGAGTGTATATGTTAGAGCCATTCGTAGTCGAGCCATCATAATTACCATCACCCTTGACAAACTTAGAATAGACTTTTTGATATTTCTCGTGTGCGTAACCAACTGATTTGCTATCTCCCTTAGTTCCTTCCGTCTTGATATCGCTGTCCTGTTCTTCTTCCTCTTCGTATTTTTCATCCTCAGGGAAATCGTCGTCAATAAAAATAAGGTCGGGCTCAACATAAGGAGTGGAGTAACTTGAAATCCTGACACCGGTAAAGTTCGTCGTCATATCTCCGTTTCCGTTAATGCTGTGCGTGACCTTTATAATCATATAGAGTCCGTTCCACATCGGTATATTATTCAATTGGAAATACATAAGAGGCGTTACCTGTGCATTACCCATCATATCAACGGTGCACATATATGAGTAGGATGAATAAACCCTGTATAAATCCTGACCGAAAATCTGAGTCGAACGAGGGCTTTGTGTTCCCTTAGCCGCGATATTGAACATTGTCCTGATTGATGCCTCGGTCTGTTGGTGGTCATTCATATTCAGTTGTATGTTCTTGAAATAACTCTGATTCTGTTTTGCAAATGTGACACCGAACGCAGGAACAAGCATTGAATTTTCGTTACCATCAGCAAACGGAGCGGGTACTGGCGCAAGTATGTTACCTTTTGAATCCGCTATATTACATCCATCGTTCTTGAATCCATATTGTCCTGACTCACTCTTAATATCAAGGTGTTCCGATAGTTTGTATGCATAAAGTGCTACATAGGTACTACTCTTGTTGTTCATACTCTTGCCCTCGTTGAATGGGATTGGTCTGAACATATCCTTAATGCTATCGCCAGTCTCATCGAAAGTAAGCCCATACATTGAAGGAAGCGCAAGGAACACCATCTGATTCCTTTCACATATAGCGGCAAGATACCTATAGATTGAATTGCTGTTTGATACAGGTTCATTTGACACGCCATTTACTTTCTCTATTGTGTTTTCCTTTAACAGACTTACGACCGAATCAAGACCAACAATCAACTTATCTCCAATATTATGATAGAAGTTGTCCATGTACTTGAACTTACCGAAATCACTATTGGCCATTTCTTCATCAGTTCCCATTGCATTAAAGTACCATATATCCTTACTATTCGAACATAACCACTTGTTGTACAACACTCTTAACATATCATAGACACTGATGAGGAAGTCTTCGCTGCCATATCTATCATCCGTTACAACAACTTCATCCTTGTGTTCCTCAACGACTTGCTCAGGCTTCGTTCTCTTGACTAACTCTTCGATAAAGGCGGTCATTGATTTCTTCAGTCCATCATAAGACACGACAGGATTCTTTGCAAACGGAACTGCATAGTCAATCACCGTATCAAAGTCGCCAAATAGACGCTTTAATGCAACCTGATTTGTTTCATAAGTACTTTCAACCTCTCCATCAAAATTACCATCCTCATTTACCCCTAACGGTATCAACTTGTCTCGAACCTTGCCATAAACACTCTCGACCCCATAATTGATGTATATTCCGTTTTTCCTTATGTTTTCTGTCTTAGTCGTACATAACTCTTTTGCCTTGATTCTCCTTGTTGAAGTAATCTCTCCGTTTTTCTCGATGACATACAATGAATAAGCGTTGTCAATCGTCGTAAAATCGGTACTCTTGGCAAAATCCTCGAAGTACTTAATAAGACCATCAATCCTTCCCTGAGTTATTCCTGAAGGCTCTGTAATCTTGATGTATTTGTGTTGGGAATCGTTAACAGGAATAGGGTAAAGGAAGTTGTTTCCGCCGTATTCAATGGAGTAAACCTCATCGGCCGCAGCAGACTTGTACAATATCCTGTTCTCGTTGTCTGGGTCGCTCAAGATAATAGGGTCTGAGCCTTCCTCCATCTTCTTCCTTCTCCAATAAAACGCACCTTCCCTGAGTAACAATGTCTTAGGTACCGTGCTGCTTATCGCTGAATCAAGTATGTATTTATTTCCGGCAACGGGGAGACCACACAAGAATAGATATGCCCTTGATAATTGGTCTGTCTGCATATAGTAAATCGGGTGGGCGAATAATATGTTGCTGACCACGCTTTCAGTTCCTACATTACTAAGTACGACAGACGGATATAAAATGTTGAAATCCGTTCCCTTGATATTGTCCGTGGATGAAAACTTACTTTTGATACTTTTAAAAGTTAGTATGCCTCCTGAGTATATTAATGCCTTTGCATGTGGTGACAGATAACTCTTTATGTATCCGTCCATTCCGATATCCTCCTTTACCTCTTTAATGTTCCGAGTAAAGTTGTTGTATAATCCAGAAATCGTTTCACCAGCCTCATTGTCATGGTAAATCACATTAAGAAGTCCATTGATTACGGAACTATCGGAAATGATGTGGAAGTTGGACTTGTTCTCTGAGAAATTGCTTACATTAACATATTCTTCCTTCCTGCTCAAACTGCCATTGTCCGTGTCTGAGCAAATGTTATTGATATTGAATGTACCTCCGATTGGCAGATAATACTTTCCGTCATTCGTAAGCCACTTGTATTTCAGCGGAGTACCATTTGTTGCAACCTTTCCGAATATCGCCGTCCTGTTCTTGCCCGGTATAATCTCAAATCCGTCGGAAAATATATTCTTGTTAAGGAAGTTTTCAACATAACCACCGATATTGTTTGCTGTACTTAAAAGTTTGGAATTAAGTGCATTAGAGCAAGTCAAATTCTTCGTGTCCAATGCTCTGAATATGTTCTCCGCCTCTATCTTTCCATACTTCTCAAAAAATCCGTTGTTCAATGCTGTCAAAATGTTATCACCCTCAACGGAAGTGTCACCAAAGTTCATATAGAAGAAATAATAACACCTGAGGGCAAATATGAAAAGTATCCTGTCCAATATCGTGTCCCTGTTTATGGTTTTTGATAGGACATTGATATATTGGTTTGTATATGGGTGGACGAAATCATAAGGAGTAAGCGGAAAAAATGCGATTGATGCGTTCTCCTTGTTTGTTTCCTTCTTGAGTGTGTCCTTCCTGAACGATGCATCCAACTTTCCCTGATACATCTTTGTTGCCGATACGAATGCCCTGACAAGTTTTACTTCCTCAAGATTCTCACCATCAGGAAGATTACCCGGCCAAATCAGTTCGTATGTCTTGTCGTCCCCGTTTTCAGCATCCGACAAAACCTTTTCCTGATAAAACATTGTAAACGGAGGCAGTGAACCATCTTCGGTAGCGTTCTTGACATAATATTCGTTGATATCACACATTACATTGCCGCCGACATATTTCCTAATCAGTCTTTCCCTTGCAGTAATCTGACTCTTAATCCTGCTCAGACACTCATAGAACAACTCCATAAAGGTATTCATGTGAGCGAAGGTAAGATTGAACATATTTCTGATAGTAGGATTGAAACCGAGACCTTCCCTCATTGACTCTTTCTTGATATCCTTGAGTTTCTTGGTCAATGCTTTCTTCTCGTCCTGCAACTTCTCCTCTATGTTGCTTATCTCGGTCAATGGGTTCTTCTGATGCATCCTGAACAAATAAACCTTAAGATATTTCGGAGAGTTTTTTGACAATAACTTTTTCCTGATTCCGGTCTTATCGACAACCTCTTCGCTATTATTCAGTTTCTCACCATTCTTAACCGCATCAATGAAGTCTTTATAACAATCTGAAACTGAGGCATTTATCCTTAGTTTTCCGTCTCCTTCAAGTGTGTTTATCGTCTTTTTACCAGCGTCTGAAGGGTCATTGGTTACGGTGAATACGACAAATGACAGATACTCCTTACTTATATCATCAAACTTTACCTTGTTTTCGTCTCCGTTTGCATTCTTCATTTG